>Ga0247815_10000392_pt1 | contig 35102 bp, 24 predicted proteins | sample UWRJL194509B1_FD_181014 | JGI IMG/M metagenome (GOLD analysis project Ga0247815, IMG submission 181014) | Plant litter microbial communities from Arlington Agricultural Research Station in Wisconsin, United States - UWRJ-L194-509B-1 | ecosystem: Environmental > Terrestrial > Plant litter >...
GTAACAGCTACAAGCTCTTGTATTTTTTCATCAGGTGACGGATCAAACACGCTGCTAAAGAAAAGTGCGAACAATAATCATTCTAAAAAAGCTGTTTTATTTTTAAAACAAGAAGGCGCTACCGTTGGCGATTCTTATCAGGTAAGCATTACTGATTTTGACACTGAATTTGATACTGCTGCGGTTGGAAATGTGTTTACAGTTGACAATGACCATGGCAAAACGGACCTTAATCCTAATAATATTGACTTTAACTGGATATCTGATAATGCCCTTGAGATAAATTACGATGAGAATTTGAGAATCTTTATAAAAGAAAAAATTAAGGATGGAGTTTTAGTCGTTTATAAACCCCACTAAACTTTGTTACGCAACAGATATAATTTCAGAATTTAAGTTAGTGAATCATCATATCCATGATTTCGCTACCCCTATTTTCTTAATTTTAGTAGTTGTGATGAATTAAAACAACCTAGGAATATGCGAACAAGGATCCTGATTTGATACAGAAAAAGATGGTATATTCTGCAATAGGTCATAACCAAAAAACGCTCCTAAATTACTTTAGAAGCGTTTTTAAATTCTGGTGATCCCACTGGGACTCGAACCTAGTGCTGAAACCAGCGTTTAAATAGTTTCTATATCGGTTTTGCAATTCGACTCACCTAATCGCTCACCATTTTTTTAATACGTTTTAGCTGCAATTGCTATAGTGTAAATATATCATTCTTCTCAAAAATTAAAAGTAACTTAAACTACCAATTAGTAGGCGGTTCGACTCCCGTAATGGGTACTACAGGAGACGATCAACTTTGATTGTCTCCTTTTTTATTTTTAGCAAACAACTGTCATTAAGCTATTTATCTTAATAATTTTATTCCTCAACTTGGTTCGATATTATAATATTAGATTATAATTATTCTGCGAAGACAGGGTCAAGCAAGCAAATAACTAATCGAAACAGTGATTTAATATTCAATATCTCCTTTCGGGTATATTATCAATTGGATCTTGAACATTTCGATCAAAGTTTGTTTTAGCAAGTAGAAATAGGAAATCGAGTATTTCTTTGGTTTGCTTTTCATTTGTATTTATACCATTCTTCTTTAAAATTTTCATTGCCTGCGCAATAGAAATTTTCCGATCTGAGAAGACTCTGGTTGAGACTTGTTGCAAATTTTGGTGCTTCGTATAGTCAATAATAACCCTATATTCGCCGCAGATAGTTATCAACGAAAGTGCCTGATTTATCTGTAACGGATTTAATTCCTTTGTAATTGGATTAAATGAAGTTGGGGTAAATAGTTCAATAATATACCTTTTACCGGCGACATCTTGATTCTCATATAATGCAAAGACGTCGCTTTTCTCGCCCTCTATTTTCCTTAATGCCTCCCTAATAATTAGTCTTTCGTTCATAAGCATAAGCTTTTCATTGAGGAAGTCTAATAATTCTTTATATTGCTTTTTTAAGTCATTAAAATCATCAAGGTCAATTTTATCATCGAGGAAATACCTTCTTAACTTCGATATTAAAAGCTCCTGCTCTGAAATATTCCTAAGAATTTTTTTTCGCTCGCTCGTACATTCTTGTTCTATAGTCAACATCTCTTCATTTTTTGAAACAAATTGGAACAATTCATTTACTTCTGATCTGATTGTTATTTTTTTTAACCTTTCTTCATACTCACCTTCCAATATATCAGCTCTTACACGGCCTTTACACTTGCTGACTGAACAGTGATAGTATTTATATTTAGCATTTCTTCCGGATGATATACTCCCCGTCAATCGTCGTTCACAAAATGGGCACATTAAAAAGCCTCTCAAAAGGAAAATCGGTTTTATTTTTTGCTTATAGGTATTTCTCGTGCGGCGGCTAGTTATCAAAGATTGAACCTCTTTAAAAAGTTTTTTTGAAACAATTGGTTCGTGGATACCCTCTACAATTTCTTCTTCATCAGTTTTGGTTGCAGGTATGAAGACTAATCCACAGTAGAATGGATTATGTAGTACCTTCCAAAAATTATTTCTTCCACACTTAAGTCCTTTAAGGTTAGCTATTCTCCTTACATGACTAATTGTAAACTTGCCTTTTGAATATTCTTCGAAAGACCACCTGATATAATCTGCTTCTGGCTGTTTAGGTACGACAATCTTTTTACCATCAGGAGCGACATGACTTAAATATCCGATTGGCGCTTTTGATGGCCACCTGCCCATTTTTCTTGCCCTCCTCATGCCATCAGAAGTATTCTTACCCCGCCTATTATTTTCAGCCTCTGGAATTGACAAATACACAGCTAGCATTACAATACTCTCTGGAATTTCAAAATCAATGGGCTGATCTATAGCTATTGCCAGAGTATTAAGTTTCCTGAGTACTCCAAGCATCTGATAAGCATATTCAATATTGCGGCTAAAGCGGTCCCATTTAATAAATAGAATATTTTCAGGAGAGGAATGCTTATCCTTCCTTATTGTTTTAATAAGAGCTTTCCATTCTGGCCGATTAAAATCCTTAGCCGAAAAATCTTCTCTGAAAATTCCCTTGATTTTTATTTGATTAATCTCACAATATTTTAAGAGACGGTCTTCTTGTTCAATAAGAGAGAATCCCTTCCTCCTTTGCTCGTCAGTACTAACCCTGACATATAGGTATGCTGAGTTCATAGTGATAGTTTTGAATTAACGATATGGTATTATAAAATTACAGTAGTCTCATATGGTTTAATTAATCTATTATCAGTTTATTGACTCATTTACGGTTTCCCATAATAAAATCAATGCCTATGGCTTTATATTTACAATATCGCCATAGCAACATCTAGATTATAAAATTTATAAAATAGTATTTTCTTTACAGCTTTTCGATTAATTCCTTAACTTGCTTTCAATTAACCAACTCAATCTGAATGAAATATCTAATCCTTAAAAGACTTTTACCCAAAGTGGTTTCGTGCCAATCTATTTATAGGTAAAACTATCTCTTTAATATTCTGACATAAACTATTATAAACATTGTAATAGGTATTTTTTTGCACTTCAAGATTAAAGCGACCCTTGAGTTTATCTGTTAGGGTATTTACATATCTTTTGAAAAATAAATTAGCTCATGAAAATCCTCCATACCGCCGACTGGCATATAGGCCAGTTATTTCACGAATATGACCGCACCACAGAACACCAGCAATTCTTAAATTGGTTAGTGCAAACATTAAAGACGGAAGAGATTGATGTATTGCTTATTAGTGGCGATGTATTTGATATATCTAATCCCGCTGCCAGCTCGATAAAAATGTTCTATACATTCTTAAATCAGGCTACTAAATTAAATCCTGCTTTACAAATTATCATTACTGCGGGCAATCACGATTCAGCCTCGCGTTTAGAAGCACCAAAACCATTATTGGAATCTTCAAATGTCCATATTATAGGGCTGGTTGAAAAAGACGCGGAAGGTAAAATTGATTATGAAAAATTGCTTGTTCCAATATATGACACTTCTGGAAACATAAAAACATGGTGTATTGCTGTACCTTTCCTACGAATGGGAGACTATCCTGCAATTCAAGACTGTGCAAACCCTTATACCGAAGGTGTAACTGCATTATACAAGGAAGCATTTGAATATGCTGAGCAAAATAAGCAAGCAGGACAAAATATCATCGCAATGGGGCATCTACATACCCACCATGCTGAAATAACGGATTTGGATAAAACTGAACGGCTCATCATGGGAGGCGTAGAATGCATTCCAGCAAATGCTTTTCATCAAGATATTAAGTATGTGGCTTTAGGACACATCCATAAAGCGCAGAAAATTGGCGGCAAAGAACATATACGTTACTCGGGGAGTCCACTACCTATGTCTTTTTCAGAACTCAATTACAAACATCAAGTAATAGTCTTTGATCTCGACCAAGAAATCAGCAATCTCAAAGCAGTAGAGATTCCGCTATTTGTGCCTCTTCAAAGAGTTCCGCTAAACCATCAGCCCTTACATGAAGTCGTTAGCTTATTAGAGCAATTACCAAAAATAGACGCTATTGTAGAACCAACCCCTTATTTGGAAGTACGGGTATTGCTCGAAGGACCTGAACCCGCCTTGCGCCATAAAATAGAAACAGCACTCGCAGGAAAAAAAGTAAGGCTCGCCAAAATCGATGTTAAATACCCTGCTTCCACCCAAGAAACTCAGGAATTTATAACGCCCGAAAAACTAAACGAACTTCAGCCACTCGATGTGTTCGACAAAATATACCAATCCAGATACAATAGTGAAGTACCAACCGAAATCATGCAACTCTTTCATCAAGTAGCACAGGAAGTAAATCAAACAGCCGAATAAGATGAAGATACTAGCCATACGCATCAAAAATCTAGCCTCTTTAGAAGGAAACACCGAAATAGACTTTACAGCCGAGCCCTTATGTTCGGCAGGAATATTTGCTATTACAGGTGCTACAGGTGCTGGAAAATCTACTATATTGGACGCTTTATGTTTGGCCTTATATGGCAAAACTCCTCGATACCTGCAAGCAAAAGAGGCAGGAATAGAAATCAAAGATGTGCCAGGCAGTTCGCTTAGCCAAGGAGATGTCCGCAGTATTTTACGCGACGGCACGGCAGAGGGATTTGCCGAGGTTGATTTTGTGGGTATCGATGGGCATCACTACCGTGCCAATTGGAATGTCAGACGAGCACGAAACAAGGCAGATGGAAGTATGCAGTCCGATTCAGTCACGCTAAAGAATATCACTTCTAATATAGAAATTCCGGGCAGGAAGCATGAAACCATAAACGAAATAGCCCGCTTGGTGGGTTTAAACTTCGAGCAATTTACCCGATCTGTCCTATTAGCACAAGGCGACTTTACCGCCTTTATGAAAGCCAACAGAGATGAAAAATCGTCCCTGCTCGAAAAGCTTACAGGAACACATATCTATTCAGAAATTTCCAAAAAGATTTACGAAAAATACAGGTTTGAAGAACTCCAGCTTCGCGATCTTAATCTCCGTAAAGAAGGAATTATTACCCTCACTGAAGAAGAACTAAAAACCTTGTCAGATGATCAGGAGATTTTAGAAACCCAGATCAAAAATCTTGAAAAGGATATCGAAAAACTAACCTCAGAAATTAGCTGGCACGAACAGCTCGCCAAACTACAAACTGGCCACGATGAAGCCAATGCTACCTTACAACTTGCCACCGAAGCTAAAACAGTGGCCTTGCCACGCAGCCAAAAGCTACTCTTGGCAGAACAGGTACAGCAAACCAGAACCTGGGCAGACGCCCTAAAGCATACACAACAGCAACATGCCGAGAAAACGACAGCTTTTACAGCATTAAAAGAAACCATTTCCAGCCTGCAAGAGCAAAAAGAACATTTGGAAGCACAGCTAAAATTAGCAGAGAACCGTCTTGCAGAAAAAAACAAAGCACTTACCGATTCACTCCCCTTACTGGAGCAAGCTAAGAAACTGGACACCTTGCTAACGGAAAAAAAAGAACAAGTAGAAAAACTCAAGAAAGAAGCAGAAAATGCTTCAGAAACAAACACCAGGCATCAAACAGCCCTGACAGCCAAACAAGATGAATACAGCAATCTTGAGGCACAAATAAAAACTATAAGAAATTGGAAGACTGAAAACAAAGATCGTAGCTCAATTGCCGAAAACAAAGACCTCATTCTGTCCAAACTACAGGATGCGCAAAAACTGTTAGCGATCGTGCAATCCTCTGCTACAAACCTGATTCAATTACAGGGTCAAATCGAGACAAACGAAACCCAAAAGACCCTTATTGAAAGCAATTGGCAGCTACAATCAGACGGCTTGGAAAATTTAAAGAAAAGCTATGATGCCCAGTGCAAAGAGCTGTTATTGATTTCCATCGAAAATCTAAATATTGACAAAACCGAAACAGACCAGAAAGTCGAAAACACGATAAAAGCACAAGCGCATTGGCAATTATTTTATAGTAGCCAAACTGAATTAGAAACGCTAAAGCAAAAACAGTTAAAAGATCAATCCGATTATCAAACAAAACAGGAAGCATTACAAAAACTAACAACACAACTACCTGTAGAAAAGGCACAAAAAGATACGGCTTATCAAATCCTGCAACAGGCCCGTCTGGCATCGGCCGAAAATGTAGAAACACTTAGAGAAGCTTTGATTGACAACGAGCCTTGTCCTGTATGTGGCAGCACCGCCCACCCTTATGTAGTGCATAATCCGCAATTGGAAAATGTACTGGCTCAACTGGAAAAAACCTATCAAGAAAAAGAACAAAACTATCTTGCCAGCTACAGCCTGCGTAATGCTTTGGAACAAGCAGGCAATACGCTACAACAAACCATTCAACGCCAGAAAGAAGAGATTATATCAAAGCAATCGGCATTGGAAACAAAAAAACAAGTTTGGGAACAATTCGATCATGCAATAGATAGCCAAGCCATAGTCGATGCAAAAAAATCAGAATGGATCGAAGAAAAATTGCAATTACTCAAAATAAGACAGTCCGATCTGCTAGTACAAATAAAAGCCCATACCGACAAAAAACAACAATTAGAAATAGCCAAAAACCAAATAGACCAACTAAAGGAAAACATAAGTAGCCTCGCCAACCAAATAAAAGACATCCAAAGCAAGCTGTCTGTCTATCACGAACAGCAAAGCAGCAATACAAAAGAAGGAGACAAAGCAACCACCGATCTTAACGGTGTAGAACAACAACTTTCTCCGTATTTCACTGCCTCAGACTGGATGGAAAATTGGAAAGCTACCCCTCTAGCTTTTGTAGAAAGCATTGATTCTTTTGCCAAAAAATGGAAAGAAAACACCGAAAAACTAGAGCAATATAACCATCAGAAAGCAGCCCTTGAAGCCACACTAAAAGAACTGGAAAACCAAGCCAAGAGTCTATCATCAGAAGTCAGCAAAAAAACGGAAGCCTACCTTGCACAACATAACGTTCATCTGGACCTGATCCAAAAACGCACAGCAATATTTGCAGGACAACCTGCAGATGAAACCGAAGCACAGCTGAAACAGTCCATAACCGAAGCACAGCAACAGTTCGAAAAACTTAAAGGAAATCAACAACAACTAAATATTGATAGCACAAAATCAAATACCCAAAAAGAAGAATTGACTTCCACATTGACGGCGTTGGAAACCGATACCCAAAAAATAGTACAAAAAATACAAGATTGGCTTAGCGAGTATAATCAAAAGAACGATCAATCGCTAAATATTGATGCGCTCAACCAGTTGCTGGCTTTGAGCATCAATTGGATCAATACAGAACGAACTGCACTCCAAACTATTGAAGAAGAAGTAGCCAAAGCAACGACCATCCTTGCTGAACGAAAACAGGCTTTTGACAGGCATAAACAAAATAATGAATCAGAGCGACCACTTGAGGAACTTCAAACACTTAACGCTGTTGCAAAATCTGATTTAGAACAAAGGAAGCATAAAAAAGGAGAGAACAGCTTCCGTTTGCAGCAAGATCAGGTTAATAAAAACAGCATTGGCGACCTGCTTAAAAATATACAAGTACAAGCCGCCGTTACAGAAAACTGGAGCAAACTTAACGAAATCATCGGCTCTGCCGATGGCAAAAAATTCCGTCAGATCGCACAGGAATATACGCTTGATGCTCTGTTGGGTTATGCCAACATTCACCTGCAAGCACTCACCAGCCGATACAAGATTGAGCGCATCCCAGCATCACTTGGCCTACAGGTGGTAGATCAGGACATGGGCGATGAAGTACGTACCGTCTATTCGCTCTCTGGTGGAGAATCTTTCTTGGTATCACTTGCTTTAGCCCTAGGCCTCGCCTCTCTATCCTCAAGTCGTATGAAAGTAGAGTCATTATTTATTGATGAAGGCTTTGGTTCGCTAGATCCTACTACACTTAATATCGCCATGGATGCTTTGGAAAGGCTACATAATCAAGGCCGAAAAGTAGGCGTCATCTCTCATGTTCAAGAAATGACAGAAAGGATTCCCGTACAGATTAAGGTGAGTAAGCAACAAAGTGGGAAGAGTAAGGTGGAGGTTATCAATTTATAATTTATTCATATAAATCTAAAGGATATGCATATTTCGAATATAAAAATAAAGAACTACAGAGGTATAAAATCTGATGAATTAGATACTTCAATTTTTACATGTGTTATTGGGGAAAATAATGCTGGAAAATCAACTATACTATTAGCAACAAGCTTGTTTTTTTCAGGTAGCAGTTTAAGTAAATCTGACTTTCATGATGAAGAAGAACCTATTGAAATTGAACTCACCTTCTCGGAAATAAATGACGGAGACATAAATCGACTATCTCCTGATCACAAGGATAGAATTAAGGAAATAATTATTGAAGACAAATTAACACTAACCCGCTTTTATAATACAGACGGAAAATCTGATCTTCTCTGTAGTCGACTTGCACCCAAGGAAGTAAAGTATAGTAAGGATGTGATTGGAGCATCAATAAAAGGTAAAAAAGGAAAGGATATTTCACAATCTGTTATTGAAATACTTCCTCAACACAAAGAGAAATTTGAAGGCTTAACTACACAAAAAGATGTTTTTACCAAACTCGATGAGGTAATAGCTGAATTACCTCCTGAACAAAAGGAAATGAAACTTGCTCCTTTACCTACTGGTATTGAAAATAGCGTTAAAATTCTTTTACCCGAACCAATTTACATAGCCGCAGTCAAAGATCTAAAAGACGACATAAAATCAAAAGAATCAGCAACTTTCGGAAAGCTCTTAAGTATATTAATGAGATTTTTAGAAAACTCCGAACATTTTGAAAGAATAACCGATTCATTTGATGATTTGCATAAATTACTTAATGTAGTTAGAGAAGCCGAACAGGTTACTGACAATAGAATTGAAAAATTACAAGACATAGAGAAACAGATTGGTTCATTCCTCTCAGAAAATTTCCCAAAATCAAAAATAGAAATAGAAATACCTAAACCAGAATTAAAACAAGTATTTACGAATGCTAGATTATTAATTGATGATGGAGTAAGAGATATTATTGAAACAAAGGGAGATGGTATTAAACGAGCTGTAACTTTCGCCTTGCTAAGAACATTTGTTGAACAATATAAAGAACAGCGAAAAGAGGCGTTAGCTACGAAAAACGTTGATGTAGAAGAAAATCAAGAAGGTGCAGAAGCTGCTATCGAAATAAGTGAGCAGCCTTATCTTTTTCTATTTGAAGAGCCTGAATTATACCTCCATCCAAGTGCACAAAAAATATTATTTGCAGCATTAGAGAAACTAACCGAAGTAAACAATCAGGTTTTCGTTACTACCCATTCCCCTATGTTCTTCTCTCCAAATTCTACTGGTACTTTTGTCAAGGTTATAAAAGAATATCCAGCAGAAGGGAAACCTTATGGAAAGTTCTTAACAATTAACCTTTTAAAAGAGATAGCGGCAAAAGATGCTTTTCAGATTATATGCTATGAAAACAACACTGCTGCTTTTTTCTCTAGTAAAGTATTATTGGTTGAAGGCGATTCGGATATAATTTATTTAAAAGAGACAGCAAAACTGTTAAATCCAGAATGGGATTTTGATGCCCATAACATTCCAATTATTTCAATAAATGGAAAATCGAATGTCAAAAGATTTACTGACTTCTATGGTTTTTTTCAAATAAAATGCTTCTGTATTGTTGATTCTGATGCTTTGATTGATGGCTTTGAAAAATTTACAGTCCCAGAAGAAATTAAAAAACAAAGAGAACAGCTGTTAAGTGTACTTGATAAAATAGCTGATGAAAAAGGAATACAGGCAGACTTACCTGCAAGTAAAATAAAAGAGTTAGTAAGAAGATATTCATGGAAGGACCGATATAATAAACTAAAAGAACTAGGACTAAAAATAAAAGCTGGTGAAGCTTTAACTGAAGAAGAAACGGTGGAAATTGATTTTCTATTCATAGAAGAGGAAAATAATCTAAGACGAAGGGTATTTACAGATAAAACAATAGAAATTCCTGCGAAATATTCTCTGTTAGCAGCATTAAGATCCATTGATATTTTTATCCTTTCTCATGGAGCTATTGAAAGCTACTATCCCGAAGGAGTTACAGGCGACGATAAACCAACGAAAGCATTGAATGCTGCGGGAATCCTCAGAGGTCATGAAGATTGTAGACCGTATTTACCAACAATCAAAATTGATGATAAAGAGGTGTGCGAATTAGAAATAATCTTTGAAAAAATCTTTTTTTAAACAAGTCAACTAATCTTATACAAACAGAAAACAATAACTAGAAAACTTTAAACGGTTAAATTATGCTCGAATCAATAACTATTAAGGATATCGCAACTTATGATTCCACAGGAATAAAGATGGAAAATCTTAAAAAGATTAACTTCATATATGGCGCAAATGGATGTGGAAAAACAACGCTATCTAAATTCACACACGACAGTTCAAATTCTATTTATGCTACATGCAATCTTGGGTGGAAAGGAGGATTACCCGTAAACGTACTTGTTTATAATAAAGATTTTCGTGATAGGAATTTTGGAAAAGGAAAAATTGACGGAGTGTTCACTCTTGGAGAAGCCACTAAAGATGAAATAGAAAAAATTGAGAAAATGCAGCAAGAATTAGCTGAGCTTAAAACAAAAGGCATAGAGAAGAAAACAAGTCTCGACAAGCAAGAACAAATAAAATCACAAGAAGATAATGATTTTAAAGAAATTGTGTGGGTAGATATTTACAAGGAAAACGAAAATAATTTCAAAGATGCATTTAGAGGGTTTATAAAAAAAGAAGCTTTTAAGGATAAAATATTGGATGAGTATGAAAACAACCAAGAAGTTTTACAAACTATTAATGAGCTTGAGGAAAAAGCGAATACCATATTTGGGAAAACACCTGTAGCATTATCGCTCATTTCTCCCATCGATTTTAAAAGATTGTTAGAAATAGAAAAAGACAAGATATGGAATAAAAAAATTATCGGTAAAGCAGATGTAGAAATTGCTGGTTTAATTCAAAAACTAAATCTAAACGACTGGGTAAACGAAGGAAAAAATTACATAGAAGAAACCGAAATCTGCCCTTTCTGTCAGCAAAAAACAATTACAGAAAGTTTTAAAAAACAGTTAGGCGACTATTTTGATGAAACATTCACTAAAGACATTGATATCTTAAAAGGGTTGTCCATAGAATATAATAGGATTTCAGAAAACCTAAAAAATCTTTTAGAACAAATAGAAACTCAAGAAAAAGAAAAGCCTGATACAAAACTTAACATTGAATTATTTTCCCCCTTATTAAAAACGTTAATAAGTCAACTCGCAGCTAATAAAGAGCTACTAAGTAATAAAGCTAAAGAGCCTAGTAGAAGTATCGAGTTAACTTCAACCAAAGAACAATTAGAAAATATTCAAGAATCAATCAATAATTGCAACATTGATGTAAAAGCGCACAATGATATTGTAGCCGATTATACAAATCAAAAAAACAACTTAATTAATGCCATTTGGAAATATATAATCGAGGGACATAGGAGCACAATAGAAACATTTGTAAAAAAGCAACAGGGATTATCAAAAGGCATTGATGCTATAAAAAAACAGCATCAAGAGCTTAGGGAAAAGTATTTAGATCTAAATAAAAAAATAAGAGAGGCCAATAAAAATGTCACTAGTGTACAGCCTTCCGTTGATGAAATTAATCGAATATTAAAATCTTATGGTTTTATAAATTTTGAAATAGTACCATCCCAAACTGAACCTAATCAATATCAAATCCTAAGGCAGGACGGAACAACCGCTGAGTCGACATTAAGCGAGGGAGAAGCTACTTTTATTACTTTTCTTTACTACTTACAGTTAGCAAAAGGTAGTACTCAAGAAGATAACATTACAGAGGAACGAATTCTAATTGTAGATGATCCTATTTCAAGTCTTGATAGTAATGTGCTTTTTGTTGTAAGTTCTTTGATTAAAGAAATAGTGAAATCGATCAAAAAAGATATGGGAAGTATAAAGCAAATGATTTTACTCACTCACAATGTTTATTTTCATAAAGAAGTATCCTTTGTAGATGGAAGAACACCAAAAAATGGTGATACGAATTTTTGGATTATACGAAAAAACAATAACATATCTAGTGTTCAGCCTTACGGAATGGAAAATCCAATCCAAAGTTCTTATGAACTACTTTGGAAGGAACTAAAGAATACCCAACAAAACTCAGGTATCACTATTCAAAATACGATGCGAAGAATAATTGAAAATTATTTCAAAATTTTAGGAAAATATGCTGATGATGATCTTATAAAAAGCTTCAATAATCATCAAGAACAAGAAATATGTCGTTCTTTAGTTTGCTGGATAAATGATGGATCTCACGGACTACCTGATGATTTATATATAGAACAACAAGAGACTATACTTGAAAAATACCTTGAGATATTTAAACAGATTTTCATCAAAATGGGCCATGAAGAACACTATAAAATGATGTATAGAGAATCTGAAGAAGATTTATTAATTGTGGCTTAACCATATATTTTATCTGAAAATGAAAGCAGGAAACTTAAAGGGAGCACTTCTCGAATATATTGTTCGTCAACTATTAAAAAGTTGTGGATTTACAAATGTTATGCCTGACAATCTTTTCTCTTTTGAACGAGGTGGACTCTTTTTCATAAACGGCAGAGGCGCAGCTCATGATGCCGACATCATTATGAACCCTCCTATACAAATGCCTTTTGCATATCCATCACAATTATTATTTGAATGTAAAGCATACGGTACCGTTACAAGCCTACCAATAGTTCGAAATGCTTTAGGCTTACGAAATGATATAAATGAATTTGAAATTGTAACAAGAGACTCACTGTTAGAACGTCAAAATAATAGGCGAGCTGCTTACGCCATAGATACCAGGACTCGCTTTTTATATCAAGTGGGTGTTGCGTCTGTTAATGATTTCACAAAACCATCTGTTGAATATGCCACCAATAATAAAATCCCTCTATTATCATTAAGTTGGTTTCTCGGGGCCACTACAATTCATGATTTCAATAGTATTGATCAAGTATTGGTTAGTAGTTTTAATCCCGAAGACATCCAAAGTCTATATAATTTCCTTAAAGATCGTGAGGGTGATATGCATTCTGCGAAATATAGAACAGTTTATAACTTTCTAAGGTCGGATAATATTTTTGGCGATATAATGACCTTTGCCAATACTACAATTAACTATTCTTACGTAGGCCTTCTTGAAACAGGTGATATGGTGTTTTTATTTGCGCGATCACGATCAGAAGATAATATACTCAATCAACTGAATGGGTTTGCGGGTCTGAAAGCTGAAATCCATTGGTTTAGGGATAGCCAAAATGTTTGGCGACTTACTGTTTATAATAGTCAGAATAGAGATCAACAAACGGATTTTGATTTTTACGTCCCGAAGCGGATTTTAGATCATTGGAAAAGCTACAATTTTGATAAGAATGCAGCTCTAGACATTAAGCAGGATTTTTTTTCAAGAATATTTGTATTCAATCAGCAAAACAATCCAGAAGTTCCATTCTCAATAATAAATATTGATAAAGAATGGTTGGAACGAATTAGAAATAATGAAAATGAGATAAATTAATTTAGTGAAAGAAATCGATCTTTATTCCGAAGCAAAGCCACGCTACTATCAGCTCATCCCCAACAAAAAAGATGGGCTGATACTTCTTGCTTTGTATCAAAAATACCAAAAGCAAGAATTTACGGAAGAAGAGATCATACAAGTCATCACCAAAGTGCTCAGCGATTTGGATGGGCCAAACCAACGGGACGAAAACAACCGAAACAACAACATCATCCTCCGCCTGCAAGAATTCTTTCTGTGGCGAGACAGGAAAAGAAAAGTATACGGCTTTAAAAACTACGGAGAAGAATTTTGTCAGAAAGTCTTTAAGCGCCTCTCAGAAAGCTACCATCCCGCCAAAATAGAACGGCTCTTCAAACACCTGTTAGAAACCCTAAAAACAAGCCTGGAAAAGAATCCAGCAGAGCTACTGCTTTGGATGGACGACCATTTCAATGCCCGAAGCACTGAACTGGCTCAGCAAATCGAAATACTTGACCAACAAGTAAGCGAATCGGTAGACGATTTCCGTTTTCAAATCAAACAACCACAAGCCAATATCTTACAGGTAATCGACACCATTAGTACTGGATTAGATCAGATCAAAAAACACGTACACGAACTGACCACAGGTTTTCAAATCACCTACGATATAGATGATATATTGCAAGATATGCTCAAGGACATCGCTAACTTTGAACTTCTGGACAGCATCAACCTAGTCTTGAAGTACAACCAAAATGTACGCAACCATTTAGATCAGGTAAGCGTACGTGTCGACAGAATAAAGCCTCGCATTCGGGAGTTTATCTTCGAATTTAACCAGCGTGAACTCGACCGAAAAACAGATAAGTTTCTACATTATTTGTTAGACAACGCATCCTACATTCGGCAAGATAACCAACCGAAAAGACTCGTTTTTCCAGAAAAAATCGAATCCTTTAGCATCAGGGTTCCCGAATCCTTACCCCGTTTTTATATCCTGACCGAAAGAGATTTTGCAAGAAAAGCACCCCTACCTCCTGCCGTCAGATCGGTTGATGTAGAACAAACAGAAGCAATGATGGTCAAGAACATCGAGAAGCTCAAAATAAAAAAGAAAATACAACATTGGGCAAAGGAAGCCATAGACCAGATAGAACGGGATGGGAAACTCGATTTTTCACCTTTCTTCTTCTACATCCTTAACCAAGAAAACAGCAACCTGAACATCGCCGTAAGAACTGTACAAAGGCTGGTCAAACAGTGCAATGGCGGGCAATATGAAATTACGGTAGACCAAAACGAATATCACGATCCAAACTATCTAAATCTTTCATTATGGAATATGACGATTCTGAAAAAGACCTAAACGTACGTTACGCGTTTATGCTAGACAAAACGGCTAAAAGCACATTCGCCAAACTTGACTATCTCCTCAAATCGGGAATGCACATACAGCGAGACTTTCCAAAACCCGTTTCACTTTACGCCTTTTTGGATAAAAATTACAGAAGCCTGCAAGCCTACTATGACGACTACTTCGAAATGTTGCTCAAAAAAGAAGGCGATGGTTGGAACACCTATTTCTATATCGATTTTTATGAAGGTTCACGAGGCAAGCTTCCTACAGACAACCAATACAGAACCTACCTCAAGTCAGAATATATCCTTATAGGACTCATCTTTTTTAAAATCTATAAACTAGACGGCAACATTGAACTTGCTAAAATATCCGATTTCATTAACCTGCTCTATCAGGAATATGACGAACTTCTCAATAAGCTGCAACGTGTAGTATCTACTATTGAAATTGATGCAGGATCAGACCTGAACGAAGAGAAACTAAAAAATCTGGTGCATAAAGCCTTTACCGAATTTGAACAACTCGGCTGGATAGCCAGAGACACAAATGATAGCGACTACTTCACCTATCAACCTTCGTTTGAAAGACTAAGAAGGATCTATTATCCTCAGATAGAAACTATTGATGAAATTATAAAACGAAAAGAACATGACTAAATTTCAGCCCAAGATTTATAGTTTATCGACCCTAAATATCAGACAGCACTTCAACTGTGATTACCGCTTCAATGAATTCCGAACCGATTTTAGCGGAGAAAGTGGAAGCGGAAAAAGTTTAATTGCAGATTTTATACAATTGCTTCTTGTAGGTTCAAGCACATTCAAATCAGGAACAGAAGGTATAAGTAATCGAGACACGACCGGTCTTGTCCTCAAAAACGGCAGTGGAAAATACGGGAGAGGCTATATTTTCATCAACATCGAAATACAGCCCCGCAAGTACATCACATTAGGAGGTTATCTGGACACCACCAGCACCCAGATGCAATTATTCATCGTACAGGCGGGTTATGATTTTGAAGAAACACTCCAACCAATGAACGAGCCCATATTTTACCGGGACTTGTTGATAGATGGTCAAATAGAAGCACTGGAAAATCTGGAAAAAAGATTTTCGACAAAAGGCTACCTTAAAGGAGTAAGTAATAAAAAATACCACCACTTGCTTTTTAACAACGGCATACTAGCCGTAGACCTTAGCCAAAATCAACAAAGCCTAAAAAGCTATGCAGCAATCATACGAGCCTTTTCAAGAGGAAAAGGTTTCTTTACCGATTCAGACGTACTCAAAACATTTCTTTTTGGAGACAACGAACACAAACAGCTTGTTAACAAATACCGAGAAGAAGTACAAAACATTAACGTAGACCAACAGCAGCACCACCGCTTGTTGGAAGAAATAGCTACCATTAGAAGCAAGGAGCAAAAAATAGAAAATGTGTTGCGTGATTTCAATATTTACAGTCAATTGAAAAAACAATTTAGTCTCGAAAACATCAGCTTTTGGTATCAGGAAAACGAACGCATCTCTATAAAGCTTGAACAATCAACACAAGCGCACCAAATCAACCAGATTAAAAGGCTTTTGATCAAAAAGAAACTGGCAAATGTCAAACTGACCGACATCAAAGACCAGCATAATGCCCACTCCGGTTTAAAAAGTAGTATCAAAAATGCAGAACAGCAAAAAGAAAAACACGAAGCAGAATGGCAACAAGCAAAAAAACTGCTGGAAGAAAGCAATAAATATAAAGACATCATAGATAAAGTAAACAGTTGGTTTGCTGATGACCGACAAGATACAGATGCAATACGTCAGTGGCATCTGGCAGAACGCACCAAAATTACAGATGCCGAAAATTTAAGATTATTCGAAAAAATCCTCACAGAAAACAAGATACAACATGAATTTGAACAATCGGATTGGTTTAATAATTATGCCGAAGCAGGGAAATTAACTTTGCAAAAAATGAACCATTTTGAAGAAACCATCGGCAAGTTAGAAACACAGCTTGTTTTTTCAGATTTGGACAATCCTGAATCACTAGCCCATTGGGCAATAGAGCAGCTCGATTTGCCGCTCACTCTTGAACAAGAAAGCTTACTTATCCATTTCCAATCCTTATCACGGACAACCCCCAATCCGCCAAAAAAACGCTACCTGCCCTTTCCCGAAAAACTATTTAAAAACCCAATTACTTTCAAAACAGACCACAAAGGATTTTGGCTGGAATTAAAGGGTATTTACGAATTTATAGCGAACGTTTCAAAACAACACCTCAACGTAACTACCAATCAAATCAAACTGGATCGGGAACCGCTTGAGGCCTTGAAAAAACAGATTAAGGAACTAAAGCAACAACAAGAAAACTTACAAAACCTAAAAGAAAAACTAGAAAATTATCCAGCGTTAGAAAAAGCAATTTCTTTGTATAAAAACAGTGAAGAAGAGTTGTTTGTCAAAAATGATGAAATTGCAGAACTCACAACAACAGAACTAGAAAAACATTTATCTATTTTTCAAGATTCAGAACAGCATCTGTTTAATTACAAAAATCATAAAGAAGTTTATGACACTGCCTTTTTCAGCCATAGCCAAAGCCAGCAGAAGAACAAAGAAAATCAAGATAAAATTGATCAGATTGAGCTTTATATGGTAAAACAATATGGATCTACCGACTTTGACCAATTGGCAAAAACGGAAGAAAATGTTATTCAAAATTTTGAAACGGAATTTGAAAATCTCATAACTACCGAAAAAATAGCTCTTCCAAAAATTCAAAAAAAAATGGAAGATGACCTATTTAAAACCAATCCGTCAATCAACAAACTTTACGAAATGGCCAGCACTGTTGATGCAGATTACACTGAGATCAAGACAAAGCTTGAGCAGCACCAGAGAAACCATAGTGATAGTATTATTAAACTCAACGAGGCCAAGTTAAAATTTGCGGGAGAACACAATCGTGATTTTATAGAGGAACAGGATTTGATCAAAATAGAACAACAGCCAGCAGAAAACCAAAGTATGGATGCTCATAGCAAATTCAAAGCAACATACGAATCAGCTTCTGAAGATATAGAAGACAAGACCATCTTGAAAGACTATTCAGTTGGTGTATTGGCCAACAAGCTATTGCCTACTGTTTTCCCAACACAACAAATACACGAAGAACTTATTGGCGAACAGATTGAAAAGAGACTTACCGAACTTACTAACGATTTGCAACGCATTGGTTCCAGAAAAATAGAAATCTTGCATAATATTTTTAAAGAAGTTGGAAACGTATATAATGAATATTTGACTAAGGTGCAAAAAATCACTAATTACCTGTCAAAAAATCAAATAACAGGAGATAACTATGCAACATTGCAGCATAATCCAGCCCCAGGCTATCCAGACGATTGGATGAAAATTTTCAGGAAACGCCTTGCCAATGAAATTCAAGAAGTGGGTCTATTTGAATCATCCAATAAACAAGACATTGACGAAATCATGATCAGCGTATTCCGTGATGCAAATGGCACAAGAACGGCAACAGTAAATGACCTGCTAAACCCACGTTCTTATTTTAATCTCCTTTTTGAAATCAAACAAGGCGGGCAAAAAAATTCAGGCAGTAATGGACAAACTTACACGGCAAATGCACTACTTTGTCTTGCCAGATTATCGCTGATCGAAGACGAAGATCACGTTGGAATACGGGTTATGCCAATTGATGAAGCAGAAGGTTTGGGAAGCAACTACGAAATGTTACATAAATTAGCCAAGAAAGAAAACTACCAAATCGTAACTATGTCCATTGAAACCGCAGGCGACATCAACGACGAAGGACAATATATCTATATCATGCACGACAATAAAGATGCTAACGGCTTGACCTATGTGCCGCCTTTAGGCATCTTCCATAAAGGACAATTAACACAGAATATAGATGAAATCTTTGAAGAAACTACATAGCAAAGACTTTACATGGCCTGTACTGAAAGCGTTGAACGATCTGTACGAAAAAAAGAAAACTGCCGCCAAAATTCAGGAGGTAGACTATATCCGTTATTTGATGACACAAACAGATCTTATTACTCAAAAAAAAGGCAATAACAATGTATTAGTTGCAGGAGATGACTTTGAAAAATATTACGAAGATAATTTTCAATCCGCTTACCAATACTATTACAACTTTTTCAAAAAGGTAGATATCCGACCAGATGGCGGTAAAAATTTTACCGAAGAGGATATCCGTACGCTGATGGTTATTTACGAAAGCAGAAATGAACTGAGAGGCAATCTTAGCAATATTGAGGATTTTTCTAGTAAGATTTTCGATTATGCAGGGTCAAAATATTTAAAGTTCCGGAACAGTGTTCGCAATGCTGTACTTAAAATTTTAGAGATAGATGAATTTCCACAAACATCTAAAGATCTTCAGTACAGGCTGGTCGTTGATTATCCTAATCCTAAGGCCATCATACTTTGTGAAAACAAATCCTTCCTTAAACAGCCCTGGAATGCCAAGGAACTTGAAGTTAAGTTATGGCATGTTGGAGGAAACAACATTGCTATCATCGATGATGTTGATGAAATGGAATTGGCATATCCTATCTACTATAGTTGTGATTGGGATTTCCATGGATTAGATATATTCCAACGGATAAAGAGCAAGCTGAAAAATAGAGGTGTAGAAATCAAAATCTTGATTCCACCGCCACCGCACCAGTATCTCCCTACAGATTCCTTTATGCACAAAAGCAGATGGAACTATAAAATTCCTTTTTCTGGGCTAGATAAAGATGTATTCTCTTCTAATCAACAAGAAATAATAATCAAACTCATTAAAGAGGATTTGTGGATCGAGGAAGAAACGAATGTGTTAAGGGAGATGTTTTATTACAATCTATAAAATTACATTTCCTAAAGTAACTTACTTAATGTTTTAAATCATCATTTATATTTTCCTTACTTTGTATTATACAATTATACACATATCATTGGATCACGTACTTTATATTCTGAATTACCAACTTAAACTTTGAATTGTTTAACGATCCAACAAGATACTTGGTTAAACCGTTACTTCATGTAAGTCAAATTTTTAGTCTAGCTAGTCTTTCCAAATCTTCTAAAAAACAGTTCGACATTTGTCCCACCTGGGGTACAGAATCACTTGCCGTAAGTCCAACGTATGTTTGGCTTACGGTTTTTTGTTATGACCAAATCAAACAGACCAAAACATTTGTATATACCAATTGAAAAGTGTACCAATATCCAGTTGAAAAGTGTACCAGTTAGCAAGGATTAAATCGTCCCTTTAGAATGAACTAAAGGAACCATAATTCATGTTAGAAGTGGAGACAAATCATAAGATTATATTACTCTATTGGATATTCTGGCAATACTGACCCCCGTTCTGGATACTGACCCCCGTTCTGGATACTGACCCCCCAGTGGGATTTTAGTTCATCGAGTTTGATGACCTGACAATTTTACTTCTTTTTTCTTAGACTTTCACCTTTTAATTCAATTCTGTAGGACGTATGTACCAGTCTGTCGAGCAGGGCATCAGCAATTGTATTTTCACCGATTACGTCATACCAACTAGCAACTGGCAACTGACTGGCAATGATAGTTGCTTTGCAAGCATGCCGGTCTTCGATGATTTCCATAAAGTCCATCCGTTGTTGCTGTTCCAAATGCGTTAGCCCGAAGTCATCGAGTATTAGCAGATCAGCTCGGGACAGCTTCTCAAAAAACTTGTAGATCGTGCCGTCAATTCTGCTCATCTTAGCTTTCAGCAGCAACTTCTGAAGATTATAATATATGACCTTGTATCCCTGGGAACAGGCATGATGACCCAAAGCAGAGGCTAGAAAAGATTTTCCGGTTCCAGTGGAACCGCAAACAAGCACTGCTTCTCCTTTAGTAATGTAATCTGCAGTAGCCAGATTTGCTACCAGAGACTTGTCTAATCCTCTGGATGTTTCCATCTTCAGTTCTTGAATAGAAGCCTGATAACGGAAGTGTGCGCCTCTTTGCAGCCGCTCAAAGCGTTTGTCACTTCGGTCATCTTCTTCGGCCTGTAATAGCATCTCCATGCCTTCAGTGAAGGAAAGTTCATGATGCTTTCTGGTTTCCATTAATGCCTGCCAGCTGCGGCCCATGCCGTGCAGGCGCAATTGTTTGAGTTGTGTTTCGATGTTCATTTCTTAGAATTGGATAGTGGTCTGTGTATAATATTCTTTGCCACGGATATTTCCATGGATGGGTAGGGACTGTTCTTTTGTAGGAATATCCTGATGATTTTCCATATTATTTTGCAGGATCCGCTCTACAAAACGATAGGAGAAGTTGCGGTATTCAATTGCCAGCTCACATGCTTTTCCAAAAGCGGCGGCAGGCGCTTTCTTTTGTAGGCGTAGCAGGCCATCGCAGGTCCTATACAATTGTTCAGGATGCTTTTGCTGATCAAAAAGAAGTTGTACCAACAGATGTAATTCAGGCGATTTTTCCTTTGCTTTTTCTATATAATAAGCAGGACTTCTATCCATGTAATGACGGTGATGGGAGTTTAAGTGTTCTTTTACAGTGGTATATCCCGCAGGCTGATAGCTCCTGATGTGAACTGCAATCTGGGTGCCCCGGGCATAGATATAAACCATAGAACGGGTGTAAATCACTTTTACATGACTTCCAACATAGCTAAAAGGTACGCTGTAATAATGCTTATCCCTGCCAATGTAGATGTGATTATTGTTAGCCACTTTCGGCTCGCAATAATGCTTGACTTCAAAAGTGGTTTCAGGCACAGGACCGAGTAAATGCTTTTCAGCAGCCAAAAATCGTTCTTCCCTGCACCAGGGCTTTTGCTGCATCCGTGTTTGATTATGTGTTTTTATTTTGCCCTTAATGGCTTCATTCAGCGCATCCAGCGAGAAAAACTGTCTATTGCGTAATCGTGCATAAACACGGTTGTAGATCAGTTTGACCTGGTTCTCAACCAATGCCTTATCTCGCGGCTTCCGTGGTCTTGTGGGCACTACCGCAACGTCATAATGGTTGGCAAAGTCTTCCAGTGAACGGTTTACCTCAGGTTCGTAACGGTCAGCTTTGATGATCGCTGATTTCAGGTTATCGGGCACTAATATTCTTGGTGTTCCACCAATATGCAGCAGACAGCATTCTAAGGCATATAGAAAATCAGCAATCCGCTGACTGGGAACGGCGATTGCAAAGCTGTAATCAGAAAAAGGAAGACAGGCCACAAATACCTGACAGGCAATCAGCTCACCGGTAGACGGATTGATATAATAAAGGGGCTTTCCTGCAAAGTCTACGTACAGCTTGTCTGCTGGCAAGTGTTCCAACTTCATCCCCGGACGGCGCGCCAGCAATTGCTGATGCAGATGAAAGCAGAACTGCGAATAACTGTAGCCTTGCTGATAATCGATGATATATTCTTCCCAGAGTAGTTTTCTGGTCACACCTACCTGACCCAATTGCTTTCTGTAGCTTTCCAGGTTATCGCTCAAATGTTCAAACCTTGGATCTTTGTAGGCGGGGTTGCCAGCATGAAATTTACTTTCCAATACCGGATCTTCCAGCGCTAATAATTCAGCTATAGGTAGCTTTCCAATGGCTAACTTTATCAAATACGACTTTACTGTGTTCTTGCTAATACCTAAAGTACGCGCAATACTTTTAATAGAATCCCCCTGCTTATGCAGGCGTAATAATTGTTTGATCTGACTCATTGCTTTTGCTTTTCCAGCCATCAGTACTCGGATTAGGTGAAAGAATATTCACCTAATTAACCAAAATCAATTAATCAAGGGGGTCAGCATGCTCCGGAATAACAGGTCCCCCGCCAAATTTAGAGGGGGTCAATATGCTCCGGTACGACCAGGTACTTGAAAACAAGGGGGTCAGTATGCGCCGGAATGTCAGACTTTACCAACCAGGTAAAACATTGTTCATGCACATTTTAGTAGGGTCAACATCGTCCAGAATATCCATGTTGCGCTACTTTCCCGCCAGTTCCCCTGTAATGTCAATAATGAGCATATCATCGCATTGTTGGGCAATCAGGTGGTGCAGGAGCTGGAAATAGCAGAGCCGGATGCAATCGCCCTCCGATCTATGGAAAACTTGCTGGAACTGGCAGAGATGATGAATAATTACACCACTACTGGGTTAAATATAACAAGATGAACAAACAAACTTTAGAACACATCCAGCAGATCAGCACTGAATTGAGGCTGTCTGCTTTTCGTAAAGACCTTGACCAGGTCATTACCACCGCCATTAAAGAGGAAACTTCTTTTGAAGAGGTTCTTCTAAATCTGCTGCTCGCTGAGCAGCAGATCCGGCTGATTAACCGGCGTAAAGCACAGCTGCGAAACGCCGGCTTTCCGCAATTGAAATACATACAGGATCTGGTCAAAACAGAACTTCCTGCCGATGCAATGACGCAGCTACCGCTATTGGAAACCCTTGACTTTATTGATGCAGGGCAGAATGTTATCCTTGGCGGAAGTCCCGAGACCGGCAAAACCCATATCGCAATCGGACTTGGGATCAAGGCTTGTCAGCAGGGAAAAAGTGTATTGTTTACCTCTATCCCTAAGATGCTGACACAAATCAGGGAATGCCATTCTTCCAGAACCCTGCGTGCTCTGGAGCTCAAGTTCGAGAAATATGATCTGGTCATCTGTGATGAGCTGGGGTATATCTCCTTTGACAAACCAGGCGCCGAAATGCTCTTCAACCACATTTCGTTAAGGACTGGTATCAAATCCACGATCATTACTTCTAATAAATCATTCGATAAATGGCATGAGATCTTTGGTATGGATACAGTGCTGACAGCGGCATTACTGGATAGGCTTACGCATAAATCCTTTCTGGTAAATATGAATGGAAAATCCTATCGGATGAAAGAAACTAAAAGTATGATGGGGTCTAAAAATATAAATAATGAGATTGAAGTAGCGGCGCATATCTAAAAGAAAAACTACTAAACTGAGCGGCAATGTGCTGCCAGTATTGAACTAAATATCTTACATTTGAGCCTCGCTAACTGGTACACTTTCCAACCGGAATCCTGGTACATAATTCAACTGGTATAAACAACATTGGCGCAAGAGGTAAGAAATGAACTGACCGTTAAGAAAAATTCAGTGAAATAACACAAAACGTGTTTTTAGGAAAATGCCCGGCTAGTGAAATTCGGACATTTTTTATTACCTGATATTATTCTTTTTCTATCGAAGTAAATCTTCCCGGAAAATTGACGAAGATGATCTCGCAAAATCGGCCCAAATAATACCCTTCAAAATCTTTTATGTCGTCAATCACCCCTTTAAATCTCAGCACTTCAGCAGAAAGATATCCTTTAGTATTATCTGCTTTAAGCTTAACAACCCCCTTATCACCCCACTGCTGGGTATGTTTCAAGTATTTAAAATTTTCACTTGTTGTGATCGTCCAGGTTTTTAAGTCCTTATCCTCGATCATCTTAATGATTGCAGATCTGAGTGTTTCTGCATTGGATGATTTAAATAATAGTTTCATGTCTTAGTATTGATAAATATAAAGTTACTATAATAAATCAGAGCTTAAATACGGGAAACAGTAAGCGTTAGAAACCAATTTGAGGGGAATCCTAACACCTTTAAACGCATTTTAAGTTTTCCAATTTTTCCTCTTGGACTGTACAAAGTCACTTACCGTAAGTTCAACGTATGTTAAGCTTACGGTTTTTTTGTTAAAGCGTAAATCAATTATTTACTTATATTTCATCTTTTATAACAATGTGACAGGATATCAATCATATGATCTTATTAATAGAATGTAAAGTAGATAGTGATACGTTAATTGATAGTGTCATTGAATGGCGGGTTAACAGTTATGTTTTTAAGCTTTACCCAGATGCAAAAAATAGGTTCGGAAGTATTACTGTCGAATCAAGACTTCCTGATTATCATCAACATATACCCAAGGTTATTCTTGAAAATAATAAAATAATTTCAATAGAGTTTCCAGAAGAGGATTTCTATCCAGACCAACTATCAATGTTTCAATACCTTGAGTCGTTTTCAGCATTAGATCTTGGCGTCAAAAAAATACACTGGGATAATCCCTCAATAAATTGGATAGCAGAAAATGACGAAGAAAGAATTGCAATAAAAGGCTATAGTAAAACAATGGACTACCCTGATAACAATAGAAAGATAACATTAGGTTGGTTTCAGGATACAATCATTCATAGAAGAATGTTGGGACATTTAACCGAACCTTTGTCTTTTTATAGAATCGGGATAAATCACTATCATCAACACTCTTATATTCAAGCCTTTTTGCATTTCTATCTAATGTTGGAAGGGGTATTTGGCAATGGGAATACCAATAAAAAAATTGCCATAGGATCATTTATGAAAGCTCCATATTTAGCTTATGGTATTAATAATGTTCTGAAGGCTTTTGAAAACCCAATTCATAAGAAGCACAGCGAATGGTTCAATAAATATAATTTCATAAACTCAGAAATCAATATAGATCCTGTCAGAAAAATGATTAATATTTTCTATGACGAACGCGGTAAATTGGCTCATTATTTTAATAATAATATTGACAGGAAAAGGAACAATTTTGAGGATAGAAAGTATCAATCATTAGCGGCCGTGGCGATGATGGTCTGCCATTTTTGTTCCATTAAATTAAGGTTAGATCCTTTTGTAAAAAGATAAGTAAACAGCCTAAACTTTGTTATATCCAAACAATTAATTTACCTAATGGATGTAATCGCCGTCTGAATAAAATCGACAATAATCCGGCTTTGTTTCTTTTAACCCTGCCCAGTAGCACTCAGAAAGGCAATTTTCTTTAAATCTGTTATAAACTCGTTTGACAATAATCCTGTTTGGAGTACAATCGTTGGTACTACCGTTAGGAAGTACCAACGATTTCTGTTTTAAATGCTATGTGAAAGCAGCAAATTTATTGGTATTTCCGGTCCGCATCTGGACAATTTTCGTCATTATTTCAATTTGCTAATGAGAATCCTCAACTTCGCCAATGGCTTTTGCGGTGTTGATTATGCTGGTTATCGCATTGGCGTCTTGGCTGTAATAATCCTTTAGCCTAACAAGCCTATCTAAAAAGTTTTGCGTGAAAACTGAAAATTCGTTGCTAGCGATTGCACCAATGCAGTTATTTGTATTTCCAGAAATTTTTAAATTGACAGATTTTTGGAATACATCTTCCAAGATTCGCTTATAATTATGTACGATATTCATGAGAGTTTAATTTTGATGGCTATTTTATCCTTTCGGGTTATTCCCTCTGGCTATCTTTTTTTATTGGCATAAAAGTTATCGGTATAGCGGTAATGAATGTTCTGTCCCGGGATATCTTCGTTCAAGGTGCGTATCTTCTGTTTAATTTTTTCGCTGGTCTTGGTCTTGAAGTCAACATCGTCCAAAATAATGAGTTTGTTGTACTGCTCTTTTAGCCATCGGAATTTTTCGAAGACATCGGGGTTTTCAAAACTGCCGTCGAGGCCATCTACAATGGTTTTTCGGACTTTAACTAGACTTTGGACTAGTATATCGGTGGTCATTTCTGTCCAGCCTTGGATGACCTGGTAATAGATCATCTGATGAAAGCCTACACAGCCATCCTCAAAACGGTCTAGGTATTGGTGATAGGGATATCTGTTTCTTTTGCTCTCCAACGGGTAATTCAATTTTCCAAGCAGTTTGTCTGAGATAATGATCCTAGGATATTTTGCGCTCCTGGTTTCCAGTTGATAGGCTTCGATCAAACCCTGGCCAAAAACCGTCCCGTTGTCGATGTGCATCAGATTACCAATCGTAATTCCACCTCGGAACAGTATGCCTTTTTCCATCAGTACCGCGCCAATGTAGGCCAGATTGACAATGAGAGTGGATGTCATTTCATTGATATTATTTTCTATCTTGACTGATACGACAATGCTATCCGAGAAAGCGGTTACATTGGTCCTTCCAGAAATATCAAAATTGGCCACACCTTTCTTTTGCGCGTCTTCTTCGATTTCAATCAGTTTTAAATCCCATTTGTCCTGTTTTTCTAGGCCCTTCAGGAATTCAAGGACAGAATAAATCAACTCGATCTTTGTACTGTCGAATTCTGATTGTTTGACGATTTCCTTAAAACCCAGTATGTCGATAAACGCGACAATGCGCTGGTCATATTGTATGTTGGCTGTTTCCAATTGCAAAAGGGATAGTGGTTAATTTCGGAAAATTACCAATCCGGCTTGTCGATCTTCTGGAGTTTCAACTGCACTTTTTGTGTTGGATGATTGCCGGTAAAGAATAGAGTGGCCTTATCGATGATCTTGTAGTAAGGGCCGTCCACATTATTGTTTTCATTTTCACAGCTCAAGTAAATCTGTTCGCCGATAGATGGTACGTGCGGAGCGGCATCAAAGTCTTTGGTATCGATCACATCACCACGGTAATAGAATTCGATCTGGTAGGTCTTAGCCATTTTTGGTTCTGAGTTTATATTATCTTACGAAAATAACTAATCCCTTCCATAAAACAGCCTTTAGCCCTTAAACTTATTGCCATTGACAGTACTATTACAAACTGGTTTGTTCAGGGTTGAACACGACATACAATTTGCCTTTTCCCATTCCGAAAAATTAATATTATTCAATCACCATCGCAAAAAAACAATATTTCTGAAAAATTCAGGAAATTCGCAGAATGACAATATCAGCTGAGGAAACCCAAAAATTGGTTGAACAGACCGAAAAAATGATGCATGAGCTCAATGTTCCCGTTCGCGACACTTGGAAAGGGTATAGTGGCGAAAATCTAGATGACGGAATGACAAATGGAATTTGGTACGGTCCCAGACTATTGAATATCCAAATTGTGGCTGATGGAACACCAGCCGCACAGGCTGGCTGGGTCTATGAGGTTGATGGTCATCAAAGCCGAGCTCATGACAAATTTACCATACACATCGCTAAGAAGGATTTAGAGAATAAACATGTTTTTGTACACGAGCTTGTTCATTTTTTGCAGCGCACAAATGAGGAACTTGGCGAAACCTATGTACCCCTGAAATCCCACACCTACGAAGATTACGAGAAATATGTTGATCAGCGATCTGAACGTGAGGCACATTTTGTACAATTGCATTATATTATCAGCAATGAACTTCAGTTGATACCTGAAGAAATAAAAGCATCTTTCATCAGTATGATCAAGGGAACCTCACTATTTGATCCAAATTTCCCTGAGATATGTATTTCGGCAAAAGAAAATGGTATTTTAATTTAAGGAATTAAGGTAGGCTTGGAAATGAAAAATGTGATAAATCTAAATAACCTGTCTGGATTGCCGGCAGAATTTCTTGCAGAGCTAGATAGGTTCAGGAATTTGTTCTTAAATGACATGTTTCTTGACAGTCTTTTGGAAAACCGTAGTATTTTATCTATCGTTCGGGCAATAGATACTTACTGCATGGATAATCAGCTGATCGGCTTTCACTACACTAGGGCCTTTGAACATGAAATTTCAAGTTCGGGCCTTGTATGTCGGACGGGGCTTGAAATCAGAAATGCTTTTTTAGATAACCATATATCAGCCTTTAGTGAAGGTGAAATAGCAAACATCAAAAAGACATGGGATAATCACTTCGATTTATCACAACAGAAATCGAGGGATGCACGCCTTTATTTTAACTTTACAACAACTGCGTTGAATAATGGTGGGGCCGATCCATTACTATCCAGTTATGGCGGAGAACAGGTGTATATGCCTTTTAATGAAATACAATTGATTGATAAAAAATTAAAATCAATAGGTACACCAATGATTATCAAATGCATGCTCGATCCCAACCATCTAAACACTTTTTGGGAATTCCCTTGGGGCCGTATTGCAGTATCAACCTACCACTGTCAAGTGAACCGGGATGCCATACGCAATGATCAGGATGGGTATCAATTTGTGAATGTTTCTGCCGAAAATATAGAAATCCTCCATTTTGACACTAAGATAGACTACGACAATATTTAAATAGATTGCCCCAAAATTTAACTAATCCTTAGGTCTATATAGATTGTAGTGGTCTGACAGAGGATTAGGCTTCACGTCCTTTAAGAAAATGTGTAAATGAATGATTCAATCGGTTCGTATATAAGATCCAAAGCTTAAAACTAAAAACTTTTCTAATAAAGAGGCGGCTGCTTCTATCAGATTATCTGAGTCTGCATTTGAAAAAATCTTAACACAAGATGATATATATGCTTCAAGGCTCCTTAAATTATCACAACTTCTGAATGAAAATCTGTTTGAATTTTATTTTAACAATGAACCTATCCGGTCACTGATACTTGCTGAAAAAAAGAGTATAGGGAAGCGTTAAGAATTGTGTCTGATAAAATTGAATTGCAAAAACAAATCATTGATAGTAAGGAGGAATTATTGTCAACTCAGCGCAAATATATTCTGGAATTAGAATCCCGTAAAAAGAATAACACCTGATAAAACAAAGAAAGCGGAATGATCAATACGACCATTCCGCTTTATCTAAATTAACGCTCTCCATATAAAAGCGCTCAATATGCAAATTTATTGTATGGTGTCGATCTAAACCTTAATCTTTCCGACAGCCTGTTTCTCCGGCCTAAATTTCCCCCGCGCATTTGCGGCCTACGGAACCCCAGCTCACTAATCCGTCGCGCGTGTTCCGTTTTGGGCATCTACGGAGTAGTAGTCGTTAGTTTTGTGGCTGATCGGTCTGGACAGTGATACCCGAAAGGAATGATCAATGGTTTATACCTTTCCCACGATCTTTACCGATGCGGTGTTTTGTTATGTTCGATTTTGCGTTTAGTTTCCGGCTTTCCTGCAAATTATTGTACTCCTGTACAGCTTTTGATATGCTCTTTTGCACTTCTGCCCATTTTAACTTCCTGTCTGCTAAAAGCACTGGAACGGATAGATCAACATCCTCATGATACAATAGAGAGGCTTTGGCTACATTCGGATTAACGTCAGGATATTTACTGCAATAATAATTCATCATATCAGCTAAAGACATTTCTTTGAGCAAATAATGCACATCAATGAAATCTTTGATCCTTTGTCCGCTATTAACTATAGCATTGATTTTCATGGCTGCAATGTCCTCATTAGACATCATTCTAATACCCTCAATAGTTTCTATGGGTTTTATTGAAGGGTATTTGTGCGAGATGAAATCGAAATCTACCTCACCAATACTACCACTGACATAATTGCTTTTATGGTGTTTGACAACAGCATTATATTTCTGCTGTAAGTGGAGGGCTAATTGATCCCCATCAAAATCTGAGGAATTGAAGAGGTCAATATCTATCGATTCTCTACGTCCGATCCTTAAGGATAATGCGGTGCCACCAACAAGGTAAAATGAATTGAGTTGCTGATCTTTCATCAGCTCATGAATTAGATCCAGTGTCCCTGGTTTAACTGTTTCTTTGTATAACATTTGAGCTTTTCTTTAGTCAACTGGAAATACTCGCAAACGGCCTCCGTAGTCATGTCAGAAAGATAAGTAATATCATTTTCAAGGGCATCAATTACATTTTCCCTTCCATAAAACCTTATCATTTCTTCCCACTCTCCAGAACTACCTTTATCAAGCACTCTTTCTATAATGGTTTTATAACTCCTGTTCCAATCTAATTTATTGAAGTCAAAATCCCAGAACAATACTTCCGGAAGATTTGGTCTTTTCACTTGTTTAATCAGCGGCTGTCGCTCGATCTTGATCTCATCGTTTTCAAACGGGATTTTCTTTTTGGACAGATAGTTGTTTAATGTATGGTAGTTATAAGTAGGATAGCTGTCGCAAAATCCTTTCAAGCTGGAAAAGACATCAATGTCTATTCCAGCGAATCTTTTCCAGTGTACAACAACTACTCTTTTATTAATCTCTTTTAACATCAAACGAAATTAACCAAAATATAGAAAAATGCCTAATACTTTTAAATATTTGTCATTTGATGGCGAATATTTAAATAATCATCTCTTGTTTAAGAAGCTATAGTGACGAACCGTTCCATCAATGGAGCCATGTCTTTACTAACTTTTTCATCTAGCATTTTAGATTAGAGTTGAGTAGTAGGGATATTATTGTGTCCCATCATCTTAGAGACGCTTTCAATCGGCACGCTATTTAGTAGGGTTACAGTTGTATCAAAGGTGCGCTTTGCTACCCGGTTGGCCAATACTTTGAGAACTTCTGAAACAATGGCAATCTCTGCCAGGTACTCGTTCCTCTTTTGATTACTGGAAACTGGCAAAGCCCTGTCATGATTGATACAGAACGGATGTTCTTTGTACCTGTCCAAAATATCTCTGGCAAATGGTAGCAGGGGAACAGCCACACGTGTACCCGTTTTTTTCCTATAACCATACAGCCATTTTTCTCCATCGTTACCTAAACGTATGTCAGATAGCTTTAGCTTTTGTACGTCGGCATAAGATAGACCTGTATAACAACTGAACAGGAAAAAGTCCCGCACCTGCGATAGTCTTGCAGTGGTAAAACTTTTATCGGCAATCCTTTGCAATTCTTCTTTGGTAAGGTATTCCCGGTGTACAAGTTTTGATTTCACCTTATATCCAAAGAAGGGTCGCTACTAATCCATTTATTTTTCAAGCAGATACGGACAATCTTGCCAAGATTTTTAAGGTGCTTGCTTGCGGTATTTGTTCCGTTATCCTTTGAGGTATGGAGATAGAAATCAAAACCATCTATAAACTCATGGTCTATACTCCTGATGTTAAGGTCTGTTTTCTAATATCTAAAAGCTAAGAAATCCTTTACATGCCTTTCCAGTACTTCAAATCTTTTTAGCGTTCCTTCGGCATAATCATCGTTTTCTACCAATGCCTCCATGTTCTTATTATGGATTTTAATAGCCTCAAAGATGGTATGAGTTTTATCGGCTTTGCCCAGATATTTACATTTGATAGCTTCAGCGGTAATTTCTGTATCCTCTTTACATAGAAGGGTATGGGAGGCTGTAACCCCAGCTTTCATCTTATCCAGATAGCTGTTCAGGCTTTTAGTTTCTTCTTTTGTACCTACCATATGTCCCACATTTGAGTTCCATAATTCGGGTTCACATTCTCTGCTGGTACAAAGTTCCGCACGTTTTCCGTCAACGGTGATCCTTAAATAGATAGGAACAGCACCTTTAACATAGTTTTTTGGTCTTTTTCAGATAAAAAAGCAGACTGAAAGTCGTTTTCATAATGACTGATTTAAGGTTAAACAAAGGTAGCCTTACAGTCTAAGCGTATCAAGTCGTTCAATGAGTGAACTTTCTGTAATCAAGAAAGTTACATCGAATTTGGTGAGTTGAAAAACCCAAGTTTTACTCACCTATTTACTCACCATTTATATTGTGATTAATTAGATATTTTGGGTTTTCCGGTAAAACAAAAAAAAGCTTGCAATTATTTGACTTGCAAGCTTTTACGTAGTTTTGATACTATTCCCTGTGATCCCGCTGGGATTCGAACCCAGGACCACTACATTAAAAGTGTAATGCTCTACCAGCTGAGCTACGGAATCATACCCTTTTTGAAGGACTGCAAAGGTAGAAATTAAATTTCTATATGCAAATCTAACTGCAATTAAAATCTGTTTAAACACCCAACAGGCTATTTTTCAGGCAAATTAATTTTAAAAACGCCATCTGAGTTAGTAAACCAATTAAGCTACAGCATAAAATATTACAGAACGAAACCTTGAAATAATTCCAAATTCTAAGTAAATTACATATGAGATCACTGCAAACACACAAGAATAAAACGACATAATACAAGAACGAAGCAGAAACACATCTAACTCGTAGCAAAAACACACCATGTTCGCATTAAACAAAGGTTTAAGAATGGTTTAGTAAATATTTAACCATGTCTTGAAAGCCCATTGCAAGCACATTACATGGAGGTTGGGTGGGGGTTGCCTGGGGTCCAACCCGAATCAAACTACTTCCAGCATAATAATATCCGAAATCTAAAATCTGGTCAACGGATACGTAACCCTTTTTAAAACTACCTTCAACCGTTTACTGTGTCAAGACCAGGTGAAAGCCTGCACTGTCCATACACGTTTCCTACTCCAATTCGCTGCAATCCAATGCTGACCTTAAAATACGCATCAAAATACTATTGACTAATGCGCGTCAAAAAGAAAGCCAAAAAAAAAGCAGGATGAAACCTCACCCTGCCCTCCTATTCTTTAATTTTTGACTACTTACCAGGTTTACTGCTCATGTAAAAAGTAAGCTTACCGCCATTAGTAATATCAGCATGTTTAATCGTGTGCGTGGTAACCGGCGTGCCGTTCAGCAATACTTTCTGCACATACACATTTTTATCACTCTGGTTGATCGCCTCAATCGAAAATGTCTTTCCGTTCTCCAGTTTAATCACTGCAGATTTTACTGCCGGACTTCCCAATGAGTATTCATCAGACCCTGGAGCTACAGGATAAAATCCCATCGAAGAGAACATATACCACGCGCTCATCTGTCCGCAATCATCATTGCCACCTAAACCATCAGGCGCATTTTTGTACTGCATCTTTAAGATCATCCTTACGCGCGACTGCGTTTTGGACGGCTGGTCTGCCCAGTTGTACAGGTACGCCACATGATGCGCCGGTTCGTTACCATGCACGTATCCTCCAATAATTCCCTCGCGACTAATATCTTCTGTCTCTGCAAAAAACTTATCGGGCAAGTGCATCGTAAACAAGGTATCCAGTTTACTTGCAAATTTCTTCTTCCCTCCCATGTGCTCAATCAGCGAGGCAGGGTCCTGCGGAACAAAGAAGCTGTAATTCCATGAATTACCTTCAATAAATCCCTGGTCATGGGTACTCATCACATCAAATTTCTTGGAGAAAGTACCATCAGCCATTTTCGCACGCATAAATCCTGTAGATTTATCAAAGTTATTTTCCCAGTTGCCAGAACGTTTAATGTACTCCTGATAAATATCCTGTTTGTTCAGCTTTTTGGCCAGCTGCGCAATACACCAGTCGTCATATGCATATTCTAAAGTATTGGAAATAGATGTCCCGCTTTTTTCAGCAGGAATGTATCCTTTATCAATATAATAGCCAATCCCATCATAGTCCCTGTGATTAGAAGTAGTGATACAAGCCTGTAGCGCAGCCTCAGGATCGCCATTGTAAACACCCTTGATAATCGCATCGGTCAACACTGAAACGCTGTGGTAGCCGCTCATACACCAGTTATCATTTGCAGAATTCGACCATACCGGAAGCATCTTCAGGGTACTCTGATCATAATGTGCCATCATCGATTTCACCATATCGTTGTTACGCGATGGCTGGAACAGGTTAAAAAACGGATGAAGCGCCCTGTAAGTATCCCACAATGAAAACGTGGTGTAGTTAGTAAAACCTTCCGCTTTATGCACGTTCTGGTCCAGTCCTTTGTATTCGCCGTTCACATCATTATACGTGGTCGGGTTTACAAAAGCATGGTACAAAGCTGTATAAAAATTCACCTTGTCATCTTCCCCGGTGTTAACGGTAATTTTGTTCAGCTCCTTATTCCAGGTATCCCTGGCTTGTTTTTTCACTGCATCAAAATCCCAGCCCGGTATCTCGGCTTTCATGTTTTCCAATGCATTCTCCTGACTTACCGGCGATAACGCAAACTTGATCTTCACTTTTTCCTGCTCGGCAGTAGAGAAATCAAAAAACATCCTCAGCTGTCTTCCAGCTAGCTCAGGAAAGTTTTTCGTCTGGTCAAACTTGCCCCAGAAACCACGGTAGGTTTGTTTTTTGTCGTAATTCTTCTGTCCATAAGATTTAAATGGTTTTGAAAAAGACATTGCAAAATACAAAGTCCTGGTCCGGGCCCATCCATTGGTCTGACGGTATCCTGTAATCAGGCTGTCGTTCACCACCCGTACGTAGGTCCACACGTTTTTGTCAGGGTAATTGTAAATGCCCGACATCAGGTCTAAAATAATGTGCGACTGATCAGATTTTCCAAAAGTATATTGATGCATACC
>Ga0247815_10000393_pt1 | contig 34990 bp, 30 predicted proteins | sample UWRJL194509B1_FD_181014 | JGI IMG/M metagenome (GOLD analysis project Ga0247815, IMG submission 181014) | Plant litter microbial communities from Arlington Agricultural Research Station in Wisconsin, United States - UWRJ-L194-509B-1 | ecosystem: Environmental > Terrestrial > Plant litter >...
GTAATTCTCCCCCCATGTAGCTTATTCTATACGGTGCAGAAAGCGCACCGGCCAAATCTGGTATAAATTTAAGACGCAATAATTGCTTATCTGCTTCCATAACCAGCGGGCCAATTTCGCCCATTCTTGAAGGTGAAACAGAAACATAGAGGTCTTTTACTCCATACAGTGCCGCCTGTTGCAGTCTCGCAGAGGCATCTGCAGAAATCCGTCCTTCGCCATCACCATAGATGCAGGCATCATCACCAACAAAACCGTAAAAATCTATATTTCGTTGTTTCTGCAGGTATGCTGCTACGCGTAATCCTGTATCGTTATTCCCCATTACGGCTACTTTACGCGTAGAATTAAAGCGTTTGATGAGTAAGTATTGTATATACGTTCCAATAAACCGGTTTAACGTAAAGGCCATAGCCAGGAATACGTAGAAGGCGATAAGGAACATTTTAGAAAATTCAAAGTCTTTGGCAAACAGCAGGTAGATGGTAAACATGGCAAAATGCAACATGGAACTTTTAAAGGTACCACGGTAAATCCTTTCCAGTTTCCGGGCATTGTACTCAGAGTACAAGCCATATACTGCAGTGGTAAACAGCCACATCAAATTACAAACCACCAGGTAATGCCGCTGCAATTCTTCGTTTACCTCTTTGCCCATATATGCTGTAAAATAATAGGCAATTATGTAAACAATGTTTAGTAATAGAATATCAGTAACCGGCAAAATATATCTCAGCAAATAAAGATATCGAGTTTGAATGGACATAGAATGATTGAACAAATAATATTAAAGCAGCAGTGTAACAATAATTATACCATGGGGCAACAATAAAGTTGAACCATAATCTCGTACATAATTAATACGCTGTAATCTACAAAAATTGAATTATTTATTTAAAAAAAAGAAAAAATTATAAAAGAATTAATACAAACTTAATAGGACACAGGACTTTTGAATAGCCATTTTCAGGCGATGGTGTTAAATTGTTACAATATTGCCCTATAATTTAAACGGCCTTTTTGCCGGCAATTGGAGAACCACCTGTATCGCCTTTAACCTGCAGAATGATTTGGTTCATCTGATCCATTTGATTTCGAAAAAACACATTGGTGGAGTCCTCACTTTCCGCCTTTGTTTCACGGATTTTCAGTTTAGTATCTTTGTCATGGATGGTTAATACATATCTTGTATGATATGGACCGGCAGGTTTATAGCTGTATTTTGCTTGTTTAATATCAATCTTTTTATGTCCTATCTTCCCTTTGTAATTCATAAAAGAAAAATGAAGGATACCTATCTTAGGATCTATTGTAATTTCTATAATGTAAACATTTCTAGAATAAAGGTAGATCACCATTGAGCACAGGAAAACCCAAACGAGGTAAAAAATTCCTAAACCTAAATGTGTAGTCCTGCTATATAGTACAGCTATACCGACGATAGTTATCACCGCAATAATCACATAAATATTTTTCTGGATCTTCTCTCTTGTAGGTGCCGCAGCTGCGGGCTTGAAAACATGATGGTCTGTCTTCCTATTATAAACAGAATTAGGGTTGTCTTGTAAGTGCATCTCCGACGTTTGTATTACTCCTTATTAGGGATTAAAGATTAATATTGCTTATTAATTACTGGCAAATTAAACTGTCTGATTGAACTTTGCAAGCACAAAATACGTCTTAAAAGACTTAATATTAACTAAATAGATTTAGTTTATCAAGAAGTTGCGTTAAATCTTACCATCAAACTCTTGCAATTTACCTGTATGCAACTTTCATCGGTCATCAAAATTATATTGGATAGCTGTAAAAATTTAGACGGGTGCCTGTTAGCCGGTTTAATAATCATACTTTTGCATTAAAGAATAGAAATAGCACAACAACAAACAATAGAAAAAGCACAACAACAAACAATAGAAACACCACGACGACAAACAATAGAAACAGCACAACAACAAACAATAGAAACAGCACGACGACCACCAATAGAAATAGCACAACAACAAACAATATAATAGCACAACGACCAACAATAGAAGTAACACGACAAGAAATAGAAAAGATTAGTTGTATTCATCTGAAATGATACAGCACAAAAAGAACTTATCGCATAGATGATGCTAAAATCGGAGGAGTTACCATGGTGACCTTGAAACAGCATCAATACAAAAAGTAAATAGTTATGGCAACACCAAAGGAAAAGTTTGCAGAAGCATTAGTCACCCTAAAAGAGCTTCAGGATAAAGGATCTGCAGGTTTCTATACTGACGAAATACCCAACCGTTCACAGCGTGAAATCTTATTAAAAAATGGATTTATCAAAGAAGTATCCAAAGGTTGGTATGTCTCTGCAGACCCTTCAGAAGCTCCAGGTGATACCACATCCTGGTACAGTTGTTATTGGGAATTCTGTGCAAAATTTATCCGCCACAAATATGGAGAAAACTGGTGCCTTTCTGCCGACCAGTCGCTCATGATACATGCAGGTAATTGGACCGTGCCTACCCAGCTACAGCTACGCTCACCAAATGGAAATAACCGTTCAATTACCTTACCGCATAATACCTCGCTGTTTAACTACAGGGCAGAACTTCCCGCAGATGAAATGGTTACCAACTTTAACGACCTTCGGTTATATAGCCTTCAGGGGGCATTGATTTACAGTAGTGAAGGGATGTACCGTGCTAAACCACTGGATTGTCGCGTTGGATTAGCCACTATCAGTGATGCCTCAGAACTATTGCCAATTTTGCTAGACAATGGTCACTCCACCATCAGCGGTAGGCTAGCTGGCGCATTCCGAAACATCGGAAGGGACAGAATTGCCGACCAGATTATTGATACCATGAAACAGGCAGGATATAACGTCAGAGAAGAAGACCCTTTTCAGGAAAAGCTACAAGTGGTGATCAGCCCGCGCGAACGCTCTCCATTTGTTAATCGCATCCGCATGATGTGGCAACAAATGACTGAAGTAATTTTAAAAGACTTCCCCAAAGCCCCAGGTATACCGGCAAACCAGGGAACCTATATTAAAACTGTGGAAGAAGTTTACCTAACAGATGCCTATCATTCCCTATCAATAGAACGTTACCGCGTCACACCGGAACTCATTGCCAAAGTGAGCAGTGGCGAATGGGATAAAGATAGCTCCCACGAAGACCGCAAACAGAAAGATGCCATGGCAGCAAGAGGCTACTTCCAGGCCTTTCAGGAAGTAAAAAAGTCTCTGGAGAAAATCCTGAAGGGAGAGAACGCAGGACTACAAGCAGATAAAGATCATCCGAAATGGTATCGGGAACTTTTTGACCCAAGCGTACAAGCTGGAATTCTAAAAGCTTCGGATCTTGCTGGTTATCGCAGCCACCAAGTGTATATCAGTTCTTCAAAGCATGTCCCACTGAGCGTAGAGGCCATGCGAGATGCCATGCCAGAGTTATTTGATTTACTTCAGAAGGAACAGCATCCAGCAGTAAGGGCAGTGCTAGGTCATTACATTTTCGTTTTCATTCATCCCTATATGGATGGCAATGGTAGAATAGGCAGGTTCCTGATGAATACGATGCTAGCTTCGGGTGGCTATCCATGGACAGTAATTCCAGTAGAAAAAAGAGATGAATATATGAAGTCCCTGGAAACTGCTAGTGTTACTGGAGACATTGGTCCCTTTTCGAAATTTATTGGCTACCTAGTTAGCGAAAATATGAAGGGTAAACCAGTTGCTCACCTACCGGAAAATTAAAGATACCACAGATCTTTTTTGCAAGGCCAAATCTGCTTTTATTTAGATCATGGGGTTCAACACGACGCTGAAAACCCCTATAACTCTTTAATTACCCTCCGGTGCTCCACACCCCAATCTTTAAGATTATTAATGATAGTCTGCAATGTTTTGCCGTGTTCCGTCAGTTCATACTGAGCGGTTATCGGATGGGTGTTTAAAACCGTACGGACAATCAGTTTATTTATCTCCAATTCTTTAAGTTCCTTGCTTAACATTTTATTTGAAATTCCAATTACGTCATTCAAAATATCAGAAAATCTTCTTTTGTTATAATAGCAAATCGAAGAGATGATGGCAATTTTCCATTTACCATTTAGTGCGTCCATCGAATCCTGAACAGCCATTATCTCCGTTTTATGTTCATTTAGAAACTCATTTTTATACTCCATAATCTGCGTTGTTACCTCAAGGTTACTGTTACTTTTCGATACAAAGTAACGAATTTATATCCTAGTAACTTAGCTTTGCTGCTCAATATTTAATTATAAAAAAATGGAAAAATTAAAAGATAGAGTAGCAGTAGTAACAGGGGCATCAAAAGGAATAGGCGCCTCAATAGCCAAATTTTTTGCGGCAGCAGGTGCAAAGGTTGTTGTAAACTATGCATCCAGTAAAGAAGGTGCAGACAAAGTTATACAAGAGATAATAGATAACGGCGGCACAGCCATTGCTGTGCAAGGTGATGTATCCAAAGAAGCTGATGTAATCAGGCTTTTCCAGGAAACAGAGCAAGCTTTTGGTAAATTGGATATACTGGTAAACAATGCTGGCATTTATCAATATGCCCCAATTGAGCAATTGTCTGCAGATGCTATTGTTCAACAGTTCAATATTAATGTTTTGGGGTCGTTACTTGCAATTCGTGAAGCTGTAAAATTATTTGGCGACAAAGGCGGAAATATTATTAACATCAGTTCCGCTGTAAGTAAAACACCTGTTGCAACTGGAGCCGTTTATTCTGCAACCAAAGCAGCGCTCGATGCAATCACCGTTTCTTTGTCTAAAGAATTAGGTGTAAAAAACATCCGTATCAACTCTCTTCTGCCTGGTGTTGTAGAAACTGAAGGTTCACAAAGTGCCGGTTTCATTGGTAGCGATGCCGAAGTAAAACTAGTAGCCAATACCCCACTTGGCCGTACCGGTCAGCCAGCAGATATATCAAAAGTTGCCCTTTTTCTCGCTTCTGATGACTCAGCCTGGATCACAGGAGAAAAGATCTCCGTAACTGGCGGTATTTACGGATTATAATATATATTCAATTAGCAATAAGGAAATGAGTAACTCAAAAACAAAAACCGCTTTTATTACTGGCGGCGGTAAAGGTATAGGCGCTGCAATAGTAAAATCTCTTGCAAAAGGAGATAACAATGTAATATTTACCTACAGTTCATCAGAAGAACAGGCAACTAAGTTAGTGGACCAACTTGCCATACAAAGCAACAATGTAACAGCCATCAAGATGGACGTTGCTGATGCAGCACAAGTAAAATCAGTAATTGAACAAGTTGGAAATCAATTTGGAACTATAGATATTCTGGTAAACAATGCGGGGGTATTTAAAGAAAGTGCTTTTTCTGCACTGGCCTCAGAGGATTTTGACTGGATGATTGATGTTAACCTGAAGGGCGCTTTTCTCACGGCACTATATGCTCAAAAGTATCTTCCAGAGGGTGGCCGTATTGTTACTATAGGTAGCACAGTAGCAGATATCACTCCGGGCAAAGGAAATACTTTATATGCAACCAGCAAATCCGGATTACAGGGTTTCACCAGAGGCTTGGCGAGAGACCTGGGGGAGAAAGGAATTACGGTTAACCTTGTTCAACCTGGTCCTGTAGATACAGATATGAATCCAGCCGATGCACCCTTTGCTGATTTTATTCGAAGCAGGATGGCTATTCCTAAATATGGCCAGCCTCAAGACATTGCCTCGTTGGTTAACTTCCTGACTTCAGCAGAAGCACAATACATTACGGGCTCTATTATCACCATTGATGGTGGTTTCAATGCTTAATAGAAATATTCTGAAAGAGGGACATTGATTAAATTCATTGTCCCTTTTCTATTAAATATTATAATAAGTAAAAAGATCGGTATTAGACAAGTTGGAAAAGCCCGACTGCCGTAATAAAGTGACCAGTTGCCCCCTATGATAGCTAGCGTGATTAACCATATGTGGAAACGTCTTTTTAAACTCCATCGTGCACAACTCACCATTAGGTTTCTTTACAGTGACCGGTTTGGTATAATCCTCTACAGGGTAATTTTCAATGAAGGAAGTCAAATCTTCACAACTTTTCGTCCAGATGTTTATCAGTTCATTTTTGCTTCCATTGAATCCTACAGACAAGTAAGCCGGATTGGGAAGATCTGTCCACGTATCTATCCAAATCTTTTTGGCACTAACAATATGTAGCGCAGTATCCCTCACGCTGCCAAAACTGCTAATGGCCGGCTTGTTCCATTGTTGATCAGTTACCTGAGTCAGCCATTCCATAACCTGATTGTCTGCCCAGTTGTTAAATGCGGCCAGCTCTAAATAATAGGCTTGTAGTCCCATCATGCTGTCTATTGTGTTTGTGGTTAATGTTGTCATCTTATTTTGAATTAGATTCAAAGGTAAGCGCTAACAAAACCGGCACAGAGGGCTTAACGTTCAAAAAGTATCGCTAATGGTTCAAACTGCTCAGCTGATATTGCTTAGGCGTGGTTCCATGAACTTGTTTAAATGCCTTGATAAAGCTAGACAAATTCTCGTATCCAAGTTCCATATATATTTCGCTGGCATTAGCGCTACCCTCTCTTAGCATTTGCGCGGCTTTCTGCATTCGTTGATCAAATAACCACTTATTCGGCGAAGTGCCATAAAGTTTTGCAAAGTAGCGTTTAAACGTTGATAGCGTCATGTTACACACAAACGCCAATTCTTCAACCGTTATCAAGCTATATATATTTGCTGTAACCGCCTGGCGAACCAACAAGTCCTTATCTGAATTATAGCTGTACTTATGAAGCCTGTTAACAACTTCAGGGTAACAACCACTTATATAAACAAGCAGTTCTTCCAATTTGATCCGTTGCAATTCATGAGATAAAGACTGACCAGAGGATAGAATCAAGCCTAAAGAATCTATAAAGTTGGTCAGAAAAGCATCTTTTTCAAACACGAGGAACGGCTCATCAACCAATTTGCCTTTAACGGGCACGCCAGACATTGGATGACGAATAAAAAAGTCTGTTAGCAACTCATTGTCAAAGAAAAATAAAATACTATGGTATTGGTCATTAGGAGCAGCGGTTTTCTCACTCATCAAACAATTGCCAGCAGACAAAAGAAAAAACTGGTTTGGGTGGATAGTTACCTTTTTGCCGGCATATTGTACACTCTTACTCCCTCTTAGCAAAAAGCTAAACAGGTTTTGCTCAAGCTTAATCTTGCTGTTGATGCTTGTTTTATCAGAATTATACCGAATGATAGATATATTCCTTTTTTTAACGTGTAACGTAGGGTCTTGTTTTAACGAAGCTAACATAAACGGCTAAACAAAATATCTCAATAAACGCATATATTACCAAATTTACAATTTTTACTGATTCAATAGCAGCCAATACCATGATGCATCTTGAAGGACCTACCCTATTATATCAGTAGCAATTGAAGATTCAATATCTGTAGCGTTTTAAAATATTTTACCGTTTAACTATTTAAGAACCAAATCATATCACGTTATTCCCTTCTTATTTATTAATACTTATTCAAAGATAACCTGCAACCAAAATGATAAAAAATCTAAAAACAGTATTGATTATATTCTTTTCCATTGTATTCCTATCCTGTAAGAAGGACTCTGTAGCAACTGATCCCCTTGTAGGTGAATGGGAGCTAACAGCTGAAATTAATGGATTAACAGGTATCAGAACCAGTTATGAAACTGGAAAAGGAAATGTTACCAAATTTACCAAAACAAACTATGAGCAGACCCGCGATGGAAAAAGCATTAGTACAGGAACATATTCCATCACTACCTATCAATCACTCATCACCAAGAAGGAACAAAACCAGATCGTATATGACGGAAAGGTCAATGACATAAAAAATTATTTTACAATTGATAATAATATGCTAACCATCTCGGTAGATGCATACGATGGCCCGTCAACCATTTATACAAGAATCCGATAAAATCAATAATCAGATGTACATATAAAATTCTCAGTAAAAATAAAAGCCCTGCAATTTGCAAGGCTAATAAGGATGCTTGTACAACAGCGTAACGGGAAGTATAGAAAGATTCTGTTAACTCTTGTTACCCGGCTGTGTAAAATAGGCCAATGCATTAGGTATAATATTACGCTTATCTAAAAACTCCTGAGCATATTTTCTTGCATTTAAACGGCAAGGCTCATAATCGTTTTCTGTAATCCTTACAATGGCCTGGGCCAGCAGGTCTTCTTTCTCCGCTTCAATTACTACACCCATTTCATGGCGTTTAATTACATCATGCAAAGTAGTCCCTGGATTGGCTGTTACCAGTGCAAGGCCCCCCACAGCCAATATGCTGGTTAGTTTTGATGGCATTACCAGGTCGCTTGCGTTGGCTTTCTGCAGTACCAGGTGTATATCTGCCATGTTCAAAAACTCGTTAAACACATCAAATCCCTGCAAAGGTAAAAACTTAAGGTTGTTCAGGTCCAGCGAAACGGCCATTTTTATCAGGTCTTGTTTATATGGGCCTGTACCGCAAATGATAAACTGTATGTTCTTTTTATCGCGCAGCTGTGCAGCTATCCTGATCAAACTGTCAATCCCCTGTTTTTCGCCCAAACTACCAGAGTACAAAACAATCTGGTCTTGCTGCTCATAACCCCATTTTTCTTTCAGGCTATGCCTGTTGGCCAGCGGATAAAAAGTTTCAGTATCAACCCAGTTTGGAAAAAAAACGATGTTCTTAGGTATCTTTTTAGAAAGGCGCTGTATCATCCCGTCAGATATGGTACTTACAAAGTCCATCTTACGCAGGATAAAGTATTCAATGGCAAACAGCACATCAAACATCCATTTGTACCGCAGCATTTTCAATTCTTTGGCTGCTTCAATCTGTAAATCCTGTACATGGTACACTATACGGCCACCACGTAAAAAGCGGTAACACAAAGCCAATATGGCGAGGTGAAATGGTGGCGCTATCGCGATGATTAAATCCTGTTTTGGTTTAAACAACATCCTGAATACAACAAAACCTGCCGAAAGGAAAAACACACTCTCATGCAATAAACGTTTTAGTCCTGACGGTTTGGCCGGGATGTATAGCGGGCAACGATAAATGGTGAGATTGCCATTATACATCTTCTCCATTTTGTACATGTTACCCTTGTAAGGTTCCTGTACCTTCCAGTTTGGATAATATGGAAAACCCGTAACCATTGTAGTTTGGTAGTTGTTTTGTGCCATCCAGGAAATCATTTCCCCGGTATATTTTCCAATACCTGTTAACTCAGGCATGCAATTAATTCCTAAAACTAAGACCCTCTTTTTTACTTCCATCTTTGTTTGATATAATTTATAGGGTTTCCTTTATAAATTCCGTTAGCCTCAAGGCTTGCCGTTACTACAGCTCCAGCCGTCACTACAGTATCTACACCTATAGTTACGCCTGGTGACACAAAAACCGAGGCTCCCACCCAGGCGCCGTCCATTAATGTGATGGTTCCATTTCTGTAAGGCATCTCAGGGATCCTAAAATCATGATTCCCGCCACATAGAAAGGCCCTCTGAGATACACATACATTATTTCCTATCGTTAACAATTCAAAATTGAGCAGAAAAGCTTCTTCGCCTATCCAGACCTCATTTCCTATTATTAGTTTCCATGGGAAATGGATATTCACCCTAGGCTTAATCACTACGCCATGGCCAATTTTTGCACCAAATAACCTAAGCAGGCTGCATTTTAAACTGCTTGGGTATGGCATAGCCGATAAAAAGAAAATCATCTTGATAAAATACCAGGTGATCTCTTTTAGCTTTCCCGCACCTCTATCTAATCCAATGGTTGAGTTAAAGCCTGCCAAATTTACCTTTGATTGCTGTGTACCTGCCTGCATAGGATTAGTTTTCAATGTCTTTTTTTAGTTTTTCCTCTTCAATTAGCCTAATGGCCATAATCATTTCAACCATTGTGCGCTGTAAGGTATAATGCCAGCCCCGCCATCCATTAAAAATCAAACCCTTTACAAATAACGAATAAAAAAACACGATAAAAGGTGCAAATATCTTTGTTTTTCTAATTTTTGAACTCATTGGCAAACCTTCACCACTGCTGGTGGCCAATTTGTTACATTCTTTAACAGAATAGCCATCCTGATTGCTCAACCATCTGCTAAAAGACTTACGGTCATCATGCAAAATCTCTGCAATGTACCTTCCTGTGCTACCGTTAATTTTTAAACGCTGTGTGTGGCCATCATCGTAATAGGTACAAAACTCCTTTTTAAACAGTACCGGCCGTGGGGTAGTATTGTCTTTCAGCAACGGTTTTCCGAATACCAGGAATTTAAAATTGGTATCGTAGGCTACATCTTTACCTGTAGTTATATAATGTTTAGTTTCTTCAATAAAATCATCAGGCAACACATAATCTGCATCAAGGCTCAAAATCCATTCGCTTTCTGCTAAAGAGAGACCGTAGTTCCATTGCTGGGCATGCGTATCAAAGGGGCGCTGTACCACAACCGTATTGGGATAGCGGGCAGCAATTTCAAGTGTAGCATCTGTGCTAAAGCTATCCAGAATAACCACCTTTTCCAGCCATGTAAGTTTATCCAGTACCCTGCTTAAATTTGGTTCCTCATTTTTAGTTAGAATTACGGCTTGAAGTAAAGTTGCGTTAACCATATGTATCGAGTAATATATTTTATAATTCCTTCTGTTAATTTGCAATAATCTTACTGTATTGCATCACGTAATCGCCAATCAGCTTTTTCTCAGAAAAAGAGGCTGCAATTAGTTCCCTTCCATTGTCCCTTATCCAGTTTCTATGTTCCACATCAGAATAAGCCGCAGTCAGTTGTTTAGATACATCATCAACCTCTAATGAGGTTACCCATCCCAGTTTAGTGTCCCGTACAAAACCAGATAAGGCCACTTCTTCAGAAACCAGTACTGCAGTACCCATATGGAGCGATTCAATTACCACATTGGCAAAGTTTTCGTTGTATGATACCAGTGCAAACAAGTCTGCATCCATCAAGGCTTTAAATTTGTCATCACGGCCAATCCAACCCATCCATTCTACCTTATCGGCGATGCCCAGCTCAACTGTTAAAGCTTGCAATTTATCAGTGTATTCTGTCTCCCCACTTCCGGCTATCTTTAGGCGCACTGGAAAATTCAATTTGGATATAGCGTTCAGTAATATTTCTATTCCTTTTTTGGGGTGCACGCGAGACATAAATATTACCTTAAACACCTCATTCTGGTGTTTAATAATCGGCGTATCTGGCATCGTTACGTTGTTGGGGGCAATAAAACCCTTACAATCTGCAATTACCTCACGGAACTCGTTAAATTCTACTTGTGCTGTAGCGTGCAGATATGATTTAGATAATGCCCATTTGCCTATTGTGGCATGGATAATCTTTTTCATTTTAGCCGCGCCAGAAGTAAAAATATAAGGGCTTAACATTCCACGTGGCGAAATCACCAATTTTACGCCCTTAAGATGAACGATACAAGCGGCAATAACTACCAGTACGCTCCACCATGATTGTATATTTACTATATCATAGTGTTTTACATTCTTCCACAAATGCAACCATAAGTCGGTTGATACATGCGTAGGGTCTTTAGTAATCCTTTTAAAATAGGTTACGTTTACCCCGTCAACGTTAATTACTTTCCCAGGCTCAACATCCAGTTCTGTTGTACCATTAGCAGTAGTGGTAAAAACATCCACCTGGTGCCCTGCCGCAGCTAAACCTTCACACAGTTTAGATACAGACTCAATGGGTCCGCCATATATATATGCAGGTTTATAAGAGGGTACAATATGGAGTATCTTCATGTTAACTATTTAAAACCTGTTTGTAAATCAATTCTATTTTATCTAAAGCCTCTTCCAGCTTAAAGCGCTGCACATTATCAAGCCCCCTATTTACCACAATATTACGTTCCTTTTCCTCTAAAGTAACTACCCTGTTGAGTACAGCCGCGGCATTGGTTGCCCAAAGCTCATGTTGTGCACTATCAGATGGTTTGCGGTCAACTAAAAATGCCGCATCACCTGCTACTTCCAGCATGGGTACCTCATTTGTAGTAATCACTGGGGTGCCACTAGCCATGGCTTCTGCTATTGGCCATCCAAAACCTTCAGCAATGGAAGGGAATAGAAATACCGTTGCACCAGTATAAGCATCATAAACCGATTTATCATCAAGGCCGGAGAAGAAATGTATATCTTTTTTCCAGGCAGAGGCTTCATATTTAGCCGTCAAGCCTCCAGATGGGGTATTTCCTATTAAAATTAAAGGTAAAGTGCGGCCGGATATTGCTCTCCATTGGTCATATATTGCAATTACACCCTCCCTGTTTTTGTACCATTGGTTTCCGCCAACATGTAAAATGTACCCATTGCTTAAATCCATATTTAAGGTTTGCCCAAGGGCAGCCCTTGCTGCAATTGCAGAGCCAGGTACAAAAGAAGGGTTTAAACCGTTATACACCATCTCCGAACGTAAAGGAGCAGAGGGAAGGAACTCCTTTAAATCTGTACGTGTTTTTTCAGATACAGAGATAAAGTTTTTTCCTTTTGAATAGCCGTTGCGGATGTAAGCTTGATATTTTTGTCCACTAGCAGAGGTTAGGTTTTCTGGAATCTCTCCCAGTGCAGAACGCTGCGCCAAAAAATCGTGGCAATGAACCACATGTGGCTGACTTGCAATTAAAGGCACGTAAGGGCCCAAGGCGTGATCAGTTACTACATACAATACATCTTTACCTTCTTTTTTTAGTTTACGTTTTACTACCTGTGGAAAAACCAGGTACTGGTCCATGTATCCTAACCACTTTATTATTCCTTTAACAGGGATATTAGAAAAAAGTGGTTCAGGCCTCCATACGTCAACTTGATGGCCGCGGGCTTCCATACCTTTTGCTAACATGTTAACAAAACGTGGCATACTTTGCGAACCTAAGAATAATGGATGGGCAAAAAATATTATTTTCATACAACTACCGGTTTAACGAGTGAGCCACGAACCATTTTCTCATGATTCTGTGGAATAATTGGGGTTGTATCTTTATTAAGGGATGCGAAAATCAAACCACCTATGATTGTACAAAATCCCAAAGAAGTCGGCTGCGCCCATTGTCCTTGCGGAATAATCAAAAGACCAAAGGCTAATAACATCCAGGGTAATAAATCTCCGGCGACCAATCTCTTATAACCAGCCACAAAAAGCTTTAAAGCAAAACCCATTCGGATAAAGATAATTCCGCTTCCCAGTATTAATCCTAGTTCACCAATAATCCTTCCCCATTCGCCTTCAGAGATCAAATAAGATATATTACCTGTAAGTAGTTGGCTACCAACACTCGTACCCAAACCTAGTCCATATCCAAAAAATGGCACTTCTGTTGCATGTAAAAAAGGCCCTGTAAAAGCGCCCAAATAGCGTTCCCCTAACGTTCCTTCCAATCCTCCTTCAGAAGCAGCAGCATTGTCAAATCTCCCAGTCAACACTTCTATTGCAGTCGCAACAAAACTGACCTGGCTCAAAAGCATAACAGCAAATACTAGGATAACTGATGCCATAAGCATTTTACCTGCATATTTTGGGTTTCTTGATGCTCCGATCGCAGCAAAAATTACGGTAACACCTATGGTAAACAAATAAGTTCTACTAATTGAAAGCGGAATTGCCATAATCAGTGCTGCAGAAGCAGCCATCAATAATAATTTGTTAACTGCTTTAGGATTCAGCCAGAAGTAAATAACGAATCCACAAACCAAGCCGAAAAACAAAGCGGTACCATTTGTAAAAGAAAAAGTAGCTGACGGCCGGAAATAGCCCATCGCACCGCTAAATCCAGAACTTCCCTCACCTCCAATCCCCTTATTTACCCACGAAGTCTGAGGGGTATAGAACTGTAAACCAATTAATACAACCATAGGAAGAGAAATCCATAGGAGCGCTTTTCCCATTTGTACTACATCATTCCTTTTTAAAATTACGCCCATCGCAAACACAAATGGAAAATGTATAAACATAATCCGTGCGCCGTATAACGCAACGAGTGGACTTCCGTGCCCAAAAATAAGAGCAGTAATAAAACCAATAAAAGTGATCCAAAGCAATACAGATATGTAAAGTGACTTAGGGAGCCTCCCTTGGTTCCAAACTTTATAAACTACCCAAAAGGCAATCGGGTCGCGAACTAACAATAAAGGTGTAGACAAGCCTGGCAAGAACCATTTTCGCAACGCCCCTTCAAATATTAGCAATATAAGATAGGCCCAGATTGCCCTTTTGATATTTTGATCAGGATCTGCAGCTGCACCTCTTTTATTGCCTTTAATCTTGCTGTTCATGTTTCTATTTAGTTCTTATCTCAAAAATTCTACTACAGCATCTACAACCGTATTACCATAATTGTCCCACGTATAGGTAGTAGCATGCTGTTGCGACAACAGTCCCATTTTTGGTAATTCAGTCCGGTGTTCCAAAAACCAATTAATCTTTTCAGCAATTGCCTCTGGCGACTTGATAGGAACCAAAAATCCTGTTTTCCCTTCAATAATTAAGTCGGCCCCACCAGTATTCGGAGTAATAATTAAGGGTAATTGCTGGCTCATGGCTTCCTGCATTACCAGTGCCCGCCCCTCCACAATAGAAGGGAGACAAAAAACATCACAACTCCTCATCAATGCTAGTACCTGATCATGTGATCTTCCCGGTTCATAGGTAAAGTTCGGCAATTCCTTTTTATAAAACTCAATTGGTGCTAACATTGAGCCCATTACCACCAATTCAACTTCTTTACTGCTTAATAATTTTACTGCATCAAACAAATCGCCCAGTCCTTTTCGTTGCCCCATAGAACCAACAAACAAAATACGTAAAGGCTTATTCTTCAATTCAGATGCAGTCATGTTTTGATTATCATTTTGACCAGTAGCTACTGGCGATCCAAAAGGAGACATCACAATTCTTTTATCTTTGGCCCACAAAGGGAGTGAATCCATTACAAAACTACCAGGACCAACAACCATGTCGGCTAATTCCAATTCCTTGGTCTTCCTATCTAACTTTTGTTGTGAATCTTTAATTCCACCACCCAGAGTTACTGCCCATTTTGGCAATCTTTCAGCGTCTTCCATCATTAAACGGCGACCTGTTTCCCAATACGCAATAGGCAAATCATATATACATTTCAAACCTAATTGTTTTGCCCTTGTGAAGGTTTCCAATGCTCCATCTTCATATGCATAAACAGCATTTAAGCTTTTCTTTCCTAAAATGCCAGATAACCTCTTTGACACAGAGGCATCAAAATCTTTGTAAACGCCATCTACTGATGCCCAGCCCGTCTCATGTGTTACTAAATTTTTCATTCCCACACGTGGAGAAACCATTCTTACCAGTTCACGCATTGGATGCCCAACAATTTTGTTTTCATCTAGCGGAAATGTCCTTCGTAGCATTTCCTGACGTATGCCTGCAGGCAAAACCTTTAACCAAATTGCATCGGGATCAATTGCTAAAGTAGTATCAAATTCAGCCAATAATCCTCTCTCATCAAATCCCTTAACAATAGATCTGACATTTCGGTTGCCATGTGGGTGTGAAACTAAAATCTTCATATTTTAACGTTTTACAGCATTACTGAGCACTTCAAGGTATTTTTTTGCAATCATATCAGGATGGTGATTGTTAAGATGTGCATCTGCTTTAGCACGAAACTCAATTTCCAATTTTGGATTTGCTTTTAAATTTTTTATTGCATTTACAAGGGATTCAATATTACCCCTTTCAAATACAATTCCCGCATCTCCCACCGCATCTGGCAATCCTCCTCCGTCAGCAACAATAGGCAGACAACCACAGGCCATTCCTTCTAATGCTACATTACCAAATGGTTCTTTCCATCTGGATGGCACAAGCATATACTTATGTTCATTTAATTTTCTAACCAAAACATCTCCCCTAAGTGCCCCTGTAAATGTAACCAGGTCCTGAAGCTGATAGTCTTCAACCATTTTTTTAAGCGTAACCATTTCGTCGCCATCTCCAATTATGGTCAATGTAAATTTAGCAGATTCTTTTTTTAGCCGATGAATAGCTTCTATAGCTATATCAGCGCCTTTATCTGAAACTAATCTGCCAAGAAATACAAAGTCTAAATTTCGCGCCACCTCTGGCAAGGTTTTAAAAATGTCTACACCGTAAGGGTTACCAATTACGACCGCAGGGGGAAAACAGACTTCTCTAATAGCATTACTTACAGCAATAACCTTGTCTGCTCTTTTTAACCATTGTAGCTTTAACTTATCCTGCCAAGCACTTGTGCCATCACTGCGACTTACCCAGGTACATAAAGCAACTACCGATGGCTTGCGCAAAAAATAAGCAGGCCAGGCCAATCGCAAGCAAGGATTATTTTCAAATACTACGTCCGCCCACATATGTTGTTTAAGCAACGTTTTAAGGTCAGGCTGACGAATGATTGTATAATCGAAATGCTTGTTTCCAGGATCAGGCGACCAGGTCAACAACCTTACCTCATGCCCATGGTTATGAAACGCAATGGCCAACAGTTCAGAATTGACCTCTATTCCTCCTATTTGAGGATAATAGTAGTGTGACAGCAATAATATTTTCATAACTATACTTTATTAGTACTAGCTGGCACCAATAACTTTTCTACCTTTGAAAAAATGCTTTTAAACAAGGTCACCCATTTGTCTCGCTTTTCTTCCATTAAATAACCAAGTATCATACAAGCAATAAACACGGTAATAATGCCAATAGCCATCTGAAAACCATCAAATAATTTAGTTTTCCAAATGGATCTGAATAATACCAAAAGCGGATCGTGAAGCACATACAGTGGGAAAGTTAGGTCAGCAAACTTTCTTAAAAATATCATTGCCTTGTTAGCGCTTACAGCTGATCTTGGTTTACCATAACCAGCAGGTAAGGCCCATAATGATATAGCCATAAAAATACCAACGATAAAATCAGTAATAAACTGCCCTGCAAAAAATAAAGGAGGCCGGCCGAGTTGAAAAGGTGAGGAAGGAAGCAAAACAGCCATAAAAATTGCAATCGAAAATGAAACAAATACGATTGTCCAGGTGATAGACTGACTCTTAATAGAATTTTGAATGCGATATGCAAGGTTCCCCAAGATCCAAATTGGCATCATTGCTAAAATTTTTGGCCCAGCAATCAAACATGCCGCAAAAATAATGGCTATAGAAATCCAACTTTTAGTTCTATAAAAGAAACATCCGAATATTACATAATACCAAAATTCGAATGATAACGACCATAGAGGGCCATTGATAGGTGGAGACGCTGATAAAAACCATATTTCATTCAAATAGAGTCCAGATAATAAGTACCTGGGCCATGATAGCCCCCTGGTATAATGCATTACTAGTTCAGGATCAATATATCTTACCAAAATCTCAATAAGCGCTGTAACCAGCAAGGTTGGTATTACTACAGAGGATAATCTGCTTAACCTGCTTTGTGCGTATAATGATGGCCCACGATTATTACCAGTTGTGGTATGCGCAATAACATACCCGGATAAAGCAAAAAAAACAACCACCGAAACGTGCCCCCAATCTATACCTGTATAATTATATCCCCTGGCAGTAAACCATTGCGCATAGGCATGACCATAGAATACAGTAAGAGCGGCCAGGATACGTAATGTATCCATATAAATACTAACGGGTTCAGTAATTGTTCTTGGGGTAGAAGAAATCTGCATGTATTAAAGTTTACCGGAAATTATTAATTTAATTAATTCTGCCCTTGAAAAAGATTTATCCTTTCTCACTTCATCAGAAAATTTCAAGCGTCCTAAAATGTTAATAGCTAAATATTCTATAGATAAACGGCCAACAATCATAGAATTCAGCAAACCTTCAACTGGATACTTATGGAACTTTCTTAACAATTTAATCCTGTTTTTGTAAAACCGGATTACTCGGTGGCTTACCTTTTGGGCCGTTCCACTACCTTTATGAAAAGCTTTAATAGGAATAACACCGATGCCCCAGCCTTTTCTTGACGCGCTCATGCATATATCGTGATCGAGCTCCAGCCAATCATAACTTTCGTCGAAATTTCCAATTTGTTCCAAAACCTCTTTTCTAATTACCATAGCGCATGTGTATACGGTTATCCTTTTAGGGTTTTTTTCAAAAATCCTCTGATAATATGAATGCAGTTTTTGCCCTAAAACAAGGCTCATTGCATTAGGCTCTGCTTCAAATGAAGCCATTAACTTATCATCGGCATTTACAGTATGGTATGCAGCAATACCAACGGTTGGGTTATCAAGAAAATATTGCTTGGTTTTTAAGATATATTCTTCTAAAGGCCATGCATCAGAGTCGAATAAAATAATCAAATCTGTAGTCATATGGCTTAAACCATTATTCAAACTTTTAACAAGTCCAAGGTTAACCGGATTACGTAAAATCTCTACATTTTCAAAAGGAAGGTCAAATTTCTCAGTAGAATGATCATCTACTACAAAAAACTGATCGATTTTATCATCAGCATAACGCAGACAATGTTCTACACATTGAGTTGACATACTCATTGTGTTATAATTAGTGGTTAACAATCCAACAGTCATAAACCTAATAATTTAATTTTTAAACATTCTTTTATATAAGTCACAAGCAGCTTCTACACCGTATTTTAAGTTATAACCATCTGGCTGCGTACAAAAGGAAACCACATCATCTAGATCTTTCAATTCCTTAATTTCTGCGATCTTTCTTTCATCATTTTCAAAACCCTCTTTTAGAAAAACTACTGGGCATTTATTGTATAATAAGGCTGCAACACTACCACTTTTTTCAAAAAGAACCTTGGGATAATTAGTAAGGCCTAAGTCAACATGAATCAGGTAGTCTGCAACCTCCTGTTCACTAAATTCACCCAAAACGAATGTTTTGATTCCGGTTTTTAATTTAATTTGCTGGAATTGGTCGTCAACACCTTTGCTTCTACCAATGTGGGTTATGACCAGGTTTTTACCCGTTTGCTTATTTACCGAACTGGACAACTGTATTAAGCTTTCAAAAATCTGTTGATGAAACAGCAACCCACCAAAAAAAGTAGCCAATATGTAGTCGCTTCTATTTTCTATTATTTCTTTTGGCAGCAAATCAATAACCGCCGTTTGCTCCACATCACCAAATGGCATATTGCTAAAGACAGGAATTTTAAAAACGTTTTTGGCTCCAGCCTTCAATGCACAATCCCTATAATAATCATTTGTAGTAGAAATCCACCTTGCTTCTGTTGCAGCGATAATTGACATGGCTATCCTTTTCTGCAAGTAGCCAATTATTATATCTTTAATTCCACTTTCTTTAGATTCTCCTTGCCAAATTTCGTGGAACATAATGTGCACCTTTCTTCCATTAGCTAGCTTTCCAAATTGCTTAGCCAAGCCAAATGGCAGTCCTCTCTTATTAAAAGAATAAGGGACATATTGTATGCTAAGAATCTCTGGGCCGAATCGATTAACCCAATGAATAGCGGTATTTAATTTCGCATTTTCATTTAAGATTGAAGGTAATCTTAAAATATCAACCGTGTTACCCCCTTCTGATTTTTCGTCTTGAATTTCTTGGAGAAAAAAATCATTATAAGATAACAGCGCCACCTCATCACCATTGCTGATCAACTCACTTGCAAGCTTTCTACAATAATCGCCAACACCATCCCGTCCGGGTTCAAGGCAGCCACAGAGAAATATTATTTTCATATGTTACCTCCGGTTATCATCATCTTTGACTAATTTTTTTTGCGGGTACACCTCCCCAGATTTCATTGGACGGCACTGATTTAGTAACCACCGCACCGGCAGCCACTACTGCGCCATCACCAATAATCACTCCCTTTAACACTACCACGTTACATCCCAACCAAACATTGGCACCTAAAACAATCTCTTTCTCCGTGCCATGTTGCTTACGCATCAAAGTTCCTGGCTCTGTACCGTGATCATGATCAATGAAGCGGCAACCAGAAGCAATTAATGAGTCTGAACCAATTATAATAGATTTGCGGATGTTAAACTCACATCCGGATCCAATAAAAACATCATTTCCAATCCATATAGATGGTCCTGGCTTCCTTATTCCATCAAACTTGAAGGCTGTTGATTCTTCGAGAATACAGTTATTGCCAAGTGAGACTTGGTGAGGCCATGTTATTGACAGAGAAGGAATAGTAGTGTTGCTACCAATCTTCATTCCCAGGGTACGTAATACTATTGTCCGAAAATAACTTAAAAATTTATTCCAGTATCTTATCCTGATGACAAATCCCGATTGTTGTATAATATGCTCCATATTCATCAGGTTTAATTTTAATTATCGGTACTATTTTGTCGCATAAAATTTCGCCAGAAAATTATAAAACTTTACAAGGGCTATCTTTCTACGGACGTAACCATCACTAAAAGGTTTTAATTCACTGTTCCTTAATGCCTTCCAAAAACTAATATCTGAAGGTCTTGGCGGACGGCCGTAAAGAAATTCTTTACCAAATTTTCTTTTCCAGGGTTTCGGGCCCAGAGGATGTTGCATAAGCTTAATGCCATGGTGAAATCCCATTGCGGCAGGCCCTATTACAGAAATTGGGCAAGCTGTAGTCATTGCCGTGACGTTAAGTGAATCCTGATTGGCACTAAGAACAGTACTTGTGCGGTCGCTCACTCTAAATTTCGTCATATCGCCAGCTAAACGGCCCATAATCTGACAACATTCATCCCACTCTACAACAAAACTGGCAGTCTCTCTTGACCAACCTAAGAAACCACTATTGAAATATCTGCTCAATTGGTTGGTAACGGTCAAACCATTGTCTTTGCATATCTGTAACCATTGTTTTCTGATAGGATGTGTTAAACCCATATCGTAGTTGACATCTTCACATAAAGCAACACCTTGTTTAACCCATTCTCCATAAAAACTCATCCTATTAATGATGATGATGTCAGAATCAAAGAAGAAGTATTCATCCGCATCTGGCTCAAGAACTTCTGTCAAATGCCTAAACCATTTTGGTTTTTCATGCACCATATGTAAGTTACCTACTACGAGCACAAGTTCTATCTCAAAATTGTCTTTTAGAAAAAAAGACTGGCCATTTTTTGATGGGCTTAACTTTGGTAGCCAGGCTGGTAAATCACCTCTATAGCCTACAATCAGTTTATCACCATAGGTTCCATGATTAACCATAGAATTGACTAAGGCCGCTACACCTAAAAAGTAATCTTTTTCTGCAAGAGTTGTGAAAACAATCATATTGAATATTTAAATCCTTGATTTAATTTTTTTTGCTGGGACACCGCCCCATATTTCATAATCAGGTATACTTTTATTAACTACTGCACCTGCAGCGATAACTACACCTGTACCGATGGTAACTCCACCTAAAATCACACATCCCGATCCTATCCATACGTTATCTTTAACTTCAATTTGATTGTATATGCAAGGTTGCTTATTAATTGGAATGTCTACATCTGCAAATTCATGATGCGCATCACTAAATACACAAAGAGGGGCAATCATGCAGTCCTTGCCAATTTTGAAACGGTTACCCACATTAATCTGACTGGAATGACCAATAAAAGTATTATCTCCTATCTCTATGTAAGCCTGTTTCCACGGACCTCCAGCTCTTAAGCGTACATTGTCTTCCAAAACGCATTTAGTACCAATACTTACCTGTTCAGGAATGGGTACATTAATTCTGCCTATTCTAGTTTGAGACCCAATTTGCATTCCCTGCATTTTAAGCCACATCATCCTTCTACTGTTAGCCAACTTATTGATTAAAGCGTTGACCCGATAACTTATACTCGTTACTATACTTCTTTTCATACCTGTACTATAATGCTGATCCATGCTGTTTTCGTGACAGTTTATAATAAAAATACAAACTATGCATTATGACAGGGAATGAGTTAATAAATACATTAAACCAAAGTGCGCCCTGTAATGTCTTGACGTTAAATAGTAGAGCACCGGCAATAACAAACGCTATGTTACCTGGGATTAATATAGCGGGGTGAGTAGGCCATCCTCTTGAAGACAGAAGGCCAAAGAAAATACCACTCATTAAGCTTAGGCAGGCTCCTATAATACTAATACTTAACTCAACCTCCAGGCCTTGAAACTTATTCCCTAAAAGCCATATTGCAGGTTGTGGAAAAAAATAGACTGCAGCGCAAATTAATGTACACAATGAAACCATACCAATTTGAATCATTACGAATTTCTTAAGAAGGAAAGCTCTATCATTTGGGAAACGTGCAAATCTTGGTGTAATTAAAGTGCTAAATATCACTGTAAATACAGTCAATAACATAGAAAACCTTCCTAAAGCACCCAACTTAGCAATCGCGTCAGTAGATCCGAAAAAAGAGATTAGCCAAATTGTAATCTGACCGGAAACACAATAATAGATTGATCCGGGCATGATTTTTTTAACAGACTTCAAGATCTCTCTTCTAACTTCCGGATCGGGCTTCTGACTTTTATCCGCTAAATTGAAAGCGATCTTTCTTAATTTGAGGTTCCCATATATGCGGGGAATTCCATTTGCAAGAAGTGCAATAAAAGTAAAAGGGAAAATGAAGATCGAAATACTAGAAAGGAATAAACGGAAAATACTAACACTTACTTGATTAAATTGCAATGGCTTAATTGCCTGGTGCAGTTTTGGTACAATCTCCAGTAAGGAATCAGACAGGGCAGAAAGAAATGATGGAATTATAGTTAAAACAACCATTATAATAATTAGCCAGCTTGCATGTTGATGCCACAGAAGATAGATCAATACAGGTAATGCAAAGGCCAAACTTAGAATAGCAAATCTCTTTCTAAGATCCAGACCTGTAGCTAAAACCTGCCCCAATTTTTCTTTATTAGCCCACACCTTTCCACCTTGTGCCATTACACCTGCACCAATACCACCATCAGCTAAAACAGTCATAGTACCCAACATCGTATTAGCTAATGTGTAAAATGCATATTCCTTCGTCGGTAGTAATCTGATAATCAAAATCCCGGTTACCAGTGCAGTAGCCTGAACAATCATTTGGGCTGATCCAGTGATAGAAATTAATTTCCCCCATTCAAAAAGCTTCGAATATTTTGGGTTGGTAAGCATACGCTGGGAAAAGTTACTCATTACTTATTTATCTTTAGGGCAGCAATTGAAGCCTCTATCGCGGCTTTACTTTTCTCTTCAAACTCAGAAACAAGATCTGAATCCACTGTAACAGGTGGTAACAGATCTGACTTACCATTTGAAAAGTCTACTGTAGAATGGAATAAATCCCTTTTTATACCAAGATCTTGAAGTAATAACTCGTTTTTTAAAGCATAGGCAACCGGATAGATAGGAATCCCAAGTTTAAGTGCAAAGATAGTGGTATGGTAACGTGTAGATAAAACCCTGCCTGCAGTAGACATTAGCTTAATCATCGACAGAGGATCGGAGTCATATGTGTTGTGCTTAACCGGTAAATTTTTTAATAAAAACTCCCCAAAAACTGCATCCTGAGGAGTGAATGGAATGGTTTCTACTTCAAATCCTTCATCAATGGCTGTAGTCACTATACCTCTAACATACTCCTGGTAAGAATCCTGCATCTGACCAAAGGCTTTATAAAGCTCTGGACGCTCCTCAGCATACTGTTCAGAAGGAATCATTTTTCCATCTACCAGTTTTCCATAAAGAGGAAGTATATTTACAAATAATTTTTTAGAACGCTTGCAGGAGCCATTCAAACGATGCTTTAAGCAGAAATCTCTATGCAGCGAAAAAGCAATATCAGGATGAAAGGTAACATCGTTTCTACCTGAAATTTTCATTAACTTATCAGCCTGTTCCTTACTCCTGCAACTCAAATAAGCAGCCCCTTTAATTAGCTCTAAACCTAATCCGTCATAGGTTTTCTCATTATAATCCACTCCTAGTAATGAAACCTTCTCAAAGTTTCCTCTGTACCTTTCAGCTACTTTTAGCAACGACCCTGCGTATCCAACTGCGCCACCACCAACTATCGCATAAGGAGCAATTGGCCATTTTGCCAAATTGTATATTGTCTGAAGGCCCGTCTTAATATTTTTTTCCTTTAATAGCGTAGTCACAGATTCCCCCAAAGCCATATCGCCAAGATTACCACCATGGTAACCACCGATAACGCCTACTGAAATCCCAGTTAGTTTTTGTTTAACATTTCTGGTTATGTGCTTAAATTGAAGGGAAGTAATTAACATATTGATTTATTCTATTTAGATTTTTTAAATATTCTGCTGAGCCAACCTTGTTTTTTGTCATCTTCCATATATCCATAACCATAGCCGTAACCATACCCGTAGCCATAGCCCGAAGCGACCTTCGCATCATTGAGCACTATCGCGATATGTTTCATTTTATTATTGGCATATAGATCCTGCGGTATTGTCATTTGGTCTTTATAAGTATAACCTTGACGCACAACGTATAGCGAAAGGTCTACATACTTACTAAGTAGCTGTGCATCAGTAACAATTCCAACAGGTGGGGCGTCAATAATTATATAATCATATAATTGATTTACCTCATTCATTAATTCGTCAGTTCTTCCAGCCAATATCATTTCAGTCGGATTCGGAGGAATATATCCAGAAGTAATTACAGAAAGATTTTCGTGGATAACATTTGTCTTTAGGACGTCCGTCAATTTTAACTCTCTATTAATCACATAATTTGTAAATCCAACATCATTCTTAATATTTAATTTAATAAATAAGGTCGGCTTACGTAAATCGAGTTCAAGAACAAGTACTTTCTTACCAGAAATCGCTAAAATTAAAGCAAGATTTAAAGCTATAAAAGATTTTCCCTCACCAGACATACTAGATGTAATCATAATCGTTTTTTCACCATCCTTGAGGAAGAATGAAAGATTTGTCCGGAGCGCTCTGAACTGCTCAGAAATAGGAGTTCTAGATCCTTCCAAGGCAACTAACATATCCCTTGTTTCTTCAGACCTGCCTATTTCTCCAATCACAGAAACTTGAGTTAATTCCTTAACCGATTCTGCAGAACCAATTTTCTTATCTAAACGATCAAGCAAAAAGATAATTCCAAAAGGAATAAATAACCCAAATACAAAACCATAGCCCATAACGTTTGTCGGTACTGGACTAACAGGCCCAACAGAAGACGGCGGTTCAATTATCTTCGTATTAGAGATATTAGAAGTTTTAGATATAGCAGTTTCTTCTCGTTTAGTCATTAAGAAAACATACAAATCTTGTTTAATTTGTTGTTGTCGCGCCAGGTCAAGAAAGCCACGTTCAACAGCTGGAACATTGTTGACTTCACTTTCAGTCGTATTTGATCTATTTAGAATATTTCTTTTAGAAATTAATAACGTTTTTTTCAGGTTGTTTAATCCAGATAACATATCAGATTTCGCAGTAGCAATCTGTGTATTTAGACTGCGCATATAGGGATTATCTTCTGTCTGTCTTAGACTACTTTTCTCCTTTTCTAAGATTAGACCATTATATCTGTCTACCAACGCAGCAAAACCAGGATCTTCAAGCAATGCACCACTTGGCACAACGCTAGTGTTAGTTTTTGCGTCCTGAACATAACGTTCAATTGAGTTTAGCACATTAAGCTGAGTTTCCACGGTAGCAAGCTGAGTAGAGAAATCAGTAGTCGAAATTATGAGTTGCTTGGATTGCGCATCTATATCCGTTATCTTATTTTTCTGTTTAAAAGTCTGCACACTACCTTCAATGTTGCCAAGCTCTTTTCCTACAAATGACAGGCGATCCTCTATAAACGAAATCGTATTATCAGCCACTTTATTTTTATCAGTAATGTTACTCTGAACATAAGCTTCAATCAATTTATTGATAATGTCTTCTGCTTGATTAGGTACCTGACTGGGATATGATAACGCTATTATATTTACATCTTTAATAGGTATAGTTACCTGCAAATTGGCAGCCATTCTTCGAACCGTCTGTTTGAAAGCATCAACTTTAACTATGTAAATAGCATCAGGTAATGCTTTACCAGTACCTTCTACGAGTTGAACCCTTCCAAGACCAGGAATAACAAACACTTGGTTAAGTTTGACTTTTTTATTAAACGTTTCGTTTGATACCAACACCCCCCCATTTTTGGAGGCAACTTCTATAGATTGAGGCTTAATACTATCAATGGAACCTAGAATCACAAGTTTATATGGCGAATTATTATACAAATCCACAGCGATAACTTGTCCTTTTTGATAATAGGAGATATATGAATTCAGCTCTGACACCACTGCTTGCATTAAGTGGCGTGTTTTAAATATTTCACCTTCCCCCTGTACAGTACTAGAAAATTGACCACCCAAAGCCTTATTCAACAAATCATCATCGGCACTTTTAGGATCATTAGAGATCAGCACTCTTGCAGATGTACTATACATCTTTGGGGTGTATCGTAAATACAAATAAGATATAGATACGCAGAAAACAATTGAAATCAGAAACCAGTACCAATTTCTTATCATTTTAGATGATAGAACCTTGAAGTCTATTTTATTCTTTTCAACAAAAAAATCCTGCTGATCAGTATTGAGATTACTCATTTGAATTGGTTAAATTTTTATAATCTGGTTATTAGGGTAACCAATAATGTTACCACCGCTATTGTGATTGTTATGAATCGCTGTGCAGGCGCATTATTTATAGCATTTTTAGCTTTGGTCGGTTCAACGTATAATACATCATTCTGCTGCAAATAAAAATATGGGGAATTGATTAGGTTGCTGGAATTCAAATCAAGGCGTATAACATCCTTTTTTTCACCATTATCACGCATCAGCATAATATTATTCCTCTTACCGTAAGCAGTCAAATCTCCCGCCATGGAAATAGCATCCAAAACAGTAACTTTCTCGCTCGGGACGGTGTAGGTAGCTGGTTTGGCGACCTCACCAAGGACGGTGATCTTATAATTCGCAAAACGTACCTGAACAGTTGGGTCTTTGAAATAATTACTTGCTTTCGATCTTATTACTTCAATAGCTTCAGCTGTTGTGAGGCCTGCCAACTTAACTACCCCAAGCATCGGTATTTCAACATTTCCAGATTTGTTAACAAGAAAACCGCTAACACCTGCACCGGGAGCACTGCCAGCTCCGGCTGTCGGAGCAGCTTGTGGTGCAGTAAATGCGTCTATGCCTAAGCTTTGCACATTAATAGTAAGAATATCGTCAGTTTGAATATGTGGTTCCTTGAATTCCGCTTTTGGGATTTGATGGAATCTCGTAGAATCGAGATTTGCAAAGTAAACTGTGTCTTTAGGACTGGAACAGGATGCGAGAGCAATAGTTCCCAGAAAAAGGATACTTAACAAGAATTTATTTTTATACATTTTATTCATAGAAAGAATTAGATAAAGTTAGCACCCGATATGTTTGAAGAACTACATTTATAATTCATTAAATAAACGGTTTTAGCATAATTAGTATATGATATAATCTTCAAACAGATAACTAGTAGTCTTTACTAAAAAATATGGCAATTCAAATACATAAGTGCTCCGCTAAAATACATGAATTATTTGAAATTAATAATATAAAAGAGATACAGATTTGAAAAGCTAGAAAATATTCGCTGAGGTATCATCCAATATGAGATAAACAGACAACTAATCTGAGTATAATTAAACAGAGACGATAGTATATTATTAACTCTATTTACATTAATTTCTATTTGATCATCTTTGCTGATATTATCAGAAAAACTCATCGAAAGACTAAAGATAGAAGAAAAACAGTATACGGTAAGTGTATATGAAAATACTGTAATAACTTAATATATTGGTAACGTTTGGACATGCAAATTACAATAAAATATATCGCACAAATGAATTTCATAATTTTTCCATACCTCTAAACTTACTTAAAAAGCCACGTTCCCCAGAGATTAGGTGTTAATTGTGCCTCTGACGGAACGTCCGACAGAATTGACGTCGCCTTATTGCTCCAATATATTCTAGATATTGTTTGCGTACCATCTCCACGCAGGATGCCGATATCGCCTTTGATAGACACGTTCGGAATAGGTTTGATGCCTAATAAACTCAATGGCACTGATAATTCATAATTACCATCATTTCCAGCAAATTCCAGATCACCAGTAATATCTGCAATTTCATCAAAGGTAATTGTACGCCATGGTGAAGAAAACGGTATTTTCTCTTTCGTACTATGAGATACTGCCTTATAAAGTAATGCCTTGGGCTTCCTATTGACTGTCGTGATCAATAAACGGAGGTCACCCAATACTGGATCCTTACGAGTAGGATTTGCACCTGGATCTGCCCCAATCATGATATCGAGAGCACCACCCGTTTTGAAAAGAGCATCTGGCAGCGCGCCAGAATTCTTCAATAAACCCGAATCACCAGTTCTATACGCAAAATACAGTCTGCTTTTGGAAACTGCTACAGCACCAGTAACATCGTATGGTTTAGTTCTGGCATTCAGATATGATTTAACTCCTCTTTTGTCAATTTCAACCCAATCCGCGTTATTCCAATCGTCCAGCTTACCATCTATGGTCGGCGGGGCAGGCATATTAAGTACATTGAGAACCGATTCTTTTTTTTCTTTTTGTCGGTGAGTTTCCGTTTCAATATTTAACGAGTTGATTTTTTGTAGGTCTTTAGAACTAATTGATATTGTTGATGATGGTAGACGGATGATCCTCTGTAATCCATCTATTTTAACTAAACTGCTGCTGTTCCCATCTAATAAATAAACCATCCCATCAGGAGTCCTAGATATAGACGGCCAAAAATTCTCTTCATTTAAAGTAATCCCCTTTAAATCCATCCCTCTTTTTGCTGTAACCATGTTCCATAACTTTCCAGAACGCATCGGCTCAAACAACGTGCAAACAAACAACCCATCGCCGGTAAAAATATAAACCATACCATGGTTACTGTTTATTGCCCATAAACGGCCTGCCTGCTCCCCTTTCATTTCTAAAAAATTTCCAAGTACGCGCGTTGGGCCAATTAATTCTCCAGGGAAAGAAGGGTTTGGAGCCGAATGTGAGGCATGTAAACCAGGCCACATATTTGGATAGCTCCACATCGGTTTGCCATCTTTAGCACCACTCAGCGAATACTTTTCAAATGGCTTCAAACCTTGCGTAAGTACTGTCCAACCATCTGTAGCAGACAATACCTGGTTCCCACCTGTAGAACCAGGGGTTTTGACACCCGTTGCCAATACTATACCTTTACTTAATTGATAAACCGGTATACCTTTATCTGTAAAACTTACTGGAGAAAACTTCATTGCATTACCATCATAATTAGCGACACAAAAAGAGAGATCGGGCATCACAGTAATCCCACTTGTAGCTGCTTTCTGAAAAACAACTTCATTATTTTGCACGTTCGCATCTCCATTTAGATCTATCCAGATAAAAAAGGTTTTACCATTTGGAGGTATTTTTAATATGCTCCAAGCGGCCGCATCACCCATAGCTGCCGCAGGATAGGCAATACCACCTCGTTCAATAAATAAAACTGAAGCATTTAGGCCACCGGTTGGATAAGAGTTAAAACTATTAGTAAAGTATCTTATTCCTTTATAATATAGAGGAGTTTCTGGACCCGCATTCCTTTTAGGCAGTTTTAATGTGCCATCAGATTCCCTGTATATAATTTGTTCGAGCGTAGATGTTCCCTTTTTCCAATCAATTTTAAACTTCATCGCACCAGTCGCCCCTGTTGCTCCTTCTGAATAATAAAAGGCATTTTTATCCTGTTGATCCAGTGCACCACCACCACCATACTTAGGAGGACCATAAAATGCTTTAATCAATCTACCATCTAATGACCATACGCTAACGCGCTTTGGTAAAAAATCATTTTCAGTAACCCAGAGTTGTTCCTTTTCATCTATTGCGATTCCCGCAGGATTATTCATATGAAGGGGATCATAAGCTCCTGCCTTAGATGGCCCCGCTACTCCTATTGTTCTTAAGAGCTTTCCAGATCCTGAAAAAACCTTAATTTGGTTGGTCGCACCGGCATCACTTATATATAAATTTCCCCGTCGATCAATCGCCACAGCAACAGGTGAATCGAGTCCCGTGGAGATTATCGTTTGTGCATTTGGGAGATTTAACGGGTCGACAACACTATCAAATCTTATTAATTTTTTATCTGACAAAACGAATAAACGGCCTTTTAAATCAAATACTGACCCAAATGGCTTTCTGACGATTTTTGTCCCGATTACAGCTTTTGCTTTAAGGTCTATAAAGAGCAATTGGTTTTTATTCATTAAACTAGCTACACCAATTGCATTGTTCACAGCCAGACCAGTCAGTGCACCTTTCTTATTATTATTTAAACCAAGTGTCCCCAAATCATATGTTATTATCGGCTTACTTGGCTTTATCACTGAACTAATACGCAACTCAAGTTCCCCGGAACCTTTGGTCGTTTCCCATGCAGACGCTGCATAAATCGCTACACCGGGGGTTGCATTATCGCCTGCGTCACATGCTAAATATGGGGCGGCAGTCCATGCACCGCCTATCCATCTTTTACCACCCAATTTGTTTCCATCAAGATCTACCCAAATTATCCCATCGCGCGCTTCAGAAACATAGCTACCTAAAAAAACCACCGGCTGTTTAGTTGGCGATAGCGCGGCGGGCACAAATGCTGCCGCCTGCGGTGGGGAGTGGTCAGCAAGCCATCCTCCAGTATTGTCTTTGGTATTCCAGGCGGTCTTACCTGCATTATATATTGAAAATTCATAAAGCATTCGGATTTCTGGGTGAACTATTCCACGAACTGTGTAAGAACCAGCTGGGACTATATGGCCTGGCACATTGTATATTCCATGATGGGATGCTTCAAAGTCGCGACCAAGGTCATCAAGACCATCCCATAATAAAACATTTTTTCCAGCTTTATACCAATTATCCGAAACTAGATTTCTGACACGCTGACCATTTTTGTCTTCAATAACTAAAGTTACATAGCCTGGTTCTTTAAGAGTAAATGAAATTGGAACGCCTCTATCAGTAGTTTGAGATTTTGATGCTATTCCTAATCCGATAAATACTAAAACTAAAAAAACCAATTTTGCCATGTTACTTTATAGTTGAGTGGTATCACAAAAATTAATATTAGAACGATTAAATTAGGCGCATAATACTAGGATTATTTTATTTAACATTTAAACCCTAAAATAATTGAATAAGGCCGCTACAACAGATCCTAACCCCGAATTGCTTTTTTCGATGATAATGACACATCTTTATCAAACGCCAATTACAGCAGAAAGAAACCGAACTTATCCTCTTCGGTGTAGAACTAAATATTATCGACAGAATTATAATGGTAACTTATCAGCAAAATCTTAAAATCTTGTATTTTAGAAATTATTTGCCCAAAATTATTAATAAAGTCTCTATATTAGATCGCACAATAGCGCATCTCTATGACTAACAAAGCCTTTAATTGGGAAATACTATCACTAACAAGATTTTTACTAGCATTCGTTGTCTTACTCTCCCATTTAAAATCATTTACTAATATAGGTATACTTAAATATTTTGGTGCATTTGGTGCGTTCGAGGCGATACTAGGTTTCCTGTTAATTAGCGGATTATCTATCGGCAAGTCAATATCAAAAAATCAGGAGTCTTATTTTAAAAGAAGAATCCAAAGGATATATCCGGTTTATCTTGCAAGTATTATTTTCACATACATTGTTTTTCCTCAGTACTTTACATTTACGTTTTTAGGAACCTTGCTGCTAAATTTAGTGTTTCTTAATCAAGTGCTGACATCAACATCTTATGTTGGTCCAGCTTGGACACTTGCAGTGGAGGTATGGCTATATGCCTTAGCACCCTACTTTCTTAAACTGAGCCTAAAAAAACTATATATTCTGATTCTTATATCCTTCATTAGTTATTGCATATACACGGGCGGAAGGACTCTGTTTCACTGGAATTATTATGCAGGAACGCAATATGGTATAAATCTGCTACTCCTGGCATTTATTTGGATAGCGGGTTTCGCATTAGCAATTTACCCGGAAAACAAAAAGCACATTTCCCTTACTATCCTCGCAATGTTTATAGTGCATTTGGTAATGACCATCTCAATTCAAATTTTGTTTAGGTACAAACATCATGAATTGGCTTTAATAGTCCCGGTAGACCTACTAGGATTTATTGGAAAATCCATTTGTTTATCATGGGTGTACTACGTTGTGCTTCATAATCACAAGGTGCCAGTCCTATCATCAACTACAAATGCGGTGTTTAATACATTAGGTAATATTTCATACCCTCTATATTTAGTACATGCGACAGTATTAAAATTGCTTATCAGATGGAATATCAACAATGCGGCGTTAATGATCGTTATTTCAATAATATTCTCTTACTTAATCTATTTGATTTTTGATTTTTATAGTAAAAAACGAGTTCAAAAATACGCAGTCTAATTATTATCAGCGGGAACGTGTTACGCTTCAACTTGCTTAAATTAAAAGTGGTAAATTTAGTGGTAGCCGTCATTTTGCAATTTACTTTACAAGCTGTCTTATCTAAGTAGGCAGTGGCATAAATGAGTAGTTTCTGTAATTACTACTACATTTATTATATATCTAACGCATTTCAAATCCTTTAGATATATGGCATGTATCAACTACATGCTCACTATATGGCAAAGAACTGAAACGAAAAAATATGTGTGAGTTCGGGGATATCTTTAGATTACAATAGCATAAAACCACTGACTATGAAATTATTAAATTTAGTTTTACAAAATATCGGTCCGTTTAGTGATGAGAGGATAGTCTTCGAAGATGATATACAAACTGCAAAGCAGCAAGTAACTATTATAACGGGCGAAAATGGTAGCGGGAAAACAGTTATTATTGATGCAATACGATATTTGATGTATGGTTATAATAAGCCATACGAGGAAAGGAATATTGTAAACGACGAGTCAAATTTCCGGGCAAGTTTAATGTACACAACATCAAAAGGAGTAGTTGACTACATCGACAGTAGCAAATTAATGTCGAACGGCTCATGTTTTGAACTTCAAAAAATGTCGCTGATGGACAAATTCAGCGATCCTTCGGACGAGAATTGGTATATGTTTGACTATTGGACTTCCAAACTTTCGACTGATTCGTTTAATGTGCTTAATATTACAATGCCAAATCATCGCGCTATCCTAAACAAATCGCTGTCTGGCATACATTCTAATCAAGACGTAACTCAATTAATAGTCTATTTTGACTATATGCGGTCTAGTGATGATCCGATTGAAGCTGAACTTGGTAAAACAATGTTTGAGTTGACCAAAAAAATATTCAATATTTCGCTAAACAATGGGCATTTTATAAAAGTGCAAAGAGGAAATTTAAAACCGCTTGTTTCTGTTTTTGGCAGTGAACTGACTCTAGAGAAACTTAGTAGTGGCAACTTATATTTGTTACAACGGTTAATTTCGTTACTTGGGAAGGCATATGCGATATATTCGCTTCGAAAGGAAAAGACCGAAATGGAAGATATTACATTAATTCCTGGCATATTAATTATTGATGAGGCGGAAAACCACCTTCATCCCAAATGGCAAAAAACCTTTCTAAGAGACATTATTTCAATTTTTCCAAATTTACAGATAATCGTTACCACCCATTCACCTTTTATCGTTTCTTCTGTTAAGGATGCTAGAGTCTATGTTTGTGAAAGTCACAAAGATAAAACTAGGATTGTGGATGCTTCAGCCATGTATTCAAATAAACCAATCGATGAAATATTATCGACTAAGTTGTTCAATACTTCGGCATTTGGAATTGAAATTAGTGTCCTTCTAGCAAAAAGGAAACAAGCAATTCTGGAAAAAAATAACGTAATGGAAGAAGATCTGGAAAAACAATTGTTGGAACTAAATCCACAATATTTTTCATTTTTTAGGCTAGAAAAGCTGCTAAGAAACGGAGGTATAGATGAGGCACATTAAACGTCTTCCTGTGCCACAAATACTTTCTGATAGGGGCAATCTATGGCTGCAAGCGATGATTGACAAAAATTTGCTGCGTCCAGATCCAAGTAAATATGGCAATCCAGCGATTAGACGTGATTTAAATTCCATGAGTTCAACTAAATGTTTCTACTGTGAAACCAATCTCAAGGGATTAATTAAAGAGATCGACCATTTTATTGAAGTTAAAGTTAATCGAGATCTTTCCTATATCTGGGAAAACCTATATCTTGCCTGTACAAATTGCAATGATAAATTTGATGAGAATGTGATTTCAACTAATGCTTGCCTGAATCCGTGTATTCATTCTGATGAAGAGATTCAACAAGAATTAACATTTATAGACGAAGTAATTTTACCGCGAAATAACTCTCAAATGGGCAGACTTACAATTACTAAATACCGACTTGACACTGAGTCATTGGATTTCCTTAGGATGAAACAACTTCAAATTGTTACCAAACTGGTAATTACCATTCTTCAGGCGAATTCCGGAAAATTACCAGAGGCGGAACGGACGATTCTTCGTCATTATATGCAACGAGAAACACAGTATAGCCTAATGTTTAAGGTATATATAGATACACTATTACAAATTTAAGATCCGGATTGACTCTTTATCAATATGTTCATTCTAATGGTGTCGTTCTTATAAAGATATAAGTTTTAATTTAACACTTAATAATATAATTCACACACAGGGATTTACAGTTAAAACTGCATTTAGGTTTGGAACCTGTGAGGAATTTTGTGTAAGTGGCCAACCGTATAGCATTTAAAGTCGACATCTATTTTCAAAAATAATATTAAACTGATTTATAATTGTCCCCC
>Ga0247815_10000394_pt1 | contig 34981 bp, 33 predicted proteins | sample UWRJL194509B1_FD_181014 | JGI IMG/M metagenome (GOLD analysis project Ga0247815, IMG submission 181014) | Plant litter microbial communities from Arlington Agricultural Research Station in Wisconsin, United States - UWRJ-L194-509B-1 | ecosystem: Environmental > Terrestrial > Plant litter >...
GAATGAACAAAGATTTCACTATCACCATTAGCTGGTACAATAAATCCGAAACCTTTAGTTTCATTAAAAAATTTTACTACTCCTTCTTGCATTGTATTATTATTATAATTAAAGCACAAACATACGGATTATAATCTGTCTATTTGCATGAATAGGAAATTATATTTTATTTTGGATAAGATTTAAATTTCGGTCCAGGCCATTTGATCAGTCCTGTAGTTCCATTTTTTCTCAAAGTAAAAGAACTCTTTGGCGCTCATTTCCTCTTCATCTTCTTCCCTCCTGCTGTTTAAAGTCACTTCACCCATGTGATCTACGATGGAAGATGAAACCAATGCATGGCCTAATTTAGATGCAGCGAGTGTATTGGCAAAATCATTATCAGCACACCAGAATTTGTAATTTTCATCCAGTTTACCAATGATACGGAACAAGTCCCGCTTTAAAAACAGGCACCAACCTGCTACTTCATATCGGTTGCGGTAGCCGCAATAATCCCCATTGTTGAGCTGAAAGCCCATTTTAGGATGGTGTTTGGAACAAATTGGCGAGGCACTTGACAAATCGTAGTACCTATTAAAGGCCTTCAGCATTTCTGTTGCCCAGCCCCGGTTGAAGGTAAGGTCGTTGTGACACAAACAAATGTACTTTGAGTCGGTAAACTCTATGCCGGTGTTTAAAAACTTATTATATCCAAATTCGCCTTCAGGATATAGGGTTTGGGTATACCTGTACTGAAAAGGCGCCAGTTCTTTTGCAGATTCGACCACAACGATGTTGAATTTAATCTTTCTTGGATCCTCTGAAGCGCGTAAGGAACTGATACAGGTTTCGGTAACACACTTCAACTTTTCGCTTTGTGCATAACTTAATATGACGATATCTATTTCTGTTATACCTTCCATAATTAAATCTGTTATGTATGTCATTAATACAGGCCTAATGTTACTTCAACCTGGTTGTTTTCCAATACTTTTAAGCGGTCCAGTTGCTGCACCATATAGATACTGGTTAGTCTACCAGTTCCTTCAACTACTACATAAGGTCCAACTTTATCTACTGCAAGCAATGTTATGCCTTCAAGTTTTACCTCTTTATTTTTCAATGCGTTGTATATTCCTGTAACTCGGGAATCCAGGCAGGGATCATCGTAAATATTCCGTGCCGCATCTGAGATCAGGAAGGATCCCCCGGAATTGCGCTCCCAGCCGGGCAGCTGCAAGGTATATATCATATCCAGATCTGATTTTCCGATTTCAACGGATGCCCTGTACCAATTGATATAAAGCGAAATAGAATCCACAAGCCCCTGTTTAAACTCCAGCACATTGTCTATTCCTTCACGTTCCAGATACTTACTTCCAGATTGCAGCATTGCTAAGGTTTCCTGTCGCTCCGATTCAAATTCAGGGTTAAAAAATTGCGAATATACCTCGCCTATAGCCCACCGGCGAAGTACCTCGTGGCGGTCAGTTTTCTCAATCAGTTTCATGCTTTTCAATAAAGTGTTACAGGAATATTTAGTTAGCACAATTTAACAAGAATTCCATTTGCATGCTCTGGGGGTTGAATTCGGGGACTTTTGTCCCGGGTAATTCTGCTCCCTTTGACCCTATTGATGATGATTTTTAAAGGATAAATTGAAGAAAAATCTGGATTATGCGCACTTTCATCAAACTAATTTTTATCCTTTTGCTGGTTGCTTTATTTTTAGAATTCTGCAGGTATATTTACAAGATCGGAACTGAACCGGAGCCTTATCGTTCAGTTAATCCATATTCGGCATATGGGATGATGCCTAATCGATTTCCTTCCAGCCCTCACCTATCTTTGGGTACCATTTTTTCTTGTAGTATCCTGTGATGCTATAGGTCAGTTCCTCTTGACGCTCTTCTGTTTGCTTTGTCAAAGTTTTGCTTTCCAGATGATCGACAATGGATGAAGTTACTAACAAGTGCGGGATCTTCATTATTTGGAGCGTAGTTGAATAATCATTGTCAGCACACCAGAAAACCAGATTTCTATCCAACTTTCCTATTCGCTTAAGTAAATCCCTTTTCAGGAAGATGCACCAGCCCACCAATTCTTCACGTATCCTATATCCCAATCTCAGACCGGAGTTTGCTTTATATCCTGCTTTAGGATGATGTATAGAACAGAACGGAGAGGCACTGACTACATCGGAGTATTGAAAAAAAGGCTTCAGGATTTCAGTGGCCCAATTCTCATGAAATAACAAGTCATTATTGCACAAACAAATAAAGGGCGCAGAAGTCATGTTAATACCAATATTCAGGTATTGATGATATCCGAACGGAGCGTCGGGATAAATCGTTTGGCTATTAGGATATTGATACGGAGCGATTAATTTCTCTGACTCAATTACTATTATATTAAACTTTATCTTTCCGGGATCCTCTGAGGTCATTAACGAATTAATAGCATCTATCGTCACCTGCTTTAGTTCCTCAGTTTGTGCATAACTGATAAAGATGATATCTATTTCAATGGTCGCTTGCATGTATTCAAAATAATAGACACTAAATTAACGATAGTAGCACTATATTAAATAGTTAACCTTTTTTTTGAGTTAAATGTCCCCTGAATAGCGAGCTGCAAAAATACTTGGGACAATATCTTTACATGTTTTTTTTAACATCAGGATGTGACTTGAATAAATAGCGATTTCATGACATCCATCCTAATTTTTTTCACATTTTCGCAAAAAAAGCAAGAAATAACAGATAAAGATCGCAATATAAGTTGCTACACTCAAAATAATACACTATTCTCCCGATAAGGACAGAAGATGCTTTGATAGCGGTGAATAGCCCTAGGATCCGCAAATGTTGGAGTCAACCAGCTTTTATATACCAATATAAACCAATTCTAACGAAGATGTTAGTTAGGTAAAATTGACTACGATTCGTCTGCGGTTAGTTCCTTATTTTTCACCGTGAAATCTAAAATGTAAAATCCTTCATTTGAAGAGTCAAATTCTACGACCTCGCCCATGACTTGGCGGTCTTTGACTTACATTGATTTATAGTCTTCCAGAGAGATTATATTATTGATTACCCTCCTCCAATAGTTTACTCACAGATTTATTTGGGACAAATGACCTTACGTGATACATCTTTAATTTCTAATTTTATGATACTAATAAAAATGAATATATGAAACGATCTTGGTATGCTTTTTATGGAGGTGATGACCCCCTAAATGAAAAAAATTACATTAAAATGCCTGTTGGTCCTCTATGCCTGTGCGGCGATAAGATATGCGCTATCTATGTTTACAGTGAATCGAGGCAATTAAATCAACCACTTACTAATAATCTGCAACAATATATTAAGGATGCTTTAGCAACGAGATTTATACAACCTGAGTACCCGTTTGATGCCAAAAAATTCGTTTACCTCAAAGACTTTTAAAGAAGATCCTCAATGTCGAATTCACCGCTAATTTCCTGCATATGCATTACAAACAACAGAGTAGCTTATCTGAGAAGAGCTATAATTTGTTTTGCATACCAAAATTATCCTATTAAAGAGCTTGTTATATCTTATCCGAATAAAGATTCTCAAACAGCATCTTTTTTAGAAGAAATTTTAAAATACAATAATCTTCCATTACTTATTTTAACCCGAAGCAATGATGAATCAGTAGGTAATGCAAGAAATATTGCAATTTCAAAATGTCGAGGTGATTATATCTGCATTTGGGATGATGATGATTGGTATCACTCGAGTCGCTTATCATTTCAACTCAATAGCATATTCAATACAGAACCAATATTCCACGGCAGTGTGTTAACCCGATTAATTTTATTTGACGAAAACACTCAATTGGCTTATATGTCTTTTCTGCATTGCTGGGAAAATACGCTGCTCTGCAAAAAAGAAATGATCTATCAAAATCAGTACGCACACTTAAATCTTGGTGAAGATTCGCATATAATTAAATTCCTTGATAACAAAAAATTACTCTTTCACATCGAAACTGCGCCATTCTTGTATGTTTATATATACCATGGGAGTAATACATGGAATTACGAGCATTTTAAGTATTTAACAAAAAAAAGTTCTGTAATAGAAGACGAAATATCTCAACAAATAAAAAAAATAATCAATCTAAGTTAAATTTAACATTTTTTTTTATGATATCACCAAGACCACTCGTGTCCTGCATTATGCCAACGGCGAACAGGCCAAAATTTATACCTTTAGCAATTGAATATTTTCTGCAGCAAGATCACATAAATGCAGAACTAATCATTATAGATGACGGAGTTGAATCAGTCATCAAATTAATTCCAAACGATGCAAGAATTAAATATTATTATACTGAACCCTTGGGTACAATTGGCGTTAAACGCAATTTTGCTATTGCTAAAGCTCAAGGAGAAATAATAATGCACTGGGATGACGATGATTGGTATGCATCTGATTGGATAACTCGTCAAGTAAATGCCCTTACGACATCTGGAGCAGACATTACTGGTCTCAACAAAGTAATATTTTATTCCCCTTTAGTAGATAAGCGCTGGATGTATGAAGATACAGATGATGAAAAACCGTGGTTATGTGGAGCGACTATGGCTTACAGAAAACAATTATGGCGATCACACCCCTTTATTGATATCCAAGTAGGCGAAGATTATGATTTTGTTTGGAACTCGAAGGCAAAAATTTTTGCACTAGATTATTTCGCGGGTTTCGTAGCCATACTTCATGCACATAATACCAGTATAAAGCCAGTAGAAAAACTCAGTCACAAAAAAAATGGAACTGGGTGGGTGGAACCTAATGATCAACTAGAAAAGAAAAGTTATGAATAAACCACATGTATCTTGCATCATGTTAACTGCCAATCGCCCTAACTTTGTTCCGCTAGCAGTACACTATTTTCTTAATTCAGAGTATCGAAACGCAGAGTTAGTAATAATTGATGATGGAAGGGAATCTGTACGACACTTACTACCAGACCATCATCGAATCAAATACTTTTATTCCGAACCGATAGGTTCTATAGGTATAAAAAGAAACTTTGCATGTGAAAAGGCACGCGGGGAAATTATTATGCATTGGGATGATGATGACTATTATCCATATGATTGGATGACACGACAACTAATAGCACTTGAAGAATCTAATGCTGATATTGTAGGGTTGAATCAAATATTATTTTTCTCTCCTTTAGTCAACAAATTTTGGAATTACGAAAACAAGGAAGAACCTCCATGGTTATCAGGGGCAACGATGGCATACAGAAAAACATTCTGGGAAAAACATCCATTTAAAGATTTACAAATAGGAGAAGATTACGACTTCATTTGGAATTCTGGCGCGAAGATATATGCGCATAGTTACCCTAATGGCTTTATATCAATACTACATGCCAACAATACAACACTCAAGCCGTTTGAAAATCCAAAACATAAAAAACATGCCGAAGAATATATGGACGTGTCTTATACGGGATTTACCGAAAACCCTTAAAAGAGTAGGTATAATAACAATTCTCTCTGAATATGCCATGGTATAAATATATCGATAACAAACTGGACATTTGTGATCCAGACAGTTATAAAGTTTTGAAAAAAGCACCTGACACGGTTGATGGTCCGTATCTATCTGCAATTTTTGCAGATGAAATTGTAAATGATCCCGAGCGTAGGCCGGATTTGGAGGGCACCCCAGGGTTACTATTCTATATTATTAGGGCTTTAGCTAAAGGTAAAGGTCAGCCATTTTCCAACTTCCCACCTGTACCATTAGAAGTTCGGATGTCTAATTTCCCAGCAGCGGAAGATTAACAATACTTGATATTTTCGAGACACTTGATCTCTCGCGACAAATATCATTTTGGTAAATTGTTTTTAAAACAAGGAGGGGGTAAAGCCGAAGACCCATAAAGAGTAGGCATAATTAGAATTTCGATGCTTTGAGTATAAAGCATTCCCACTATGGCACGTTTTTGGTTTTCATATGATACCGTGAATAATCCATTTCACCCAGCAAGTTACAGGAAACAAATTATTACTCCCGGATGTCTAAACGGCCCCGTAATCTGTTCATTATATGCTAAGGGTGCAGGAGATCGCCCTTCACTTATATCATCTAATTTACAAAGATATATAGCTGATGGCTTAGCAAACAATATTGCTCAACCATCAACGCCTCCTGGAGCTAAATTTTATGTTTATTTAAAAGGACTAGGATAGTAATACTAAGGGTAATCTTAGCACCATAGAAAGCTAGGTTTAAATAACGTTTTTGATATTTTTTTGATAGAAAAAAGTATTAATGTATTATGGCAAGATACTGGTATGCTTACATTGTTCCTGATGCTGATCCCCGACTGTCATCAAGTTACCAACTACTAAAGATTAACAATGGAACACCCAGATGCATTTCTGGCAAAGAACTGTGCGCAATTAATGCACCAGAAGGCGGTCCATTTCCTTTATCGCCGATTTCCCAGAATCTCCAAGATTATATTGCTGCGGCATTAGCGAATGGAGTCCCTCAACCAGAATCGCCGGATGGAAGTAAAATATATGTATATCTAAAGGATTAAGCAAAATTTAGGCATTTAAGGGGGAATGCCGAAAACCCCTAATAGAGTAGGCACTAACCTATAAATTTCTGATATTTTGTGAAAATATCATCCTATTATGAGAAGATATTGGTTTGCTTTCACCGGAAATGGAGACGATACTAACCCTAGTAATTACGTCTTAGTAAATTGGCAGCCTGAGTTCATATGTTTAGGAGGCTCTATTACTTGTACTATATATAGTCTACCAAGCAGCGTCAACCCCTATGCACCAATGCCACTATCCTTAAACTTAAAAACATATTTAGTCGCTGGTAAGGCCTTATTTGATAAATATCCTAATGATGGCATTCAAAAGCCATACATATATACAAGGCCGCTATTGTAAATAATAACTTGATATTGTGATATTTTATGAAAGGAGATATTAAAATAAACTTCTTGTCAGAATATTTATGACGCAAAATGAGTTAATCAATAGAATGGTATTGGAATCAGAAAATTTAAAGACTTTTTATATTCCCATACCATTTTAATACATCTTTGAAATAAATCTCCCGGCGCTTTTTAATTTGTAATCTATGATGATGCCTCTATCAAGTAAAAAGGCTTCACTGATTGCTGTCCCTTTAGCTTCCCGCAAATTAAGATCTAAGTTTTCAATCAGCCATTTTTTATGTTCGACTAACAAAGACACAGCTTGCTTCATCTGAAGTTTACGGATCTAATCAACAAACAATTCATCTTTTTCACCTTTGCATTGTATGGTGTACAGCCTTCAAATTTGCGCCAATAGATATCCAGACCTTGCACATCAATTTGACGACTTTCGCCATATTTACGCCTGGCATGCGCTCAGCAGCAGAGTCTCTTGATTAGTTTGCTTTGCTCAAATCGTCATATGCATAATACCCCGTCAGAACTTCAGTAACCCTTGATGTTGTTCACTATTTTCATCGGGCCTTATCTTCCATGTTCAAGGTGATGGTCAAAAAGAACCACTTGTGCTCAAAAGATTAATAAGCAAGTGATATTCTCTGACGGTTCCATCTTTTTCCGTTTTATCCAACACCTTAATGGGCTTTTGTCTGCCTGGATATAATCATATGAAATTACTGTTCGCAGGTTGCACTGGTAAATTGGCGCCAGCAAATGGCACAAGCAGTAATCCAGCCATTCCATGTAGAAGATGGGAAATTGACGCTCTCTCTTTAGTTATGGCATCTGCGGTATATCGGCATCTTGTTCACAAACTTACTGATGACAATATAGGCCAGTAGCGCTACAGAACCTGCATCACCTGTTGTTTTGAAGTTTCACTAAAACTTTTTTCTTAAAGCATAATTCGATAGCAGCTAGATCACGGAATATGTTGATGTATTAAGAGCATAGGAACTTTCACCTATCAATTTTCAGTATTGACATCGTAAGATTACTAAGTATTCTCTTTAAATAATTCTAGACATTCCTTAGGAGATCTTAAAAATTATATACACTGGAATTTCAAAGTTGTCGTGCAAGAATAAGAATAATTTTCACTTATAGATCAATTAGATGGGGGGAATAATCGAAATGTAAAAATTTAAGGTTTAATAAGAATCAAGAGCTCTGCAACGGCCTTGACATTTGGCCAAGATGCTAATAAAAAACATAATGCAACAATCATCGAGTAAGTAGCCCCTAATCCCAAGAATCTAATCGAATTAACAAAAATATGGAAATTATTACAAATAAAACAGGGCAACCACCAGGCACTCTGAATAACTTTTTATTAACAATGCACCTGATAACCATTTTAATTTTAGCTGGAATTTTGCAGGTCTCCGCGACTACAAATGCTCAGAAACTTACCCTTGTGAAAGATGCTGTGACAATTAAACAAGTTTTTAAAGCTATTAAGGTACAAACTGGATTTGATGTATTGTGGCAGCCACCGGTACTGAATGCAGACCGCCAGATAAAGGCACATTTTATAAGGACTGAATTGACAGATGTTATCAAAGAATGTCTTTTAGGAACAGACTTAGCGTTTGAAATTCAAAATGAAAGTATAATCCTAAGGTCTCCTATTTCAGTCAAAGATAGAGCGTCACAGCAGGACTCTATCATTTATAAAGGGCGGATTACTGATGAAGAAGGCAGACCGTTAGGAGGTGCGACAGTAAAAGTCGCGGGCAGCAGTAAATCGACTTTCACATCTTCCTCTGGAAATTTTGCTATATACGGACCCCGTAAAGGTACACTAGAAATTACTTACATCGGGTATTTAGTTAAACAGTTGACCCTAAATGGTCTTGATGTAAGAGAGCTCATTGCAATTAAAATGATACCTGGAAACAATAACTTAGGTGAAGTCAATATTATCAGTACGGGTTACCAAGAAATTGCAAAAGAGAGAGCTACAGGATCATTTGAGGTCATAACAAAGGAGCAACTGCAACATAGTTCAGACCCAAATTTAATCAAAAGGCTTGAGGGTATCACGACTAGTATGAATTTCAACAATCAACTTATTCCAATTAACTCAGCGAATACTACAGTCGCACTAACTGACCCAAACAAATCTCCCTTAGCCAATTTAACTATTAGAGGCAAAAATACGCTAAACTCGACATTAATATCTTACAGTAATCAAAGTGGTGCTGTTCTTGTTGTCATCGATGGGATTGCTAGCCCATATTCTATCGACAATGTAAATCCTAATGAGGTTGAAAGTATGACAGTACTTAAAGATGCTGCCGCTGCATCTGTGTGGGGAGCTCGAGCAGCGAATGGCGTTATTGTTGTAACGACAAAACGCGGCAAATATAATCGACCACTTAATATCTCGCTTAATAATAATTTCAATGTAAAAGAAAAGATAGATCTATTTTACCCGAAAGTCATGGGGACATCGGAATACATCGATGCACAAAGATTTCAATTTAATTCCGCTAAAACACAAGTCATCTCCCCCACAGTCGGCAGTGCACCACCACTTCTATCTCCAGTTGCCGAAATATTGGGACAACTCCAAACTGGGATTATATCCGAGGCACAGGCAGAGGCTCAATTAGATGCGTTAAGGAATAATGATTTACGTAAAGATTTTGACAAATACCTTTTAAGAAATTCCCTAAATCAAAGTTACTCCTTAGGAATTGATGGTGGCGGTCAGCGTTCAGCATATAGAGTTTTTGGAGGCTATGATAAGTCACTCGATAATTCTCAAGATGCTTCTTTTGATAGGTTATCTTTATCATATTCTTCCCTATTTAAACCTTTAAAAAATTTAGATATCACTGTTGGAGTTAACTATACAGTCCGAAACACTTATAATCAAGCTACCCAAGATAGAATTTCAATAAAACTTGGCAACCCATTCTACCCCTACTCCCGTATAGCCGATGAAAATGGTAATGGCTTATCGGTTCCCTATAAATACCGTCCTGCGTTCATCAATCTGCTTGCAAACACTTACGGTAATAAAATACAAGATTTAATATATACCCCACTGAATAACGTAAACTTAGGATACTACAAGACAAAATTCAAAAGTCTAAATCTCAACTTCGGAGTTAACTATAAACTAAGCAACGACTTAACTGTAAATGTAATGTATGCTCATGGGTTAGGGGATAACAATATTGCATCGCTAAATGGCAAGGAATCTTTCTACATGAGGGACTTAATTACATACTACACAAGTCCTGCAGGAGTACAATCAATACCCAACGGCTCACTATATACAGGAAGTATTGGTAATACTACTTTTAATTCATTGAGGGGACAAATTAGTTTAAACAAGCAATGGCGTAGACGACATGTGATAAATGCTATAGCAGGAATGGAAGCAACTCAAAGTTACTTTTTATCTAAGCCGTTTCAATACTATGGCTATAATGAAAAAACGCTTGTTAGTATTAACCAGATCGATTTTAAAGATAATGTAGCAACACTTTATGACCCAGGGCTTAGTGGCACCATGGCCAGAATACCTACAATTAGTACAAGCCCTTCAGACGGAAGAGTTAGAACATATAGCGCATATTCCAATTTAGCTTATACCTATATTAATCGTTACACATTGTCAGGAAGCTTCAGAAATGATATGTCGAGTGATTTTGGCTATGGTACAAATAAAAAAGGTGCTCCATTTTTTTCTGTAGGTGGTAAATGGAACATTGCAGAAGAAGACTTTTATAAGGTTGACCTATTACCAATTCTTTCACTACGTGCCACATTCGGTTATAATGGTAACGTTAATCCTGCCATAGTTGGTAGGCAGATTGTTTCATATAGTGGAGGTGTGACTCAAATTAATGAGCTTTCATATGCAACGGCGTTGAGCAACTCGGTTACAAATGAGAAGTTACGACCAGAAAAAACTGGAGTCTTCAATTTGGGCGTCGATTTTGGATTAAAAAATGGTAGAGTAACGGGAAGCTTTGAGTATTACAATAAAAAGACTACTGATCTTATTGCCAGCAATTCAATTGATCCCAGCACCGGTTTCAGTAGTTTGCAATTAAACACTTCCAAGCTTCAAGGATGGGGCAATGACTTCAACCTCACTACTAAAAATTTGCAAGTTGGCAAACTTTCTTGGGAGAGTAGTCTTCTATTGAGCTACAATAGGGTAAAGGTAAATAAATTATACTCGGCTGCTGCTAGAATTGCTTCCGACGGCTTAAATACAGGACTTGGATATAATGAGGGGGCTGACTTATCGAGACTATATGGATATCGCTGGGCTGGACTAGACCCATCAACCGGCGATCCAAGGGGTTTTGTAAATGGAGTCCCTGTTAAAATTAATACAAATACTTATGCTGGCGTCAGTCGTCAGCCATTATCCAGCTTACATTATTTTGGCTCGGCTGTACCAGTATATTTTGGTTCCATAAGAAACACGATACGATATGGTGCATTTTCCCTATCAGCAAACATACTTCTTAAGGCTGGATATTATTTTAGAAGGCCAGGTGCAGACGTTGTCAGTTATTCAAGTTTGTTTGGCTCTAATGGTTATAATGTAGTCCAAGGAATCGAATTTTCTAACAGGTGGCAAAATCCAAGTGACGAGTTGAAGACAAATGTTCCATCACAAAATTATCCTGGTGACATCTCGCGCGACTTCTTTTATTACTATTCGGAAATCAACATACAGAAAGCTGATCACTTACGTCTGCAAGAAATTAACTTCTCATATAGTTTAAGCAAAAAAGGTTGGCATCTAAAAAACCCGACACTATATGCTAACATCTCAAATTTGGGTATAATTTGGCGAGCAAATAAGCTAGGATTGGATCCAGATATCGCAGATTATCCTAACCCTAGAAGCTATTCCTTCGGCATCAGTGCAAATTTTTAATATATATAAATAATGAAATCGTATAATACAACAGCACCATCGCAAACGGCTTTTAATAAAACGTACATTTGGATTATCTTTTGTTTCATTTGTCTACATAGTTTTTCCTGTAGAAAATTTGTAGATATAGAAAGCAATAGCCGTCAAACGTTGATAGAAACTTCAAATGATTGCCAACTATTGTTGAATGATTATGCTAATATGAATGTTGGCTTTCCCAGCGATGGAGAAGCCTCTTCAGACGACTACTATTTCAATGATGCTCGTTTTCTTGCATCTGCAATTACGATTGAGGATCAAAACATATATTCTTGGCAATATAATGCCCTTAGGACGTCGGCTTCTCCACAGTGGCAGTATTCATATAAAGTGATTTATATTTCAAATTTAGTTCTAGAGGCTTTAAGCAAGCAAAACCCTACCGACAATCATTTGTTAATCAACGATATACGTGGTCAAGCACTATTTTATAGAGCCTATAGCTTTTATAATTTGGCGCAACTATATGCAAAGCCCTATAACTCAGCTAGTGCTAAACAAGATTTAGGCATTCCTTTACGATTAGGTTCTGACATAAATGCCAAATCAGAAAGAGGAACGTTAGAACAAACCTATTCACAAATTATAAATGATCTTACCGAATCTGTTAATTTGCTTTCCGAAAAATTAATTGTCCCATCACGTCCAAATAAAGCTGCCGCGTATGCTATGCTTGCGCGGGTCTATCTCTCACAAGAGGATTACCAAAATGCATTAACAAATGCAAATGCAGCGCTGCAATTCAATAGTCAACTTCTCGATTACAATACCATAAGCACTAACTCGGCAACTCCCTTTACTCGTTTCAATAAAGAAGTAATTTTTCATTCACTTATGGCAGTTGGAAATATTCTGAATCCTGGTACTGCGACTGTAGTAGGAGCAAAAATAAATGAAGATTTATATGTTCAATATGGAACGAATGATCTACGAAAAAAGATATTTTTTAAAGAGAATAGTCAGTCCGCCCAGCTTTTAAATCCTGCTTACCCTACTACTCTTGGAGCGCCGCAGTTCTTAAATGTGACGTTGCCCGATGGAACCTATAGGTTCACAGGAAATTATGAACCAGCAGCATCAGCTGCACTTTTTAATGGCCTCGCTGTAGACGAAATGTTCTTGATTAGAGCTGAGTGCTATGCAAGAACTGACAACGTAAATGCCGCATTAAATGATTTAAATAGTTTGTTAGTTAAAAGATGGGTAACAGGAACTTATGTGACTAAAACCGCAATAAGTGCGTCCGACGCACTTAATCAAATTTTGACAGAAAGGAGAAAAGAATTATTGATGCGAGGGCAAAGATGGACAGACGGAAGGAGATTGAAATTGAATTTCGCGCGTCAGACTAAATCAGTGATTTTCAGCGGATTATCAAATAGTCCAATAAGGACAGTCTCTGTATCTAATAGCTACAACTTGCCCGCCGGAGATTTAAGATTTACCCTGCTGATTCCTAATGAAGTAATCATTAATTCGACTTTATCACAAAATAGTCGCCAATGAAATAAACCGAAATATTAATCTACACATCCTAATTCACAAGCCGTCTTGTTAATTCGAAATTCACTAAACACAAAAATGGATAAAAAGACAATCATCACCCTATTATTTATTTCAATTTCCAACTGTAAAGCACAGGAGATGGATACTTTTAGCAAGGTCTTAAAACCCCTATCAAGGTTTGATTACACGAAACCACTTTTTAATCTTAACGCCGAGCAGGCTTACAATACCCACAGGCATCTTAGATTTTCGGTTCTAACGGGTTACAGAGAAAGTGTCGAGCCAGTAAAAATGATGATGGCAAAAAGCGATGACTCCGAACACGGCACCTCTAGAATATATATGATAAACTTGTCGATTCAAGATCTATTAGGTATGGGGATTAAAAATCTTAACAACCGAGTGGTTTTAGAGGTAGAGGATCCATCTAAATTTCGGTACGAGTTTCAATTTGGGTCTAAAATAGATTGGATGCGTCGAAATGCTTGGTGTTTTGAATATCTGTTTCCAACCGGAAGTTTAAGAAGTACAGATGTTATTAAGAATGAACTATGCGCGCATTTTGATCTGACTTTTGGCTATGAAGATCGTCAAGTTGATGTTTTAGTCTTACATCGAACTTCTCGAATCGACAAAATAAAATCTAGAGAGATTGGGAGACAACAGTATTATTTAGAGGGTATCGTAAATAATATGTCCATGAATGGTCTCATACATCTTTTAGATGACATGGGATTTCCCCCGTTGATTGATGAAACAGCATATACCGGAAGGGTCGATCTAAATCTTAATGTCAAACCTAGAGATAAGATTATGAACTTGCGAAAAGCGCTGGAAAAATACGATTTAGATATTAAAGAAGAAAAAAGAAATATAAAAATGTTTGTAATAAAACAAAACGATACAAATGAATCTAAACTTTAAAAATTTCCTATCCTTGTTTCTACTTTCACTGAGTAGCATAGTATCTGCCCAAAGTCCGAATATCGGATTAGTCGTGGGTGATACCCTACCCATTTTTAAAATTCCAAAATTGATCAACTCGAACGGTAAGTCAATTAATACATCTGATTACCGTGAAAAACTTCTCATAATCGATTTTTGGGCTATCACTTGCTCAAATTGTATTGAAGCATTACCAAAAATGGAGGCTTTAGAAAAAAAATTCGGCTCAATTTTAAAAATATTGCCAGTTACAACGCAATTATCTGAAGACAAGGTTTTACACTTCTTAAAAAACAATACTTATACATTGAAATATACGAAGGATCTAATTGGTCCATCTGTTGTAGAAGATACTATATTTAAAAATTATTTTAAACACAAGCTGATTCCTCATGAAGTTTGGGTTTATAAGGGAAAGATAATAGCAATCACTTCTTTAGAATATGTAGATGAATATAATATTAACAAGGTTCTACGAGGAGAAAACATCAATTGGCCAATTAAAAACGATTTTTATGAGGTAGACTTAACTAAACCGCTATTTACAATAAATCAGAGTCAATTAAATCCAGTTACGAAATTAGCTTATGTTGCAATGAGTGATTTTAAACCAAATGTAAACTCACCAGTATATTCAACAGGTGGTTCAGGCATTTACCGGGATAATAAGATGAAGACTGTTAGAACATTTTTTTTAAACCAAGGAATAGCTGATACCTACTTGACCTACTGGTCAAAATTAATTAATTACCGAGCTTTAATTAGACCGGATCCTTTGTCGACCAAACCGAATCAAATAGTTTGGGAGGTGAGTGACAGGTCAAGATATATCTACGAGAAGAAACTTGGTAACTATATGGCAGACTGGATAATAAAAAACGGAATCTGTTTTGAATCCTTAGTTTCAGACACTGGTCAGAATGATAAGCAAATATTTGTAGCAGCTATTCATGATTTAAATCGGCTGCTAGGGTTAAATGTGCGATGGGAAAAGCGTACCGAAAAAGTATATGTGCTTAAAAAAAACTCCAAGGTTAAAAAAGTTAGTCAAGATCGTAAAGGAAGTAAATATAGCGTTTACGATATTTATATGAATTTTAATGCCGAAGTAGATAATCCATATCTGTTTAATGAAAGCGGAGATAATAGAACTGAAATTAAATTAGATTTAAACTCCTGGAATGACGTAGAAAAACTGGGAGATGGTTTAGAAAAAGCAGGTTTTACTTTATCTAAGGAAACCCGTTCTGTGGATAAATTGATATTTACCGAAGTTGGCGGCAGTCGCTTGGTAGATGGGTTGATGCAGACTGACGCGAAGAAAAAAAAAGCACTACAGCTAAATTTGAGCGATCCTACTATTGCCGAAAACGAATCTTTTTTAAAACTTAATATGAAGCTTTTGGGGGTTCATACTACCAAGACTGGCTTACAATATAAAGTAATCAAGCATGGAGTTGGAGAGCTACCACTTAAAAATGGTAAAATCATTATTCATTACGAAGGTCGGCTCGTTAATGGAAAAATATTTGACAGTTCTTATGAACGTGGTATTCCGTTAGAGATTAAAATGCAGAATTTAATAGAAGGATGGTCTGAGGCACTTTTGATGATGAAGGAAGGCTCTGAATGGGAACTTTATATACCATCAGCTTTGGCTTATGGCTCCCACACTGGACACGGTTCTTTTCCACCTAACAGCACGATGATATTTACTATAAAGTTAATTAAAGTTCTACGATAAAAGGTGTCATTGCGGAGAGTCCCCGCAATGACCCTAGTTATTAATATTGTTATGGGTTTTTAAAATAAACATACGGTTTGTCTGGAGCAATTGGAAAATTATGAATCGATTGGGTTGCTGCAGCAAAATATGATAATATATTCGAACCAGTTGCCAACTCAGATCCTAGTGGAGTCGCGGTTGTAACATCAGCTGGAAGTGCATAAATAGCGCAAGGAGTTTGGCCTGAAACGCAGTTGTCTGGATTGAAACTTTGTCTTGCATAATTTGATGGGTCGTCGGTTGCACCACTTCCGGTGTAGAAATACCAATATCTAGCCATAATGTAATAATACTTTTATAAATCAAAAAGCATCAAAAACTTAAAATTTACGCCTACTATTTTCAGGGTCTTCAGCATCTCCCGTTTTCGATTCTCTAAAAGTTGAACTGACGCTAACATCGATGTTATTTAATTAAAGTTAGCACAGACAAAAATTACCTTTAAGAATCTATTCAAAGTTAATAGTAACTTGAGTATTTCTACAGGGCAGATGCCTCAATAATGGATGAAGATTAGCAGTTCAAAAATTCTGGGCAAGGATATCGAAGAATATTTATTTCTCAGCTTTTGAGAATGAAGTAATAATCTATGTTAAGTTCTGTACTTACTGTCCACAACAAGAATTGCCCGATCAAGTAAATTATTGAACGGTTTGATAATCGTTATTTTTATATACGCACCAAAGACAGATGTGATCCGTACAGTTGTGAAAATTACACTTTGATTCAAAAGTATTATAAAAAGTGGGTAGCCAAATCAGATGGACATCTGCATTTTAAGCATTCAATGTATTGGCCGAAAAAATGAATAGTTTCTGTGTCGGTTGTAAAAATGGATATTCTGTGTCTCGTCCTGACATTACTTATCGTTTTTAATTGATATAACTGAAAATACTTGTCACCATCGCTATAGCAATCCTAATAATTATTTACAAAAATAGCAACTCTTTTTATGGTAATTTCATAACCTTCTATTATTGTTGTTGTTATAGTATTTTTTCATCCATGTGTGCTGGCCCCTTTTTTTCGGCACGCTTATAATTCTTCCATCATTTTTTTAACTCTCCTTCTTTTTCGTGTGCCTGATCAGGGGTCAAATAATCGAGGCTGGCATGAGGCCTATTCTGACTGTAACTATCAATAATAGCTGAAATACATTCTTTCGCCTCTTTGTGGTTTTGATAGGTCCGCATTGGAAAGAACTTATTCTTGACGATTCCATTTACCCTTTCTGCCAATACGTTTTCGTAGGTGCTTCCACTTTGAGTCCTACTTATTGCAATCCTGTCGCCATTGAGGATCGCTGTATAATTCTGCGAACAACACCGGATTCCCCTGTCAGAATGATGCACCAAAATATGCGATGTTAGCCTCTTTCTTGAGGCAACTGCCATTTCCAATGCGAGAATACACCCAACTGCTTCTAAATTCGGGTGAAGCGCATATCCAACGATTTTCCTGGAATAAGCGTCTGTGATAAGACTAAGGTAACTAAATCCATCAAGGGTTCGTATTTCCCCCAAGCTGCTCCCGGAAGTTTTTACCTCATTTTTAAGACTGTATGGTACCATGCTTTTTTCGTATCTTGATACTAAGCTCACTTTCTGCAACCTCAATCATTGTCTCCAACATTACATATTTAAGGTGAGCTTATTCCAGAGCTTTGGTTAAAGACTGAATTTTATCCAGTAAGAATTTTGGCCCTTGTTTTTCAATCATATTCTCGCCCTCATTGTCAACTAGCAAGGTACGGCAATTAACCTTCCGTTGCCAAAGAATTATGGCGGTGCGGGGGATATTGTATTTTTTGCTAGTCTGCCGTTTACCAATAAGACCATCACTAATTTCTTTTAATATTTTTGCCCTTGTTGCTTCGTCCAGCCGTCCGAATAATTTTCGATTTTCAAGTGTTGGTACCGGTTTTTCCTTAATTTTTGTTTTCATAAAACTTTGCCTAGTGACAAGCTATGTCAGGACGAGACATATCAAGGTGATCGTTCTAAACTTGCCAGTATTTATTCACGTATCGTGGACGTTCAAACTCAATAGTTTGTTGCACCACATTATTTAAATAACTTCTCGACGGACTCACATGTAAGCCTGTCAGCCAGCAATTTCTTAATTAATCAATGATGATTTTTCGTCCGATAATTCTAAAATGAAATGCTCCAGTTAGTTCAAACTTTTTCAAAGCCATTGAAACATTGTTGTATTTGGATATTGTACCGCTAAATAAAAGTTTCTTTTTATGATCTGAGTTTTGGTATAGGATATCCACATCGTACCAACGCGAAACTTTTCTGAGAATACTTTCTAAAGGTTCCTCATCAAACATAAAATAACCAATCCTCCATGCCATTGCTTCATCTACGTCAACATCTTTTATTCCAACCACAGAACGATCGTTGCTTACCAAAGCCTGTTGACCCGGCCTAATCACAGCGGTTTTACCTGATTCAGAATTTATCACTTTTACGCTACCTTCTATCAAAGTAGTTTTTGTATTCAACTCATCAGGATAGGAATTGATGTTGAAATGCGTCCCTAACACTTCAACCGATTGATGTGCTGTCGTCACAACGAAACGTTTGCCTTTATTCTTTGCAACTTCAAAATAGGCTTCACCGTTTAATTCCACAATCCGCTCTTTTCCTGAAAATGCAATCGGATACTTCAAGGTAGAAGCTGCATTTAACCAAACCTGCGTACCATCAGAAAGCGAAAGCTGATATTGCCCACCTTTTGGAGTTTCAACGCTATTGAAAGCGAGCTCGCCACTTGAGTTTATAACTTGATATACTAACTGACCATCTTTAGTCTTTTTTATAACCACACCTTGCTCATCTCCTATCTTCCCCAATCGTATATCTGTAAGTGAGATCTTTCGTCTATTAGACAAAGTAAGAATAGCCCTATTTCCGCCCGGCGAAATTTCAGCAAGCATTTTTGTTCGGGGAAGCGTAGCTTTTAGCCTTGTTTGATTAAGCTTATAAAAATAAATACCCATGGCAGCAGCCAACAGGATGGTGGCTGCGACAGAAATATACTTCCAGGATAAAATGTAGTTGGTTTCTTCTTTAGTTTGGAGGGTAGCGTCAATTCTGGCTTTTAGCCGGTCACCGACAGCTGTAACCTCAATTTCATCCATTGTTTCAAAGACGTCTTCGCCATCAGAAAACAAATCATAATACTGTTCTATAAAAGCGCGCCCTTCAGAGCTGGCCTTGCCTTTCAGATAAGCATCGACCAGCTTTGAAAATTGTTTTTTTTTTGCTGTACTCATATATAAACGGTACAGTATAAAAAATAACAGAGGTCTCCTATGTTATTCCAAATTATTTTTTCTCTCGTTTTCCCGGATGGTCTCCTTGATCTTGGCTAAGATTCGATTGCCGATGTGTTTAATCGTTCTTTCAGAATACAAATCCATAATATTAAATACGTATCTAAAGCTATCATAATGGTCTTCTACTATAAATTCCTGCCATGAATTCGCTTTATGTTTAACATATGCTTTCACGGCTTTTGAAAATTCTTTTTTTTCCATAATATACGATTTATAGATAAGTATATAGTTAACCTTGAATCTCCCACGGTAAACAGAATATTAATGTTGTTATAAAATATATTTATGACGAAAGTCGATTTAGACGAGGTAAATAGAAAATAATCACCCATTCAAACATACTCAGGTGGGGGAAGATATATTTTTCTCAAGGAATAAAGAAGCAAGGGTAGTCGCCCACAATTATTTGCAAGGTTTCCTGGCAATTGTGCATTCAACGAATGTAAAATCGAAGAATTTTGAAGCAGTTTCCAAACAATGCAAATTATTTTAAAATAATTTGCATTTGCTAAATGCTTTTATAAAACCGTATTCAAGCATTTCAGAATACCCGCGATTCAGATCAACAAACACTATTGAGCTAACGTTTTAATTAGTAATTATTTATGTAGATTAGTTAAACCATTTTACACATAGAGGTTGTGCTTAATTTAACCAAATATTCACCTAATAAATACGAACCTATACAAAACGTAGGACCTATGAAATTAAAAATCAATCTGTTTATGCTGGCATTTTTAATTGGAATTTGCCTGGCCACGGGTCAAACTGAGAAAGTAAACCCAAAACTATTAAAAGGTCAATGGTCCTCTTTCTGGGTCACTCATCCAACTACACAGCAAAGGGAATATGGGGTTTACCATTTTAGGAAAACCTTTGGCCTGACTGCTGTGCCATCATCATTTGTAATCAACATCAGCGCCGATAACCGTTACCGTTTATTTGTAAATGGGAAACCGGTTAACTCCGGCCCGGTTCGTGGCGATCTGTTCAACTGGTATTATGAAACGCTGAATATTGCGCCATTCCTGCAACAGGGAAAAAATACCATTGCTGCAATCGTGTGGAACATGGGAGAGCACTCTGCAGTCGGCCAAATCTCAAATCAGACAGCCTTTACTGTGCAAGGAAATTCGGCCGCTGAAAATGTCGCCAATTCAAACAAAGATTGGAAGGTAATGAAAAGTTCAGCCTATCAGCCTTGCTCAACCGACAATGGCGAACGCTTGAAAGCTTATATGGTCGTGAGCCCGGGGGACAAAGTGGATGGCGCCAAATATCTATGGGGATGGGAACAAACAGTTTACGATGATAGCGCATGGGAAAACGCTTCAGAAATTGTGCATCCGGATCCTGTGGGTTATGGTACAGATAACCGTTGGACAATGGCACCGAGAAACATCCCATTATTCGAGGAGAAACTTTCCCGTTTTCCATCTATTCGCCGTGCGACAGGTATAACTGTCAACACTTCATTCATTGTTGGGCAGGGGATTTTAGAGATCCCCGCCCACCAAACTGTAAGTATATTATTAGATAACTCAATAAATACTGTAGCGTACCCGGAATTGATCGTCAGCCAAGGCAAAGGCGCAGCAATAAAACTTACCTACGCGGAGGCCCTGTTTGATCAAAACAATATTAAAGGAAACAGGAATGAGATTGAGAATAAAGAGATTAAAGGCAACTACGACATTTTTTTACCAGACGGCGGGCTGCAAAGAAAATTTAGACCACTTTGGATCAGGGGCTACCGTTATCTGCAAATAGATATTACCACCGATGATGAAGGATTGGCTATTAACGACATATATAACATGCAGACCGGTTACCCGCTGGAATTGAAGGCTACCTTTAGCAGCAGCGATCCTAGCCTGCACGAAATTTGGACAGCGGGCTGGCGCACGGCACAGCTATGCGCGGGTGAACAATATTATGACACTCCCTACTATGAGCAATTACAATATACAGGGGACACCAGGATTCAGGCTTTGATCTCGCTATATATGAGTGGTGACGACCGCCTGATGCGCAAAGCTATTCTTGATTTCTACCAATCGCGTACACCCGAGGGATTAACGCAAAGCCGCTATCCAAGCAATCGTCTGCAAATTATCCCTGCTTTTTCATTGTTCTGGGTGTCTATGATTCACGACTATTGGATGCACCGCAAGGATGATGCATTTATCAAACAGTTTTTGCCAGCTATTGATGAGATTATGGGTTGGTATCAGGCAAGAATAGATCAGGATAAAAGAATGCTCGGTCCGCTGACCTGGTGGAATTTTGTAGATTGGGGCAACTTTAATAGCTGGGGTACGGCTCCCGGAGCAGACAAAGGAAATTCAGCAATAATGACTTTGCAATATGCCTATACGCTCAAACAGGCTGCCGATCTGTTTGAAAAATTTGGACAGGAAAACCAGGCTGCAGTATATAAAACGTTGGCAGAGGATCTAAACCAAAGTACTTTCACCACTTGTTTCAATGTGGAAAAGGGATTGCTCGCAGATACACCGGAACAGTTATCCTACAGCCAGCATGCAGGCATTTGGGCAGTTTTAAGTGGTGCAATGCCGCAAAATGAAATACCGCGGATGATGAAAAAACTATTGGAAGATAAATCTATTGGACAAGTCACCTTTTTCTACCGCTTTTACCTTACACAAGCTTTAAAGAAAGCAGGCATGGCAGATTTGTATTACAGTGAACTCGGTCCATGGAGAGATATGCTGAAACTTGGCCTAACAACATTTGCAGAAAAACCAGAGCCTACCCGCTCCGACTGCCACGCCTGGAGTGCCAGTCCTAATTATGATTTTCTAGCAACCATTTGTGGAATTGTCCCAGATGCCCCTGGATTCAGCAAAGTACTGATCAAACCGGCTTTAGGCGAACTGACGAGTGCAGAAGGCAGCATACCGGTTCCAGCTGGCCAGATCCAGGTGAAATTCAGACGCGTGGGTACGGAGGGTTTAAGTGGTGAAATCACATTACCAGAGGGACTTAATGGAACATTTATTTGGAAAAATAAACAGATTAAGCTCAAAAGTGGTAAACAAACAGTCTCAGTGAAAACATAGTTATTAACATTTTCAAGGAATTTTGTCCAGACAATTTTAACTATTACAAAATCACGCTTTAGATCTTATATTTTTTAACAAGCTAAAAGTCCCATTATTCAATATTTCAATTCTGGGACTTTTTTGTCGATTGCGAGATAAATAAAGCGACAGCGATCTTAGGCAAAAATAATTCAATAAAGCGAAAGAGTATTTAAAGCTATTATAATTTATAGTTAATCATTTAATTTTAAGGATAATTTTGCAATTAGATTTTAGAATTGCCAAACAGTATTGAATTGACCAGACAGTCCTAAACATTGAAATATATAAATTTTTTTTAAGAAAAATAGGCGTTTATACAAGCACCAAAATAGCATCTCACAAATAGATGAAAAAGGGAAATAAATTTTCAAACGCATGTTACCACTATAAATCCTGCACAGCCAAACGAATTGATATAAAAGCAAGTTATTAACCAAATAGATACTTAACAGCTATCAAGCGACAAATAAATGTTAATATATTTCTTAAGCATATTATTTTTGATTGAATAATATTATTTGTACTTTGTTGACTAATACTTAATTAAACTCCTATGACCTATATCAAAACATTCCCAACCTAACCAATAAAATATTGATTTATTTTGGAAGAGATTTGTGGTGAGGCCAGGCTTTGCAAGCGCAAATCAGAGAAAATTAACATTTAACCATAATCTAAACTCATTTACAAAATGGATAACGAGGACTTATTTGAGTTATTTGCCAGCAAATATCCTTTGCGTTTGGAATTCAAAGAAAAACTTAACGAAATTATTAAAAGGGAATACTATTCCAAAAATCAGATCATTCTGAAGACAGGTCAAATCGCAAACAGAGCATGGTTTATTGAAACCGGCGCAGCAATGGGCTGTGTGTTGAAAGAAGATAGAAAGGTTCCCTTCTGGTTTTATAATGAAGGACAGTTAATGATACCTATCAACAGTTTCTTTAATCAGGTGCCATCAGAAACCTTCATAGAATTACTTGAACCAAGTGTTCTGTTGTCTATTTCTTATGACCAGCTGGAACAGGTTCTTAAAGCCTTTCCCGAAACCAACGAGTATTTGCGTAAAGTATTATTTGAGTTTCAACGGATGAGCGAACAACGTATTCTTGACTTTGCGGCTTTGACGCCTGAAGAACATTATTTGCATCTGATCAGGAACCGTTCGGCCATGTTTAGGAAAGTATCTGTAGAAAGTATCGCTGCCTATCTCGGTATTTCGCGTAAGACTTTAAACCGTATTAGAAACAGAACTAGAAGAATGTAGGATCTAACAAAAAATCTCTTTATCAGGGACATATGCCCATACATTTGGGACATGTGTCCCTTTTTTTTTGGTTACTCAGTCGTAATTTGGCGGTATGAATTTACTTGCTAACTAACAAACTGAATAAACTATGAATCTGCATCCATTTATCATTTTTATCACCGGACTATTGATCATACTATGGGGCTATACTGCCCTATCAAAATTATTCTCCTTCAACAAGTTTAAACATGCAATGAATATACAAGTCTTTCCACGCTGGATGGGGAAAATACTGGTTTATGTACTACCAACAATTGAATTGGCCTTAGTGGTCTTGTTGGTAATTCCCGAAACGAGGTTGATTGGGATGTATGCTTCTTTATTCCTGATGGTATTATTCACTTTATATGTTGGTGGTGCAGTTTTCCATATATACGATCGTAATCCCTGCGCTTGCGGTGGCTTGTTCAACAGATTAGGCTGGTACAAACATTTTAAGGTAAACATCATACTCACATTGATAGCGCTTTTAGGAGCGGTATTAATGGAGCTTTAAAATATTAACTGCGCATGGTTAATTATATAATTGTTTTTTTGAATGATGAGCATGAAGGTAAGGCGGGGTGGATGTCCCGCCTCCTTTATTTAAAACTAATAATCAATGACATAGCTATGAAAACAGTCACCACCGCGCGTCCCATTATTTCAATTCAAGATATTCAGTCCCTTGTTGAAAAAAGATATGCATTAAAAAAATTAGCCTGCAGGTTGTATAGGAGTACGCTTAACTATATATACCTGTTGGAAGACAGCGCAAGCAGGTATATATTTAAGCTTCGCCACGATGATAGTACTGATTGGGAAGAACTAAAAGGAGAAATAGATTGTTAGCTATTCTGCAGTTAAATGCCGTACGTGTTGCAGCGGCTATTCCTGATCAAACTGGTGCATATATCCAATTCCTAGAACACTTATCTGGAATATGTTATGGCGTGTTGTATGTTTATGCACCGGGAAAAACACATTACTATCTGGACGAAAAACAAGTGGCCACATTTGCGAAAGAGCTTGGTAAAATGCATAATGTTACTGCTGGACTACAATTAAACAGCAAAAAAAAAGAATACAACCTTGATACATTATTTACCTACCCATTTGCGAAACTTATAGTTGCCTGTAAAAGTAGTGATGAGGATTTAACCTGGTTGAATGAAACATCTGCTTTGGTGCGGAATAACCTGGCCCAATTCTTTCAATATAACATGAGCTACGGGTATTGCCATTATGACCTGTTGCCTACGAACTTCCATTATGATGAAGATGGCCAGATCATGTTTTTTGACTTTGAGCTTTCTGGCAGAGGACATTTGATCAACGACCTCGTTTCATTTTATTGCCACTATTTTTTGCTAATAATGCATAATCAGGGAACAAGGGAAGAAGCTGACAGAGCGCTATTTCTACTCGTTAAAAACTATACAAAAATAAGACCTATTTCTTCTATTGAAATGGGAGCATTCCCCTATTTCGGCTTTGCCTTTTGGATCTTCCATCTCAGCCATGAATACATTAAAAATGATTTCGTTTTGGAGCCCGAATACTTAAAGCAACGGCTGTTAATCATTAGGACCTGGGTAAACTGGTTTTTGCAATTCTAAATATAAAACCTATGCCTACCTTATACGTAATTTACCCAAATGACAACACTCCAACAGGCGGTTTATTATTTTAAAGAATTTTAATTCAATCCGATATTGGTGAGCTACGTTTTGTAAAAGCGTCTATGCCACATCCGAATGGTAAAATCTCAGTTAAATTTGTTATAGTTTATTTTGGCAAAGCAAAACACCGTCCGAAAGATCTGATCGATCAGACGGTGTTTGCAATTATTTTTTAGCCTTTACACCTAGTTTATTCAATCTAAAAGCTTCATAGTATAAGTTATTTGGTTTCAAATAGATCTTGTGATTAGCATAATCCAAAATCACATGAAAACGTTTGATGACATCAATACCCAATATTCCAAGATAGCCATCTTTTGGCACAGTCTCTGTATTAATTGAAAGCCCAATCCCCATTGGCCCAAAGTTAAAGCCATTGAATGACATTGATTTAATGTTAGCCTGCTGATCCTGAGTTTTCACACTGATTCCACGTCCTGTTGTTATTGTGGTTTCGCCAAGTTTACTATCAAAATGATGAAACTTACTGAATGGCGTACTGACTAATAAGGTGGCGGCATTACCGGTATCAAACATCACTTTTCCGGTAAAACTTTCTCCATTCGCCAATGTAATGGAAATTGGAAACCTTGGAATCAGAATATTTTTACTGAATTCAAAAGGGATACCAACATAACCGGCAGTATCTAATGATTTAATCTGTTAATACAATACAATTTGCTTACGCTCGAAATCCAGTTTTGTAGTATACTTGCTTAGAATTTCGTAACCAATTACACCATCGACCTGTGATCCCAGATCTTTAGACAAAGAGGAAAAGTTAACCATGATAAGGTTAACATCTTTGATCTCCAATCCGTTTGGTTTCAAAGTCTGGTTGCCGACCATTGAATATGATTGTGAGCCCCCTGAACCTCCCATTGATACTGTTTTACGATCTGTTTTATTGATACCAGATTTTTCGGCCGTTGCCGAATCGATTGTTGCATTGGTTGCACCAGTATCGAAAATGAAATGAAGAGAATCCTTAATGTTGTATTTCAGATTGAAATACATGTGTTTTCCATTAAATTCAAATGGAATTTGCGTTACCTGGGCTATTGCAGCGGTTCTACCTGCAAATAAAAACAAGCCAATAATTAAATTTTTTTTAAGTTTCATTAATTGATGTTTGCGCCCCAAAGACACTAAAGGGGTCAAACCATTGTATACATTAATGAGGATATGTCCTAAACTGCATGAAAAATCAGTTACTATTGACCTATACTTTTGTCCTGCCTTTTTTAAAGATGGTAGAATTAAGAGCGTAGAATTTAAAATAGGGCCAAATGGCCCTATTTATTTTCCATTGTTTTCCGAACTTCGATTTATTCAATTTCCATTTATGAAGTCATCATGGTCTGCTGCCCCTTGTCCCCTCATTCAAGCAGTCAGATCATGGTGCTTCATTTAAGGTAGCCGGCCCATACGATGAATTGTTGAATCCTGTTCACGATTGTTTTAGCCTTGACAGCAATAAGCCTCAAATCTACTATGATGTTGATGAGGTGCAAAAAAGCCTTCCTGTATTGATTGCGGTAGTATCCTAATTTTTGTATGTAGCTGCAAGCTTCAATGCTTCGAATGCATTGATGACCCCACCACTTATACATAAGGTCTTTAGAGCATCCCTCTTTACCACCGATTCCAGAATAATTTTCTTAACCTGAGCTGCAGTCAATGTTGGATAATACTCACGAATTACTGCGGCAAGACCAGATACAACAGGCGCAGCCATACTGGTACCACTGTGTGCTTCATATTTATTTCCCGGAATTGTAGAATTGATATTTAAGCCAGGTGCGAAAACATCAACATTGCGCTGTCCATAATTAGAAAACGGAACGACCAACTCATCTCCATCTTCGAATCCTGAAGCGCCGACCTTGATAAATACATCTGTAAAGGACTGGTCGGTTTCAGAATCACGGTTTGGGTAGGATGGACTTAAGTCCAGATCCCGTTTGCTGTTTCCTGCGGCACAAACAAAAAGAATATCTTTTGCGACAGCATAATTGATTGCATCTTTTATTAAGTCGCCATCAATATCGAGTCCCAAACCGAAACTCATATTAATGACTTTTGCGCCATTGTCCGCTGCATAACGAATGGCATTTGCTTGATCAGATGCTTTGGCATGGCCATCTGGGATAGCTCTAACTGTCATTAGCATTACACGATCTGCAACACCATTGGTACCGATTCCATTATTTCGCTGGGCAGCAATAGTTCCGGCAACATGTGTACCATGGGATGGTGGCACTGCGCCATAAATATTTTCATTCCCATAATAACGTCCTTCAGTATTCGCAGATTCATCTCGAGGATCATAATTTAGATTAAGCTTATATTTTAAACTTTGCCTTTTTTCTTCAAGTACTTCCCGGGTCTGTTTAATATACCTATCAAAGTCTGGATTCTTTTGCAAAACAGAAATCATAAACTTGCAAATATTCTTTTCAGATTCGTCGGCAGGAATAAAGTTGTTAAGATCTTCCAGCGTCAGGCTTTGCTTCCCAATCTTTAATTGAAGTACTTTAAGGTCACTTAGCAGATTACTGGTATTCTCAATTTCCTGATTCACTTTTTTAGTTTTGTCATTTAACTCCTTTTGTAAGAGAATAAAGTTCCGATATTCAGGCAAGTCGCCTTTTGAAATCTGTAGACTATCCTTGGCGCCATACTTCGTTTTATATCTTCTGATTTGTTGCACGATTAATTCGTTCCCAAATTCGTAACTTACCGAACCCGTGGCCATGAAGTTCCAGCCGTTGACGTCGTCTATATAGCCGTTTTTATCGTCATCTCTTCCGTTTTCAGGAATTTCTTTGGGATTCCTCCATAATACGCCATTTAAATCTTCGTGATGGAAATCTAAACCACCATCGATCACAGCTATTATCACAGGCTTTGCTTTTTTCTTCGTCAACAACTCATTATATGCTTTATCTATGCTAATACCGAATATGCCATCATTTTTCAGATCTAAGTTATACCAATTGGCCATGGGAGCGCTGCCCTTAAGTTGTTGTCCAAATATCGTCTTACCTATAAGCAAGAATATAATCAGCAATATTTGTCTTGCACTATTAAAATCAAATTTGATATATACCATCATTCTGGTGGTCTCAAATAAGCGGAGTAACTCCCATCCTCACCACAAGTAAATTGCAACTTAGATCATTTGACCCCGTTAAACATTCCATTCATAATCGCGACCTAGTAATATGCATATTTCCTATATTAGCCCGACGGATTCAAATATTGCTAACCAAATATTACATATGAAATTATATTACACCTTTTGTCTCTTATTAATTAGCCTATCTCTCAATGCGCAGCAAAAGCCCCTAAAATTATGGTATGATAAACCTGCAACACAATGGGTGGAGGCCTTGCCTGTTGGCAATGGTAAAATTGGTGCAATGGTATTTGGCGGCATAGAGCATGAGCTCTTACAACTAAATGAAAGTAGCCTATGGAGCGGAGGTCCGGTTAAAGGCAATGTGAATCCGGATGCGAAAGCAAATCTACCATTAATAAGGAAAGCCTTAATGGAGGATGAAGATTATACTAAAGCCAACCTACTTACAAAAAATATGCAGGGTGTGTATTCTGAATCATATCTTCCTCTTGGAGACGTGATGATCGACCAGGACTTTAATGGTGTGAAACCAACCTCATATCACCGTGAGCTGGACATCCAAAATGCAGTCACACAAACCAAATTTACAGTGAATGGTGTACAGTATACAAGGGAAGTTTTCATCTCTGCACCAGATCAAATCATGATTATCAAAATTGACGCTAATAAAAAGGGTGCCTTGAATCTGATAGTTTCAGCAAAAAGTGTATTAAAAAGCAAAATTACAGCAAAGGGAAATAACGAAATTATATTAAATGGTAAAGCTCCTTCTCATGTCAATCCCTCCTATTATAATCCAGCTGGAAAAGAACCAATCACCTACTCAGATACGTTAGGATGTAATGGTATGCGATTTCAATCTCGTATTCATGCTAAAAATACGGACGGCACAATTACGGTAAACGCTGATTCTCAAATGCAAATACAAAGCGCGACGTCCGTCACGTTGTACATTTCTGCTGCCACAAGTTTCAATGGCTTTGATAAATGTCCTGATAAGGAAGGAAAAGACGAAAACCACATAACATCTGAGTTTGTATCCAAGGCGGTCGCGAAACCGTATAAACAATTATACAACAATCACGTGGCCGACTTTAAGAAATACTTTGACCGTGTTTCGTTTCAGATTGTGGACACAGTAATCAACAATCCTAATATAAAGTTGCCATCAGACAAGAGGTTACAAATGTATTCCCGGGGCACGTATGACCCTGAACTAGAAACACTTTATTTTCAATATGGTAGATACCTGCTAATATCTTCCTCTCGCCCCGGTGGCCCTCCTGCCAATCTGCAGGGTATATGGAACAAAGAATTACGCGCACCCTGGAGCTCTAACTATACAATTAATATCAACACTCAGATGAATTATTGGCCAGCAGAAGTAACCAACCTGACCGAAATGCATACCCCACTATTAAACTGGATCCATGATCTTTCAGAAACCGGTAAAGTAACTGCCCGACAATTTTATAATGCCAAAGGCTGGGTAGCACATCATAATTCAGATTTATGGGCTTTAAGCAATGCAGTAGGCGACAAAGGAAAAGGTGATCCATTATGGGCCAATTGGGCTATGGGTGGTGACTGGTTAACACGACATCTATATGAACATTATTTATATACAGGTGATCTGAAATTCTTAAAGCAATATGCATATCCGATCATGAAGGGCGCAGCAGAATTCACCCTTGACTGGCTTATCGAGGACAAAAACGGATATTTGGTTACAGCACCATCCACATCACCGGAGAATTTATTTAAAGACGGTAATGGGAAAGGCCAGGCAATATCAGTAGCTACTACCATGGATATGTCTATCATTAGGGACTTGTTTGATAATCTAATTGATGCTTCCCAAAAGCTAGATGTTGATAGGGCATTCCGCGATACACTAATTGCTAAACGTAAAAAACTTTTACCACTTCAGATTGGAAGCAAGGGGCAGCTTCAGGAATGGTATAAGGATTTTGAAGAAACAGATATCCATCACCGTCATGCTTCACACCTGTTTGGGCTTTATCCTGGTAAAGAGATCTCGCCATTAACACCAGATCAATTTAAAGCGGCTAAAACTTCCCTTGAAATCCGTGGAGATCAGGGAACCGGCTGGAGCAAGGCATGGAAGATTAACTGGTGGGCCAGGCTGAGGGACGGTGATCATGCTTACAAACTGATTCGTGAATTGCTGAATTATGTGGATCAAAACGGCGGTGGATCAAAAAGCGGCGGTACTTACCCCAACTTTTTTGATGCACATCCACCCTTTCAAATCGATGGAAATTTCGCAGGGACAGCGGGAATGGCTGAAATGCTCCTGCAGAGTCAGATGGGCTATGTTGATCTTCTCCCAGCTTTACCAAAAGCATGGAAGAATGGGAGCATTAAAGGGCTTAAAGCAAGAGGTGGCTGGGAAGTAGATATGGAATGGAAGAATGGAGAATTGACCTCGTCAATTATTAAATCTTCACTTGGAGGCACAGTTATCGTTCACTCAAGAACTCCTATTAAACTTGTTAATTCGCAATTGAAGTCTCATGAGATACCATCCGGCTATGCATTGACTTTTAATACAGAAATCGGCAAAAAATACATCTTAAGACAATCAAAGTGAAAGTAGATAAGTAAGAGGAGAGTGGTATATGGAACTTTAGTAAAACGATATGGTAACGCTAAATGAGCAATTGTTTCACTGTATCAGACAAAAATTCCGACCCCAGTGCTATACATGCCTCATCAAACCTAACCTTAGGATGATGCAAAAAATAAGCTTCTTCATCGCCTGACCGTGCTCCCAAAAAATAAAACACAGAAGGCACCTGTCTCGAATAAAAAGCAAAATCTTCTGCAATCAGCTGCCCTCCCTGCTGTATTACGTTTTTGCCAAAAACCTTTTCCTGTGCGGGAATTAATGATTCATGCAGGGCCGCGTCATTTAATAAACTTGGGTAATATGCAGTAAACTCAATATTGATTTTGCAATCGTACGAAATCTCCATTCCCATCATCAATGTCTTCAATTTATGCACTATCAGGTTATATGTATCCAAGCTAAGCACGCGCAGACTTCCTTTTAAAATCACTGTTTCAGGAATGATATTATATGCAGGCTCTCCCACAATCTCTGTAGTAGTAAAAGCCAAAACAGCTGGCTGGGTAGGTGCAGTGTGAGAAATAATAGATTGTGCAGCAACAATCAGCTGACTGCTGATCAGAACTGGATCAATCACATGTTCCAACGCCCCGGCATGTCCGGATTTCCCAATTACATGGATTACAAAATTGCAAACATTAGAAAGTGCTTCTCCAGCAGTATACCCTAATGTGCCCACGGGCATCAAAGGATTTACATGCAAACCGATCACCGCCATTGCGTCTTTTAGTTTGCCTGTTTCAGCTATAATCTGGCCGCCTGACTTACCCGGCTCAGGACTTTTCAGGTTTCCTTCTTCTGATGGCTGAAACAGAAACTTCACCGTCCCGTTAAAATCCCGGTTAACCAACAGGTGTGCTGCACCTATTAGCATAGTGGTATGGATATCATGTCCACAAGCATGCATCACATTCTCGTTTGCAGACGTGAAAGGTAATCCAGTATCCTCTTTTATTGGTAAGGCATCCATATCTGCACGTAAGACAACTGTAGGTCCATCCCCTTTTTTTAGTGTTGCTAACACTCCTGTTTCTGCCAGAATTTCAAAAGGCAAATCCAGTTCACGCATATGCCGCTGTACCAACGCAGAAGTTTGAAATTCCCGGAAACCCAATTCTGGATTTTTATGAATATTGCGGCGTATTTGTACAAGGTGCTGAAATAAGTAGTCTTCCATATGAATGCATGTTTTGGGTAATGCGCTTACCTGCAAATCTAGGAATTTATTATCTCGTATCGTCTCGTAGCCTTGTAAGTAAAAAAGGAGAAAACCTATTCAATTATTTTCGATTGATCAGTTTTGAGGCAATATACCGCAATACGCCATTTGAGACACCGTTTCGGAAGAAAGCTCTCCTATATGTGCAAGGGTATCTCGTGCAATTCGCAGATCATTATAAAGGTTAATTGCATCCACCGCACAAATCAAGTCAATTAATTATAGTTTAGGATATTTGGTTATAGAATATTTTATACCATTAACCTATATATACGTTTCTTCACATGTAATAAATATTGTGTTTGATGGAGTGTTTCATGAATTTTCTAATTTCATATCATGTTTGAAAGAGATAATATAAATAACGATGACGAACAGTACTGGCAAGGCAATGGTAGAAAACTGCTCATCGTGCCATCTGAAGTAATAAAGTGGTTTATTTTAAAAAATGAGCTGCTTAAACCCTTTTACATTACCGGGCTTGGATTCTATCCTGCAGATGATTTGTACTATTCCGTCACCGCTGAGAGCCATGCAGATATGATCATCATAATCTGTATAAGCGGCAGGGGAAGCTGCGAAACAAGCGAAGGTACATTCAGTGTGCTGCCGGGACAGTTTTTTATCGTGTCGGCGCAGGAATGGCACCGGTACCGGGCGGACAAAGATGATCCCTGGAGCATCTACTGGATTTCCATCTCTGGATCTCATGTCCCAGAATTCTGCGCAATACCCTCGGTAACAAAGTGTTTTAAACCTGCTGAAGTAAACGATCTTTGGAAAGTGACTCAGATACTTAACGGTATTTATCAAACGCTCGACGTCGGGTATTGTATAAATAGACTACAATACTGCAGTTTGACCTTAAATCACGTTCTCGCTTTGTTATGTAATACAACGGCTGTAATTAAAACAAAGCTACCTCCTGCAGAACGAAACTGAAAATATTTTTTTGAACTGCCGTTACAGGGCGGTAGAAAAGTAAACGGAAGATTAGTTGTTGTCCTTTTCCAGGATACCATGGAGTTTGTTCAACCGGAAGAGAAATACATCGGAAGATTTAAGATGGCCGTTTGCTTTGATATAGCTGAAATGTGATTCGAGGAAAAGCGGTACATCTACAATCACAACCCCCTGTTCCAACGTAATCTGCTCGGGCAATTCTATTCCTGCAAAATATGATTCTAATTCTTCAACTGACATGATACAAAGTTATAAGAAAATTTGAGCTGTTTCTTATATAATCATAACAGAGATGATCCCCTGCCGGATATTTATTGATCATCTCGGGCAGGGGATTGGAATTAAAAACTTTGCTCATCGGCACTTGGGCCGTAGGTACCTGGGATAGGAATATCCAGCAGACGCAGGTAAACACCCAGTTGTGCACGGTGATGGATGGTTTGACTAAGCGCATGGCGCACCAGTTCGCCTTTAGTCAGCTGCATCAGGATTTGATCGTGGTTTTTCAGCAGCCATTCCGGTTCCAGCTGCTCCTCGGTTCCGTTTTCCAATGCGCTTACGGCGGTGTCATAGTTCTTTTCGAACAAAGCCATCAGCTCTTCATTGCTGCCCCAAACAGGCGGAGTATAAGGGCTGGTGGCAAAATCCATTTCATCCGTGGTGAAGGCCATGGAGATCCATTCAGGAAGCTCAGCAATATGACCGGTAAGCTGTTTGATCGTCATGCTCTTTGGATGAGGTGCCCAATCGTATTTATCGGCAGGAATACGTTCCAGCATTTTGCGGGTAACTACTGATTCCTGTTTGAGCTCTTTTAAAAATTCTTTTGGAGTTGACATAAGATTTTGTTTTTTGTTTATATATCAAAGTAACAACGGGCTGGTGACAACCCTATGTCAGCAGTGTTTTATTTTTTGTATTTTTTTTTCAATGGCCCCGAAAAGTGATTCCACACGATCCTGTAGAGCTGCTGGTTTGATTACGCTGGCGTAATCTGCAAAACTCATATACCATCGGGCAAAGCCCTCAATTGAGGTGGTCAGGAATTGCATCTCTACTCCTGCTGGTGTAACTGATTCGGATACATAACCCATATAATACTTCTGCTCGCCCAGGTGCAGGTTGGCGTCATCATTCAGTAGCAGGGTAACTTCTTCCATGTGCTGGTCTTTGTATTGATCCGCGAGATAAGAACTCAGCGAGGGATGCTCGTCAACAAATACTTCATCGGTGCTGCAAATCTCGAGGATCCTGTCAAAGCGGAAATCCCGGTACGCCTTGCGTTCCCTGCACCAGGCAATGAGGTGCCAGTAGGTTTCGATATAGAACACGCCCATGGGTTCAACAAGCCTTTTGGTATGTTCCTGCCGGTAATAGGCAAAATA
>Ga0247815_10000395_pt1 | contig 34919 bp, 35 predicted proteins | sample UWRJL194509B1_FD_181014 | JGI IMG/M metagenome (GOLD analysis project Ga0247815, IMG submission 181014) | Plant litter microbial communities from Arlington Agricultural Research Station in Wisconsin, United States - UWRJ-L194-509B-1 | ecosystem: Environmental > Terrestrial > Plant litter >...
ACGCCCCGGACATCAGCGGCAAGCGCATGCGGTGAGTTGCCCGAGCGGCCTTTGGCCCAGTGACCGACCGCAGCGCGCGAGGGGTGGCCCACAAGTGCGGCAATTGAATGCTTGTTCCCTACCTTTCATGTCGTCTCATTGATTGCAGCTTCTCGACGCAGAGATTCACAAACAAATGGCGCGGGTTTGCATGGAACAGGCACGAAGGTTGCTCCGGTTCGCGCTCGCTCAGGGGCCTACATTCTGTTCGGACTCTTGGAAGTGTGCCGGCATTCTGAGGGTACACAGTAGCGTGGGTGCCCGTACGTCTATGTTTGATTCATTTGAATGACCGGATTACCGGGGTTGCTTGGCTGCCACCCGTATGTGTGTCACAGTGGTGCATGACCTGCAGTTACCGTCTCAGTGAGGCGTGGATGTCCAGCGATCAGCTCTGAACGAACTAGGATTACAACCGTTACTGACATTAAGCACATGACAGGGCTTCCTAGGGTTCTGGTCGGTGGTGCAAGCTTCGATCTAGGCTGTAAGTGGTTCTCTCTCCGAGAGATGGAGGGCACGGACCAATACGCACGGATGTTCCAAACAAGCCTCACGCAAATTTGCAATTTCGCACCATTCCAGAGATGAAGACCCCGAAACTACTCGTTATATCCACCGGGCTCATGCTTAGGAATCGGCGGGGAGTTCGGCATAGATATCCAGCCCAACGCGCTACATGCGGAACGACTCGCGTTGTCCACCGCAGCGTCACACCCTGAGGCTCCTGAGCGGGGATGAGCAGCCCAAAGCATACGCCTTGGGTCATGCTAGCTCGTGAGAGGCCGCAGAATCACAGCGACGTATGTTAGTTCCCCACTACTGTGGCATAATGATAGCTTGTGTGACGGCGCTCGCAGTTCTCCGTTGGCGCTTAATAGACGCAGGCACCAAGCCGAAGTGGTCAATTGGGATTCCTCCGCAGCAACTGCGAGTTGAAAACTGTGGGACGGCGAGGTCATGGAGCAGTGAATGACACCCGTCGAGAGTTTCAAAGCGCTTCACAGGAAGTAGGGGCGTGATCAGGTGCTCGGTGCTTCGTTGCTAAGGATCGCTGCCCCGAATATTTGTGGTTTGCTAGAAGATGGCTTGGGCGCGAAGACACGTCGAAGAACAGGGGAGTGATGGTGACGCTACAACAAAGAACATCTGAGTAGGCCGGCGGCTGAACCGTCGCCACCAACACGCGGATCTCGTCCACCAGAGCGCACCATATCGGTCTCTCCTAGCCTTTCGGGACGGGAGCGATTCTACGGGGGATAGTTTGTCACTTGTTCGTCGGGAAACGGAAACAATCAGATGTCAATCAGCGTGACACAACCCCACAGGCATTATGGCTGGAGTTCCAAGCCGCACTGGAGCCACATCATCCAACTTTTGGATCGATACGCCGACTGCAAGTCGTTGCCAATACCTGCCCGAACCCTCGCTTGTCACAGCACCTGCTTCTCCAGGGCCGGGTGATCGTTAGCCCGCATTCTGTCCAACAGTTCGTCCCGGGAAAATCTCATGTAAAAGTCCACTTCTCGCGGGAAGTGCAGGCGTTCTGACAACAGGCTTGTCCACCATGATCTCCGCTGTCAACGTCAACAGTGTGCGAACCATTGGCGAAAGCGGCAGTCGTCCACAAACGTAAGCACGGTTGTTTTGCTTGCCGGTCTGGACATCAGCGGGTCATGACGTTGGCGCGAAAATCGACACGCCACAGCCGTGCTCGGCTAACCTTGCTTAAACGCTTTCGAGCACAATGATCGGCGGCGCTTGTAACTGCCCGAGTCGTAATAGCCGCAGGGTTAGGCATGTCAGGCGTAAGTTGTAGACTTCATCTCGGCGGCGTTATGGCTGCCATCATTAGCGACGGCTAAAGTTCGACGACCGACTTGAATCATCTAGTGGAGTTGCTCTTCTGGCGTGCACTTGACTGCGATTAGCGTGGATAGAGAAACGTCGCGACTTGTCAGTCTGAGGCTCCGTGAGAACAGTTCACAGATGGCGTTCCGTGTGTGCACATTGAGACGTGCGATGGCGACAGATGGTACGTTTGGTATGTAATTCGTGTTGCCAGCTATAAATGCTTCACACGATCGAAATTCGGCGGGATCTGGTAGATGACGAGCATAATGTGTGGCGCACTGACTTTCGTAGCTACAAAGTGTGGGTAGATAGACTATACTACTCGTTTGTGACTACTAAGTGGACGCTGGGTTTGGGGCAGACGACGACGAGAGTGGGTAGGGGTGGTCTCGCGATCGCCTTGGCGTAGGCCTCGGCTGATGTTCCCGCCTCGTAGGGCCGTTCCGACGACGCAGGAGAACGCTTCGCTCGAAACCTAGAGAGAGAAAGGGTTAGTAGATTCGCGCAGTAGTGAGACGTGAGATAAGGTGAGGTGATTGCGACGCTAAGAGAGGTACTGAGAGGGGGAAAACCGAAACTTATTATTCCAATGAGTATCTAGACGAGTATTTATACTAGAGATGACGAGTCCGTGCGTTCGTGATGGGAGTAGCGATGTGCAGCGCTTTGCTGGTGCAAAGCGAGAGGTGTGGCGGACCGTTGTCAACCAACCATTCGGCGCCCAATGAGCGGCGTCGAGCCCGGTTCGCGATCGTATTCCGAGGGCCGTGTGATAATGCGATTCGCGTGGCGAATTGCTGCGTTGTCGCTCGCCGCTCTTGCTGAAACGACAGACCGCATGAGTTGTCCAGTTTCGACCTAGCGCGCCCGAGAGCCGGCGCCCGCTGAGTCGTTCTTGAGTTCGTCATCGTGTGCTGTGCTTTCCAGAGCCGACGCAGGGTCGTCGCGATGTTGAGTGTAAGTCGATGAGCGCTGCTGAGTTCTACCTCGGCCATCGGCCACATCGGTGATAGCCGCCGTGCGCATGAACGCGCTGCACGACCGGTTATTGCTCACTTCTCCGAGTCGCTGGCTAGGTCCGAAGGCGCCGATCGCGTGCCAGGTGCGTCGCACCAGGTCCGTTGTGGGTACTGACTAGACCCTTCGCAGCCTGGTGGGAATCCACCCACACAATAACAGCTGAGAATCATTCGTTCACACCATTTCCGGCGCTCAAGTCGGGCAAAAGTCGTGATTCCGTCCGGCATGTGTTCGGTCGCAATTTGAGCAGAGTCTGATTGCACGGAGGCAATTGAGACACATGAGTGAGGTGGAGACAGGGCGGTGGACAGATCGGCACATCTTGCATGAACACGCCACATTGCGTAGCATCGCTGGACAATTGGAGATCAGAAGCAGGGAGGACTGCGCATGGTACGTCGTGCACAGTCTGTGATTCTATAAAGCCTTGCTCACTTCTGTACACCATGAGACATTTGGCTGACATGAGAGCCCAATGGCGAATTCAGCAATGTGTTCAAAGAAACCTCCCATGCTGCAGCAGGTTGGCATCACCTACAGGTCAACACAGTGTAATCTCGTCTCACTGTGACCCGGACTCAGCTTATGAGTTGGTCTGTTTCACACGCAGTCGCTGAGAATATGGTGCAACTGAGAATAACCCCGCACGACGATTCTGATGCAGGAACTTCAGTCATTGTTACATTGCACAAACAGTAGTTGAATTTTGGTTCTAGAGATAACGGACAGCCATATTATCTTAATCTTAAAGATTTACGTTCTACCGCCGCTCGGGAGACTTGCTTTATGTTGAGAGCAAGTGGAGCTGCGTAATACTATACGTCAGTCGAGATCTCACAGTGTGGTTACTAGTCATATCAAAGGAGGCTAAACTAGATTTACAGAAGCGTGCCTAGTGACGCGGATGTAATGTTGAAGCAGTCACCGCTTTAGCAGTCAATGACGGTGATTTTGTGAAGGGGAGTGAGCCTGAGGAGGGGCCACGCAGCACCTGTCGCGTGTAAATCAGGTGGTGCCGGGCTGTCCGCGCTCGCTGCAAAGGATCTGTCTGGTTGATCATAATACGAATCCGGGAGAGAGCATGCTTGGCTGAGGCAGTGACGACAGCCTCGCTTGTCCACTCGTCGCCACAGACGCCCCACTCCGGCTTGATCCATGCCTGTTCGACCTCTTCCTTCATCGCTGCATGCTTGAAGTTGCGAATAATAGATTCAAAGTTCATCTCATAGCTTACACCCATGTTGTCCCGGAGGCTGGCTAGAATGACGGCGCCGAATGTGCGGATGAGGACACAAAGGATATCTGGTTGGAGACGGCTGAAATGGGATTGCCTGAGCTGCAGAAAGTCAAGTGCGGCTTCGGCATCGGTGCGCTGTGTATCAGGGTGAACCTCTGACCATGCCATGTCGAGGGCGCGAATGAGGAATTCTTTGTTGACGCTGAGTGCGTCCAAGTCGGCGCTTGCGAGGAGGGAGCCAAAGATGTAGACTGATCGTAACCAAACGTCGGCAGCACGTGGCATTGGGCGCCACTGAGCCGGGACATATTGTGAGTTCATGGGCTGCTCTAGGCTGTCTTGGAGACGATTGAGGAGAGCGACACGGGCTTGAACGCTCATCCTCAACATCCAGAATGCGACAGCGTCAGCCACGGTCGGCAACCCAGCGCAGAGTTGAGATTGAGCAAGAAGCTCGACGGTCCGGTGATGACAAGGGTCGACTGTCTGATGTTGTACCTGATACCACTCCTTGAAAAGTGTACTGACCGACAAATCTCCTCCAAACGCAATGTTGTTCGGGAGGATCTGGCGCGTCATCACATAGATATCGTGCGTTGGTGAGTTCTCGGCAGCTGAGATTGCGTGGAAGTTGAAAGATGTTGGCAACTCGTTGAGGACAAGCGCCGTTCGGAGGATGCGACTAACGGAAGCGGGATCAACATTTTCGAGTTGGGCCGAATCACATCGGTGTCTTAATGCTTTTGCGATTCGGTAACGGCGAGTGAGAGTGCGAAAGTCGGTGTCATGAATGAGTTGCGCGTTCTTTGCTAAATCAACCGCGCCAAATGCGTCCAGGGCGGCATTAACCTCCTCTCCGGCGGGGACTTTGTGGACGACCCAGTCCAAAGCTTCCACGATATATCGATCCCAATGGCGCCCAACCAATGATGCTTCATCGTATGCCGGAGGAGGGATCTCCGTTACTGGCAGACGTCGTATGCTATAAAACACTTGCCGAAGTTGGCCGAGCAGAGGTGTGTAAGACGGACAGTTGCCGTACCATAGCGGCGCGAGAGTTGCTGCAATGTAAAAGCCGCCCATAGACACCGTCATTGACACAACAAGGCAAGCAATGATCACATGCTGTGCGATCATGAATACGGCGAGCCCTGTCATGAACAAAAACAACGCTGCAATCAAGACCACTGGCAATGCCGAAATTAGAACTCCTAAATGCCATTCTTCTAGTCCACCACTGAAGGCAGCTTGTCGAAGGTTCCAGTATCGAGGGTTCGTGGCGGGTGCTCGAGTTCGAAAACTGTACTCGGCAATCCATTGCTTGGCCAGGATGGCGAGGAAGACTGCTAATAGAGACAGCAAGAGACTGAAGGTCCACATCCCTTGAATCCATCTCGCGCTCAACGACGCATGGAAGGCATCAGGATTCTGCTTTTCATACATTGCGAACGCGAGAGAAGTTCCGCCCAGCACTTTCGCACGTTGTGCTCGATACGTCCATTCGGTGAAATCCGGTTGCATCTGCTTGCCAGCCTCAACAAGGAACGCGGCAAGGATGGCGCTGAACAGAGCTGCCTGCGAAAATGCTGATTAGCTTACGGCTTGTTTAAACTGCAATTGTGAAGCCATACGAGTGTGAGGAGAACATCCAGGGTCTTGTTCCAGCGCTCGAGTTGATCAGTGTCGCTCCGACTAGCTAAAGCCTGGCGAATCCCCCAAACGCGAGCCCCCTCATCGAGTTCCTGCCACGGCCTCAAGATATGGTTAGAGAAATATATATTTTCAGCCTTCCATGCGCACCTGTCGGGTGGATAACGCTTCTCAAATTCAGAGAATGTATCCGGATTGGGCTGAGGGTAGCGCTCTACATGGCGTAAGCACAATCTTGCCATCACACTAATAGATCTTGCCTACCGTGTGGCTCGACGACCCAAGGACAGCAGTTTGGCGTGGGGAAACGACTGCACAAGACCGTTGCACGGGGCAGGTTGTCTACAAACGGAGTCGCGTCGCAGTCGCAGTTCAGTGACTCTTCCGGGATCTCATCGTTCCGAGAGGCGTTACTGAGGATGCGATGCTCATGCGATGCAGTTCGGCTTTCCGGGACGCCTGCCGGGTATCGTACGCCTATGAACGGATTGGGATGGGGCGTGGCTGTTGTATGATCTGCCAAGGGAGGAGACTCGGCCCAAAATCGGTCTTGTTGTGAACGGCGCGGCAAATCCTTCGCAGAGTTCTCCGCGACGAGCGAAAAACGGGCCGAAGGAAGAGATGTGGGAGGACATTCTGCCCGATATGCTGTTCGGCTTTCGTTCGCGCACATGGATGTAGGCCAGTCAGAGGCGGATGTAGTTGTGGCGATAGCAAGCAAGATGTGTGTCAGTCGACGATGGGGGAGCAACGGAACTGTGAGGATTGCGCGCATCTGGTCTTTTAACCTTCTTCAATGACCAAATTCATCTCGTGAGCGGGCAGATAGCTGGATAGCATGCCACACAGACGAGTACGTTAAGACTCGGGAGCATTCAGCAATGCGACGCGGAGCAAGCGTTGGGCGAATCGGTCCGGGTGCCGCTGCGCAAACAAGACAGGCACTGCTGGTTCGGACCGGTTGGCGACGCAGTGTGAGTATCAAACACGGTCGACGGGAGTCATCGGCAATGCGTCCAGTCTCTGTGGAAGCGTACAGCATCCAGACCTCAGCCACACCACCTCCCGCCTCGCTAAGGAACCTATCTCAATCATTCCAAGCGGCCCGCAGGCCATCTCAAACCGTCGATGGACATTGTGAGGACGAGAACAATACGACGATACGGCAAATAATCCATGCATCGTGCAGCGTGCGAACCGTAACACGCATACTGCTGGGCACAAAAAGGCGAGCTTTCGTTGCCACATCTGAGTGAGCTCCCTAGTTGGAGCACAGCCCTGTTCCATACCCCTTGCACCGGCGCGGACCTGCGAAGCGAAAGTGCCCCCGTGACGGGCTTTGCTTGTATGGACAAACTGCGCAAAGCTCGGGCTCCGGAGTATCGGCACGAGTGTGACGCACGGTCCGATTCAGTCCCTTACTAATCAAACTATGAGATCACGGTCGAGACTAGAAGGGAACAGTTAATTATGGATATCTTGTGCCTTCATAGGCAGGACAAGGGAATCATGGAGATTGAATTCTGCGTAGTACCTCCTCCTCGTGTAGAATTGACAAGACCACTACTGAACTTGTCGGGGCCCGAGCTCCCTCTGCACATTGTCAATGCAGCTGAGGCTCGTTGTTGAGCTTCTCGGACGAGGCAAAGCGGCACGGATCGGCTGACCGGACCTCCCGAGCCTGAAGGCTTCGAAGAGAGAAGGTTTCCCGGGTACAAACAGATAACGTCGCATATCAACGCATGCTATTTAGTTTTGGTTCGGTAGAAGCGGGTTTTCAAACAAGCCTACCACAAACCGACGAGCACAACGATTGCAATATCTGAGAGGGAAAAGAGGGACAGGACCTGCACAGCCATATCGGCGTTGGAAGCCAAGTGGCACTGTTACAATGTATAAGGAAACAGTCGCGGGAAAGCGGAGTGGAAAGCGGGACAACGCTGGACGACCAACACAAGTGCGCAAAAACGGAGACCACCCGCAACCAATGAAGGGTCCAGTCCGAGCTCTAAAGGAGCCTTCAGATAGTACACCTCCACCGTTCCGTCTGTTACGGCACCCTCAATCTCCTCATCCATCCTCGAGCTCTTGTTCATCTCCCTGAATCCGGTCCGGCTCCATCCTCCAATATACTCACCAAGCTCGCCCGCCTCTGCGCCTGGGCTATGATTAGCCGCAGCGGATTCGTTAGCGCGGCACCTTTCCTCGGTGGCATTGGGTCTCATACTCCAATTCGTCATTGAACATCATCATACCCCTCCAGGACCGAAGGAAGCGAAGTCGAGATCGAGATCCTGTTGGTAAAGATGATGTCCGTACTCCTGCGCTCGCACTGGCGCTAGCGATCATGCCGTGGGAGAGTTTAGGTTCATCACTAACACGCCCCCCATGCGCATTGTGACTGAGCTGTTCCTGGTAAGGGTCTCTTGTGTCGTCCGCTGCACAGCGATTGCTCCCAGTATCATATGTGGTAATGTAGTCCACGGCCCGTGGAAACTTTCAATCCCATTTTCGCGACAAATAAACCACCCGTGAACTTGGCGGGAACGTGCCCATGATGCAGCCCCAAATACGGTAGATGGTGTGGTTTAGAGCCAGAGGTAAACCATCTGGATCACTGTAACTTGCACGCGTCTGAGCGCGTGCGATGTGCTGTGTCGGGAGGCGATCGTGATGGTGCCCGTGGAGGGCTTGACGGGCACGTCTGGGTCGAAGGTGGCAGCCGACGAGGATTACGCGAGTGGATGAGTCGTGGGCATTTGTTGAGGCAAAATGGGTGGAACATCTTCAAGCGGCACGAAGGGGCTGATGAGGTGTGCGACGCTCTTAGCGAACCGCACCTCCTCGTACGGCAACGTCCCGCCTTCACAGATGCGCGAGCGGCCCAGTCGCCGAGCACAGCCCTGCACACATGAGACTCCCTGGCGTAATCTGTGGGATTTCTGGTGTGAGATTCGTCTGAAGAAGCCAGGTCGTCTCAACTGAAACACGGACTGATGACGAACCTTGCACGTCGTCTCGCATTGCCCCTCCGCCCCTCATCCAACGCGCTCACAGCTTCCACATAGTACAATAACATCACTTCCAGAAGCCTAAGGTCGATTTACAGGCGCGTAGGCTGCTTAAACGCAAGACGATTAGCTCCTCGCGGACGAACTAAGCACGTCAACGCACCAGGTTAGCCACGTTGTCCAGTCCGAGCCTCTTCCACGACGCTTCCCCGTCCGATTCAGACTCGACGTTTCTTTTCCGCTCAGTCCGCGCCTTTGACGGGCCTCCTGCGCTGTCTGATACTCACGGCGCGCGGGATTGCGATTCTGCACTGCACAGCCAGGAGCCATTCCTCCTCCTCCTCCTCCTCCTGTACCTCGAAGGGTCACTTCTCCTGATCATTCTCACACCTGTACTCGTTCTCGTGCCGAAGCCGGTCTCCATCGAGCCGTCGACGCTCGGCCTCCTCGCGCGAAGAACACGCGTCGGGTCCGCTGATAGATCTGACAACTTCCAATCGCTCGTCACGTGGAAAGAAATAAGACATGACACAGCTGCCATGCTAGCGAATGCTGTCAACGAAGTAACAAATACGAGCAGCGGGATATGGCACGCACCTGCAAGGGTTAAACATCCTTCTTGCGTCCACTGTCCTCCGTACACGTAGTGAGAGAAAGAGATGCGTTCGCTCCGTGCCGGCCACTCCGACCCCGACCGCTGCTAGCTGCCTCCATCTTTCACCTACCTTAACCCGCACAGTAGGTAAAGCCTGGATTTTTGTCCACACCCGGGGTGGTTCAATACAGAGTGGCATCGCCATCCCCAGTATGGAAATGAATTTTCTGACTTACCGCGTCAACCTAAAAGCGCTTTGTCTCTGCGTTGCCGTGCCAGAGGTCTCTGGCTGACGTCGTTTTTCCCTGCAGAATACAACCCAGATCCGCTGCTTCAATTAGCCGAGGAGGATGACGAGGTATGCAGGGTTTCCACTCGTCATGAGCCAACAGTCTTGCAAAGACAGACACTACGCTCTAAAGAAAGACGTGAGTGATAGGATACTACTCTACTCGGAACACACTGACGCCTTACTTGGTGTTGCTCTCGTCATCGCCAGAGTCAAGATCCAAAGGCTCGTTACCTCTGAGCGCATTCGCACCGAGTACTGGAGCACCTTCATGTGCTATGGGCTCGACTGTCAGAAGGAGCAGAAGGCCAAGTACGATGCGACAATCGCGAAGCGCGTCGTCGAGAAGAAGGTTTGTTTTCGTTTATTAGATCCTTCTCCCTCCCTCCCTCCCTTGAACCGCATGCTGATACGGTTTCTCATAGGTCACGGCAATATGGTGATGCAGGGCGACGCACATGAATTATATATTCAATCTATGTTACAAAGAATCGCCAGTTCTCCCACGCTACGGCGCAACCTGCGCTGTATTCGAAGCCTGTATTCTCGGTCTGCGTGCCTGTATTCTCGCCGATGCCATGCTTTGCGTGATGCAATTATCATCGGACGCCGTGTTTGCATACAACAGTTTGCTCAGACCGCAATCCCTTAGAGTGATTTCTCGGTTCAGTTGCGAGCCACGTTTTACGTCCCAATTGGGCGGCTAACGCCCTACAGCCAAACGAGCTGGCGATCGAATCACGACTCACGTCAACCCTTGTCATCTCGCATTTGCCATGATCTGGGTATTTGGACTTGTCGCGCCATTGCTCGTATTTGTCGCTCTGTTCGACTTTCGGAAGAGAGCGAAGCGTCGCGCTCGGGCCCCCGTACAGGTTCAGAGCGAGCCGCTCGAAGGTGCGCACCAACTTGGACCGCTGGAAGCACCAGAGGCCGTCCCAGGAAACATGCCAGTCATCGAAGACACGAGGTCCGCTTTCGATGTCTTACGGGGCGCAGTGGAAGCCGACAATGCGGATCTCTCTACGCCGCTGTGTGTCGCGCTGTCTAGCCTGATTACGGTCGGCCGCTCCCTCGATGTACGCACACTTCGTTTGACATGGCACATTAGCCATCCTTACGTCGTCTCTCAGGTACACCTAAACTTTAAGCAGCAGTTCAATATGCTCGATGTCAAGCTTCGTGACTTTCAAGTCGTTGTCGATGTCTCAACCACAGAAGCCGCTGCTACCGCCACCGCCGCCGTGGACATGAATCTGCAGAAACTTCTGCGCGCTATGGCAGTGTCAGTATGAATTCTTTGATGTTTTGAATCCGCTTATTCTGTCATCAGGGTGACCTTGCGCATCTGGGATGCTGCCGCGACTAGCATTCGTGGCGTCACAAGCGGCCGATCCGAGGAGCCTGTGCAAGAATCGGGCGAAGCCAAGAACTTACTGGAACTGCTATCAACTATGCTTCAGATATTCGAGGTAGCTTACATTCCATTTGTTTGTTGGCTGACTTAGGCTGACCGCTGCCTGTAGTTCGACGACGACATTGGTGTCAACGAACGGCTTACTCGCATCCGACAGGTAAAACAAGCTCAGTGTGTTTTTCAACAAGCCGCTCAATTCTTATAGCGATTGAACTGCTCTGACTCAAATGATGGAGTCAATAGCCGTGCACTGGTGCGTGTACTGACTTTGCGGCTCCATGCTCAGCGCTGAGCCTGGCGCAGGCCAGTATCGTCAATAACAACAGCAACACCAACTACATCTTCGGTGATGGTCCTGTTACAAACAACAATTGGGCGATCAACATCATTCGCATCGTCAAGGAACAGGTTCGCAATCTGGTCTGAACCCGCATTCGCTAGGCTCATTCCATTCACCGTAGGAGAACGCCATCAGAGAGATCACGTTACGTGTGTGCCATTGAATTCTGTTCCAAACGACTCTCACACTTGTTCAGTACTTGGTGACCGGTTTGTCTCCGAGGCGGCCGACGACGCGCAACCCAGTACGGCTGGCTGTATGCATGGCACCCGAACTCGCATATTGTCCAAATTTGTCGAATGGGCGATCGGTGACCCGATGGCGATCTATTGGCTTGCTGGTATGGCAGGCACTGGGAAATCATCCATCGCTGTCACCCTGTGTCGCATGCTGCGAAACGAGCCCTTCAGGAAAACGGGCCAACGTCAAGTTGCGCATCTTTGCCGCCTTCGCGCCCCTTGCGGCCTTTCCACGACCCCCCTTCCCTTTGCACTCAGCGAAATCCCCTTTGCACGAAGTTGCCTTTCAGTCTCTCTAAGTTGCACGAAGCAGTTCTGCTGCCTCGCAATCGTTACAGTCTGTTTGCAAGCTTTTGCGGGGCCTTTCCGAACGAAAACAACACCAATATTACGATTCCTCGTTGTGATAGTACTCAAAGAGGTTATAAATTATGCATCAAATATGTTACGATGTACAGGGTGGCGTCTCAGGCCCATGGAGGCAAATAGAGCCAGTGACGGAAGGACCTGCAGACCCGCATGACATGGCAGTCACGCGCAGCCTCAATGAGCCAGTGACGGTGAAGAGATACTAAATGTAGTAAGAAGGGGAGGCAGAAGCCTGTGGCGGTTGGAGTGTGACACTGGGCACAAGTCAGCAAACGTATAACACAAGATATTGTCCACATACCACTAGTTTTGACTGAGTTCAATCAAGCCCTGTAGTGTACAAAATCAGTTTAGAAAAGCTGGGAGCCCAAGCCAAGCCGGCCGAAGCAGCTCTTGGTTGACGGGACGACACGTCGAGCACGGAATGCACCAAGCCGAAGCACCAGAACAACATCCACAGCAGCATATGGCCGAAGTGCCTGCCCACTCGACTTGAAGCTATGGATTAAAGGGAGGACAAGCGGCGGGGTGCTGCTCGACCCAGAATCTGAAGGGGAAGGGATAATGTCGGCCAAATCCGGTGCCCGCGGCGGGGCCACGGGCGAGCCGCAAACTAGCCGCAATCGGGTAATGTGACTTTGACAGGTCTCAACCAGACCCTGTCTCTAGTACTAGGGTCCTGCAAACTCATAGCACAAGGGAAATACATTTGGAGGCTGCAACCAAAATCAATCATTATTAGTTGTTACAAACAAATTACCGATTCGCTGAGTGCATCTCGTGCCGTAGTTGGCTCGCTGATACCAGATCTCGGCAACTCAGCTTTGCGTCCTTTGCAGCGTCACCTGCAGGTTTGCGGCCATTTGCTGCATGGCACCGCAAACCAGAGCTCAGGTAAGTCACAGGACAGTGTGTATGCGGTTGACGCTGGTCACATTGTCGCCTCTTTACAACGACGAATGGCAATTGCAACCCCAACGCGACCATGACATGCCAAGAGACGAAAACGGAAAGATCTCCAGGGTGAAGCCGCGCAAACGGCATTGAGTTGACGTGACGAGCCGCGACCGGGAATAAAGTGGCGGTTGGTGGCCGCAAACGCCGAGACACGTTTTCCTGAAGCCGGCGGTGTTCTTTGGCGGTGGCTTCTTCTGTTCGCGCTCCTCCGGCTCAATAGCGCAGATGGATGTGCGGCGTATCTTACCAACACTTGCGCGTCTCATTGCCGGAAACTCACCGGAGTTTGCGACTGCCCTTGCCGTACAGCTTGGGAAGGTTGACCGTGTCGCAACCAAACCCGTCCGCGACCAGATCGGACCGCTCCTTTACCAGCCACTATCAGTGCTTGCCCAGACAGCTTTACCCGTCATATTCATCATAGACGGACTTGACGAGCTCGGTGACGAGAACGAGGTCCAGGAACTGCTTGAACTCATTGCGGACTTCAGAACCGGCGTCCCGGTCAGGTTTATCCTCACGTCACGCCCAGAGATGCACATTCGTCGTACCCCAATCACAAATCATGAGCTCACTACTGTCCTCAAGCTGCACACCATCGACCCAGTGGAGGTGCAACACGACATTCACTTGTATATCAATGACACTCTCACCAAGGCTGCAAAGGGATCGACGTGGTTCACGGCCGCCGACGTCGACACTCTTGTCAAACTCTCCGGTGGTCTCTTCATCTTCGCGTCAACAGCTCTCAAGCATATCTTGGATCCGGATGAGGACGATGACCGCAGTGATCGGCTGCACGAGGTAACCTCTTCTGTTTCCCAGGATACACTGGCAGCAGCCACTGCAAGACTTGACATGATGTACGAGTTGGTCATCACCGGGGCGTTACATTCGACTAACATCAGCAAGAAGGAGCTGGAGAGACTGATTTCAATTATTGCATGTATCCTGACATCACGTTCGCCACTCGCGATACACGCACTGGCCGACCTCTTGAAACTCAAGCCAGGCATTCTTCGGAGCTCGCTAAGGCGTTTGCATGCGGTCGTTCGGGTGCCCGAGAGTGATGACGCGCCAGGTCTGCGCACTTTGCACGCCTCGTTTGGTGATTACCTGTCCGTTCGTGCACCTGTTCACGTTCGCATCCCTAGGCTACTTGGTCACGAGACGCTCGCGCATGCATGTCTCGACGCGATGTTTCGGCATCTCCACTTCAATGTGTCTCAGAGCAAGTCTTCCTATGGGAATAATGCGTCGACAAGGCCGACCAGCATTACTCTCTCACTCGAGTATGCATGCCTCCAGTGGTCGCACCACGTGGCTGTCTTTAAGCATGGTCACGAGGACATCTCAAGCGTTATAGTATTTGACGAAGAGATCGACCAGAAGTTCCGTCCGAAGTTCTTGTCCTGGCTAGAGGTGCTCAGCGTCCTTCGAAAGGTTGGTCTTGCGTCCGGGCTGCTGATAATGGCAAGATCAACTGTGAGTCTCTTACCGCAACTATCATAAAGTAGCTCACTCTGCCACAGGTCAAGGATCCTGTGTTGTCGAAGTTCCTTCGTGATGCGACCTCATTCGTAGCTTCGTCTCACGAGGCCATCGAGCGAAGCGCACCGCACATCTACCTGTCAGCCCTCCCGTTTACAGACAAGACGTCTCTTGTATACCAGGAATTTTCTTCGCACTGCACCGGCCTGGTCACTGTCGACACATATGGTATCAGCAAGCACGGCGGAAGTTCCTCTATGACACTGACTGGTCATGGCGGTCCCGTTCGCTCGGTATCCTATTCTCCTGATGGCTTACTTCTTGCCTCGGGTTCCGATGATGGTACTGTCCGCATTTGGAATACACTGACAGGCGAGGAAACACTATCTCCACTGCGCAGCGGTGATGGCTCGGTCCTGTCGGTTGGGTTTTCTCGCAACAACAACTTGGTTGCATCTGGCACACAATCCGGCGACGTATGCATTTGGAACATCACGTCAAATCAGGCCGTCCCCCGTCGGATGAGCAGTCATTCCGACAAAGTGAATTCGGTGGTCTTTTCACCAGATGGATCTCGCCTTGCATCTGCATCCGATGACAAAGCTGTGTGCCTCTGGAACACCGAGACGGGGGAACAACTCAGTATTTTGATTGGTCACACGGCCTCGGTCCTCCGTGTTATCTTTCATGTAGACGGAGAGATGTTGGCGTCGATATCTAGCGATGGGACCGTCAAATTGTGGCACAGTACCACAGGGCAAGCTACGGGCTGGCCAGTTGTGAACAATCACTTATATGGAGCAGACATTTCGCTTCATGGCGATATAGTGGCCGGAGCTTCTTTCAACGAGGTCATACTCTGGCGTGTTCAGACCGGAGAGAAGATTGCGGTGCTGGGAGCTGATGAACTGATCTTTTCCATCCAATTTTCGCCAGATGGTCGGTCATTGTTAGTGGCGCATTCCCACGGACTTCGAGTTTGGGCCCTGCTGCCCGACCCAACCAATGCTTCCTGGGTCGATCTTCGCGGCCACTCGATGCAGGTCAACTTGGCAACTTTCTCGCCAGACGGACTATATATCGCATCGGCCTCTGATGACGGCACAATTCGCATCTGGAGTGCTGCAAGTGTTGAATCGGCCGTTCAGCAGTTGCCCGCGCATGTCTCGAAAGTAACTTCGGTGGCGGTATCGCGTGACGGAACGCTCATTGCTGGTGCCTCCGATGATGAATCAGTGCGGGTCTGGAACGCACGCACTGGAGATGAAATGCTTTCACCACTGCAAGGGCACGCAGTTGCGATCTCCCCAGATGGACGCTTGATTGCGTCAGTATTGAAGGACCACACTGTTCGACTGTGGCAGACACATTCGGGCGTGGCGGTCGGCGAACCGATGCGCGGTCACACTTCTTACGTCAATGCCGTGACCTTCTCGCACGATGGAGGTTGGCTTGCAACTGCATCGAGAGACAAGACTGTGCGTATATGGAACCTCACAACGCGTCAGGATTCAGCTGTTGGCCCACTTCACTGCCACGACATCGCGCATGCCGTTGCGTTTTCGCTCGATGATAAACTTGTCGCAGCGGGAGTCTACTTGAGCCACATCCATCTCTGGCGGACAGATACGGGCGAACGTCTGGACGCACCTAGCTCCGCAAATCAGTGGATCATGTCGCTTGCATTCTCGCCTGATAGCACGCGCATCGTCTCAAGTGGAATGGACAATGCAGCACGTGTCTGGGAAGTGTGTACAGGTCAGCCCATCCTCGTCCTCCGGGGTCACACAAACTCTGTCCGTTCTGTTGCATGGTCCTTCGATGGAATCTTTATTGGAACCGGCTCCGAGGATTGTGAATTGCGGCTATGGGATGCGATGACAGGCGCGTTGCTTGCAACGCTGTATGGACACACCCACGAGATCAGATCAGTGGCTTTTACGTTCGACGGACTGTTCATAGTATCAGGCTCTGAGGACGCCACGATCCGCAAGTGGGATGTAAGCGCGGCCTGCAAGCCAGCTTCAGAACGCGGCACCAATCCCGTTGCGGCTCTTGCATCTGCCAACATAGATGTCCCATGGTTGGTAGGACCAGCTGGTGAACTCCTGTTGTGGGTGCCAATTGAGTACCTACCCTATCTCCAGGCGGCCCTCTGCACACTACTGATAGGAAGACGCCGCATTATCATAGGGGTGGGTGACAATGGTCTGAGTGCTGGCACGGACTGGACCGCGTGCTGGACCAATTAAACAAAGTAATTGTGTGATTAGAGCTGTTTTGCTGTACTGTTCTCTTGTAATGAGATCTACCTGCTCGAAGTCGCGTTGTTATGGTGTAAGTACCACGCAAGTCTCTCATAAGCCATGACCCACAATAATTTTGAGGTTCAGCGGTGGCTAACATCCCCACGTCGGCCCTCGCCACCTTGCACAAACTTCGCACACAGTCGATACACGTGAAACACCCAGCCTATGCAGCTAAACTCTGGGCGGCATCCGCGGTAATCTTGCCATGTCGTGGATTACTCGCTCGAGGGTTGAACGCGTGTGGTCTGCATTGGGCTGAGCGGATACTCGGGCTCTGGCTCGTCAGCGCTTGCTGGTGTCCGAGCTCGACCTTCACCCGAGCTCGGAGGTACAAAGTTGAACTGTGGTCGACCAAGGATAGCCTCGACTGTCGGTACCTAGGGCGTTATGTGCACCACCAGCGCGTCAGGCGGCCCGATTTCAGGCTCATACGCAGAAACGCAAGAACTCAGCGAACTGACACGATCGCACCAAAGCACCAAAGCACTTGTGAGTATGAAAGCAGCGTGGAGCCTGGCTGGGCCAAAGCCTCGAGTCGCGGACAGCGTCGTTTGCAAACGCACTGGCAGGCCACACGTGCCCTTGACCTCAAACAAGCGTCCAAAGCCAAATCAAAGCGCGCGCATGCGAACAAAGATCTGGGCCTGAAATTAGACAGCCAAACGGGGCGCGCGGCACCAGCCGAGAGCTTGGCGCGATAACACAGGGGGCAAGGGGACGTTTGGAGACGAATCTCTAAACGCACCCTTTGGAGGTGCTGTTGGCTCGCAATCACTGATGACATGAATACAGTTGTGTCGATGATGCAATGCTTGGCAGCTTTGTGGCGCACAATTGCCGGCTTGCAATGCAACAGATTATGCGTGACAGAGGGTCTCAAGGGTCTGGCAGCATTTGCCGGCCTTCTGCGCCAAACTTCAGTTCTAGCCGAGCATCACGTCCAGTAAACCGGCGGCCTGGTAGCTGCGTCACTGATAGTCTGGTTTCGTATAAGCCAGCTGGCCCCACGGACATGTTGCCGCATTTCCTCCATTCCCCACATGTCTGACTCTGCCGAACAACTACCTCCATCCATTACGACCACGCACGACGAGCTCGAGCGTTTTGTGGCCACACGAGTTGCTGCGCACGATAAACAGCGCAATGCCGAGTTTGCCACCTACCTGCAAACACTGCAACGTGAAGAAGAGACTCGCCGCATCAACGAGACCAACGAGCAACGCGCTGTGACTCAGCAACTGAACAACCAAATCCTGCAGCTTCAGTGTGTATTATACAGTAGTTGTACGGCTGTACTGCGCTAAGAGACATTTATAGGGCCACTATAACCCAGCAACTTGCTGCCATTGCTGCTGCTCAGCCTGTCCCTCCTCCTGCGCCCGTGCCTCCTCCTGTGATGGCACCTCTTCCTGCGCCGGCACCTCAACCTCCCCTTGCGCCTGCACCTCCTCCGGCACCAGTTCCGCGCCTACAGCAGCCTGTATCCGATCCAAGTGAGTTTAGCCAATATTCTTCCTCAAGTGCTGGGCTGATTAATTTGTGTAGATTCTACAACGAGCTCTGGTTCATCTTCAACTGGTGCAGGACCTCAGCGCACCGAGCGCACATCAATTCGTTCCTCACCAGTGGCTCGTGGACGGACGACCACTCGCAACAAGCTTCGCGTTCAGAAGCCGCCACACCCATACCATCTCACCAAGGATGACCTTGTTGGTATTCCCAACATGCGAGGAACACTGGTCCGTAATGTGACATCAATATGAGTGTGCTAGTGTTAACTCGTGGTCTGCAGGATGCTCTCCGAGTACATTACGCTGCAATTACTGGCGCTGTTGCTGCCTACGCCATTGTTCCATTTCCTGACGAGGAGAATCAGGCTCAGTTCACACATCGATTCACCTCGACCGAAGCTATGGACGAGGCTGAGAAGAACGGCATGCGATCCACGCCGCGTGACCTGATTTCGGTCATAACACAGTACAACGGTCTCCGGCGTGAGGGCAAGACTGCTGCTCGCGCAGCAATGATCGATTACGACGTACTTTCGAAGGCGATTGAGCTCTGTTCCAAGTTCGGCATCACTGTGGCAGCTCATGATCCTCGCGAGCCTGTGGACTCTCACTGGAACGAGGGTGTGAGCTACATTGTCCTCAAGTCATTTCGACGTGGTCTCCAGAACGGCTCTTACCAGTTCCTTCGTGCAAACACCCAGTTCGCCGATCCGAGCCGCGCGTCCGACCTGCATCGTCTCTATCTTCACGTTGTACTCCATCAAGGCGCTCGGACGATCCACAACTATAGATACCCAGGCGTGTTGGAGCGACAAGAGAAGAAGGCTGCCATCTATGAGGAACGCAAGCGCGTAAGTGAAACGTATCTATACAAATTGTCCGACCACAGCTAAAATTTATGTGCTTAGGTGTGTGACCGTCGCTCTCGGGCAGCAGAGGATCACCATCATCCTCCTGAGCTTCTCACATTGGTTCGCTGCCGTCGTGCTCACTCGGAGACTCGCTACAACCCAGAGAAGAACCAGAATGAGCGGTGTCAAGTGCAGCACCGCAGCAGTGAAGTTGAAGCGTACTTCGAGTATCTCGATGAACTTGTGGCCAAGGACAGTCGGTGGGGAGTGGCCCGGATGCCGCCACCCGTTCGCGTCAAGGTTGAATCACCCCCAGAGCCTCAAACTCGCGCACTCCCAATCGATGCACCACTCAACTTCTTCGATCACACAATCTACAACCAGATGCCAAAGGTGGTTCGAGAGAAGATCACCAACTCGGCAATACCGATCGCACCACTGCCACATGCTCGGGGCCTCAAGCTCTCTTACAACAAGTTTCTCCGGAGGTTTGAGGGTGGTATCCTCAACAAGTATATCAGTCTGGATGTCGAGTCGAAGGACGAGCTGGATATCTTTTTGATGTCTGACGATGACGGCGATGATGAGGAGGACAACGACGGTGATGTGATCATTCCAGATATGTAATGCTCTCACGGAGTGTCTTGTATATTGGCTTTGGCGCTACTCTTTTCTCTTCCTCACGGCTACTGCATGTTATTTCACTCTAATATCTCCGTTCCTGGTGCACACATTCCTTCCAACCCACCGTCTGCTCTCCCCGTCTCACATGATCTGGCCACTACATATTGTCCACACTCTCTTAATATCTCTGTCCACACTCTCTTAATCTCACTTTATACACTCGCTTTCCATTTGATTGTCGTGCTATACAACTAGAAAAAGCCGGACACCACGTTTGGTGGAATGAGCGTCATCATCTGCGGTGTTTTCCATTAAATTCCTTCGATAGCGGGTGGACAGGGATGAGCCACTCTATATTTCGAGGCGAATGCGCTTTGTGACTCGGCTGATGCCGTCCTCAGACGCAAGATACACGAACAGTTTGCCACAGTTATTCTGCTGCAAGAGAAGGTTCGAACCGGCAACAACACGTGGAAAGACTTCCTGCGGAGATTGTGTCATAGAGCGTGCAAGGAGGACGACATGGAGATGCTGAATGAGCTAAAATCCGACGAGTCCCGAGCCAAACGAATGATTAGAATTGGGGTCGACCTGCGGGAGTCTCAGCCCAGCCGGACCTGTACCCGCTCCCACGTGTTCCCCCTCCATCTCCCACTCGCGTCCCAACCCACCACTGCAATCTCATATCTTACAGCACCTCCCTCTTGCCAAATACCGGCTACATCGATCGTGTTAGACTGTCAAATCTGACAATTTCAGGTGTGTACTTTCTGTTCGTTTTGCGTGCCCTGCCCTGTCTCCTGTCCTATCTGCCTACCCTCGCTTCCGCGTATCTTCGGATAGCCCGCTCAAAGGGCTTTCCGGCGGTATCCTGTTTGTGCCGAACGGACGCGTCGTCGTCAAGATCGCGCACGATCTTTGGCTCGCGCGCGGCCAGTAAGGGCCTGCGTGCGGTGAGCAGCCGGCTATCGCTTCCGAACTTCGTGTCAGATTGATGGAAACCTGACATCCAGTTCGGGTGCTTTTTGTCATGCGCGCAAAAACTCCCGAAGTGGGCACAGGCCGGTCCACAATCTGTCGCAAGTTCGGGAGTAATGGGGGATCGCGCCCGATTCAGGCGAGATCACCATCCATAGTCTTCTTCCACGTATCCCCAACTATCTACCCACTCGCGTTCGGCACCGCCACACCCCATATATGTCGCACAGCGCCACCTACCGCATCAAAGCATGCCCACTTATACACCCTGTTGTTCCCCATCTCCTACCCTCGCGCCGTCCGGACCGCATATCTCCATATAGCCCCTTTCAAGGGCTATCCAACGACGGCTTGCTTGTCTCGGACGGAGAACACGTTCCCGAGATCGTGTGCAATCTTTCGCGCGCGCGTCGCGATTTCGTCAATCCCCACATGCAGTGGACTTGCGTTGTTGTGTGTGGCGAACATGGTCAGCGCGACGAAATCCAGTGGCGGCAGACCAGTGCGTGTCGCTGCCGAAGACAAACAAACAGTTTCTCGATTTCAGCTTCACGCGATCTGGATATGCCAGTCACTCACTTCTTTATACAACTTGACTCGTCAACATACTCGCCGGCTTCTGAAACGGTACTACCAGGCAATTCCACGGTAACACAACAGCTGCATCCGTATCCGTAGGATCTGACCAAGCGTGAACCGCTCCATGCACGAGTCGTCGGTGTATCTAACAGATATGCTTTGGTCTCGTCAACGCATGCATGTGAAACGAACATACTCCACGAAGTTGGGACCGGGTCGGCGTACGGGAAGGTAGAGCTCGATGCCGGCGAGTTTCTGCCAGAGTCCCCACGTCCACTCGAGTAGTCACAAAGAATATGTAGTATTAGGAGAGAGCAAATAGTACTATCTATTGTGGAACCTTGCCCTGGTTCATATTGCACAAAGTGAGAACGGCTTCTGAAAGTCCAAATGTCCCGGATGGTCGCCTCCTACCACACAGATGGCTTATCAGATGCTCTGGTTCAAAAACAAGTTGGCGCTCTGTCGGCCGGTCATAGGCCACGCAACATTCAAGGCCTGGCCATGGTCGAAATGGGTCTTGTTCTTTGGGAACAAGGTCTAGATCTTCTAGAATGAAGAAGATCCGTTCCTTGCCTGCCACTTCAAGCTCCCAGATTGACCCGATGAATCCCATTCCAGACACACCTAGACGGCGTGCCCAAACAAGACTGTTACCCTCGTGAACGTGATGCGTGCCAAAGGTCCGGCCATGCTGACCAAATCGTTTGACAGCTGTTGCATATGAGGAGAGAACGAGACCACCTGATGTGTACTCGGTGTCGTCACGGTGCTGGTGATACTGACCCATCTGGTTGAGGTACAGCAGGATTGCATTGTACTCGTCGTTCGGAAGTCGGATACTCTGAGATCTCCTGGCCTTTTCAGATACACGCGTGTTCTGATCGTCTCGGGTGTCCAACAGCCGATCATTCCCGAGGAGTATACCAGCCAAACTATCTCCTCGAGAGTCTAAAACACGGAACTCGGCACTATCCTCCAGACGTGTAGTCAGCCGCTGCTTTTCACATAGACGCTTGAGCATTGTCAGATCCATGTCGGCTGTCAGACACAAGTCAATATTGAGCAACCTTTGAGATATACAACATACCATAATGACCATTTGTGCTAATATCTTGGGCAACCCCTATAGCAGACTCAAATGGGAACTCGCTAAGGAGCATTGGAGGTCCCCAAAACTTCATCTGCGCAGAGAGGTGCATTGCGTAGTGATGATTTGGAACTGACGCCGAGTTTGGCCAAAGGCTCTGAAGTGATTGTCGGTATGCGACAAAGTGGTCGAGAAACAAGTCCGCAAGAAGAGGCGACGTGGTGAAGGACGATACATAATTGGACGATATGGCGGCATCGCAGTAGTTCTGCAGCAACTCTGACCGTCGTGGGCTGGGACTTTTTGTCCACATCTCGATAAGACTATGCGGAAAGCAGCGGCAAAATAGATTGTACCAATGGATAGCTTTAAGCTTTCCATGGCTCTTCTGACCAATGTTCGACGGAGGACAGTCAAACCAGCCTGGGAAGATCATGTCGGCTATGGCTTGCCGAATGAACTCAATCTCCTCTGAGTCGAAAGTAGGCTCTAATGGTGGACGTGCAGGCCCGCGCTGAAATCGAGAGGCCATGGGACCGTCATTTGAGTCACTACCCCAGTCACTGTCGTCAGATTCTGAGTCGTCATCTGGTAGGTAGTCCGGATCTGAGCTATCGGTTGTCACTCCAATAGATGCTGCTGATGTGTTGACAGCCCCATATCGAGCTCCAGAAGATGCACGTTTGCCTCCATTCAGAAACTCAAGCCGGAGATGGTCGAGCTCACTCTCAAGCTCACGCGCCTCCCGACGTTGCCGTGCGAGTGTTGCTTCATCGGCGTCAACCTCCATGTCGTCGCCACTGCTGGGGACAATGGCTGCATGACCTGGACCATTCCCTGGAGCCTGGTCACTTGCTAGAATGCTGTCGGCGAAGCCCCACTTCCGTCGGAAGTGATGTTGCAGAATCCCCTCATAGATATTGTGCATTATGCCTGTTGTGTGATATCGTACGTGGTCCCGGTAGGCAAGTCGGTGCATTGCGGAGCCACGGACTCCAGTTGCACGGAGGATTCTGTCCCGTGCCTTCAAAGTGGGTGCTGACAGCCACGTGGCTGCAGTGTCTCGTGTTGCCTTATCCGTACGAAGGGTCCAAGCCGCAATATCTGTCCTTTCAAGCTCGTCCAATGAACAGATGCAATCAGAGCAGAAGTAATGGCAGCTGTGTGCGCCAAATCCATCAAGCTTTTGCGCGGCAAGCTTGTCCGCGACAACTGGGACAACATCGACAGCTATCTGGCGGCCATTAGGATATTGGTGCGTCTGAATCTGCTTGCCGTAGTGCCATGGTCCAAGCATATCGATTATAGGATCCATGAGTGCTGAGATTGTGACAGGCGATGGTCCGCCAGGTAACGGTGTAAATCCGGCGATGTAGAAGTTGCCGAGTTGCCGCCACAGCTCGTGTGGAAGGTTGAGGACAACAAAGATGATAACACCACAAGATACGACCTTGCCAGCAATCTTGTTGTGAAGAGGATTGAACGAATCATAGAAGACACCAAGTGTGAGCTTTCCGGGGGTGCGACCCCTGGAGAACTGCCATGCCGGTGTGTCCCAAAGAGACCGCATAACACCATCATCGGGAGGGCGATATGTCCAGGACTTCTCTAGAAGTTCTTCCATCCCTGGACGGCGGAGAAACCAGAGAAGCCAGTCATCAAATGACTGAAGGGTATAATGTCGCCGCGCGACTGTAATCGCTCCTTGCTTTGATGTCCACCGGGTCGTCACGAGTGGCTCGCCGCAGAGCTTCTTACAACGGCTCCGTTCCTTCCAGTCGCATACATCTGGCAAATCAACCAGAGAATACTGTTTATAGCAAGCTGGGCAGCAAACAGACCGAAGGATGACAGGGTCGATATTCAAATGTGTAACGATGGTACGGATGTTGTGAGGCGGGTTCCAGCTCAACGATAATCGAGTTGGCGTAAGAGCAAGACGGAGAATATGTTGGTGTGCATAGAGAAGAGTTGATGCCTGCTCGCGACTAAGTCCCCAATGTAGGTACGCATAGGCCGCAAGAGCCTCTTCCATCTGCTGCAGCTGACCAAGAGGCACAACTTCTCCTTAAGATCAGGTTAGATTGTTGAATACAAAGGTCGCTTAGAGCCAAGTCATACCTGCTGGCAAGGAATCCGACGGAGCTACACGGTGACGCGCAGTAAGAATACCACGGCCCGTAGGAGGTTGTGATGACATATGTCGCCCAGTGTCGTGAGAATATCGTGCCACGAGATTTGGTCGTTGATGCTTGCGGTAAGTATTGTCGGTGAGAAAGTCGCCACGGATCGTTGTTCCATCTTCAGCAATGCTGAGGACCTTTGCGCAGATGGCCGGACATTCGCAATGGTGAAGACGGCCTGCGCGTCCCATGGTTGATGGGCCGGGATTCAAGCTTCGAGAACGAAACGCAGATGGTGTGCGGCAGAGGGACAACAATGAATGAAGGGAGGGTCCTGGCTCCACTTCAATTCAATCCGGATCTCATTCCCATCACACTGATTTCGATTCAACACTGTTGTCAGACTAACTGTGAAACATGATGTCATTGTCATTGAGCACCCAACGTCCCTCCAAAGGGTGCGTTTGGAGATTCGTCTCCAAACGTCCCCTTGCCCCCTGTGTAATCCGGCGAACGCCTCTGTGCTTCGCCTCCTGTCCTCTTTCCTTTCACTTCGGTTTCACGCACACGGTGAAGATCGACCCGTCAGCACCATTTTCGGCGACGGCGTCGTAGCCGCTGGATGCGCCATTGCGTTCAAAGAGGTCCGTGCGCCTCGTTCCATGGCTCCTGCTGCAACTACCATGCTCATGACCCTGATGTTCCAGCTTGTCCACGACCCATTCATCTGCCCACATATTCAAAAGCTCCTCGAAAGGTGGCATATGCTACTCATGACGAGCGCGCATACCGTATGTTATGACTTCGACTTCGTGCGTATTTCGTTCTTCTTGGCCCTCGACCGCGACCACATCTAGTCTGACCTGAATTGACATTAACTTGTAGCGCCATAGCTCGACCAAGAGCATTTCACTTTGAAATGCATGCTGTGTCAGCGGCGCGGGCCTATATGAAGGCTCTGAGGGTGTGATTGCGTGGTCGTGTTGTAGGAGGAGGGCGGCACCAGCATCGAGCAAGTCGGGCAGCCACCCGAAATTAGGCCAACATGGTACGTATGTGCGTGGTTTGGATTCATTTCCTTCTTTGCCTCTTCGCCCGCCTGCCTATCCTTTCCCACGATGTCGTGATTATCGCTCAGAACTTTGCGCGTGAGATCTGGTCTGCCACCTCCGTCCTATCTAGCCACTTATATCGAGCTTGGCCCGCGATGATGATGGGACTTGGTGGCAAAACCATATATGGCTTGCGTGGATCTGAGCTGATAATCTTATTCTTGTTGTGCATGTCATAGGTAGATTGAGGCTGGCTGATTACTCACACATGAAACGAACATCGAGGACACGATCAGTACCTCTTACATCCTGGTGGCGCACCTATTCGCATGATAGACCCGGCCTTCAGATGCCTCCAAATTCGCTCATGGTCGACCGGCCGCATGTCATCTGTCCGAGGACGAGTACCAGCGCAGCCGCGGACTTTGCTACCGTTCGGCTAGCTCGCTTGCGCCTCGGCCGACGGCTTCAAAGCTGGCTTCTGTCAAAATATTCCTCTTAAACACGACCGAGAATGTCGCTACGATACTCACTCATCTGTGGGTCGTGTTCGTAACATTGACGAGCGCCACCTCGGATCACATGGATGTGGAACTCACACTTGTCCTCACCAAATCGCGCTCGCTCTTCTCACATTGAAAAAGTCACTACATCAGAGTGGCGTCTTTATCAACGGCACTGCCACATGTACGACATCCTAGATATTGTCTACCATAACGCCGTTCCTTCTCCTTATCCTGCACGCCCCAGTACTGCAAATGAATAACTTGCTACACCAGTGCCTATCTAAGCTATCTTGACGTAGCAGATAGAGGATGAGGATGCCCTTGTGTTGTCGTTTCCGAGCGCGGCCGGGTTGGGGCGTAGGAGTGCCGGTGGAGATGGAAAGCGAAATGGGTCGTAGTCTTGTGTCCCAGTCACACCGCCGCCCATTGTCAGCAACGGTGCGCTCGTCTTTTGTTTTGCCCCTGCGAGGTCACGCCGTTCATTTTCGACGTCGAAGCACAGACCAACTGACTACGCTCAACTCGTCAGTCCTTCGTTCCCGGTCGACCTGGCGTCATGCCCGCGTCGTCCGCGAGCGTTCTGCAAACTCTCTCGCTCGTCTACATTCCACATCCGCGGGGGATATGTGGCATCGATCATGCGGGACGTGCCGGACCACGAGTTTCATTTCGCCTAACCCATGCCAGTTCGCCTGAAGAAGCGTTTCGTACGTATCAGAGATCGCGTAGCCGACAACGCCGACCAACATCGTCGCAAACCTGTAGTCTCATCAAGCCGCATCTACTTTATCATCGTCTCTCGCGCGGAAGAAGCCCGCCAAACCGGAAGGCTCGATATTCCGACGTTCATCGCGTGGATTACGATCTCGAGCTTTGTGGCGACCGTGGTGGCTTTTGTGCATGGAGGACACCTGCAAGACGCAATCTCCTACTCTCATCAAGTTCATGTATATGAAAATCTTGTACTTCATGGTTGCCTATGGCATAAAGATATGTACAGATAGCTTGCTAATCTACTCGCCTCGTAATACCAATATTGCCGGTGAACTTGAGCGATGAGACCAGGAAGCGACACGTACTACCTGCTGGCGAAGTAGATTCCATGTAATTTTGTGCCTGTCATTCACACCAGCAGTTTCAATTGGTGATTTCCCGGTTCAGAAGTGAGCCGCGCTCAATATCTTGTCAGGCGGTACGATCACTGCGTGCAAGGTCATATATGGTTCGAGTATCATCAGCGTGTCACATGTGACGATACTGAAATACCGCTCGAATATCGCAGGCATAACGCTGTGGGCCGCTTGATGCGTGCGATACTCGAATTTAGGCCGCCATACTCGTGCGATACTCGAGCGATACTCAGCCTGCGATATGGATGCGATACTCGAACGATATTTCAGTATCGTAACGTGTGACATGCTAGCGATACTCGAACGATGTTTGACCTTGCGGCCAGTGGATACGGCGATCCAGAGATAGCCACGTGAGCCTCTTGTCCTTTCGCCTTTTACCATGTTTTCGGCACTTGAGCTTATCGCGCCGTTTCTGGTGTTTGTAGCGCTTATCGATTTTCGTCGGAGAGCGAGACGTCGTGTTCTAGCTCCTGTTCAGCTTCAGCCTGAGGGTGGACTGCGCGAACCTACGCGCGAGGTGGCACCGCTGGAATCCTCAGAGCCTATTCGGCCTTCGGCCCCGCATTTCGGAACTGAATCGTGCCGGCTACCCTATTCTATCCTATCCTATCCACAGACCACTCCCGCTGCAAAAGACACCGATTCAGCGTTCGATAAATTGCGGCGTGCAATGGAGGACAATCACGCGAACCACTTTGCGCTCCTAGAAGCTGCACTTACTGAATTGGTGAGGGTCGGCCGCTCCCTCGAGGTGCGCATGTACTTTTTAAACATGTTGCTGCACATCTTTTGCTCGCCAAATCGGTTGTGGTTTACTACCACAAACCTGTGCGACTGCAGCTTGATCCAGTCTACTCCAGTTACATGCCCATTTCGCACAGTCCTGAAACTCGTCACTAAATGTGGATGCGAGATCATCTCACCAGTTTCTGAATACGCTGCGGTGCCGCCTTCGTCTCTTGTCGTCCCGTATATCGTCTTCGGCGCCCGCCATCACTCGTGCACTCGCGACTTTGCGCTATCTCGAGTCCGCACAATGAAAGAAGTGGGGCGCCAATACAAGAAAGCGAAAAACAAGCTCAAGGGTCTGGTACGGCCGCCCTCACGCCAGAGTAGCCTGGAGCCGACATCCACTCCGGGAGGTGTTATATCTACGGCGTCTGTCGCAAAGCCTCGCACGATCCAGCAAGAAATTGTGCCAATTAAGAGTACGGCAATGAACTCTGATGCTCATGGACTTGTGGAGACAGTTCATGGCCCACCATCCCACAGCGTACATGCGACAGCGGCCTATGAGCATGTTTCTTCAGATCCTCATCTCACGGCTATACGGTCTATTGAAGAATTGAGAGCCGCAATGGAACGTAACGACGCGAATCTTTTGCGGCCTCTCCAGGTTGCCTTCGTCGGCATTGTCAACGTCGGCCGCTCTGCTGAGGTACGCGCGCATTGTTTGTAGTAGCTTATTCTACACCTTATCATGCACACTCAGATCCAATGCACTGTAGAGCGGGAGCTCACCGCGCTTGAAGCCAGACTTCCGGGATTTGAGGCTGCTGTGACAGCGTTGAAGGTGGACGACGATGCTGCCACTGGTAATAAGGATCTGCAGAACCTTCTTCACGCTATGGGGGTGTATGTGAACGCACAAATTTATGCCTCCATCTCCGCTCATTACATCAATAGGGTGGTCCTGCGTATCTGGAATGTGTTCTTGGTCAGCACTTGCCGTGTCACGAGCGGCCAGCTCAAGCAGCCCATTTGGGATTCCAATGAGTACAAGAGCCTGCTGGAGCTACTCATATCGCTCCTCGAAACATTCGAGGTACCAAACCGTAAATGTGTTGGGCGGCTGAATAAGCTGACCGCCATGTTCAGTTCGACAACAATGTCGATACCATCAAACGACTAAAACGCGTTCGACAGGTAAAAGCAGCCTCATTATCCTCATAAAGTGTCTGTTTGTTGCCTCAGTAGTTGACATCTCGTCCCTCGAAGGATTCGACTGGTTGTTGTGCATTGGTGCGTATGCTGACCTTGCCGCTCTCGTGGTCAGCGCTAAGTATGTATCAGGCCAGTATCGTCAACAGCAATAGCAACGCCAACTATATCGCCGGCGACGGTTATGTCTCGAACAACAATTGGGCCATCAACATTATCCGAAGTGTCAAGGAACAGGTTCGTAACCTGGCATAACCTGTAGTCGCCAAACTCACATCGCACACCACAGGAGAACGCAATTAGAACAATCGACCGATGTGCGCGCGAATTTACTTAGTTTATCAGAGGCGCTCATCTTTGACTTAGTGCTCGGACAACGCTTTGTCTCCGAGGCGGCCGACGACACCCAACCCGCCGCCAGCGGTTGCATGACTGGCACGCGAACCCGCGTACTATCTAAATTTGTCAGATGGGCAATCGGCGATGCAAAGAGGATTTACTGGCTTACCGGAATGGCGGGCACCGGGAAATCGTCCATTGCTGTCACTCTATGTCGCATGCTGCGGGAGGAGTCGGGAGTGTTGTTTGGCGGTGGCTTCTTCTGTTCGCGTTCCTCTGGCTCGATCACACGGATGGATGTGCGGCGTGTCCTCCCAACACTTGCACGCCTTATGGCGGAAAATTCACCTGAATTTGCGACGGCCCTTGTTGTCGAGCTAGGTAAGGCTGACCGCGTTGCTTGCAAGCCCGTCCGCGATCAAATTGGACCCCTTCTTCGCCAACCTATTTTTGCGCTTTCCCAGTCTTCTCGACCAATTGTGTTCGTCATAGACGGTCTAGATGAGCTCAACGATGAGAACGAGCTTGAGGAGCTGCTTGAACTCATTGCAGACTTCAAGAGTCAGGTCCTAGTCAAGTTTATCCTCACATCGCGTCCGGCGATGCATATTCGTCGCACCCCAATCTCAAATCCTGAGCACAACACGATCCTAAAATTGCACAGCATCGACCAAGGAGAGGTGAAGCAGGACATTCACCAGTATATCAATGGTACTCTTGCCAGGGCTGTCAATGGGTCAGCCTGGTACACGGACGCCGATGTCGACGCTCTCGTCGAACTGTCCAGCTGTCTTTTCATCTTCGCATCGACAGCTCTCACGTACATCTTGGATTCTGACCATGATTACGACCGCAGTGAAAGGCTGCATGAAGTGACCTCGGCCATCAATGAGGATACAGCAGCTACTGCGCGACTTGACACAATCTACGAACTGGTTGTCACTGGGGCATCTCGTCCCATCAATATCGGTAGCAGAGAGCTAGAGAGATTAAAATCAATCATCGCATGCATCCTAAGTGCGCGTTCATTGCTCACAGTGGAGGCACTAGCCGCTCTCCTAAAGCTTCAGCCCGGCATCCTTCGTAGCTCGCTGCGGCATTTGCACGCTGTTGTTAATTTACCGGAGGCCGACAATCTGCCCGGCCTACATGCGTTACACGCCTCTTTCGGCGACTATCTGTTCTATCGTGCGCCTGAGCACATTCGGATTCCCCGACTACTCGGCCACGAAATGCTTGCGCACGGATGTCTCGACTTGATGGACAGTCATCTTCATTTCAACGTGTCCAAATGCACCTCGTCGTATAATCCCAACTCTATCATAAAGCCGGACAGTGTTGCTCTCTCACTTGAATACGCATGTTTGCACTGGGCCCACCACGTGGTCTTCTTCAAGGCTGGCGAAGATCCCATATTCAACATTACAGCATTTGACGTGGAGATCAACCAGAAGTTTCGCCCAAAATTTTTGTTCTGGCTAGAAGTGCTCAGTGTTCTGGACAAGGTTGGCCTCGCATCCGGGCTGCTGCTGACGGCAAGGTCCTCTGTGAGGTGGCTGCTAGCACATCCCTTGTATGCCAGCTGACTCTTTCGCAGGTTGAAGATCCTATACTGTTGCAGTTCCTCCGTGATGCTAACTCGTTTGTTGCTTCTTCACGCGAAGCGATCGAGCGGAGCGCTCCGCATATCTACTTGTCAGCCCTCCCATTTGCAGCCAAGACGTCGCTTGTCTATCAGGACTTTTCCTTGCGCTGCACGGGTCTAATCTCTGTCGAGACATTTGGCATCGGCCAGCACGGCGGAAGTGTGTTCATGACACTCACTGGTCACGGCGGACCTATTCTGTCCGTAGCTTACTCTCCTGATGGACTACTCCTTGTCTCGGGCTCTGATGACGGCACGGTACGAGTCTGGGACACATTGGCAGGCGACGAAGTGCTATCCCCACTGCGCAGTGGCGATGGCGGTGTTGTGTCTGTCGATTTTGCCCGCAATAACAAATGGATCGCAGCTGGTACTGAATCAGGTGCTGTGTGCATTTGGAACGTCGCCCAAGGCCAGACGAGCCTTCAGAGATTGATCGGCCATAACAAATGTGTTAACTCGGTAGCGTATTCGCCAGACAGCTCTCAACTTGCATCGGCGTCAAATGACAAAACCATATGCCTTTGGAACGCTGAGACGGGCAAACAACTGATTGTCCTGAACGGGCACACGAATTCGGTTTACGGGGTTACCTTTTCTCCTACTGGAGAGAATTTGGCATCGATATCTAGCGATGGGACGATCAGAGTGTGGCACAGAATCACAGGGCAAGCTGCGCGCGAGCCAATAGTAAACGGCGGCTGTTACAGTATCGATTACTCGCCGGACGGTGAGATGATTGCTGGGGGTCTATTTAACAGTGTCAAAATATGGCGGCTGCAGACGGGGGAGATGATTGCAGAGCTGCAAGGTGCGGGAATGGTCCGCTCCATCCGCTTTTTGCCAGGCGGTCGATCTTTGGTGGCAACGCATGGCCAGCATGTACGAGTTTGGACCCTGCAGTCAGAGTCAACCGATGCATCCTGGATCGATCTGCGTGGCCACTCAAACAGTGTCTACTCAGCCGCATTCTCTCCAGATGGGCTGTACATTGCGTCAGCCTCTGAAGACGGCACCATCCGAATCTGGAGCGCTGTAACTGGCCAACCGGCCGTTCAGCCGCTGCCCGCGCATGAATCCCATATAACATCCGTGGCTGTCTCGCGTGACGGCACATTTATCGTCAGCGGCTCCTGGGACGAATCGGTGCGGGTGTGGAATGCATGCACTGGCGACGAACAAGTTCCACCACTGTGTGGTCACAAAGGCTGGATCATGTCTGTGGCAGTATCTCCGGACGGACGTCTTATTGCTTCGGGATCTTGGGACCGCACTGTTCGACTGTGGGATGCGCAGTCAGGAGCCGCGGTTGGCGAGCCGATGCGCGGTCATACAGATAACATCAGGGCTGTGTCATTCTCGCACGATGGAGGTTGGCTCGCATCAGCATCTGGGGATGGGACTTTGCGCATGTGGGACATCGCGACACTGCAGACGCTGGCTGTCAGCACACTACGCTGCCATGATATAGCGCTTACTGTCGCGTTTGCTCCTAACGGTAGTCTGATCGTTGCGGGAGGCGAAAGAGGTTGCATCTATCTCTGGCGGATAGATACGAGTGAGCTAGTACAGACGCCATGCCGCCTAAACACACGGATCCTGTCCGTCGCATTCTCTCCAGACACCACGCACATCGTGTCAGGTGGAACCGACAATGCGGCACGCATCTGGGAGTTGAGCACAGATAGTTCTGTTCTCTTTCTCCAGGGCCACACCGGCTCTGTTTGTTCTGTTGCGTGGTCGTTCGATGGTCGTTTTATTGGCACTGGATCGGAGGACTGCACAGTACGCCTATGGGACGCAGTCACAGGCGCGATGCTTGCAACACTGCACGGACACACTGAGGAGATTAATTCGGTCGCTTTCACGTTCGATGGAAAGTTCATAGTATCGGGCTCTCATGAGACCATGATCCGTAAGTGGGATGTGGATGCAGCCTGCAAGCCAGCCTTGGAACGCGTTCATGACTCTGTTGGAGCACTTGCTTCTGTTGCTTCCAACAACGGATGGTTGGTAGGATCATCAAGTCAGCTTCTTTTATGGGTGCCGTTCGAGTACCGTGAATACCTCCAGGCGGTTTATTGTACGCTACTGATTGACAGAAGCCGCGTTGTCATCAGGGCTGGTGACAGTGGTTTACATGCCGGCCCGGACTGGACCGCGTGCTGGACAGATTGAATGATTTACTCTCGTTATCAAAACTGTTTTGCTGTAATTTTGGCTCGTGATGAGTTTCCTATTGAGACTTTTCTGGAAGAAATCTGGAAATGTCGGAGAGTGGAGACAGACTCTCAGCAGACTTCATTGATCCTTGAATTGTTCAAAATACGAATCCGCGTAATTTCACCTACCTTTTAAGATCCAATGTGCGACCAACTCGAAATAAGCGAGCCTAAAACACACAGGAGCGAAGTAAATCAAGGCTTATAGAAGTACAAATCACCATCTCACATCAGCGCGTAGGTTTTGGTTTTGGTTCGACAGAGAGACAGAGAGAGAGGGAGGCGAGTTAAGCGCGAGATATGGAATTGGACGCAACTTGTAAAACACAAAAGATGTGACACGGATAGCAGGAACAGCGCATGTGGATGTGACTAGAAAAGAACCGTAGCCACTTTAGTGACGGGATCTGAGAGGCAGATGGTGAGGTATACGAGCAAGGTCGGTGGAGAGTTCGAGTGGGTCGCGGTACAATCACAGGACGATCAACATAAATGAGTGCAGGACGAACAAAACAGCCAAGGACGCCATTGACTTGCCACCTACTCGCCCGCGACCAACGACGGGTCTCGTTCGAACTCCAACCGGCCCTTCGGATCATACGCAGCCATCGCTTCGTCTATCGTCTCACCCTCGTCCTCGTCGTCCATCTCCGCACGGGCATGATGAACCTTGTCCATTTCCTCGAATCCAGCCTCATCCTCAGATATACTCATCGCGCTCGCCCGTTTCTGCGCCTTAGCTGTGCTCAGCACCGGTGGTTTTGTCAACGTCGTACCCTTCCTCGGCGGTGTCTGCGTCTCGTACTCAGCCTCGTCATTGTCGACATCGTCGTACTCCTCCAGATCCGGATCAAGTTCGAGATCCTGCTGTTGACGAAGCGGATGTCCATTGTATTTGTAGTCGTACTCCTGCGGCGTTTGTACCGGTACGGGCGATCGTGCCGCGGGAGAGTCCAGGTCCACGACAAATACGTTCCCATGAGCGTCGCGGTAGCGCACCACGCCGTCTGGCCCTTGCGTGTAACTCTCTTCTCCTTCAGGCTCGGCGATTCCGGGGTTGAGACCCAGTAGTTCCTGGTAAGGGTCCCGCGTGTCATCTGGCGCGGAATGATCGTCGATGAGGTCGCTCGTACGGTCGCTGCCAGTATCCGGTGGAGTGCCCGCCCCGCCACCTAAACGTAACGCAGGCTCGACGCTGGCACTCGTCCTCCTTATACGCTCCGAGTCGAGACTGTCCGTTCTCTGCCGCTTGCGCTGTACGCCTCTCCGTTCTGTAGTCGCATGATGGTCTGTAAATGGGTTCTCAGAGTCGTCTGTAACCTGGTCGGCATCGTCTTCGGCATCGACGCTTGCTCGCTTTACGCCGTGCCTCGCGTCGACGGCATGGTCCGTGTACAGCGAATCAGCCCGGTTGGTGCGTTTTGTAGCGCGCTGGTCACCATCATCGTCACGCTCGCTCGACGACCGTTTCAATCCGGCTGTCGTTTTGACCGGTGGGGATCTTGCGT
>Ga0247815_10000396_pt1 | contig 34752 bp, 26 predicted proteins | sample UWRJL194509B1_FD_181014 | JGI IMG/M metagenome (GOLD analysis project Ga0247815, IMG submission 181014) | Plant litter microbial communities from Arlington Agricultural Research Station in Wisconsin, United States - UWRJ-L194-509B-1 | ecosystem: Environmental > Terrestrial > Plant litter >...
ATTTGGCGAATATTGCTGTTTTCATCTCTCACTACATAAGAAATTTATAAGTATTACAGTGGCCAAGTTGATGTCGGTACAATGCGTTATGGTTGTTGATGGTCGAAGCAAAATTACATCTTAAGGCTTGTTGGCATTCCATTCCATAAAGCTGGCTGCGATCGTATTGAAGATTTTCATATTGGCTTAGTTGTTAATCACTTTTTTTGGTGCCTTTTTATGAAATTTTCAGGTGAATTAATGTTACCATGTTTGATTAACCGCTAAGTGATGGTGAAAATGTTCGATTGATAGTTAGTTCATTTCACTTTTTAATATTTGATTAACAGATTCAATAAACTTTTCAAATGGTATGGGTTTGACTAAAAATTTATCTGCATGGACGCTGAAAGCATCTAATGCATATTCTGGATGGCCAGTTATCAATATGATGAATTTAACCACATCACGAAATATCTTTGCTATATCTAATCCAGAGATAGGCATATTGATATCTAAAAACAGGAAATCAATCTTTTCGAGATTTTTTATTTCAGTAACGGCCACACTTGGACTCAGATAACTCTTTACTAAGGTCAACTTAGGCGTCAGAGATATGTATTCTTTCAAAATGTTGATGGAGCTAAAGTCATCATCAATTACAATGCATCGATATTTTTTATCTGAATGTTTCATATATATTATACCCTTAAAATGTTATAAATGTTTGGATCACAACATTTTGGAATTTAAATGTTGTCCGTTTACAGGGAAATTGAGGTTCTTTTAAGGAATGAATAAGTTGTTAATAGGAAAATCAAGTCAGCTAGACGATTTAGAAATAATTTCTTGTAATTGCAAAGAGCATTTACCCCTCACTTTTTATAGACCGCAATGCTGATTTAATTCGGCTAGAAAACCAGATTACCAGTTATATGGGCCAAATTATCCGTGGGGACGGAAAAATAGCGGTGTACCGTGAGTTTTGGAACCAAGTTTGGATCATGTAGGCTAAGTTCCCACCTCTATTGGCTTAAGTTGAAAAACTAATTTGTTTAATACCTTCACGCCAATTTCATAACATAACGAGTACCCATTAACTAATTTGTGGGAAGGCTTTTACAGGGCACTGGTCTGTTTAATTGTTTACAGAGTTTTTGCCACCCTGCGAGAATTGGTGATCTACCGTATAGAAAATTCCGGCTCAAAGAGCAACTACCAGGTACTAATTGCCAATCAAATATCCTCTTCCCTATGTATATTCTTACTGCTTCCTGCTTTGGTATTGTCTCTTAATCTTATTAAAGACGATGCCAATTATGGTGTATATTTGGTCTTTATACCTTCTGCTATTTTCAAATACATAACCAATATCTACTGACTTTTTCCTCGGCTTTTAAATAAGTCCTGTTTTACATAACAGCCACTCCAAAAAATGGCAAGACATACCAATATTCCCTTGATAGTCATTCCATACGGTTATAAAGGAGTGCTTTTTTAGTGGTAAATTAAAATTAGCCAGCAATAACACCGTAAAATATTTTGCTAGAATATTATGATGCTAGCTTTAAAAGACTTTAATTTTTCATTTTAGAAAGTCCCTCATAATTAAGGACCGTAATCTTGGTGCCGTTTCTATCAATGAGCAGCTCATCCCTGAAATCAGACAAGGTACGGCTCACCGTTTCCGTAGCCATACAGGCCATAGCGGCAAGGTCTTCCCTGGTTACATTGATTAAATCATCATCTAAGTTTTTCTGTCCATAAAGTCGGAGCAGTGTACTTGCCATTTTTTTTCTCACAGAATGGTAAGCCAATTCCAACAGCTGTTCTTCCTTTGCCCTATTGTCCCTGGAAAGCAAATGGATAAATTTTCTTGCTACCTCAGGGTATAAATTAAAAATAGTTTCCATTTGTTCTGAGGATATTAAGCAAACACTACTATCCTCGAGGGCTGTAGCAGTATCCGCGTAAGCGCTATCATTTAATACAGCATTAATCCCTAAATAATCGCCTTGGCAATAAATTCCGGTCATCAGCTCTCTGCCATCTTTTGCCAATTTGATAGTTTTAACCCTACCATGAGTTACCAGATAGATCCCCTTGCCATGATCCTCCGCATAGTAAATCACCTGGTTCTTTTTAAAAACCCTGCTTTTTTTTTCTCCGATAATCTTTTTGAATTCAGCGAGACCATCCGTTCTCTCTACCAGAACTTTGAATTCCTCCGTTTTATTCTTGTGGGACAGATCATTAGCGGCTTTCTTTTTTAAACGGATATCAATGGCATTTAGCAGCTCCATATCATCAAAAGGTTTGACCAGATAGTCATCTGCACCCAATTCCATGCCTTTGCGAAGATCTGCATGCTCGGCCTTTGCAGTTAGAAAAATAAATGGAATGCCTGTCGTCTGCTCATGTCTGTTGAGCATATAAAGTACGCCATATCCATCGAGTTCTGGCATCATGATATCACAAAGGATAATATCCGGAATATGGCTGATGGCCAGATCAACGCCCAACTTACCATTTTCAGCTTGATACACAGTATAACGGGCCATTTCTAGAATTTCAACCAGATTTGCCCGGATCTCATCATGATCTTCAATTATCAATACTTTTTTGCTCATGATTTTTCTTTTGCGGGAAGGTCAGTGTAAATAACGTTCCCCTGTTAACTCTGCTTTTAAAACTGACCTGTCCATCCATCATTCCTGTATATCTTGACAGTATACTTAATCCCAGTCCATTACCTGATATGTTTCCGGTATTGTGTGCCCGGAAAAAGGCTTCGAAAAGATGTTTATGATCACTTTCAGGGATACCAATCCCGTTGTCGCAAATCCTGATAGTACAATTATGATCATTTATTTTAGTATAAAACTGAATCTGACTGTCGTCTCCCGAATATTTAATGGCATTATCTATTAAAATGATGATACAGTTTTTCAAAAGATTTTGATCGAGAGTGATTTGATGCCCCGCGCCCCTGTGTTTAAAGATGATTTTCTGCTTTCCTCGTAAAACTACCTGCATTTCCCTGGTAATTTCTTCTGCCATTTCCGATAAATCAAAGTGACTTAGTGATGGCTTGATCATTCCGCTATCTAATTTTTCCAAAGATAAAAAGTCATTAAGAATCGCTGTGATATTAAGTACCGCACCTTTAATTTTACCCACATGTTTTCCGATATTGTTTTGATCCAGTGATTCTGCATACCGGTCGATCAGGGATGCAGATAGTTGAACAAGGCTTAACGGAGTCCGAAATTCATGCGAAGCAATGGACACAAACCTGCTTTTTAGCTGGCCAAGCTCTTTCTCCTTGTCAAGTGACTGGTTCAGTTCGACCTGCGTGCGCTTCAATGCATCTACGCTCATTCTCAACGAATGTGTTCGCTCCTCTACCTGAACCTCCAGTTGTGCCGCATAATCCTGTAACTTTCCTTCTGCCTCTTTTTCTCTGGTCAAATCGTGAATGAAGCCAGCATAAACGATCCTCCCTGAGTACTTAACCTCGCTAACACCAAGACGAAATGGAAAATAACTTCCATTTTTCTTCATGCCAATCAGCTCTCTGCCAATGCCGATGATATTTGCATCTCCCGTTTGTTCATAGTTGAAAAGATAACGGTCATGGTAAGATCTATCCGGTTGGGGCATCAGTATTGATATATTTTGTCCGATTACTTCTTCTGGGGCATAATCAAAAAGCCTGCATGCAGAGGGGTTTATCGATTCTACAATGCCCCTGTCATCGATAGTGATCAATCCGTCAATTGCATTGTCAATAATTGCTTTTAACAATACGGCATTTTCCATAATTTATTGGTTAACAGCTAAATATTTTAGCTGCATTAGTAGAACGATCACCAAAAGGGATTGTTTTGTTTTTATTCTTTCAGAGAATATCAACTCCTGTAAGGTAGTCATTCAAAAATGAAAAATGGTCAACCGCTCGTGATAAACATCATCGATCAAGGTGGGAGAGTATCATTTCTAACTACTATAGGTTGGGTTACTTTTGCTAAACGTGGTATCGTATGCAATACAGTTAGTGCCTCCAAAAGATAACATAAGTACGGAATGAATAAAATACCTGCTATTAAAAATATACTATTGTTAACGGATTTCTCTGCTAATGCAAACCATATTGCAGCCTATGCCTATGATTTTGCCAAAAAGATCCAAGCCGATATTACCCTTTGTAATGCGGTGACTATTCCGTCAGAACTTCCAAATGCGGGCCTGGTTTCGTGGCCATTCGAATCCCCAGAGGCCATCCAGAACCAAAGCAAATTAAATCTTCATAAACTGAGGGTGCACTTGCAGGGACGAGACCAATCCCATATGAAAAAGCCGCAACTGGCTATTTTAAATCAGTCAGGAAGACTCCAGAAGGTTGTTTCCGAAATTATTTCAGATAGGCCGATTGATTTACTTGCTATGGGGACTCATGATGATAATAGCATGGATAGCTTTTTGAAAATAGACCAGGCAAGAAAGATGATTGACTCCCTGCTAGCGCCAGTCTTAATAATTTCTTTGAAATCAAAATTTAGATTTATCCGCAGCATTTATTTTGCATCAGACCTCATTGACCTTCCAGGGGACAGCGCTTTCCTCAGTCAGCTTGTTAACCTATCCAGATCATTTATGGCCGAAATATTTGTAGTTAATGTTTCTTCCAGGAAAGCAGATGGAACAATAAAAGAAAAAATTTATGATATGATAAATGATCTCAGGCGCGAACTAGGCTACCCTGGTATACATTTTTGGGAAATAAACGGAGATAATGAGGTCTCCACTTTTGAAAAAATGATGATCGAAAAACGCATGGATCTATTGGTAGTGGTTCATCGGAAGCGTGGATTCTTTAGCAGGTTATTAAAGGGTAGCGTCACCAAAAAACTTGTCGGTAAGTTGGGCGTTCCAATGCTCATATATAATCAGAACAAGTAAATAGTACCATCAGTCAGATCTGATTTCCTATATCTGGGTTAATATCTCCTTTACACATGACCCTTATCATTTCCTGGCTTAGAATAGTTGAGGATATTTGATTTACACACCGTACAAACATTTAACAACGGTTTGTTAGGTGATTTTATCAGATAAGGTTATGCTTTTTATTTCCGGATCTAACTAATCATATGGCGCAACTATAGAATTATTGACATAAAGGTTACTTCAGTACATCTGTTCCAAGCCTTATATACAAAATACCATGCAAGAAATTTCAGAAGCAGAAATCAATAAAATACACCAATATTGGCAAGCAATAAATTATTTATCTGCTGGTCAGATTTATCTACAGGCCAATCCCTTATTGCGTACTCGGCTCTCTCCCGATGATATTAAACCCAGATTGCTCGGCCACTGGGGTACCTCTCCAGGATTAAACCTTATCTATGTCCATCTGAACAGATTGATAAAAGATACAAATGCGGATATTCTGTATGTCTGTGGGCCTGGTCATGGGGCACCTGCCATATTGGCCCATACTTACCTGGAAGGTGCATACACCGAACTTTTTCCTGAGGTAACAATGGATGAGAAAGGCATGCTTAAGCTTTTCAGGCAGTTTTCCACTCCTGGAGGAATTCCCAGTCACGTAAGTGCACATACGCCGGGATCAATCAATGAAGGCGGTGAATTGGGCTATTCCCTGATGCATGCTTTCGGCGCTGTATTTGATAATCCAAACCTGATTGCCGCCTGCGTAATCGGCGATGGAGAGGCAGAAACAGGACCGCTGGCAGCAAGCTGGAATTCAGTTGCTTTCTTAAATCCTGCCAGAGATGGCGCGGTACTGCCTATACTTCATCTAAACGGATACAAAATATCAAGCCCTACAATATTTTCCCGCATGGATGATACTGCATTAAGTGAATTATTCAAAGGTTATGGATATGAGGCATTTTTCGTTGAGGGGGAACATCCACACAATGTGCACCATCAGCTGTCGTCTACTTTGGATATCGTTTATGATAGGATCAGGAAAATCCAGTATAATGCCAGGGCTGAGGGTATGATACACCAGAGAAAGTGGCCTATGATTATTTTAAGAACGCCCAAGGGATGGACCGGACCCAAATTATGGAATAATCTGCCTATAGAAGGATCCTTCCGTTCGCACCAGGTTCCATTGGCAGGAGTTAAGGAGAATCCTGAGAAATTGAAGGCCCTTGAGGCATGGATGCGTAGCTATGAGCCAGAAAAACTTTTTGATGAGCAGGGCACACTAAACGCTGAGCTCAGGAGCCTCTCGCCCGCTGGGGATAAAAGAATGAGTGCATTACCTTATGCAAACGGGGGAATATTGTTGAAGGAACTTATTCTGCCGGATTTCAAACACTACGGTATCAAAGTGGTTCATCCGGGAGCAGTGGAAGCAGAGAGTACCCGTAATTTAGGTAAGTTTTTGCGTGAAATATTTACCATGAATGCAGCTAACAAGAACTTTAGGCTTTTCTGTCCCGATGAAACGAACTCTAATAGATTAGAGGCCGTTTTTCAGGTGACTGATCGCTGCTTTATGGAGAAAATTATCGATAGTGATGATAAATTATCTCCGGATGGCAGGGTGATGGAGGTATTGAGCGAGCACCTTTGCGAGGGCTGGTTGGAAGGTTATCTGTTAACGGGCAGGCATGGCCTGTTTCCATGTTATGAGGCTTTCGTAACCATTGTCGATTCTATGGTCAGCCAGCATGCAAAATGGCTGAAGACCACTCAGGAAATCCCCTGGCGTAAGCCAATAGCTTCGTTAAATTACCTTTTAACATCTCATGTATGGAGGCAGGATAATAATGGTTATAGTCATCAGGGACCGGGTTTTATCGATACAGTGGTCAATAAAAAAAGTAGCGTAATCAGGATCTATTTACCGCCCGATGCCAATACGCTGTTATCTGTAATGGATCATTGCCTGAGGAGCAAGAACTATGTTAATGTTGTGATTGCCGGAAAACAGCCTGAACTGCAGTGGTTAGGGATGGAGGAAGCTGTTGCGCATTGTGAAAGGGGTGCATCCGTTTGGGAATGGGCTGGAAATGATCTTGGTGACCCTGAGGTGATCCTGGCATGCGCTGGAGACGTACCCACTCAGGAAACTATCGCAGCAGCAGAAATTCTTCGTATGCACTTACCTAAGCTTAGAGTAAGGGTTGTAAATGTGGTCGATTTAATGGCCCTTTCTCCAAGAGCATATCATGCGCATGGATTAAGTGACGAATATTTTAGAGAACTGTTTACCGATACAGTCCCGGTGATTTTTGCATTCCATGGTTACGTCCGTATTATTCATGACCTGGTTCATGGACGTACGGATCCCGCACGGTTTCATGTCCGGGGATTTATGGAGGAAGGAACAACCACCACACCATTTGATATGGTGGTATTAAATCAGATGAGCCGGTATCATTTAGCTATAGAAGCGGTTAAACATATTCCCCGGTTTCAGCAACAGGCCGATGAGTTTATCCGTTTTTGCGAGGATAAATTAGCCAGCCATAAAGCATATATAGGTGTACATCTTGATGATATGCCAGAAATAAAAAACTGGAAATTACAGGGCGCCCGATAAATAAACAGAATATGATGATGAGAAGGAGCAAATTTGGCCCATTGATAATGGAAATTATAATGAAAACAAAGAATAAAAAACTAGCGGAGGAGGTTAGACTGGCTATCACGGCCGATTCTTTTATCGCTGTAGAGAAAATAGAGATTTCGGTGAATGATGGTCTTGTGACCCTTAAAGGATCTGTGGACAGCTACGCCAAAAAACTTGCTGCAGAACATGCCGCAAAATTTGTAAGAGGGGTAAAAAAGGTTATTCAGAAAATAGAAGTCAGGTTTTCATTTAAAAGCAACCTAATTGTTTACATGGGTGCAAACCTGGTTCTGGATAGTAAGCATTCTTATAAAAATGACAACGATCAACCGATGAATCTCATAGGCCCCTTACATCCGGATTTGCACTTTGAAAGGAGTACTAATGAAATCTGGTGAAAATGAAAATGATGAGAAGGAAAATGGAATCGGCTTGTCCCGTTGATATTTACTTTTAAGGCTGGGCGTATTGAACTGGATATCCAGCCGGTACTTATTTAATGAGCTCTCCAAAAATATGATGCGCTGGCCATATCCTTTAGGGGGGGTATCAAAAAAATCTTTAAAAAATGGGAACACTTTAGTGCGGACAGGTTCATTGGTTTGGTTTTTGTAGATACTTTTAAGGAACTGATTATTTGATCCTGAATATATGAACAGGTTTTTTTAACAATTTCTTAATTCTCCAATAAAATAATCCACGAACAAAACGTTGTCTATGACCAGAACCGAGCTCTTTGGGTACAGCCCTGATGCAGAATATCAAACCAGTGTAGCTTATTTTTCAATGGAGTTTGCCATTGATCAATCCCTTAAAATTTATAGCGGAGGCCTTGGTTTTCTCTCCGGATCCCATCTTCGGAGCGCATTCGAAAAGAAACAAAATTTGTTGGGCATAGGCATGCTTTGGAAATACGGTTATTACGATCAGGTAAGGGATAAGGATAACAATATGGTTCCCAATTTCGTTCAGAAAGATTATTCTTTTCTGGAAGATACAGGAATTGTTATTTCTGTTCCGGTACATAGTGCTACCGTTAAAGTCAAAGCATTTTTATTGCGGCCGGCCACATTTGGCACCGCACCTTTATTTTTGCTGAGTACTGATCTTGCTGAAAATGATGAAGTAAGCAGAAGTATTACTCACAGGTTATACGACCCAAATGAGGCCACCCGGATTGCGCAGTCAATCATTCTGGGGATCGGAGGGGGAATGCTGCTGGATCAGCTCAACCTGCAGCCAGATTATTATCATATGAACGAAGGGCATGCGGTGCCACTCAATTTTTATCTGTATTCAAAGTATCAAAAGCTAGAAGAGATAAAAAAAAGAATGGTATTTACAACCCATACCCCTGAGCTTGCGGGTAATGAAGAACATGATTTTTCGCTGTTAAAAGAAATGTCGTTCTTTTACCATATGCAGGAGCATGAAGTTAAATTTGTGCTGGGACTGGAAGGAGAGAAGTTTAACTACACCCTGGCCGCATTAAAGTTTTCAGGCAAAGCGAACGCTGTTTCCAAACTTCATGGAGAAGTTGCCCGCGAAATGTGGGGAGGATACGATGGCATTTGCGAGATTGTTTCCATTACGAATGCACAGAATCAGAAGTATTGGCAGGATAAGGCAATTGTCCAAAGCGTGACCGGGCATAAGGAACAAGAGTTTTTAGATCGGAAAAAGGAATTAAAATCACTCCTGTTTCAGCAAGTTGCAGATCAGACAGGCAAACTATTCGATGAAAATGTACTGACCCTGGTGTGGGCAAGGCGTTTCGCCGGATACAAACGGGCAGATCTGCTGATGCATGACTGGAAGCGTTTCGAAATTTTATTAAAGCATTCAAAATATCCAATACAGATTATTTGGGCAGGAAAACCCTATCCGGAAGATACTGGCGCGAATCAGATTTTCAATCAGATCATTGATAAAATAAAGGCGTTCCCTAATTGTGCCGTTTTGGTAGGGTACGAACTCGGTTTATCCTCATTACTAAAGAAAGGGGCTGATGTGTGGCTTAATAATCCAAAAATGTATCGGGAAGCTTCAGGAACCAGCGGCATGACTGCGGCGATGAATGGCGCGATCAACCTTTCTATTCCTGATGGATGGATTCCTGAGTTTGCTGTAGATGGCGAAAACTGTTTCCTTATCGAACCTGCTGAAGATTCGTTATCACAGGAGGAGAAAGATAAAAAGGAGAATGCCAGCTTGATGGATGTTCTGGAAAAAACAGTTTTGCCTACCTACTACGATCACCCGTCAAAGTGGTTTGATATTGTTCAAAACGGTATAAAAGGCGTAATCCCTGAATTTGAGTCAGCGAGAATGGCAGATGTCTATTATAAGCAAATGTATCGTCAGACTCATTAAAAACTTTAACACTAGTTTCAATATTCTTTCTTACTAAACTCCACTGTCATGACCACCCGCAACCAATAAGGTGACTAACATCATTTCATTTGTTTTAAGCTATACCGACCTTTGTTGTCAGCGTATAGCTTAAACAAATAACAAAATGAAATCTATTATCATCATTAACGACCATAGTCCGGAATCTGAGCATGCCGCAATATTTGCGCTGGTGTTGGCACAGCGTCTTGGAGTAAATATGATCCTGGGTAATTTACCGGTTCTAAAATTAACCACGGATGAATATGGATGGACGGAAACGCTTTCAGAGATAGGCGATGCTGTAGCGGTTGATTCCAAGCTGATGAAAAACCTTTTGGAAAGAAAAATGCTACATCAGGGATTTAAACCGATAATTCAGGAGCGCAGTTTTTCTAGTGAAACCGGGGATCTATACAGGCTGGCCAGCGAAAACGAAATCATAATGGTTATAAAGGGGTTGGATGAATTTCTGCCCGAGGCTTTGCTGAATGTAAATCTTGCCATTAACATTCTATTACATAAGATTCAGGTGCCGCTTCTTATCATTCCTTCTTCGTGGTCTGAGAATGAACTCAAACGGATGGTATATTTAACTGATGTGCGTTTCTGTGGCATTGGGAGAGTAAAGTTTCTGGCAAATCTCGCTAGCTGTTGGGATGCCAATCTGGTTATCGCACACTCTGTTGCCAGTGGCTTGCCATTGATGGAGACCAGTCAGGCGAACGAAGTATTCAATGAAGAAATCAGCCGGCAGATATGCTATAAGAAACTCTTCCTGAACATGCTGGTTCAAGACGGGGCTACGGATATGCTGGAAGTTTTAGTGAGTGAAATGAAGGCCGACCTTTTAGTTCTTGTTGATCAGCATTTTCATTTTAATTTCCTCACTCAGCAATATTTCAAAGATAAGTGCTCATTGTATAATCCAGTTCCCATCCTGATCTTTCCATCTTAAACCTTTAATTAAAATAATCTACTTATGAATGGCATAAAAAGCACCTCCGCAGAGTACCGTCAATATCACGCTATAGCCAGGCATTGGGCATCCGATATTGATTTTTTTAAGATCGAAACCGTTTTTCTCCACCACCTTTTGGATGACTATTTTATCCGCCTTTCGGGTCCTGAATATCTTGAAGCACTAAAAAGTGTAGGTGCTAAACTGCTAGAGCTTGAAAAGGATAAGTATAATGCAGATATCCATCTGATTGAGCACCTAAAGAATCTGGAAGGGCAGACTGAGGATCTAGTATTTGAGCGTGGGGAATTCCTGGCAGATAAACACGAGCACATGGAACATGTGATGACCCATCTCACCACCACTTACAGGATACTCAAAAAAGAACTTTTTTTGCTGATACAACAGGTTATAAAAGCTCAACTAGAAATATCATTAATTCATTAACGCCTTACGTCTTCTATCCAGAGTATGGTAATGATTAAGGGCAGTCGAAAGGCTGACCTTAATCATTTCGGGAGAAATGAATTAGGTTGAAGTTTGTTGCTCAAGATTATGATAAAATTCCCCATCCTTTTCAATAACTAACAGATGAAAAATATCTTCAAACCTAAACATCTTTCAAAAGGATACAGGACCGTGTTCATCATATGGATGATCTGCCTGCTTGCACATATGTCCTTCAACGTACTGGCGCAGAATCCTGTGATTATTTTTACTAAAGAGGGAGAAAAACAGAATGCGTTTATCTCTGAGCAGACCAAGGCGCAGCTTTTAGCTTGCCAGGGCACGCTTAACTATCCCAAATCCGTGGAGCGTTTTTATAAATCCAAAGGTTATACATTGGCCTGGGTGGAAAAGCAAAATCACAACAGACAGCTCGCTCCTGCAATGATGATCCTGGACTGCATTTCCCAGTTTGGTCTTAGCCGTCAGGACTTTCATGCCAGTGAGCTCATTTATAAGCAGGTACAGGTATTAGCCGAGGAGCCCGATATGTTGGGTGGTGGCCAGCGTGCAATCTTCGATGTATTGATGACTGACGCTATGATCACTTTTATGAACCACCTGCACTACGGGAAATTCAATACGATATTGACCCCGTCCAAAACCGATGAGGGAGGTTATGGAGATTTCAACGCTGAAGGACGGTTGCTTGCTTTAATGGAGAGTAAAGATTTCTATAATGAAATAGCATCAGCACAGCCCTCATCAAAAGAATATGATGACCTGCAAAAATATCTACACCTTGTTCGCGGCCAATATCTGGAGGATAGCTATGAATTCCCAGAGGAAAGTGTCAAGAAAATGACGATAAATATGGAACGTTTAAGGTGGCTTTCAGCGAGCCAAACGCCTAGCCTTATCATTAACATTCCTGCCTTTACAGCTAAAATGAAGCTAAGAGACGCTGTATATGTCTTTAAAATTATTGTGGGAAAACCATCTTCTCCTACGCCTGTACTTGAAAGCGTGCTGACCGGTATTACTGCCGTACCAGATCGCAGGGTGACTGGTAAATCTTTTGTAAGAGAAGTTCTGTCCGGAGCGATAAAAAATCCTGGCTATCTGGAAAACAACCATTATGCCATTTATGACTCGAGGGGCAGATTTGTTGAAATCACGACGAAGAAACTCTTGCAGATAAAAGCGCAGCCAAAAGATTATCATGCAAGGCAGTCCGTTGCCTGTGGCAATGCAATGGGCAAAATTCTATTCCGCTTTGCAGGTGCTGCCGGTATTTATATTCATGATATGCCTTTATCCAAATTGGCCCGATTGCCACAAAGGGCACTGGGTAATGGCTGTATCCAGATTGACCAGGCCGAAAAACTGGCCGGATTATTATTGGTTCAGGATGGTTCACCGAAAGCGAGATCGTTATTGCATAGCGCCATTGCAAATGATAAAACAACTGATTTTACGCTTAACAGGTCTGTTGGGGTGAAAATAACTTACCTGACCTGTGAAATGATCGATAGCCAACTTGTTATCTATAAAGATATCTATGCCCAGGACAGGGCCCTGGAAATGGCCATGTACGGTTATGAGCGACTGCTGGCTTCAGATAAAAAAATCAAGGCCATAAGTTTAAAGGGGATCCGTTAAAGGGATCCCTCATCCGCAGTCCATTCCGAACTAAAGCTTCCCAGCCGCTGGTGATACATTTCATCGCCGCTATGCTGGGTAAATTCAATATTAAGCTGACCGGTTTCCAGTCCCAGCACTTCATTGCACATATCAATAAGTGCCCTGGAAAGTTCTGTTCTGATCAGTGCATCCCTTCCTTTTCTAATATCGCACATCATAACTGCTGCGGGCATGGGCTCCCCATCTCCACAGCGCCAGAGGGATCCCTCGCCAAGCTCGCGAATACTTACCGTTATGCGGTTCTGATCTGCTTTCATTATTTTAGAATATACTTCACCGATTCTTTTCGCCAACAATTTTTTGGTAGCGTAAGGGTAGCTTCTGATGACTTCCAACTGAAGATAGGGCATAACTTTGATTATTTGATATTGACAGACCTGAATTGGTTTATCACGCTGACAAGATAGGCTTAATTGTAGTTGATCGCTGCTGATTCACATCACCTCATTTCTTGATAGCGGTCATCGCTCAGTTAGCCACCTTTAAGCACCTTTACAGCAGATCCTAAATAAAGCAATATGTCTATTTTAAAAGAAATAAATCACTCACGTCTTTCTGCAACAAGAACCGAACACGACAGCATGGGGGAAGTCCAGGTGCCAAAAAACCGTTACTGGGGAGCGCAGACCGAACGTTCCAGAAACAATTTTGAGATCGGACCAAAGGCATCCATGCCCCAGGAGATTATTGAGGCTTTTGGTTTTCTGAAGAAAGCAGCTGCTTTTGCTAATAAAGACCTCAATGTTCTGCCCGAAGATAAAAGGGATCTGATCGCAAAGGTATGCGATGAAATTATAGAGGGAAAGCTGTTCGGGGAATTTCCGCTGGTGATCTGGCAGACGGGATCCGGAACCCAGTCAAATATGAATGCAAACGAGGTGATCTCTAATCGGATTCATGTGCTTCAGGGCAATGAAATGGGTGAGGGCAAAATCTATGTTCACCCAAATGATGATGTAAATAAATCGCAGTCCTCAAATGATACTTTTCCAACGGCCATGCACATTGCAGCTTACAAGATATTGATTGATGTTACCATCCCTGGTATTGAAATACTCAGGGATACCTTAAGGATAAAATCAGAAAAATTCAAAAATGTGGTCAAAATTGGCCGGACCCACCTCATGGACGCGACGCCCTTAACACTCGGTCAGGAAATATCCGGTTATGTTTCTCAACTGGACCATGGGTTAAAAGCTTTGCGTCATACCTTGGATCACCTTTCTGAACTGGCCCTTGGCGGTACTGCCGTTGGTACAGGAATGAATACGCCTGTTGGCTACGACTTTACCGTTGCAAAATATATCGCTGATTTTACCGGTTTACCGTTCCGTACAGCTGACAATAAATTTGAGGCACTGTCAGCTCATGACGCGATTGTAGAAAGTCACGGTGCGCTGAAACAGATCGCAGTGTCCCTGATGCACATTGCAAACAATATCCGTATGCTGGCCTCAGGTCCCCGGTGCAGCATTGGCGAATTGCATCTACCAGAAAATGAGCCTGGATCTTCCATTATGCCCGGTAAAGTAAACCCGACCCAGAACGAGGCGGTAACCATGGTCGCTGCGCAGGTATTGGGCAATGATGTAGCCGTAACTGTTGCAGGATCAAACGGTCAGTTTCAGCTCAATGTATTCAAGCCTGTAATGGCCGCAAATTTTCTGCAGTCAGCAAGACTGATAGGGGATGCCTGCTGTTCATTTAACCAGCATTGCGCTTTGGGCATTGAGCCTAATTATGATGGCATCAAAAAACACCTTGAAACTTCACTCATGCTCGTAACTGCTTTGAATCCCCACATTGGCTATGATAATTCAGCGAAAATTGCCAAAGCAGCCCTTAAGGATAACAGATCGTTAAGGGAATCTGCGATCTCCCTTGGCCTGGTTACCGGTGAACAGTATGATGAATGGGTACGGCCGGAGGATATGATCGGAACAATTAAGTAGCAGTTTTTTATTAAAAATCATTAACAAAACACCCATATCGTGAAACACTTCTATTTACTTATTATAATCGTGATGGTCAGTCCATTTGTAGCCTCGGCGCAACAAAAAGACCGGACCAGGCTAAGCGATACCCTTAAAAACTATTCCGCCTATAAAAGGAAACTGACATTTGCAGGGGTCCTTCAGACCAGGTACGTACTTTCTTTAGATAAGGATGTCGATATCAATGGAAAGAATTTTGATCCTGCCACATCAAAAGCCATATCAAATACCTTTCTGGTGAAACGGGCAAGAGTGATGGTAAAAGGGGATATCAATGATCATTTTTCAGCAAATATCCTGGCCAACCTGGCCGAGTTTAATAGCGACCCGACCAACAAAGTACTTGAAAACGCCTATATCAAATATTCGCTCAACGATTATTTTCATATTCAGGCCGGTCAGTTTCGCCCATTTTTTGGGATAGAGGATGCTATGGCTGTCGACATCATCCGCACACTTGATTTTTCCAACCAGTATTATGCCTTTGGGAAAAATGGGTGGCAGAGTTTTCAGACCGGGATTTCCGTTTTAGGCAATGTGATCCCTGGAGGCAAGGTCCGATACTTTGCAGGCGCTTACAATGGGAACAACAAGAACCAGTCTTCAGATGATAACAACACCAAAAATCTTTATGGCAGACTGGAAGCTGATTTTTTAAAGGATTTTACCATTGGCATTAATGCAGGTTCAGGCAGTATGGCATCCAGTAGCATTGGCAAAGCTTTTGGCGCGGACGCCACAGCGAAGATCCCCTTAACCAAGAAATTTGACCTGCTTTTAATGGCCGAATTTAAAACAGGTGCAAACTTTTTAGCATACAACGCAGATAAGCAGCTATCCCGTCCGGATATAAGCGAATACCAGATGCAAGGGTTTTATTTCTTCCCGACATTGCGCTATAACCACGAAAGCCGAAGGCTGCGTGCGATCGAATTCTCCTGCAGATATGAATATTTTGATGAGAACTACAAGCTGGCAAGTAATCCCCGTCAGACCCTGATCCCCAACGTCTCTTTAATTTTTGCCGATGACTTTTATGCAGCCGTTCAATTTGGCGTAGCAATAGACAGATTCAGAAACCAGGTGCCATTAACTACAACTTACAATCACAGCCTGGGCTATGTCCAGTTACAAATACGCTTTTAAAACAATATTATGAAAGAGATCAAATTTAAATCGCTCATCATCACCCTTGTGGTCGGTGTGGCCATCTGGTTTATTCCTGTGCCTGATGGGGTGAAACCCAACGCCTGGCATTTGCTTGCTATTTTTGTTGCAACTATTGTTGGGATTATTTCCAAGGCTGCAACAATGGGAACCATGGCTATTATCGGTATCACCCTTTGCGCCGCTACTCAGGTTTTAGCACCCGGCGATCCGACAAAATCGATACTGAATGCACTCAGTGGGTTTGGCAATTCCACCATCTGGCTGATCGGCCTGGCATTCTTTATCGCCCGGGGTTTTATCAAAACCGGCCTTGGAACCAGGATTGCCTATAGTTTTATTAAGATTTTTGGCAAAAGCCCATTGGGGCTGGCTTACGGACTGAACACAGCCGACCTTATTTTAGCTCCTGCCATTCCCAGTAATACCGCAAGGGCGGGAGGGGTGATCTTTCCGATCATGAAATCTATTGCCGTAAATATGGGCTCAGTTCCAGAGAAGCCAGAAACACATCGCAAGATCGGTGCTTTTCTAACTTTAAGTAGTTACAATGCGAATATGATCACCTCGGTAATGTTTCTGACCGCGACAGCGAGTAACCCTATGGCCCAGAAGTTCGCAAAAGACCTAGGCGTAACCATTACCTGGGGGAGCTGGGCCATTGCGGCGCTGATTCCTGGTTTGGTGTGTTTTCTTTTGGTTCCGATATTTCTGTATAAGGTTTTCCCACCCGAACTAAAAGAAACGAAGGAAGCGCCCGCAATTGCGGCCAAGCAGTTGAAGGAGATGGGACCGATGACCATCAAAGAATGGCTCATGGTTGCAACATTTTTTATTCTCCTTGTGCTATGGATATTTGGAAACCTTTTTGCAATTGATGCCACCACCGGAGCATTGATTGGACTTTGTATACTGCTTTTATGCGGCGTGCTCACCTGGGAAGATGTGAAGTCAGAAAAAGGGGCGTGGGATACCATTGTATGGTTTTCTTCCCTGGTGATGATGGGATCCTTTTTAAATTCACTGGGTTTTATCGGTTGGTTTGGCCACCTGGTCGGTGGACAGATGGCACATTTGAGCTGGCAGCTGGCCTTTCCGGTAATCATTCTGGTTTATTCTTATTGCCATTACATGTTTGCCAGTGCAACCGCGCAGGTTGCCGCGATGTACTCGGTGTTTTTGGCTGTAGGTATTGCAGTTGGTGTACCGGAGACTATGCTGGCGATATTTCTTGGAGCTTGCGCTTCATTGATGGGCTCGCTTACACATTATGGGCATGGTCCAGCTCCGATATTTTTTGGAAGCACCTATGTAGACCTAAAGGACTGGTGGAAACAGGGCTTCTTGATGAGCGTGCTTTTCCTGCTCGTTTGGTTTCTGGTCGGCGGATTATGGTGGAAAGTCATCGGACTTTGGTAAACAATTGATAACGACTGAAACTATAGAAACAGATTTGATAGGGCAAGAATAATCAAAGGTTCTATCCAACAAATAAAAATGTAATACATGAAACAGACGACATTAACATACAAACTGGTGATGGCCTCGACGGGACTTTTCCTCTGCTTCTTTCTGGTGATCCATCTGCTGGGAAACCTGCAACTCCTGTTACCTGAATCTCAAGCCCGGGAACAGTTTAACTGGTATTCCCACCTGCTTTCGGGGAATATCCTGATCAAAATTATCTCATATGTACTGTATCTCTCGCTGATCGGACATGCGGTTTATGCACTAATCATCACCAGGAAAAACATAAAGGCTAATGGTAGCCAATATGTTTACGATAAGCGCAGTCAGGTGAGTTCGTGGAACAGCCGGAACATGGGTATACTGGGCACGATTATCTTGATCTTTCTGATCATCCACTTTAAAGATTACTGGTATGTGTACAAGTTCGGCCATTTGCCGCTAGATGCGAAAGGAAATAAAGATCTGTATTCCATTGTGATCAGCTCATTCCAGCAGGGCTGGTATGTCATTATTTATGAGCTTTCCTTCCTAGCACTTGGATTCCATCTCTTACATGGCTTTTTCAGTGCATCTAGAACATTGGGGCTCTACCATCCTAAATATGCTAAGATGGTTCGTATTTTTGGATGGATCTATTCTTTAGCGATCATCCTGGGTTTTATGCTGATACCCATTTACATTTATTTTAATCTAAACACGCTATGATAGACGCTAAAATTCCTGCCGGCGATCTCGCCGATAAATGGAACAATTATAAGGATAGCTCAAAACTCATCAACCCTGCCAACCGTAAAAAGCTCGATATCATTGTCGTAGGTACAGGGCTTGCAGGTTCTTCCTGTGCGGCAACACTGGCAGAGCAAGGCTATAATGTGAAATCTTTCTGCTTTCAGGATTCTGCACGAAGGGCACATTCGGTTGCAGCCCAGGGCGGGGTAAATGCAGCAAAGAATTACAAAAACGATGGAGATAGTGTTTACCGGATGTTCTATGATACGATTAAAGGCGGCGATTTTCGCTCCCGCGAAGCCAACGTATACCGCCTGGCCGAATGCTCGCTGGCGCTTATCGATCAGGCAGTGGCGCAGGGTGTGCCTTTTGCAAGAGAATATGGGGGATACCTCAACAACCGCTCTTTCGGCGGGGTGCAGGTATCCCGGACCTTTTATGCCCGGGGTCAGACCGGACAGCAGCTGATGATCGGTGCCTATCAGGCACTGATGAGACAGGTATCGGCAGGAAAGGTGAAAACTTATACCCGCCATGAAATGCTTGATTTGGTTTTAATCGACGGCAAAGCCCGTGGCATTATTGCCCGTAACCTGGAAACTGGAGAAATTGAACGCCATGCGGCAAACGCAGTAGTTCTGGCAACAGGTGGCTATGGAAAGGTTTATTATCTCTCCACCCTGGCCATGGGCTGCAACAGCTCAGCGATCTGGAGGGTACATAAAAAAGGTGCTTTCATGTCGGGGGTTAGCTGGATACAGTTTCATCCAACCTGTTTGCCACAGATTGGCGAAACCCAGTCCAAACTCACCTTAATGTCCGAATCGCTCCGCAATGACGGGCGGATCTGGGTACCTAAAAAAGCCGGGGATGGGCGAGTGCCAAACGATATACCCGAAGATGAAAGAGATTATTATCTGGAAAGACGTTACCCTACTTTCGGTAATCTTTCTCCACGCGACATCTCTTCAAGGGCGGCAAAGGAAAGGATTGATGCCGGTTGCGGTGTTGGTCCGATGAAAAATGCGGTTTGCCTTGATTTTTCAAAAGCTATTGAGGAGCAGGGAAGGGATAAAATAGAAGAGAAATATGGAAACCTTTTCCGGATGTACGATAAGATTAACGGAGTTGATGCCTATAAGGAACCCATGCTGATTTCTCCGGCAGCCCACTTTACCATGGGCGGGCTTTGGGTAGATTATGATCTGATGACAACCATTCCCGGCCTCTTTGCCCTGGGTGAAGCCAATTTTTCAGATCATGGAGCCAATAGACTGGGTGCCAATTCACTACTGCAGTCCTGTGTGGATGGGTATTTTATTGCGCCGTACACCATCCCTAATTACCTTTCAGGAGAACTTAAAGCAGTAAAGGTCGCCACTGACCATCCTGCCTTTGCCGAAGCAGAAAATTCTGTCAGAGAACAGCTTAGCAGGTTTTTAAATTTGAAAGGCCATCTGTCTGCCGATCATTTCCATAAGACACTCGGTAAACTGCTTTACGATAAATGCGGACTTTCCAGAACCAAAGAGAGTTTAGAACAGGCAATAGTAGAAATCAAAGCGCTCAAAAAATCCTTTGACCACGAGCTGAAGATTACCGGGGATGACGGAGTGAATTCTGAGCTTGAAAAGGCAGGGCGCGTTTCTGATTTTCTGGAACTGGGTGAGCTGATGTGTTATGATGCCCTGCAAAGAGAAGAGTCCTGCGGCGCACACTTCAGGGAAGAATACCAGACTGCTGATGGAGAAGCGGTGCGCAACGACCAGGATTTCTGCTACGTGTCGGCATGGGAGTGGAAAGGCGAAGGGGCTGAACCCAAACTGCATAAGGAACCGTTGGTTTTTGATACCGTTCAGCTTACCGTTAGGAGTTATAAATAGTTAATTATTAAGAAATTTATCATGAACCCGAAATGATTAAAATGATGATAAACATTCAATACTATCATTATTTTAATCATCAAAGGCTCCATCTCACATTATTAAAATAAACAAGAAGATGAAATTATATCTGAAAGTCTGGCGTCAGGAGCACAGGGAATCAAAAGGAAATATGGTCAGCTACGAAGTTGACGGGATCTCTGAGCACATGTCTTTTCTGGAGATGCTTGATCTGTTGAATGAAAGATTAATCCAAAAAGGGGAACGGGTTATTGAATTTGACCACGATTGCAGGGAGGGGATTTGCGGTGCCTGTGGCATGATGATCAACGGTAGGGCACATGGACCGCTCACCGGAACAACCACTTGCCAGTTGCACATGAGGAGTTTTAAAGATGGAGAAACTGTTTACATTGAGCCTTTCCGCGCGGCGGCTTTCCCCGTGTTAAGGGATCTGAAAATTGACCGATCTGCTTTTGACCATATAATACAGTCAGGTGGTTATATTTCGGCACCTACGGGTCAGGCCCCCGAATCCAACAGCATGCCTATTGCACACGAAGTAACCGAAGCTGCTTTTGATGCAGCGGCCTGTATAGGCTGCGGTGCCTGCGTGGCGACTTGTAAAAATTCGAGTGCGGCACTGTTTACCTCGGCCAAAATTTCCCATCTGGTACTATTGCCCCAAGGAAAGATCGAATCTGCTGACCGCGTAATTAAAATGGTTGCTCAGATGGATGCCGAAGGTTTCGGGCATTGCTCCAATACAGAAGCCTGTGAGGTAGAATGTCCCCAGGAAATATCGGTACTGCACATCGGACGGATGAATTATGAGTACAACAAGCAATGGCATTAAAGAAATAATCAAATGATCACAACCGCTTATCAATTAATTGCTGTTCTAATCCTATATGCCTTTTTGGTGCTGCTGGCCAACTGGTATAATAGGCAGCTCAACAGACTGTTTGCGCTTATGGATAAATCTGCACCCAGGTTTTTTAGCTTTAGCCAACTTTTGGGATTGCCCCTACCAGTTGAGCAATATTTTCGACTGGTGCTAAAAGATGGCTCAATTACCCCGGTAGCATCCGTCCTAAACATGGTGGCCAGTTTGCAATGGTTTAGATAAACCATGGATCAGCATCCGAGGTGAGCAGTGTTTACCTCAGTGCCAGCTGGATTTACGTGGAAGGGCAGCACTATGATTTTTTTTTAAGTCGGCTGAATAAATCCAAATTTCAGTGTGATAAAATGGTATAGATCCGTGGTTAAATGCTTTAGAAAATATACAAACAAGTCTCTAATAACTGATACATGATGATAAACTCGTTCGTCGAATTTTTTGATAAAGCAAGAATTTTGTAATAGAGCTGATTAATCAGATATGGATTGATGATTTAAATCATAAGAATATTATGGTTTTCCAGTTACCCTTTTGCGATGAATTTTCCCCCAGTCGTACATCATAGCGACCAATGTATTTAGAGACTCACTGTATTCGGTAAGTTGATATTCAACTGTGATTGGCCTGGTGTCGAGAACAGTTCTTTTGACAAGCCCATTTATTTCCAATTCTTTTAATTCTTTGGATAAAATACGAGGCGATATGTCTGCTTCTCTCACCAGTTCGCGGAATTTAAATGTTCCACCCCGCAAAATCGAGATCAACACTAGTTTCCATTTACCACCCACAATATCTAACGTATCCTTGAGTGTTAGCCATGCTTTCCTGCATTCTTCTTCGGACGCAGGCTTTAAACAACGATCTGTATTGGTCATTATATCATTTTTAGATGGTATCCATTTTGTAACCCATAGCAAAGGTATACGAACATGTTAATATTTTTGTCGCATCAATTACATTATTAATTAATTCAAGAATAATTATGGATACCAAAACGAACATAGAGCTGGCAGAGCATTTATTTCATTCACACCTATCTAAATTTACTAGTCCAGAGATGACCAACGACGCATATGCTGAATTATTTACCGAAGACGCAGTTCAGGAATTTCCCTATGCACCAGCTCCTTATGCAAAGGAAGTGATTGGTCGCGATGCCATTGCAGATTATATCTCAAATGTAGTTAAAGGCGCAAAAAACTGGAATTTTATGAATTTTCAGTTTTCGGGTACAACTGATCCAAACACAATCTTTGTAGAATTTGAAGGAAGTGCTTATGTGATCGCTACGGGAAAACCATACCACCAGCTCTACATTGGCCGAATTACCATTAAAGATGAAAAAATATCGGCATACCGTGAGTTTTGGAACCCGGTGTGGATAATGGATGCCTTTATGTAACAGTCTGTATTGGCTTAAGCGGACAAATTATTCGTTTGATCCCTTCCCGCAGATTTCATGTTATGAAGGCAAGCAATATTCAGCAAAAAGTTTATTTCTGGTGAGAAAGGAGCCATCTTTTTTGGTTCATCCACTTATTATTCGGATTTACAGTTCTTTACCTTAATCTTCTCTAACTCGATGAATATTTTTTCTTATATTACTCCTTGAGGAGGTTACGGACTGCTATTGCTGCCGGACTTACGACTAACCAAATATACAGGGGATAAATTTATGAGGGGGGAAAACCAAAAGGATGCTACCGACAGGTCGCTGGGAATGAACGATATTATAGAGGTGGCGTCTCTCGCAAGAACAATCTCTGGAAGCGGCTATTTTCTTCTGGGACGGAGTGGTCAGAAATTTCTAGGTAATGGGAGGACCAGAATCATGGAATACTATAATCAGGAGGAGCTTTGGGAAGTTTTCTGTAAGATCACCGAACCCCTAGAAGTTAAAGATCGTAATCCTTCCATTAAAGATACCCGAACACCCTTCCAATTTTTTAATGTTTACCGCATCACGGGTACAAATGGCCATGTTGTTGGTGTTTTGGCAGTTTTTGATGCAAGGGAGATAAACCTTAACTTGGAGCAGAGCAAAGCTTTAAAAATATTGTGCATGCAGCTTGGAAGATTGCTCGAAGAAGATTTTTGTACAGATCTGGAAAATTATTCGGAGCTATTTGAGCTCTCCGAAGATTTGATCTGTATCTGCTCTACAGATGGAGTAATGGAAAACGTCAACCCGAGTTTTCAGCGGATTCTGGGTTGGAACGATTTGCAGATCATAGGCAAATCACTTTTCGATTTTGTTGCTGAAAAGGACAAACGAAAGACCAGGGCTAAACTTGGTCGTCTGGTTTCCAAGGCTGGGAGCGTCAGCTTCACCCACAGGCTGCTTACCAGGCAAAATGATTATCGTACTGTTGAATGGGTAGCGACTGTGGTGCCGACAACAGGCAAGGTTTCTGCTATAGGCCGTGACATCACCGAGGAAATTGAAAAACAGAAAAAGCTTGCTTTGAGTGAAAAAAAGTTCAAGGTTTTTTTTGAAAATTCACAGGGTCTGATGTGTATCCACGATCTGGATGGGAAGTTTATTTCTGTGAACGAATCCGGGGCACATATTCTTGGCTACACAAAAAACGAACTTGACGGGAAGGGACTTTATGATATCGTGCCAAAGAAAAGGCATGACTATCTGAATGAATATTTAACGGCAATCGCAAAACTCGGCCACGTTAAAGGCCAGATGATTACCTGTGCGAAGGATGGTACAGAAAGGATTTGGATGTTTTCAAATGTGCTTCAGAAAGATGATCAGGGCGAACAGTACGTAATCGGAAACGCTGTCGATATTACCGAGCGCCATGCACTGGAAAATGATCTTCGGCATACCAAATCCATCCTTGAACAAACCAACAAAGTGGCCAGGGTAGGGGGCTGGGAGCTTGATGTCATCAAAAAGGTGATTGAATGGACACCGGTTACCAAAGAAATTCACGGGGTCGAGGAAACCTTCGTTCCAGATATTAATACGGCTATCGATTTTTATAAACCAGGAGAAAGCCGGGACAAAATTACCAAGGCTATCCACGAGATCATTCAAAATGGCACAGCCTATGATCTTGAACTCGAAATTGTCAATGCCCAGGGCCGGGAGTTGTGGGTACGCGCAATCGGGAATGCAGTTTTCATAGATGGCACATGTATTCGTCTGTTTGGCACCTTCCAGGATATCGATCAGTCCAAGCGCTCGGAAATTGCTCTGGGTGCCTCCAAAAAACTTTTGGATGATGTTCTTGACGCGGCTGCTGACCTTTGTATTATCGCTACAGATAACAATGGGCTGATCACTGTTTTCAACAAAGGCGCAGAAGACCTTTTGGGTTATTCAGCTCTGGAGATGCTCGGGGCACCGATGCCACATTTTTTTGATCGCGATCTCAAAGCTGGTCTGACGGATGTAAATACACAGCATGCACCTGCTCAGGTCAAAAATCTTGGGTACTTTTTCTCTAGGCGAGGCGATTCCCGTGCCTCCCTGGACGAGCTGGTATACTTATCAACAAATCGCGAGCGTTTTGATGTCTCTCTCGCGGTATCCTCAGTGACCGATCCCAAGGGGGAAAGCGTGGGCTATCTGGGGGTCGCAAGGGATATCACAAAGCAAAAACAGATGGAAGCAGAGCTGGCTACTGAACGTGCACGCCTCCTTGCTTTTATCGAACACACTCCGGCGGCAGTAGCCATGCTGGACAACGATATGCGCTATCTTGCTGTAAGTCGAAAATGGGTGGAGGACTATAATTTTCAGGACAAAAATCTTATTGGAGCTTCACATTATACTATGTTTCCTAATCTGGACCAGGAGCGTAAACTTCGCCATAAAGAGATTTTAAAAGGCAAGGTGGATAGAAGGGAAGAGGACTTATTTATTGATTCGCAAACCGAAGAGCAGCATTTTATTACGCTGGAAATGAGACCATGGTATAAGTCGGCGTCTGAGATCGGAGGAATGATGATTTTCACCCAGAACATATCAGGCATGATCGCCCAGCGTGAAGAACTCAGGGCGGCGCGGATACATGCCGATGAGGCAAATCTGGCCAAGTCCGAATTCCTTGCCAATATGAGCCACGAGATCCGTACCCCACTGAATGGGGTAATCGGATTTACTGACCTGGTGCTCAAGACCAAACTCGATGAGACCCAGCAGCAGTATCTGCGAATTGTGAGCCAGTCAGCAGCCGCACTGCTCAATATCATAAACGACATCCTTGATTTTTCAAAGATCGAGGCTGGAAAATTTGAACTCGATGTTGAAAAATGCGATCTTTTTGAAATGGCCTGCCAGGCCACCGATATCACAACCTATCAGATCCAGTCTAAAAGCCTGGAGATGCTGCTGAACCTTGCCCCCGATCTGCCCAGATTTGTCTGGGCGGATGATGTACGTCTGAAACAGGTTTTAATCAATCTACTTGGCAACGCGTCCAAGTTTACCGAGCAGGGGGAGATTGAATTGAAAGTTGAGATAATGGAAAAGGTAGGCGGAAAATGCATGTTCCGCTTCAGTATCCGGGACACTGGAATTGGTATACAGCATGATAAACAGGACAAGATTTTTGAGGCCTTTGCGCAGGAGGATTCCTCTACCACAAAAAAATATGGCGGAACAGGGCTCGGACTGACCATCTCGAATAAACTGCTGCGCATGATGGGCAGCAAACTCCAGCTCATGAGCAGCCCAGGTATTGGAAGTACTTTTTATTTTGATATTCTGCTTCATTGTGAGCAGGGGGAGGCCGTAAGTTGGGAGGAGATCGACTCGATAAACCATGTTTTAATTGTTGACGATAACGACAACAACAGACACATCCTTGCGGAAATGCTGGGATTAAAACATATCAAAACCGATCTTGCGAAAAGCGGGTTTGAGGCCCTGCAATACCTGGCTGAGGGAAGGCGCTATGATGCTGTACTGATGGACTATCACATGCCCTTCATGGACGGGCTGGAAACCACAGCCAAAATCAGGCAGTCTTTTTTCTCAGCCCATGAGCAGTTACCGATATTGTTACTCCATAGCTCGGCGGATGATAACACGCTGATCAGTGCAAGCCGTACGCTACAGGTCAGACACCGGATGGTCAAGCCCATCAAGATGCCAGACCTTTATAATGCGCTTTCGAAGCTTCATGTTGTGGATGCAGATCAAGGTTCCCACGCTTACCACCCACCTTCTTTAAGCAAAGTTTCAGGCCATAATGCGGACTGCACCATCCTGATAGTGGAAGATAACGAAGTTAACAGGTTCCTGACCCATACCCTAATCACTAAGATTTACCCAGGGGCGAAGGTTGTTGAGGCTAAAAATGGCCAGGAAGGCCTTGAGCAGTTTAAGAGTGCCTCTCCGGATCTTATCTTGATGGATGTGCAAATGCCTGTGATGAACGGCTACCAGGCTTCCGCCGCAATAAGGGCCGTCGAAAGAACAGGACGAATCCCCATTATTGCGGTCACCGCGGGGAACGTTTCCGGAGAAAGGGAAAAATGCATTGAAGCGGGAATGGACGATTTTGTTACCAAACCCATACTCGAAGGCACGCTTGAAGTCGTTCTTAAGCGATGGGTTGATGGGATAGCAATACACTTACAAAGTCCAAATCTTCATCGCGATGTGGATTCCAAGCATTTTGATCCAGGCAAACTTAAGGTGTACTATGGTGAGAACATGGCTAAACTTGCGCGTATCGCATCACTTACCATCACCCAGTTACAACAAGCTGTCGAGGATCTAAGCAGGTATATCACAAATGAAGAACTGGAAAATATTCAGTTGCTGGGGCATAAGGTTTACGGGACTTCTGTTTCGGCAGGCCTGATCAATCTGGCAGTGCTTTCGCGCAAAATGGAGGAACTCGAAAGCTCGGACAAAGTATCATTGTCAGAATTACATAGGGAATTTAATGAGGAAATTCTCTTAGTAATCGACATATTGACAACCAGATATCTCAACGAGCAAGCAGATTAATATTTATTCTGGGGTGTGAAAACCGTAATTCGTATATTTAATTACTTTTCCAATCAGTTGAGATTCCAGTCCATTTTATTCATTCGAATGATAAAAACCACCAAATCGTTTTTGCAAGGGATTTTTGCGCCTAAATCTAGATAAAAGTTTATTTTCTGGTAATTTATATCAATGATTTTCCCTGCCCGCCTTGCCTCTGAGAAATACATTATTCTGTCTACCCGCATATATTTACTCTTTTGGGGAGTAAATATTTGCAGAATTTTATTTGCTCCATTATTCATTTTAACCATTCGCAATCCAAGGCTTTTTTTTAAGATAGTCAGTTCGATACTTCTTCAGGCATCCTGAGTGGGGGAATTTGGGAAGACCCAAATAATTAATTGGAAATCAATATCATTTTTAGGTACCCACACATGTAATTTTTTGTATATTGGGTTAGTTAGCCTTTACCTAATGATTCAATATGAGCTCCGGATCGATACAGAATGATTTTGTTAATATAAGCCTTGTTCCTGCGCTATTAAACGCTCAAGATGCGCCAGCATGCATATTAAAGATTGAGAATAATCTGATTACCATCGAGCATAAAAACGATAAGTTTACAGATCTTGTCAGAAATGGTGTGGCGAAAACTTCAACATTCACGCTACAGGATTTATACTGCGAAAGGAAAATATTATGGACAATTACTCAGGGTATCCAGGATGCCGTTGCGACAATGGGCCATTCTCAGACTCCTGCTCAACTATGTTTAGGCCTGCAGTGCCAGGATCAGATTAACTTCCTGGTAGAAAATAATTATCTTTTTTCCCAAGAAAAAGCATCATACGTGCTTCACAAATTGGAGGAACTACCCAATAAAGAAGTAAGTAAACCTAATCAAATCGTTGACGGGAATGTCTTTCAGTATATATTGGAAAACACAACCGAATCCATAATTATATTAGACAAGGATTTGGATGTTATTGAGTTCAGCCAGCAAAGTCAGATTCTTATAGAAAAATACTCTGGTCTTCGACTGGAAAAAGGCAGATCAATAGTTTTTTATATCCAAGAGCAACAGTCACCTCTTGACAAAGAACGTTACGCAAGAGTACTGAGAGGAAATACTGAACAGACAGAGCTTTTCATTCCGCGCACGGACGGTGGGAAAGAAAAAATATCCCTCACTTACAAGCCACTTAGAACCCAGGGCGATGCAATCACTGGAGTTTTTATTTCTGCCCTTAATGTAACTGAGAAAACGGCCATGGAAAATGCCCTCAGCGCTCAGGATATCGACCTGTCGCTGATTTATAACCACCTTTCAGAAACGATATTTATGATTGATATTGAAGAGAATGACCAGTTCAGGTTCACTTCTGTCAACAGGGCATTCCTTGAAAATACTGGATTGAGTGAATCTTTTGTAGTTGGCCGTTTGGTGGAAGAGGTAATTCCCGTACCTTATCTTGAACCAGCTCTGGCGCAGTACAGGCAGGCGGTTGAAACAAAAGAGCCAGTTACCAGGGAAGAACGTGCTGAGTATCCCTCAGGAGTTAGGATCTCCGTTATTACGGTGACGCCATGCTGTGATAAAACAGGGAAGTGCATAAAAATTATAGGCTCAATACACGATATAACTGCCCGGGTGAGGGCCGAAAAAATCCTCGCAGAGAATTCAATGAAACTGCAGGGTATCCTGGATTCATCCCCAGACGTTGTCTGTACTCTTAGCCGTGAGGGCGTTTTGAAGAGTGTAAGCGCGGCGGCGGAACGTCTTTTGGGATACCCGCTTAATTCGCTTATTAACAGGTCTATATTAGATTTTGTAGACAAACCCTATCACCAGTCGACAAGAGAATTTCTGCGTCGAGCTCTTCTGGGAGAGGATACGACGAATTTTGAAAATGAGCTTACAGATGTGAACGGCTTGATGGTTCCGGTGGTGTGGTCTGCCCACTGGAGCCCCCTTGAGCAGCAAATATATTGTACAGTCAGAGATGCCACAGAAAAGAAAATTGCGGATAAAATGCTTACTGACAGTGAAAAACGCTTCAAGGCAATGGTCCAAGACGGTTCGGACATGATCGCTATCCTGGACGATACAGCTAACTACCTGTATGTAAGCCCATCCTCAAAATCCGTTCTTGATTTTGAGCCGGAAATATTCCTTGGCCGTAATGCATTTGAGTTCATACACCCTGAGGACATTGAAAAAGCCAATCAGGAATTTGCAACGGCGGCTGGAAAGAAAAAGGTGTCCTTGAGTCCTTTTCGCTTTCGGCATAATAATGGCAGCTGGAGATATGTCCAAACCGTAATTACTGATTTGAGGGAAACTCCCGCGATAAGGGGTTTTGTCGCCAACTCGCGGGATGTGACCGATGCGGTCAAAGCCCAGCGCGCGCTGGAAGCCAGTAATGAACGGTATCGTTACGTAAGCAGGGCAACCTCAGATGCCATCTGGGATTATAATGTGGCGACGAGTTCACTATTGTGGGGAGAGGGATTTTTAAAGATGTTTGGTTATTCGCAGTATATGTTGGATTCCGATATCCAGACCTGGAACAGCAGGATTCACCCGGAAGATGCAGGGCGGGTAGAAAGAAAACTTGAGGCATTTTTCAGGTCGGAGGAAACGAATTGGAGGGATGATTACAGATTTTTGAAAGCTGATGGAAACTATGCTCACGTCGTTGATAAGGGGTTTGTTATCAGGGATACGGATGGTTTGCCTGTAAGGATGATAGGCGCCATGCAGGATATTACCATCAGGAAAAAGGAGGAGTCTCGCCTACGGGTGCTTGAGTCGGTTGTAACCAATACAATCGATGCGGTAGTTATCGCTCAGATTCGCCCTTCTGGGAAACATTTGACTCAAATTGTTTTTGTTAACAAAGCTTTTGAGCGGATGACCGGATACCGGACCAAAGAAGTTGAGGGACGAAGCCCATGGTTTTTACAAGGATCAGGTTCTGAAAGGGCGGAACTCGAAAAGCTGATTTACAGTATCCAAAATAATAAACCTTATCAAGGTACAATCACTAATTATAAGAAAAACGGGGCTGAAATATGGGTGAGTTATTCGGTTACTCCCGTCACTGATGGACAGGGTAACTACACCCATTGGATTGCTATTTTGCGAGATGTTACCGAAGCTAAAAAGCGTGAGTTTCAACAAGCCTTATTAGCCGATGTTAATAGGTTATTTAATAAGGAAAATGGCTTGAGGGAAACTGTAATTACCGTGTTGTCCAAAATTTCGGAGTTCGGAAATTTAGGGTTTGCTGCGCTTTGGACCAATGATAGCTTGAGTGGTCAACTTGAACTTACCGCTTCTCAGATGTACTACCCTTACAACGCAGGCCTAGCTGAAAATCAAAATGTTTCCATGAGCAAGTTTTACGCCTTACAAATCAAGAATAATGGAAGGCAGGGATACTGGAAAATTACTGACAATAGGGATGAGCTATTGAGAAATGATATTAAACAACTTTGGGGAATGCCTCTTTTTCATTCCGAAAAATTGATAGGTGTTTTACTGATGGGGACTAAAAGCTCATCAGATTTTGATCTTTCTCATCTTCCAGAAAATTTCGGTAACTATCTTGGTACAGAACTCCACAGAAAAAAACTTGAGCAGGATTTGGAGCACATCTTCAACCTAGCGCCCGATATCATCGCGATTACTGATTTTGAGGGGAACTTCAAAAAGCTAAACCCTGCTGCATCGAACCTCCTTGGGTTTAGCATCGAAGAGTTTCTCTCACGGCCTTTGAGCGATTTTTTGCACCCAGAAGAAAAGCCGTTAAGACTTGAGCAGCTTTCAAAACTCCGTGAAAGTGGTAGTAGCTATTACATTGAAGAAAGATATTTAACCAAGGACGGCAGAAGTAAATGGCTTGCATGGACATCTCAGCCGCTTGAGGATGAAAGGCTGGTTTATTCTGTTGCCAAGGATATTACCGATAAGAAAGAACTTGAACAACTATTGCTCAACTCTAATAGTCTGGCGAGAATAGGAAGCTGGGAAATGGTTTTCCCGGAAAAAAAGGTAAGTTGGTCGGTTATAACCCGGGAAATTATGCATGCCAAGCTCGATTATATTCCCAGACCAGAATCTCCGCTAGGCGAATTTTACCCTCAAGACGCAATGGAAATGATGAATGGCTGTATCCGTGGTGCTATAGATCTGGGAACCCCCTGGGACGAAGTGCTCCAAGTGAGAACGATTTCTGGAGGGTTAAAGTGGGTACGCAGCATCGGAAGTACAGAGCAGATTGACGGCGAATGCCTTAGGGTTTTTGGGAGTTTACAGGATGTTGATCTTCAGGTCTGTGCAGAAATTTCAGCCAAAGAAGCGCGGGCAGAACTGGAAGAATCCGAGAAAAGATATAGTGAGCTATTTCATCTGAGCCCCCTGCCTATGTGGGTTTATGATTTTGAAACCCTTGACTTTCTAGATGTAAATCAAACAGCCATTGCCAGTTATGGCTTTAGCAGAACGCAATTTCTGTCAATGAACATAAGGGATATCAGACCTTCGGAGGACATCGAGCAATTAGAAAAAACACTGAGAAAAACCAGAAAGCAGGAAGGTAATATTTTCAGGGGAATCTTTCGGCACTTAAAACAAAATGGGGAAGTCATTCAGGTAGATATCAAGAGCAATACCATTATATTCAAGGGAAGAAAGGCAAAAGTTATTATCGCAAACGATATTACTGAACGCCTCAAACAGTTTCAGGCCATTGAAGCCAGAAATGAAAAGCTCAGGGAAGTTGCCTGGATACAATCTCATAAGTTGAGGGCTCCGCTGGCCAAAATCATGGGCCTTGTCCAGATGCTATCAGGCAAAATAAACGAAGATCCTGCTGTTGGTAAAATTTTGGCTTATATTGACAACTCGGCCCAAGAACTTGACCAAGTTGTCAGAGAGGTGGTATCAAAATCGGAAGAATTAGATAAAACTGATTTATGAAAGAAAAAAAAATACTCATTATAGATGATGATCCGATTATCTTGTTTCTGCATGAAGTAATTCTAAAAGAAATTGCACCCCAGGCGCAAATTATACCGCTTGAAAGTGGCGTGTTAGCTAAGGATTATCTTATAGAACACCAGAACGAAGAGTTTTTGTTGTTCCTGGACATTAACATGCCCCTTATGAACGGCTGGGAACTATTGGATTTTATTTCACGGACTGACTGTCAATTAGGTGTTTTAGTACTAATGGTCACCTCGTCTGTAAATGATTCGGACAGAGTAAAAGCTTTTCAATACCCTATGGTAAAGGGCATGTTAATTAAGCCATTAAATTTAGAGCATATAATTAATACTATTGAAGGACAAACCATCAAAAAATTTTTGGACGTATAATTGTCGCCCCAACAAGTTTCCAGTAACTTCTGACTACAAATGCTTTTGACAGCAGCAAGAATGCGCTCCATAAGAATGTACCTATTAGGTAACGTTATTTAGCTGGATGTAAGAGCTATTACGGGCTACAGTAAATCCTTTGCCTGCTTCAACTCTTCGCTGATATTAGAGATCATTTTAAATTTTACTTCGTTAAATGTTTTTGGATTCGAAAGTGCATTTATTATATTGTCAAGATTATCCTGAGCACTTTCTTGTGCTAAATTGCTATAATCTTTTACCACCTTATAGGAACTCATATCACCATAGCCCCTAAGATCTTTCACTTTTTTTAGAAAATCTTTAAGATCGTTAACGCGATGGTTCATTTCGCTAATTTACTAAAAATACTAATAAATCATACAGTTTTATCTATTATTGTAATTTTCTCTTCTACAATTTCAAAGTGAATGAGTATAAAGTTATAATCTTCGGTGTATATTTTGTCTACAAATAACCTCGGGAATCCTTTAGTTTCGAAGTGAAATCTCACCTCTTTTAAACTAGAAGAAAGTCACATTGAACATTGGACTACGTTGATACAGAAGGACTGCTAGTGAATCATCTGGAACGTTAGAATTGCCCTAACAGATGCAATACCCCAATATTCTTTCCGCATTGAAAACCCTATCATCTATCAATCCTATAATAAACGGAGGAATAATTGCACCCCATCACCGAGTTGAAAACAAACATCTTTCTGCAATCGGCTTGTCTGAGATTCAAATCCCTGATGTGTCCACCGTTACAAAACCATGCCCCCGAATAAAAAATTGGATGGGCATCATTAGGGATAAGTGTGCAGAAGAACAGCTTAAATTAAGCTATGAAGGTAATTTTATCTAGGTGAAGATTTATAAACTTTCACCAAACTACTTTTGATAAAGAATAAAATAAAACCTTCAATAAATAAATGATTTTTTAAACTAAAAACTTAAAACTATGAGTACGCTAAAATTAAAAGACGGAACAGAGATTTTTTACAAAGATCAAGGGCAGGGACCAACTTTAATGTTTCACCATGGATGGCCATTATCATCAGACAATTGGGACGCACAAGTTATTTTTTTCCTGCAAAGAGGCTTTAGGGTGATAACACATGATAGAAGAGGCCACGGCCGGTCAAGTCAGGATATTTATGGTCATGATATTGAAACTTATGCTGCTGATGCCGCGGAGCTCGTCGATTTTCTTGGTTTGCAGGACGTTGTTCACATCGGGCATTCCACAGGCGGTGGTGAAGTGATTCGCTATGTTAATAAATATGCCAATGGAAGAGCCAAAAAAGCAGTCTTAATCAGTGCAGTTCCGCCGATTATGGTGCAAAGTGACACCAACCCGGATGGCGTACCGATGTCCGTTTTTGATGGTATCAGAGATCAAACGCTTAAAAACAGGCAGCAGTTTTATATCGATTTAACTTTTCCATTCTACGGATACAATAGAGAGGGTGCAGTTTTGAAAGAAGGTGTACAAAGAAACTGGTGGAGACAGGGAATGATGGGTGGCATAGTGGCTCACTATGATGGCATAAAGGCTTTTTCTGAAACTGATTTCAGAGAAGATTTGAAAGCCGTTGATATTCCAGTATTGGTATTGCATGGTGAAGACGATCAAATTGTTCCTTTTCAAAATGCTGGCGTTAAGTCTGCTAAACTGCTAAAAAACGGTAAATTGATTACCTATCCTGGATTTCCTCATGGTATGCCAACTACGGAAGCCGCAACTATCAATAAAGATATTCTGGAATTTATTAGATCTTAGACTTTTTTTTAAAAGATTAACTATATAACTAAATAAAAACCTTTTCGATACCAAATAACTATGCAGATCATACGGGGCATAAGTCATTTTGATTGTCTTTGCCCCTTTTTCATTGATTTTAACTCCGCGGATTTGCATGATGCTAGGATATAAACTTTACTGCTTCCGGAAATGATAATGATTAGGCATTCATAAAGAATAAAGGGTGTAATAAAATTCTTAAGGCTAGGGAATTAGGTTGTCAGGTTATCAGCTAATTCACCTTTCATCCTGAAAATTGTACCTCACTTCACCTTCAGAATATAGCCTAATCCGTAAACATTTTCGATGCTCACCTGAGCTGAGGCTCTGAACAGTC
>Ga0247815_10000397_pt1 | contig 34725 bp, 39 predicted proteins | sample UWRJL194509B1_FD_181014 | JGI IMG/M metagenome (GOLD analysis project Ga0247815, IMG submission 181014) | Plant litter microbial communities from Arlington Agricultural Research Station in Wisconsin, United States - UWRJ-L194-509B-1 | ecosystem: Environmental > Terrestrial > Plant litter >...
GTCCTTCGCTTCGACGGCGACCTTCTTCTCGCCGTCGAGGCGGCCGTGGCCGCGCACGAGGTCGATGCCCGCGCCCTTCACCCAGTCGACCTGGCTTGAGTCGTCCCAGTCGTGCACGAACGAGTCACGACGCTTCAGCGTTGCGGCGACATCCAGTGCGCCGGTGACGGCTTCCTTCGTGCCGCCGACGTTCTGGGCGGCGCGCAGGGCGATTCCACTGCGCAGCAGCGCCTTCGACGGCATGCAGGCCCAGTAGGAGCATTCGCCGCCGACCAGTTCGCTCTCGACGAGCACGACGGTCAGGCCGCCCTGCACCGCCCGGTCGGCCACGTTCTCGGCGACGGCCCCGCCGCCGATGATTACTACGTCGTACTCGGTCTCGGTGGTGTCCTGTGTCGTCATAGCTTCAGGCTATGCCCCGCTGCCGCCGACAAGCCCGAACACCCGGTTTCTTAACCGGTTTCACGGAACGGCGGAGCGGCATCCGCTTGTTTCCGGCACCGGCGGCCACAAAACAGCCCCACGTTCCTTGAAACCGGTTAATTCGGGGAGGGGTGGATCGCGCTAGCGGCCGACGAAGGTGGCGGGGGTGCGGGTGGCGAACGCCTCCATGCCGATGCGGGCATCTTCCGAGCTGGCGAGCGTCACGAGGGCTGGCTGCAACCCCGTCTCGGCTGCGGCATCCGATTCACGAACAGCGAGTCGGGCGTTGGCGAGCGCCGCCTGGACGGCGAGCGGTGCCTGCGCGGCGATACGCTGCGCGAGCTCGAGTCCGCGGGCGTACTGCTCGCCATCCGGGACGACCTCCTGCACAAGCCCGATGCGATGCGCCTCCGCGGCGTCGAAGTGGTCGCCGGTGAGAATCCAGCGCATCGCGTTTCCCCAGCCGACGGCACGCGGAAACCGGATCGTCGCGCCGCCGAACGGCAGGATGCCGCGGGCGACCTCGATCTGTCCGAACCGCGTCGATTCGGCGGCGACGGCGATGTCGCTCGCGAGAATGAGTTCGATTCCGAGGGTGAGGCAGGTGCCTTGGACGGCGATCACGACGGGCTTGGAGAGGCTCTGGCCGGACACCTGCCAGGGGTTGATGCCACCGTTCGCGGAGATGTCGAGACCGTCCGCGCCGATCCTGGGCGCGACATCCGCCAGATCGAGACCGCCGGTGAAGTGGTCGCCGTGTGCGAAGACGAATCCGACGCGCAGCTCAGGGTCCCGCTCGAGTTCTGCGTAGGCGAGCGAGAGCTCCTGCAGCAGGCGGAAGTCGGCCGCGTTGCGCTTGTCCGGCCGGTTGAACCCGATAAGCAGCACGTGATCGTCACGCTCGACGGTGATGCGGGGGGTGGTCTCTTCTGCGTCGCTGCTCTGCGTCATAACAACAGGCTATCGAGATTGTGCGCGCCGTCGAACGGTGACGGCGTGGTGCTGACGTAACTCAGGCAGAACGCCCCGAAACCGGCAAAAAAGCGTGGTTTCGGGGCGTTTTTCTCAAATCTGCCTGAGTTGCGTTCGGGGGCTCGCGCGCCGGGAGCGCGCGCTCAGGAGCTCAGTGCGCCGATGATCCGCAGGATCGTCGGCAGGTCGTCGGTCACGTCCGACTCGCTCGCGGGGGAGTACCCGGTGACCCCGGCCCCCGCGATCTCGAACCGGCCGGTGACGGCGCGGATGAGCGCGACCAGGGCGCCCGATTCGAGGCCGAACGGCACCGGGTCGCTGAGGCCGGCGATCTCGCTCGGGTCGAGCGCGTCGAGGTCGACGTGCAGGTAGACGGATGCCGCTCCGGTGGCCTCGATCGCCGCGACGAGCGACTCGGGCGTGAGAGCGTCGACTCCGAGGCTCACGATGCCGCTTGCGGCGAGATACTCCGCCTCGTCGTCGTCCACCGACCGGGTGGAGCCGAGGATGAGGTTGCCGGGTGCGAGCGGAACCGCCGGCACGAGTTCGTCGACGCCGTCGCCCAGGAGCGTGCGAACGATCATGCCGGAGAACGCACCGGAGGGCGACGATTTGGTGGTGTTGAGGTCGGGGTGGGCGTCAAACCAGACGACCGCGACATCCCCGGCCTCGCGCTCGAGCACGTGCCCGATCGAGCCGAGCTCGACTCCGCAGTCCCCGCCGATCGTGAGGACACGGCCGGGAAGTGCGGCGAGAGCTTCGCGGGTGCGATCCCGAACGATGCCGAGCGAACCGAGGCGCGGAAGGGCACTACCCCGGCTGTCGCCGGCTTCGAGCGGGATGTCGACGACGGTCGTCGAGGCCGACGGCAGATCCCCGCGGATCGCCTCGGCGCCGTCAACGAGTCGCATGGCGCGGGAAGAGCCGGAGCCCTGCCACTGGGGGATGACGAGAAAGCTAGCGTTCACCTCCCCAGTATCGCCGTTAGCGCGTCGCGAGGGGGAGGTTGGCGCGCAGTTCGTCCGCGTTCTGGCGAACGACGTACGCTGGCTGGTCGCGCTCGACCCGCCAGCTTTCCGAAAGCGGTCCGATGTTGACGGTGTCGAAGCCGAATTCGTCGTAGAGGTCGGTCACGAGGGCGGCCGCATCGTCGTGGTCGCTCGCCGTGGCGAGGGCGCGGCGGTCCTCGGATCCGGCCGGAGTGCCGTCCGTCGTGATGTCGCTGAACTTGATGTGGTTGAAGCCCTTGGCGACCCGCGACGTTGGCAGGTGTTCCTGCAGCATGCTCGACACGGTGGTCTCGTGGTTGTCGAGGGCAGCAATGTGGCCGTCGCGCTCGAAGTAGTAGTTGTTGGTGTCGATGACGATCTTGCCGGCGAGCTCCTCAACCGGAACCGCGGTGTACGCCTTGAGCGGCACGGTCACGACGGCGAAATCAGCGGATGCCGCAGCTTCGGTTGCCGACCCCGCTCGTGCTCGCTCACCGAGCTCGGCAACGAGGGGAGCGAGCGTCTCCGGACCGCGAGAGTTCGCGATCACGACGTCGTACCCGAGGGTGACCGCTTTGCGCGCGATCTGGCTGCCAATGTGTCCTGCACCGATAATTCCGATTGTTGTCATGCTCTGGCCAACGGGGCCGCCCAAAAAATGATTCCCGCGCGGGCAGTGGTCTCACTAGAATCCCAGAATGGAGAACTGCTCGGGTTTCTGTGACCCGTCGCACGGCACCCGGTGACGACGCCGGCAGGCCGGGATTCGAGCGAGCCGTTCGCGGGCATTGCGTCGCCCCGAGTCGAACCGCGGGCCCGCAGTTTCTCGCCCGCTATCTCAGCGATCGATGACCCCGACCAGCTCGCGGTGCTCCTGCGCTCGCTGATGAGAAATCCGACTCCGGCTCGCGATATCGTCCGCGCGGCCGACGCCGCGGTACGACTGCGGGGCACGCGTCCCCGCTCGGCGGGCGCGCTCGTCACGGCGGCTCGTGCACGGCTCACAACGGGTGACGACCACTACGACCTCGACCCGCGACGGTATCTCGCGCGCATCGTGCTCGCCTGGCTCGACGAGCCCATCGACCGGCGTGGCTACCGCGGCCACGTGACGACCGAAGCGCTCGCTGACGGCGAAGAAGCGCCGACCGGCCACGACCGAGCCGACATTCCATGGCAGTCGTTTCACGCCGGCGAGGTCTCCGGCTGGGTGCCGGTCGACACCGGCGTCAGCCGACGCTACGAGGTCGTCACCGAGTCGTGGTCGCCGGCGTCACTCTTCGCCCTGTGGCTCGACGAGGTCGCGGATCGTGTGGCCGGGCGGACGACGGCGAGCCCCGTCGCCGACGCCCTCGCTGTCGCCGAAACCCGCGGTCCGGCATTCCCGGCCCGGTGGAGCCGTGTCCACGGGCACGCCCCGGCCGGCCGGTTCTGGACGAGCCCCTACGGACCAATGCTCGGCTGGGTCGACTCGGCGGCCACACCGGCCTCTCTCGACTCGATCACCGATGCCCCGTTCGACCTGTTCCGGGTGTTTGCCGAGTACTCGTTCCGGGTCGAGCAGGCGTTTTTCAGCCCCCACGCCACGGCGATCATGGAGTGGTACTCGGACCTTCTCGACTCTTCGCCCGACCACCTCGCCGCACACGCTCATCCGCTGCTCTGGGCGTCGACGTCACTGACCAGCGTCAACGCCGGGCCGGTGGTTATTGCGATCGGCGCGGCCCGTTCTCCGCTCGGGCCTCCGGCCTACAGCGCGCTCGCGCTCGCTCTCGGCGACAAGAACAGCGGACGTCGCCCGGTCGCGGTTGCCGCCGTCGCCGAACTCGCTCGATCGGGATTTCTCGATCCGCCGATGTTCGCCGAGCAGCTCGAACTCGTTGTCTCCGACGGCTTCGTCCCGGCGTCCCGGATCGCCGGAGCACTCGCGGAGGTCGCGGCGTCAGGTGCGATTGCGGGCTGGAGGGTCTTCGAAACGGTACTGGCGCTGCTGCCGCCCGCGGCATCCGCTGCCGGTGGTGTGCGGTTTGTCGAGCTGGCCGAACGGCTGGCGCGTGACTACGGCGCGGGAGTAGTTGTGCCGCCCGAGTTGCTGGCACGTGCCCGGGGATCGTCCGCGCTGGCGAAGGCGATCCGGGCGCTCGGCGATGCCGTCGACCAGCCAACCTCCCTCGCCCGGCAGGCAGCCGACGAAGCAGCGCTCGCCCTCCGGAACTAGCGAGCCCCCGAGCACCACCCCCGGGCCCCCGGGCACAAATGAAGGAACGGCCGAGGCCTCTTCCGCGGATTCACGCGAGGTGAATCTTCGGAGGGCCCGGCCGTTCCTTCATTTGGTACCGGAGCAGGTGGTATTCAGTACCGGAGGGGCTGGGGCTAGGAGCCGATGGCGCCCTGGGTGCCGCTCGTTCCGGCGCCGAGCTTGAGCGCGGCGAGACGGGCTTCGATCTCGGTCTGCTTGCCGAGGTCTTCGAGGCTCTCGAACTGGGCGTCGAGGCTGGAGTCGGCGAGCTCCTGCGCGCCGAGTACCTTCGCCTCTTCGCGACGGATCTTGTCTTCGAAGCGGCTGATCTCGCTCGTCGGGTCGAGCAGGTCGATGCTCTTGACGGCCTCCTGCACCTGCTTCTGGGCGTCGACGATCTTGGAGCGCGCGTTGAGCTCGTCGCGCTTGGCGCTGAGCTCGCCGAGCTTTCCGCGCATGGCGTCGAGGCCCTGCTTGAGCTTCGCAACGACCTCGGTCTGCGAGGCGATCGACGGTTCGGCGGCCTTCGCTTCGTTCTCCGATGCGAGCTGCTTGCCGAGTGCGACCTTTGCAAGGTTGTCGAACTTGTCGGCGTCGATGGCGTTGCCGCCGGTACGCAGTTCGTCGGCCTTCGCGCTCGCGGCGAGAGCCTTGCGACCCCAGTCGTTTGCGGCGGCGACGTCTTCGGCGTGGTCCTGCTCGGTCAGGCGAAGATTTCCGATCGTCTGGGCGACGGCGCTCTCGGCCTCGGCGATGCTGTTGGTGTAGTCGCGCACCATCTGGTCGAGCATGAGCTGCGGATCTTCGGCCTGGTCGAGCAGGGCGTTGATGTTTGCCTTGGCGAGCTGGGCGATACGCCCGAGGATTGACTGCTTAACCATGGTGGTGCCTTTCTGTTGGGTGGTGCTGTTCACGTTGTTGGTTCGAAAAATTCTGTCGATCTGAAACCGCTCGAGACGATTCGGCGAAGCGGATGCCGCAGCTAGAAGCCGCCGCCACCACCGGCGTGACCGCCTCCGCCTCCGCCACCGAAGCTACCGCCGCCGCCCGAGTGCCCGCCGCCACCTCCGCCGCCGAATCCGCCGAACCCTCCGAAGCCTGAGCCTCCGAATCCGCCGGAGCTGCCGCCGCCGAAGAAGTTGTCGTCGTCATCGTCACGGTCGCCGCCAAAGATGCCGCCACGGTTCCCGTTACCGCCACCGAGCAGCAGGCCGGCGAGGATTCCGCCGACAATCGCGCCGGTGTTGCTCGCGCCGGTGTTATTGGCGCCGCCACCTCCGCCGAAGCCGCCACCAAAACCGCCACCCCCGCTGGTGAAGTCGTCGACGTCACTCTGCGCGAGCTTCGCTCCCGCCTCGGCGAGAGTGGACGCCTGTTCCGCTTCGGCGAGGGCCGCAATCGGGTTGGTCGATGCCAGTGCGCGCGCCGCGTCGAGGTGCTGGCGAGCGGAGGCGAGCCGGGTACGGGCATCCGTTCCCACCCCTCCGCGCCGGGAGGCGAGGTACTGCTCGCCCGTCGTGAGCTGGGTTTGTGCCGTCTGGATGGTGCCGGGCAGGAGGGCCGCAGCTCGCTGCACCTGGGCGTCTTTTTCTCGGCGTCCGGTCAGCGCGGCGTTGAGTGCGCCCGACTGCTTCTCGACGCGGGCGAGGCTGCCCACCGGATCTTTCGATCCGTCGGTGATCGCGTAGTTGATCGCAGCTTCGGTTGCGGCGATGGTCGGCTCGAGTTCGGGCAGCCCGGCGGCGCGGGCTTCGACGGTGTCCTGGCGCGTCTCCGCGACTTCGGCGTCGAGCCTGGCAGCGGCATCCGCGAGTGCGGTCTCGAGGGCGGTGATTGCCTCGAGCGCCTGCCGCGCCTGGGCCGCGGCAGCCTGCGCGGTGCGCACGTCGACGGCTGCCGCACCGTTCTTGCCCGCCGCGATCGCCTGGCGAGCCTCGGTGACGTTCAGGGTTGCGAGGTCGATGAGTCCGGATGCCTGCTCCGTGTTTCCGGCGATCGGCGCGATCGCCGCGGCCGAGTAGCGCTGGCCGAGAGCCGCGGTCGTCGCCGTCGCGGCGCTCAGCGCACTGCGCAGGCCCGGGAGTTCACCCTCGACCGCCGTGATGACGGTCGGGGCGTTCCTCTCGAGTTCGCTGAGCTGGTCGAAGGCCGCGGACTGCGCATCGAGCTGTGCTTCAGCCGCCTGGCACAGCTCGATGATTTCGATCGTCCAGGCCCGCTTCTCGTCAGCGGTGTCGGGCACGGAGTCGTCGAGCTTCTGGCGAAGCCCGAACGCCTGTGCGATCTTCGACTTCGCGCCGGCGAGCGCCGTCGTGAATTCCGCGGTTGCCTCGTCGCCGAACTGCGCGTTGGCGAAGCCGAGTTCCTGCTCGCTCGTCGTGAGGGCGTCATCCAACTGCACGAGCAGTGAACCGGCGCGTGCGTCGAGCTGGGCCTGCGTCGGGCCGGGCGGCGGTGCGGGAGGTCCGGGCGGTGGGGGAGGCGAGCTGAAGGTAGTCGCGCCGGCGGGGGCAGCGACCGGCGTCTTCGAGCGGCTCGCGCGATAGATGACGGCGATGACAATGCCGATGATGAAGAGCACAAAGAGGATCGGGACGATCGTGAACATGGTGTTGACCGCGGTCGTGGTCGGGTCTTCGGGAAAGCCGAAACCGTCGTCGTAGTACTCGCCGTCGCCCTGATCCGTGCCGCCCTCACCCGTGGTGCCGTCGGCGACGACGAGCGCGTCGTCGAGTCCGCCGGCGAAAGCGATCGCGGCGTCTGACCAGTTGCCATCGCGCAGGTCGGGCACGAGGTAGTTGGTTGCGACCAACGAGACCTCGTCGTCAGAGAGTGCGAGGTTGTCGGCCTGCCAGAGCTGGTACAGGCTGTCGTCGACCGCGACAGCCACCAGTACGTTGTTGTCGCCGAGGTCGTTGATCTCCGCCGTCTGGATGACCCAGTCCTCGCGATCGGACGCTCCGGTAAACGAGTCGACGTAGACGACGTAGAGCTGCACCTGGGTGTCGCCGTACAGATTGTCGAGCGCGGCCTCGACGTCGTCGGTCGCTCCATCGAGGGCGCCGACCGTGTCGATGATGTGCTCGCCCTGCAGGTCAACCGGATCTTCGGCGAACGCCGCCGCCGGCGCTGAGAACAGCGCAAACCCCGCAAAAATCGCCGCTGCGGCGATCAGCCTCGACCTCGTGCGCACCCGTTCGTCCACCACGATTGGGAGTCTAGGGGACTAGTGCCGAGTTGAACCTGAACGCCTGCGAACATTCAGCCGAGCGGGTGCGAAACCACGAAAGCGGATGCCGCACCCGGTCTGTCAACCGAGGTGCGGCATCCGCTCTTCTGCGTGGTTCGCTACTTGATGGTGATGTCCGACAGCGGGCCGGTTACGAGGTCGGCGTCGAAGTCGCCCATGAAGTCGAGAGCGGCCGAGAGCTGGTACTCGCCGGGCTCGACGACCGGAAGGTCATCGCTGAAGCTCAGCTCGAGGTCATCGTCGACCGTGCAGGTCACCGGAGTGAACGAGACCGGGTACTCCATTGATTCGCCGGGGGCGAGGTTGACGTCGACGGCCACCATGATCATCGCGCCGTTGGTGTGCCAGAGCACGATGCCGTCCTGCGAGAGGGTGACCGCGGGGCTCGCCGACGTGTAGCCGGTGAGGGTTTCGGTGCCGGTATTGGTGAGCGTTGCGGTGCCGTCGATCGGGGTCGCCTTCTTGCCGACCTTCACGCTGTCGTCGAATTTCACTTCGACGACGAGACCGGTCTGGCTCGGGGCGACGTCGGCGAGCGTTCCGCCGCACAGGTTGATCTTCTCGGCCGGGGCGCGCTTGATCGCCGGGATGGTCTCGTCGAGGTTGTTCTGCTTCAGGATTCCGTTGTCAGAGGGGCCGGCTTCCGGAGCGCTGGAATCCGCCTGCGAACCTCCCGCAAGGGTAGACGCAGGCTGGTTCCCGAGGGCGCCGAAGCCCTGGACGCCAGCGACGACAACACCGCCGAGAGCGAGCGTGAACACTCCGCCGAACGCGACCTGGCGGGGGAGCCTGCGGGCGCGGCTGCGGCGAATGATGGTGTCGACGTTCAGCTTCGATCCGCCGGGCGTTCCGCCGTTGTCGTCGGAGCGGAAGAGGTTACGGATGTTCGGGTCAGTTGCCATTGGATACTCCAGCGTTCTTGGTGGTGCCGTTGTTCGTGGTGCCGGGGGCAGTGGCCGCGCCGGAAATGGGGGTGATGCGTGCGCTCGGTGCCGCGCCGTCGTCGTCGAGGTCGTTCTCGGCGCTCGCGAGGTGCACGGCCATCTTCGAGAGGCCGTCGCTCAGGTAACGCTTGACCGCCCCCGAGCTGAGCTCGAGGGTCGCCGCGATGTCATCGACCTTGAGGTCTTCGTAGTAGCGCAGCACGAGGCAGGCCCGCTCGCGCGGCGTCAGCTTGCGCAGTTCCTCCTGCAGGTCGATGCGGGCTTCCGAGTCGACGGTTGCCGATTCGGAGATCTCCGGCTCGGCCTGGAGATGCGCGATCTTGCGCCAGCGGGTGGTTCGCCGACCGCGGTCGAGGTAGGTGTTGAGAATCGCGCGGCGCACATACGCTTCCGCGCTGTCGACGGAGAACCCGTTACGCAGTCGACCGAACGTCTTGACGAGTGCGTCCTGCACGAGGTCGGCCGCATCCTCACGGCTTCCCGAAACGAAATAGGCGTAGCGAGTGAGCGCGTCGCCGCGCTCCTCGACCAGCCTGGTGACGACCTGTTCCCAGCGCGGGGAATCCCGCGAGCCGTCTGTTGCAACCTGTGACACGAATGCCTCCATTTCGGTGTGTTAATTATCAAGACGCACACCGCGTGCGAAACGTTGGGCCGGGTCGTCGCCGGGGCTGCGGTTAGCTGCCTCCGCCAAGCGCGCGCGCGGCACGCGCACCGGCTTCGGTCAGCCAGCGAACCGGGTCGGCGATGGCGGCATCCGCTGAGCCGGCGAGCGATGCGAGTTCCGTTGCCCAGATCGGGTCGCCGACGGAGTTCGTCGGAGTGATGCCGAGCTGGCCGGCGATGATGCCCGGTGTGGTGCCGCTCGATTCGGCGACACCGAGCGCGTGGGACACGACCTTGCCGGTGAGCGACTGTTCGTCGAATCGGCCCTCGCCGAGCAGCACAACGTCGGCCGTCTGGATCGCCCGGTCGAGGCCGGTCAGCGCGGCAATGGATGCTGCACCCGGTTCGATCGACGCATGCCAGAGCGCGCGAAATCCCCACGCGGTTCCGCCCGCCGCACCGGAGCCAGGGGTGGTCGGGTCGGCCCCCGGCGTGCGGCCGCCGGTGCCGAGCAGCGCTGCGAAGTGAGCGAGCGCGGCCTCGAGCTCGACGATGTCATCGGGGCCAGCGCCCTTCTGGGGACCGAAGATCGCGGCGGCGCCGTGCGGGCCGAGCAGGGGAGCTGTCACATCGGTGAGCAGGGTGACGCCGCCGAGCGGTGGTGGCAGCATCCCGCTCGTTGAATAGCCCGTCGCGGACGCGAGTGCAGCGCCGCCGTCACCGATCGGCCGGCCGTCGGCACCGGTTACCTCGAGGCCGAGGGCACGCAGCGCGCCGATTCCGCCGTCGGTGGATGCGGAACCGCCGAGCGCGATCACGAGTGACCGTGCCCCGGTCGCGAGGGCTGCCCGGATCACTTTGCCGACTCCGCGACTCGTCGCGCCCCGGGCATCCAGCTGCTGCATGAGCGGAAGGCCGGCGCACTGGGCTAGTTCGACGACGGCGATGCCGCCCGGAAGTTCGAGCCACTCGCCGGGCGTCGGCCGGTAGTCCGGCCCGGTGACAGGGCCAACCGAGTGGCGAACGGCGGCGGGAACGGCTGCCTCGATCGTGTCGAGGGTGCCTTCACCACCGTCGGCCTGCGGGGCCTGGAGTACCGAATCGTCCGGCCTTATGCTCAGCCAGCCCGCCGTGATCGCGCGGGTCGCCTCGACGGCGGTGAGCGATCCTTTGAATGAGTCGGGCGCTACGACGATGGAGAGAGCCATATGCCTCATCGTATTGCCGCTGCCCCGAAATGAGTGGGGCGCGAATCGGTGGTGCGCGGCGAACCGTGCCGTCTAGACTGGACCCATGAACGTCATTGCCTTCGTTGTATCTCTTGCTCTCTTCGTCGGCGGATTGTTCCTCATGGGCTATTCGTTCTATGTCGAGGGGTTTGAGGCGGCGGTTTTCATCGGCGGCATCCTCGTCACGAGTGCCGGTGTCGCATTGCCGATTCACGTACTGAAGCGCATTGATGCTTAGAAAGCGTGCGTAGTCCCGCAGGTCGGGATTTCGCCGGTCACCACCCCAACGCCCACCTGCGGCGTTGTTCGCGACACTAGAGGAGGCCATCTAATGGCAGATAAGTCACCCAAGAAGTCTTCGGCCAAGACGGCCGGAAAGTCGCTCAAAGAAAAGCGCGAGGCCAAGAAGGCCAAGAGCGAGTCCAACAAAGACCGCTAACCACGGTTCAGCGGATCTTTCACCAGATCACACGCGAGGCATCCTTCGGGGTGCCTCGCGTTTTTCGTGGGTGAGCCCTGGCGGCTGATTGTCGCTAGCCTGATGAACACTCAACTAGCCTGCCTGGTGAACTGTTGAGTAGAGGGCCGGGGTCCACATGGATACGAGAACCAGAATTGCGACTGCGTCGCTGATGATCGCAGGAATCTCGTTTGCGTTGAGCGCCTGTTCGCCGATTACCCCGATGTGGGAGTTGGGCCCGGTTTCCATCGCGACGAAGTCGTACGACGGCATGCCCCCTGGCGAGTCGAACTTCGCGGCAAAATCAGGCGACGACTTTGCGGACTGGGTGGTGCGGGACGAGTCGGTGAGCATCACCGTCGGTGGCAGCCCCGGCTGCTTTGACTCGCCGGTCAAGACCGAGCTCACCGCGACCGGGTTCTCGGTGCTGATGGTCGACCTCGAAGAAGCAGAGGTTTGCAACATGAGCTATTCCCTGCACACCTATGAAATCGACCTGCCTGAAGGCGTGACCGCGAACCCGATCATCGTCACGCTCATCGACGAACGCGGCTTCTGGGGTCCGCTCGAAGACGACCTCAACTGAACTCACCGAGTCGCCCAAGAACGTCGTGTTTTCGCGCGGGAAAGCGACGTTTTTGGGCAACTCGGTGAAGGAAGGGAGCGCTAAGCGGTGCGGATGCGGGAGCGGACGGCGGTCACGGCGCAGAGGAGCACTACGACGGCGCCGACGAGCACGAGCAGGGTGAGCTGCTCCCCGAGGATGAGCGCTGACCAGGCAATCGTCATGACCGGCTGAATGAGCTGGATCTGACTGACGCGCGCGATCGGACCGATCGCGAGCCCGCGGTACCAGGCAAAGAAGCCGACGAACTGGCTGATCACGGCGAGGTACGCGAATGATGCCCAGGATGCGGCATCCGCCTGTGGCCAGCCGCCCGCGGTTCCGGCAAGGGCGAGCGGGAGCATCGCCGGGAGGCCGACGATGAGCGCCCAGCAAATCGTCTGCCAGGATCCGAGTTCGCGCGAGAGCAGCGCACCCTCGGAGTAGCCGATCGCCGCGAGCGCTACTGCACCGAGCAGCAGCAGGTCGGCGAGGTGGAGACCCGAGAATCCACCGGACGTCAGGATGACGAATCCCACGACGGCAACCGCACCTACCGAACTCGCGAGCCAGAACAGCAGCGAGGGCCGTTCGCCCCCGCGCAGGACCGCCGCGATCGCGGTCGCGACTGGAAGCAAGCCGATCACGACCGCGCCGTGGGTGGCCGGCACCGTTTGCAGCGCGAGCGAAGTGAGCACGGGGAACCCCGCTACCACGCCGACCGCGACTACTGCCAGCCGCATCCACTGCCGCCCGCGCGGACGCAGCGGTCGGACTATCGCCAGGACGATGATGGCGAGCACGGCGGCAACCACCGCCCGACCGCCGCCGACAAACAGCGGGTTGATATCGGCGACCACGATGCGGGTGAACGGGAGGGTGAACGAGAACGCCAGGACGCCGAAGAATCCAAAGACGACGCCCTGCGTTGCCGAAGGGCGGTTCGCGACCGGGCGAACCATCGATAGCGGTGGTGCGACAGCTGCGATAGCGCTATTCTCTGAATTCATGCATGAAGATAGCACACGCCAAAACCCGGCCGAGCTCCCCTCGATCGAAGCGCGACTGCGCTCTCTCGTCGCGACCCGCCCGGTCGGCGAAAAGCTGCCCTCGACGCGGACGCTCGTGGCCGAGCACGCGGCGAGTCCCCTCACCGTGCAGCGCGCGGTACAGCGACTCGTCGCCGAGGGACTCATCGAAACCCGCCCCGGCGCCGGCAATTACGTCGCCCGCCCGCGAATTGTGCGCCAGGCCGATTTCGGCTGGCAGACGACGGCTCTCGGTGCCGCCCGCACCGATGCGAACGCGATCGGCACAACGATGGCGACGAGCCCGCCGGACGCCATCGCCATGCACTCCGGTTACCCGACCGACGAACTCATGCCCACTCGTCTCGTGAAAGCCGCGCTGCTGCGTTCGGCACGGCTGCCGAGCGCGCTGCACCGCGCACCCGTAGCCGGCGAGCGAGAACTCCGAGCCTGGTTCGCGAACGAGGTCGCACCGGTCGGCGGCGCTCGCGGGCAGGCGGCATCCGTCGACGACGTCATCATCACGCCCGGCGGCCAGAGTGCGATGTCGTCGGTATTCCGCGCGCTCGCCGTACCCGGCGACGCGATCGTCATGGAATCACCCACTTACTGGGGCGCGATCGCGGCCGCACGCCAGGCGGGCCTCCGCATCGTGCCGATCGCTCGCGGTGAATCCGCCCCGCTCGCGAGCGAACTCGACGACGCGATCACCTCGAGCGGCGCCCGGCTGTTCTACGCCCAGCCGACCTTCGCCAACCCCACCGGCACCCTCTGGAACCCCGCCGAGCGCAGCGCAATCCTCGACGTCATCCGCTCTCGCGGCGTGTACCTGGTTGAGGACGACTGGGCCCGGGATTTCGCGATCGACGCGGATGCCCCGTCTCTCGTCTCCGAGGACACCGACGGCCACGTCGTCTACATCCGGTCGCTCACCAAGTCGCTTTCACCGTCCATCCGGGTCGGTGCGGTGATCGCGCGCGGTCCGGCTCTCGCCCGAATCCAGGTCGACCGAACCGTCGATGACCTCTACGTCAGCTCGATCCTGCAAACTGCGGCACTGGATGTGGTGACCGATCCGGGCTGGAGGTCACACCTTCGCCGGCTGCGCGCCGACCTCGGCGCGAGACGTGACGAGCTCGCCAGGCAGGTAGTGGCGCACCTCGGCGCCGACGCGCTCACGATGGTTCCGCATGGCGGACTGAACCTGTGGGTTCGGCTACCCGACCGGGTCGACGTGATCGACCTGGCCAGGCGCAGTCGCGACAGCGGAGTGGTCTTCGCACCGGGAAACGACTGGTTCCCGGCGGAGCCAACGGGATCGTTCATCCGGCTGAACTACTCCGGCGCACGAATCGAGCAGTTTGGTACGGCCGCCGAGACCATCGCACGACTACTGCCCACTTCGCGCTGAATTCGTCGTTCCGGTTCACGAGAGCGACCTGACAATGCCGTGGCGGGGGTCGACCGAGGGGCATCTCGGGGTTAACGTGAGGTATGGACTCCACTATTGCCAGCTGGGAACAGCAGCTCGCCGCGATCTGGGACTCCTTCGATAACGAAGCCGAGGCCCCATTTCTTGCGGCCATCGACGCCCATCTCGCCGAATTGCCGACGGGAAGCGCCATCGTCGCGTACGAGGTAGCGGCATCCCGCGACTCGACCGGCCACCCGGATCTCGCGGTTCCCTTTTACCGTTACGCACTCGATATCGGGCTGGAGGGGGAGCGCCGCCGGCGCGCGGTCATTCAGCTCGCGAGTTCGCTGCGCAATCTCGGTTCTGCCGACGAGGCTGTCGCGCTGCTCGAGGCAGAGCACAACGAGGACTCCGATTACCTCGCCGACGAGCTGACCGCGTTTCTCGCGCTGTGCCTGGCGGATGTCGGACGCGAGCGCGAAGCAGCTGGCCTCGCCCTGTCGACGCTCGCGCCATACCTCAGCCGCTACCAGCGTTCGCTGCGTACCTACGCCCGCGAAATTGTCGGAGCGACGGACGATGACGACCTCGTCGAGTCGGATGCAGCTTCCGCACCAGAGACGGCCCCTGCCGACGCGGAGAACAGCGAAGCGACCGGCGACAGCGTGGACTCCGCGGCGGACGATGACGCGCCCGAGCAGGGCGACGCTGAGGCAGAAAACGCCGAGCCGAGCGACTCAGCGAACGCAGTTGCCGGCACCGACACCGATGCCGGCACCGACACAGGTGCCGACACCGACACAAGCGCCGAAACCGAATCCACCGAAGCCGAGTCCGGCTCCGACGGTCCTGACCAGAACGAGACCGGCCAGGGCAACTCGAAAGAGTGGTCCGAGGGCGACGTCGCGCAGTCGGAATCGTCTGCCGAGAACGACACGGACCGCCCAGCCGAGAATGACGCTGACGCTGACGCTGACGCTGACGCAGACGAGGGCGACGCAGAACCACAGTCTGATCGGCCAGAAGAGTGGACCGAACCGGCGTCGGGCGCAGACTCCGTGAGAATCAACCGCGACTAGCTGCGGCATCCGCTGGTCTCGTCACGCCGACCGGCAGCGTGCTGGCCCGTCCGCACGCAGGCCCGGTCGCACGTCGGCCCAGCCGCGTTTTGTTATGGTCGAGTGTGGAAAAGACCTCTCGCGCGCGCCGCAATTCGAACACCGAGGTCACCGTCACCCGCGTATACAGCGGTGCGGACGAGAGCGGATACTTCGCTCGCGTCAACACGATTGGCAAAGACGGTGTGCGTCCGTTTGTGCTCGTCCCCGGGATCGGCGTCGCGTCGACCTACTTCGAACGCCTCGCTCCGAACCTCAATTCCTTCGGCCCGGTTCACGCTCTCGACCTTCCTGGATTCGGCGGTGTCCCGCATCCGGACTCCGCGATGAGCATCGACCAGTACGCCGATCTTCTCGGTAAGGTCATTGACGATCTGGGGCTCGACGATCCGGTCCTGGTCGGCCACTCGATGGGTACCCAGGTCGTGAGCGCACTCGCCGCACGACGGCCGGATCTCACCACGGTCGTGCTGATCGGCCCCGTCGTCAATCCGCGGGAGCGCCGCGTGCTTCGGCAGGGACTGCGGTTCGCCCAGGCCAGCGTCCGCGAGCCCGGCCGGGTCAAGCTGCTCGCGGTGAGCGCCTATCTGCTCTGCGGATTCCGCTGGTTCTCGCGAGTATTGCCCCAGATGATGCGGTTTCCGATCGAAGACCGTCTCGCCCTGATCCAGGCCGACACCCTCTTCATCCGCGGCGAATTCGACGCGGTGGTCCCGCGCGAATGGCTCGAACACGCTGGTGGACTCGTGCCGCAGTCGAGCACGTGGGAGATTCCGGATGCCGCACACTCGGTCATGCACGCGCACGCGGAAGAAGTCGCGCGGCTCTGTGTGCAGCACGCGGAGGGCACCATCCAGCGCCGGGCCGGTGGCATCCGCAAAGCGAAGGTCGTTTCGGATCGCGATGTCGTCGCAGCAGCACCAACCGATGTGCTCGGCGCGATCACCGGTCGGGTCATCGAAACCGTCGGGATCGTCTCCAACGATGACGACCTGATCGCCAAGGGCAAGACCACCCACGCCGAAGCAATGGAACAGCCGGGCGACGCGACCGAGTCCCCTCGCGAAGAGTAGCTAGATTGCCGGATAGATTGGCAACGGAGCGATCTCGGTGGCGTCGTCTGCCTGGCTTCTCTCGAACACTTCCGAGTCCGGCAACTCGATGGGAACCAGCGCTATCGGGACCCCGGTCGCAATCAGCAGGTGTGCGGTACGCAGGGACGCGGAACCCGAGTTGACGCGCATCCAGCCGGGATTGCCCGTGTTGATAATCGTCTCGACCTCTCGCATGATCTGGTCGAGACTCCGATCGCCGACGCTGTAGTGCTTTCCGGCGTAGTGGATATCGATGCGCTTCACGATGTGATGTCCTTCCGGGGATTTTCCCCCGACGCGAACTCGATGTGATCTTTCTCAGACGCGATGAATGACGCGTCCGGTTCCGGTGCGATGTGCAGGCCGTTGGGGGAGTTCGCCGTCATCATGAGGGCTTCGACCCACAGTCGATTGATCGACGGAAGCCGGCTACCGAAGTATTTGAAGCTGAGGGGGATCGTGGGCTGCAGCCAGATCGAGGTTCGGCCGTCGCCGGAGCGGTTGTCGTCCTTCCAGCTGAAGAAGAATGATTCTCCGCGGCGCAGCTTCGCGCCGATCACTATCTGGAGATGGGCGAGAATGCGGTCGTCGAAGTCCGCGTTGAGCACGACGTCATAGGAAAGAGTTCCCATGGTTGTCTCCGTAAATCGGAGCTGTCCAAGCTAAGGCTGGGAGTCAAACTGACCCACCCGCTGCACTCGGCAGCATGCCTGAAGAATAGGCCCCTTTTCTCGGTGCAGCACCATGAAGTCCCGGATTGGTAGGGCGTTTGTGATACTTAACGTATTAGAGACGTGCTCAGAGGCTCTGATGCGCAATTTCGAGCCCACAGGAGCGGAAATGGAGCGAACGACTCCGGCAGCAGGCACCCGGTACGCTTCCAACCATGGGTGCGGAGTGGATGACGGTCGCGTCGTCGATGCGCACGTCGGTCGAGCCACCGGTATCGCGCTCTCGCGTGCTCGCCCGGGTGATCGCGACGGCGGTGGTCGTGATTGTGACCGTCGCCGTGCTCGGGCTCTTCGTTGCCCGGCATCTCGCCGAGGTCGAAGCGGTCAATGATGCGGTGACCACGGCCGATCTCGTCGCCGACGCTCTCGTGCAGCCGGCGATCACCGACGGCATCCTCACCGGCGATGCAGACTCCCTCCTCACTCTCGACGACGTCGTTCGCAACCACGTTCTGAGCGACTCGATCGTCCGCGTGAAGATCTGGAGCGACAGCGGTCGCATCCTGTACTCCGACGAGCCCCGACTGATCGGTGAACAGTTCGAACTGGAGGGCGACGAGCTCGAAGTGCTCGCCGACCACCGAATCCGGGCGGATGTCTCCGACCTCCAGGAGCCGGAGAACGTGTACGAGCGCGACAGCGGCAAGCTGCTCGAGGCGTATCGCCCGGTGTGGACGCCGTCCGGCACACCGCTGCTGTTCGAGACGTATGTTCGTTACGACGAAGTCGATCGACGCAGCGAGGGTCTTGTTGTCGGCTTCTCAGCGGTGACCCTCGGCAGCATCCTGTTGCTGGTGATCCTTCTGCTTCCGGTACTCGCGCGACTGCTCGATGTGCTCGGGCGTGCCCAGGCCCAGCGCGAATCCCTGCTGCAGCGCGCGATCGACTCATCCGCCGAAGAGCGTCGCCGCATCGCCGGCGCACTGCACGACGGCGTAGTGCAGGACCTCGCCGGAACCTCCTTCGCCCTCGCCGCCTCGGTCGAAAGTGCGAGGGCGCACGGTGAAGCCGCGCTCAGCGAGCAGCTGGCGGCAAGCGCCGCCACCGTTCGCGGTAGTATCGGCGGGCTTCGGTCGCTGCTCGTCGACATCTACCCGCCGAGCCTCGCCCGCGCCGGCCTGTCTTCGGCACTCGTCGACGTCGCCTCGAGCCTGCGCTCCCGCGGAGTCACCGTCGATCTCGCGATCGCCGCGGATGCCGGGCTTGACCAGTCCGGGGAGCAACTGGTGTTCCGGGTCACCCAGGAAGTCCTCGCGAACGCTGCCAAGCACGCTAACGCCACTCTCGTGTCCGTGCGTCTCGAGCGGACGGCCACGGGCGCGCAACTCGACATCGACGATGACGGCGACGGGTTCGACGCGGCCGCCGTGTTCGCGCGTCCCACCGACGGGCACTTCGGTCTTCGGGTACTCGGCGACGTGGTGAGCGACGCCGGCGGAACGCTTCTGCTGCGCACCGCGCCCGGCGAAGGCACGCACTGGAGACTGGTGGTGGAGCGCCCGTGATCTCCGTCATGATCGTCGACGATCATCCGCTCGTGCGCGCCGGCCTGTCTACCCTGATCGGCTCTACGGATGACCTGGCCGTCGTTGCCGACGCCGGCAGCGGCGAGCAGGCGGTCGCGTTCGCCGTCGAACACAGCCCGGAGGTCGTGCTCATGGATCTCTCGATGCCCGGTATCGACGGTGTGGAGGCGACACGCAGGCTCCTGGTGGAGCGACCCAAGACCGCTGTCGTTGTGCTGACCTCGTTCCGCGACAACACCCGGGTCGTCGAAGCGATGCGCGCGGGCGCCGTCGGCTACCTGCTCAAGGACTGCGAACCGGCCGAACTATTCGCGGCGATCCGGGCGGCATCCCGCGGGGATTCGCCGATCGACGCGCGCATCGCGAGAGCGCTGCTGCCGTCTGCGACGCCGAGCGCCCGGGACACCCTGAGCACTCGCGAAGCGCAGGTGCTTCGACTCATCACGCGCGGGCTGTCGAACAAGCAGATCGGTGCAGAACTCGGCATCGCCGAGCGCACGGTGAAGGTTCACGTCGGCAATGTCTTCCGTCGAATCGACGTCGCCGACCGCACGAGCGCGGCGATGTGGGCGCGCGACAACCTGCCATCCGTCGACGAGTCGCAGGGGTACTAGTACCAAGGTCCGATTGTTCGGATCCGGCGGGTGGCCGAGAGTGAAGGAGTCGAAAGACCTGGCTGCACTCGCAGCCGGACCTCCACGAAAGGCTCTCGGATGTCATTCCGCACGCTCCTGAAATCCGGCCGCGCGGCGGTAATCGTCGCAGCCGTCGTCACCGCATCGCTCGCCGCGGCCAGCCCGGCCATGGCCTCGGGCAAGACCTCGACGGGCGGCGACTTCGCCGTCACGATCGCCGGCAAGACCTATAACCCGGCCGTCGGCAAGGACATCAAGCTCGACAACCTTGCGGCATCCGGCACCATCGCCGTCCGCGGCAAGCACGTGGGATTCGACATCAAGGTCGCCGACCTCGGTGTCTACAACTACACGCTGACCGGTGCTCCGGACACCCAGCGCATGGTGACCAAGCCGACCGTGATCTTTGCGTCGAAGGTTCCGACCCTCACCGCTGCGCAGCGCGCCGGGGCGAAGATCAGCAAGTTCGAGCTCAAGGACGACACCCTCGTCGTCATCTTCTCGACCTCGCTCGGCAAGTACAAAATACAGGCGAAGGATGGCGCCCAGGGCGGCATCTTCCAGATGGAGACCGAGTTCGCAGGTCCCGTCGAGTTCACCCACATCCTCGGCCCGAACCTGTTCTACTTCGTGAACTCGTTCACCGGCAAGATCAACTTCGGTACCGGAGTCGACGCCGTGACGCCGGCCCAGGATGCCGTGAACTACCACCAGATGCTGCTCGGTAAGGACAGCCCCCAGGTCGCGACCAAGACCTTCCAGGATGGAACGACCACGAAGTGGCTCGTCCAGTCCGGTGGACGACTCGGCGGAGTGCTCGGTGAAGACGCGATCGAGCTCTCGCAGGGTGCTACCAACTGCACCAGCCAGTGCCAGGCGCAGAACCGCATCCGCGGATCGCTTCCGGTGCCGCCGAACCCGGTGAATCCGACGCCGATCGGCTAGTTCCTCTGCCAGCGCGGCATTCGTTCCCTGGCGGGACGGATGCCGCGCTTTCGCACGCGCACCGGTGGCCGTTGGGGCGCTAAGTGGCTGCGCGCCGGGCAACGGTTGTCCCGAGCAGCAACCATTGCCCGCTAGCATCGGCAGATGCTTACCGAATGGCCGCTTCCGTTACTGGTGGTGGCCGTCTACCTGTCGTTGAGCCTCGTGACAATCGTCTTCTACGCGGCCGACAAGCGGGCGGCCACGGCCGGAACCTGGCGGACGCCAGAGGCAACGCTGCTGGTACTCGGGCTGCTCGGCGGCTGGCCGGGAGCGATCATCGCCCAGCAGGCGCTCCGCCACAAGACCCGCAAGCGCAGCTTTCAGTTCGCATTCTGGTGGTCGGTGATTGGCAACGTCGCGCTGTACCTCGTGCTCGCGACGCCGCTGCTGGTGGAGCTGTCAAAGTTCTCCCTCGCCTAGGAATCAGCGGCGCGCACCGACCACGACCGTTGTCTCGTAGTCGTCGTCATACTCGATGCGCGCCTGCAGTCCGGCGGCTTCGAAGATCGACGCCGTTGTCTCGGCCTGCTCGTCACTCGCCTCGACCAGCAGCGCACCGCCGGGCGCGAGCCAGTCGAGGGCCGATGTGGCAACGCGGCGCTGCACGTCGAGTCCGTCGCTGCCGCCGTCGAGCGTCTGCGGTAGTTCGTAAAGCCTGGCTTCCGGGGGCATGAGCGCGATCGCCTCGGTCGGTACGTAGGGGGTGTTGGCGACCAGCACCGTGATCCGGCCGCGCAGCTCGCGGGGGAGCGGCTCGAACAGGTCGCCGGCGTAAACGCCAGCCGCGGTTAGAAGGTTCAGCCTCGCGCACGCCACCGCCGCTTCGTCGATGTCGGCGGCGTACAGCTCGACGCGGGTGTCGGCGTGGACAATTGCGGCTCCGATCGCACCGGCGCCGCAGCAAAGGTCGAGCACAACGGGCGCAGCGGATGCCGCGGCCAGTTCGATCGCGAGACTCGCGAGGTACTCGGTGCGGTGTCGCGGCACGAAGACCCCGGGGGCCACGATGATCCGCAGCCCGGCGAACTCTGCCCAGCCGAGGATGTACTCGAGCGGCTCGCCGCTCACCCGGCGTTCGATCATCGACTCGAGAGCCTGCTCGGATGACGCTTCGGCGACGAGCAGCGCGGCCTCTTCTTCGGCGAAGACACAGCCGGCCGCACGAAGGCGCAGCACGATCGCCGCGTCACCGGTCACCTCAGCCATTGCTCATCACGATGGTCGTCATCGTACTCGCGACTAGTGGGCATCCAATCGCCAGTAGCCGCTGAAGATGATCGACTTCTTGGCGATGCCCTTGGCAACGAGCGAGCGCCGCAAGCCGGTGGGCAGCGCGTGCTCACCGACAATGTAGGCGAGAAGGTTGGTGGTCGGTGGGGTCCAGTCGCTCACCGTATCGAGCGCGAGGCTGCCGGGCCGCGCGCCGGGGGCGCGAACCAGCCACGTCACCGTGAAGCCATCCGGGGCACCGGTGTCCTGGGCGTCATCCGCGTGCACGATCTCGATGAAGGCCGTACCGATGGCGTCGCGGGTCAGGTCGCGCAGGATTCCGGCGACGGCGGGCAGCCCCGTCTCGTCCGCGACCAGCAAGTGGAAGTCGACGGCGGGGTCGACGTCGAATCCGCAGCCCTGGTCGATGATCGCGACGGTGTCGCCGGGCTGGGTACGAGTGGCCCAGCGAGTCGCGATTCCCTCGTCACCGTGCACGGCAAAGTCGATGTCGAGCTCGAGCTCGCCCGGGCGGAAGTCACGCACGGTGTAGTTGCGCAGGTAGGGGCGCGTGGCCGCCGGCATCCGCAGGTACTTGAGGTAGCCGATCATGTCGGCACGATTCGGAAGGTTGAAGCTCGTCTCGCCCTCTTCCTTCGGAAGGAACAGCCGGAACCAGTGGTCGAACCCCTTTTTCTCGATCGCGGCGAGTTGGTCGCCACCGACCGTGACCCGCACGAAATTGGGGCTGACGCGTGCCGTGCGAACGACGTTGACGACGGCGAGAGTCTCGCCTTTCTTGGCATCCTTGAAACTCACGGCACTCCACAGATCGATTGCGGCTAATGAGGTAAGGCTAACCTAAGCCGCGCGGATGCCGGAAATTGAACGCGGGGAATGGCCGACCGTGCCACGCTGTTGTGTAGAGCGACGTTCGAGCTGTCGCCCGGTCGCCTTCGGCTCGTGGTCCTAAGGAAAATCAGTGTCAGTCATTCGGTGGTTGTTCGATGCCCAACTCGTCATCGGCGACCAGAGCATCCTGTGGCGCGAAATCATCGGCAACGTCTTCGGCCTGGCGAGCGCCCTCGGCGGCATGCGCCGCAAGGTGTGGGCGTGGCCGATCGGCATCGTCGGCAACGTGCTGCTGTTCACAGTCTTTCTCGGCGCGGTCTTCGACACCCCGAACCCGGTGAACCTGCTCGGGCAGGCCGGCCGCCAGGTGATGTTCATCATCGTGTCGATCTATGGCTGGTACGCGTGGAAGCACGCGCGCAACGCGGATGGCGCCCCGGTCGACCCGAAGTGGGCTGGCGGTCGGTCGCGCATCCTGCTGGCCGTCGCACTCGTTGGCGGCACGGCGATCCTGACCCCGATCTTCAGCGCTCTCGGTTCGTACGAACCGGTGTGGGCCGACGCCTGGATCTTCATGGGTTCATTGCTCGCTACCTACGGGATGGCCAAGGGCTGGGTCGAGTTCTGGCTCATCTGGGTCGCCGTCGACCTGGTCGGCGTTCCGTTGCTGGTAAGTGCCGGTTACTACGCGTCCGCCATCATGTACGTCGTCTACGGAGTGTTCACGCTCACCGGGTTCTTCGTGTGGGCCCGCGCCCGTCGGGTGCTGGCGGCGGCCGAACCGCTCGCCGCAGTGCCGGTTGAGTCGCCGGTCGGTCGGTAATTGTGCCACTTGGGGACGATTAATCCCGGGCGCCCGGGATAAGTTGTCTCAAAGTCGCACATTCGCCGGTGGCTGGCAAGGGGTAGTAGGCGAAAGCCACAGCATCCTCGCCATCCGAGACCCCGTGTGACATCATCGGGCCATGAGAATCCCTCGCACGATGATCATCGCTGGAGTGCTGTCGCTTGCCCTCGTCGGATGCGCCGGGCCCGTCTCGCCGGGGGAATCGCCGGTTGCGCAGGACACCGCGTCTCCGGCGCCAGAAACCAGCACTACGCCGACTCCGGCAGCTACGCCGACGCCCTCGCCGACCGCGAACGGGGAAGCAGTCATCACGACCGCCGGCTATGGCGATCTCAAGCTCAACAGCCCGGTACCCAAGAGCACCGAGCTGGTCAAATGGGATGGCGACTTCTGTAGCGAGAACGACGGCAGCTGGATCCCGTCAGACGGCGTCAGCGATGATGCGACCGACGACGCCTACTTCGTTGTGCGTACGAAGGACCGCAAGAAGAGCGGCGACATCGAGCAGATCCTCATTTACGACCCCAGCATCGAGACGAAATCCGGGGCTCATATCGGTTCGACGCTTGACGAGCTCGGTGATCTGTTTCCCGAGCTGAAGACGGTTCGTGAGGACGAGGGCATTTCAGGGCTGCATTCCGTGAGCGACAATCTCGGCCAGGTCATTTTCGAAACGATGGACAACACCGTCGTCGACATCATCATTATGCGAACGGATGTCGAAGTCTACGGAGTGCAGAGCACGGACGGCGGCTGGTTCTGCGCCGCTTGAGCGAGATCAGCCCGCGAAGGCCTGCGTGATCAGAACGGAACGTCCGACCACTCGATGACGCCGTCGGTCGTCGTGACTCGCACATAGACAGGAGCGGTGGCGTCGCTGGGACCGGTCGCTAAACACTCGAATTCGGAGCCGATCGCCGTCGGCAGCGTTCCTTCACACGCGACGGTCTCCCAGCCAAGTTCGTAGTCGTGCGAGTTATCGAGGATCAGTTTCTCGACGCCCGCGGGCTCGAATCCCGGTTCGGGAGCAGCTTCTGTCGTCGCTTGAGGCGAGACCGCAGGCGGAGTTGCCGTCGGGAGCGCGGCAACGAGCGCGTGCGCCGCAATGATGAGGATGATGCTCGTCGAGCCGAAAACGATTCCCCAGATCGAGTTAGCCCGGCCGACGTGGGTGACTCTCGATCGGCGCAGTCCGACGATTCCCCACACGATCGCGATCGGGCCGAACAGTACCAGGAGCTGCAGGAAGACGGCGAAGAGAGAGATGATTCCGAGAGTCAGCGCATTCCGGCTCGCACGGATTTCGACCGGTGCCTGCCTCGATTTGCGAGAGAACGGCATCGAGAAGTCGAAGAAGCCGGGTTTCGCTGACGGCGGCACGAAGTCCGGTGCCGGAGTGGCTCGTTTTCGCTGTTCGGTCCACTGGGTGCCGTCCCACCACCGCAGCTGGGACGGATCATCGGTGTCCGGATGCCAGCTCGCCGGCCTCACGTTGTCTGGTGGAATCGTCATGGGCGTCCTCGCGTGAAAATGAACTGTCGCCCGAGGTTAGTGAGCTACCGACTATGAGGGATACTCCCCATTCGGGGAAATCAGCCGGCGAAGGCCTGCGTCCCGATCACACCGAGCAGGCGCATCTTCTCGGCGTCTTCGGTACCGGGCGTCGCGGTGAGCACCAGCAGCGTCTGTGACTGGTTCTCGGTGAAGAGTGCCTGGCACTGGACGGTGATCCGCCCGAGCTCGGGGTGAACCAGGGTCTTCACGTCATCGAAGCGCTGCAGGACCTCATGCCGGGCCCACAGGTCGGTGAACTCCGCGCTCGACGCGAGCAGGGCATCCACCACCTCGCGAATGCGCGGGTCGTCTCCGCTGATGCTGAGCGCTGCCCGCAGTCCGGACGTCTGGATGCGGGACTGGTGATCGTGGTCCTCCGGCGGATAGGCGGCGCGCTCTGCCGGATCGGTAAACCAGCGGTACACGGCGCTCGCTGCGAGACCGGTGTGGCGTTGTTGGTCGCCGAGCAGGGCGGTCGCGAGCCGATTCTGCACGAGCGTCTCGCCGAGGTCGCTGAGCACGAGCGCGGGGGTGTCGGTGAGTCGATCGAGCACCCGCATGAGCGCCGGGCTCACGTGCGTCGTGCGGCGGGTGCGACGCGGAGGGTTGTGCCCGGTCAACCGGTAGAGGTGATCGCGCTCGTCGAGGCTGAGGCGAAGTCCGCGGGCGAGGGCGATGACCATCTGCTCGGATGGATGCGGTCCGCGCTGCTGCTCGAGCCGCGTGTAGTAGTCGGTGGACATTCCGGTCAGCGCAGCCACCTCTTCGCGGCGGAGGCCGCTCGTGCGGCGGCGCGGTCCGGCATCCAGCCCCACGTCACTCGGAGTCAGCGCCTCGCGACGGTGGCGAAGGAATTCGGCGAGTTCTGGACGGTCCATTCCCTCATCATCGCAGCCTCGCGCGGCCGTATACAGGGAGCGGGGATCCCCCGATAAGCGCGCTCTGCCGCGCCCGACCACGCCTGCCCAGACTGGATTTCAGCGGAGTTCGAGAATTCAACCCCGCAGTATTCACAAAGGAGAACCAGCCGTGAACATCAGCGGAAACACCATTTTCATCCCGGGCGGAACGTCCGGAATCGGCCTCGGCCTTGCCCTGCGCTTCCGGGACGCAGGCAACACCGTCATCATCGCCGGACGCCGCACGGCACTGCTCGAGTCGATCACTCGGGAGCACCCCGGCATCCACTCGATCGAACTCGACACGACGGACGCGGATGCCGTTGCCGCGGTCTCGGCAGAGGTGCAGCAGCGCTGGCCGGAGACCAACGTGCTGCTCGCCATGGCCGGCATCATGCAGGTCGAAGATGTGCACACCAGTGGATTCCTTGCCACCGCCGAAACCACCGTCGTCACCAACCTGCTCGGTCCGATCCGCCTGATCGGGGCATTCACCGAGTTCTTCGCCACCCAGAATAATGCGACCATCATCACGGTTTCGTCGGGGCTCGCGAGCGTGCCGCTGCCGGTCACCCCGACGTACAACGCGACCAAAGCGGCGATCCACTCGTTCAGCGAAGCGATCCGCGTGCAGCTCGCGGACGTCGGAATTCAGGTCATCGAGCTCGTGCCGCCGGCCGTGCAAACAACCCTCATGGGCCAGCAGGACGAGGCGTCGGCGATGCCGCTCGAGGAGTTTCTCGACGAGACGATGAGCTTGTTCGAGAGCCAGCCCGAGGCGCACGAGATTCTCGTCGAGCGCGTGAAGTTCCTGCGGAACGCCGAGATCGAGGGTCGCTACGACCAGGTGCTCGCGCTGCTCAGCGGTCACCACTAGTCGCGTCGGTCGGGCGCTGAGGCGCCCGGCTGGCTCTAGACGAGCAGGAGCAGAACCGAGATGATCGTCGCCGCCACCGCGACTCCGAGCAGCACGAGGAACGCGATGAACATCGTCTGCTCATCGTGCGCGATCTGCTGCGGGTAGTACACGTGGGCGGCGCGATCGCGGTAGAAAATCTCGAGCTCGGCCTGGTCGTCGATATCGAGGTCGTCGTTGAACGGCGCGGAATGAAACTCGCTGTCCAGCGACATCCACCGCAGTTCGCCATCGACCAGCTCCGCCGGCGCGCTCTGCCACCGCCCGCGTGAGGAACGAAGCGAGAGCCAGATCGCCGCGAAGACAGCGGCGCCCACCAACCCCAGGATCGTCAGCAGCTCGACGATGACGCCAGCGGCGTCCGCTACTGCGGTGATCGAGGACTGGTCCATGGTTGGCAAGCCTATTAGTTGGCGGTCGCGACGAGCTGGGTCGGCTTGGACCTGGTGCGTTCGGCCGAACTGATGCCACCGACGACAAACGACACGAGGGCCAGTGCCATCGCGATCATGCCGGCCAGGAACATCCGGTTGAACGACTCGTCGTAGCGGAGCACTTCAAACTGTGTTCCGTCCGCGCGTTCAAACGTGCAGCGGATGCCGAGCGGAAAGCTTCGAAGAAGCTCGGCGTTCACGACACCAGTGCTGTTCGATTCCGCGCTTATTGGGGCGCTCCAGATCTTGGCACATTCCTGCTCGGTCCTGCGGTCGTTGAACGCGGAGTTCAGGCTCGCGCCGCTGCACAGCAGGATGCCGACAACCGCGAGGGCGAGCGCGAGCCCGAAAGCAGCGCGTGGGCGGACTCGCGAGAGAAAAGTCTTAAGCACGGGCTCAGCTCCTGACCGCACGCGCCGGTCGACGAGTCGTGCATGGTGCGCAAGCCTATTCGGTGCGAGTGGCCCGGGAGATGCTCGAGGCGCTCGCTGGCATCCGCTTTCCTGATCGTGCCGCCCGACTCGCTTAGCTGACCGCCTCCACTGCTGCGAGGATCGCGGCAACGGCGGCTTCGGGATGCGACACCATCGACACGTGCGAAGCCTCGACTTCAGAGATGGTCGCCTTTGCGCGCTCGGCCATTCGCCGAAGGACAGCCGGCGGGATGACGCGATCCTCCGTGCCGATGACCGCCCACACAGGGCGGCCGTTCCAGGACGGTGCAGCCGATGGCGCGGTGTTTGCGCTCAGGCTGATCGGGCGCTGGCTCGAGACGATAAACGACCGTTCCTCCTCCGGGAGGTCCTGCGCGAACGAGTTGTGCACGGTTTCCGGCTTGAGGAATGCCTCGGCGTCGCCCTCTGGCGCTCCCGGGTAACCGACGATGTCGAGCACGGTGTTCGGGTCGGGAACATCGAGCGCGGATCCGGACCCGCCGAGGATCTGGAAGACGAACTCGCCCTCGTCGGGGATGAACGCGTTGACGTAGACGAGTGCCTTGACGTCATCCGTGAGCTGAGCATTGGTGATGACGAAGCCGCCGTAGGAATGGCCGACGAGGATGACCGGGCCGGTGGTGCGCTGGGCGATGAACGATGCGACGTTGGCTGCGTCGTTCGCGACGCCGTGCAGCAGGTTCGGGGCGGCGAAGACGGTGAAGCCCTGGCTCGTCAGTTCGGTGGCGACTTTCTGCCAGCTCGCTCCGTCGGCCCAGGCTCCGTGGACAAGAACAATGGTCGGTTGGGGCATCTGTTGCCTCTCGTTGGGGGTGGTCGGCGAAAGTGGTCGAGAGACTACGCCCGAAAAGGGGCTATTGACCATCACGTTTCTTTTGTGAGAGGTGCGAGTAGGCTTCGCCGGCGTAAACTCGGGCGACGAAACGGCGGCGAAAACTCGCACGATCCTGAAGGAGTTGGCAGTGCTGAACAGCCTTCGAAGCCGAGGTGTACAGGCCGCCCTGCTGTCGGCCGTGCTGTTCGGAGCCGGTGCCCCCGCGGCAAAGCTGCTGCTCGACTCGGTCAGCCCGTGGCTGCTCGCGGGTCTTTTGTATGCGGGTTCCGGGGTCGGCCTGGGCCTGTTCAGACTCATTCGGCGAAGCCCGCGAGTTCATCTTCCGCGCGCTGATTTCCTGCCGCTGGGTGGCGCGATCCTGTTCGGTGGCGTCGTCGGCCCGGTGCTCCTGATGTTCGGCCTCGTCAATATGCCTGCTTCAGGCGCGTCGCTGTTGTTGAATGCCGAAGGTGTCTTCACCGCTCTCCTGGCGTGGTTCGTATTCAAGGAGAACTTCGACCGCTGCATTGCCCTGGGGATGCTGGCGATCGTTGCCGGCGCCGTCCTGCTCAGCATCCCCACGGGAGCATCACTCGGAACGCTGCTGCCATCACTGGCGGTTCTCGGCGCGTGCCTGTGCTGGGGGATCGACAACAACCTCACGCGTAAAGTCGCGCTCAACGATGCCACTTGGCTTGCCGCGGTCAAGGGAGGCGTTGCCGGTCCGGTGAACCTCGCAATTGCGTTTATTTTGGGAGCGCACCTGCCTTCGGTGTTCAACATCGGTGCGGCAATGGTGGTCGGGTTCTTCGCCTACGGGGTCAGCCTCGTTTTATTCATCGTCGCGCTCCGCCATGTTGGTACCGCTCGTGCCGGCGCCTATTACTCGGTCGCGCCCTTCTTTGGCGCGATTCTTGCCCTCGCCCTTGGCGAGCCGCTGACCCTGCCGCTTGTCATCGCCGGATTGCTGATGGCGATTGGAGTGTGGCTGCACCTGACCGAGCGGCACGAACACGAACACACGCACGAGGCAGTCACCCATGATCACTGGCATGTCCACGACGAGCACCACCAACACGAGCACGAGGAGCCGGTCGCTGCTGGAACGCGGCACCGCCACCTCCACACCCATGAGGCGATCACCCATACGCACGAGCACTACCCGGACAGTCACCACCGGCACACGCACTGATGATGACAGCCGTGCTTGCGGCATCCGCTGGTTTGCGGATGCCGCAAGCTCGGCCTGAACGACTATTTCTTTGTCGCTGTTTTCTTGGGGATCGCGCGCTTTCCGGCGGGTGCCGTCTTCTTCGCGGGAGCGGACGCAGAGCCGGGCTCCGGCGCGGTTCCCGTCGGCCCGTAGAAGCTCTCGATCTCGGCGAGCTCCATGTCGGCCGTCGCCTGGATGAGTTCGAGCAGGCTTGCATCCAGCCCCGGCGAGAACTCCTCGAGACGCTCAGGCGAGATCGTCGACGGAACGCCGATCGGTGCCTGCTCCGTCGAATCGAGCATCGTTCCGTCGTTCGACGGGGACGGACCCTGAAAGATCTTGCCTGCCTCTGATTCTCCGCGAAGGTCGAAGGTGAACTGCTTGCTCTGCAGGCCGAGGTCCAGCAGTTTCTTGACCTCGGGGAATTTCTCGGCGTTGGTCTTGGGGATGGGCAGCGTCGCATTCCAGTTGACGCCGAGGGTCTCGAGCGCCTTTGCGAAGGCGTTCTCGTGGGCCTGGTCGCGCACGATCAGGTAGGCGAGGGTCGACCGGGCCGTCTTGTTGCCGGTCATCTCGTAGACGCGGCACTTCTGAAGACGGCCGGTGGACTCGAGCATGAGGTTGTAGAGCAGGTCGAGCACGAGGTTGCCGGAGTTGTAGACGTAGCTGCCGCTCCACGGGTTGCCGACGGAGTCAACCGGAAGGGCGCCCTGTGCTCCGACCAGGTAGTGGTGGATGTTACTGGTGTCGAGCGCGATGTTCAGCGGAGTCGCGCCGCGAGCTCCGGGGGTGTCGACCGGATCGGTGAGCTTGCCGGTGTACTTCGGCGAGCCGTCGAGCAATCGCGAGATCGTGGTGCCGATTAGTTCGACGTGGCTGATCTCTTCGGTGCCGACTCCCTGGATGAGGTCACGGTACGGCTTAGCCGAGGGCCCACGAAAGTTCATTGCCTGAAACAGGTACTGCATCATGGTGCGCATCTCGCCGAACTGGCCACCGAGACCTTCCTGCAGCGCGTTCGCTGCTGCGGGGTCCGGCTCGTCGCTGGCAATGTCGTTGATGTAGCTCTGCACGTGAAAATACATGTCGCTCTATCCCGTCTTCATCGACTGCGGGTGGCTCCCGCTGGGAGAAATTGTGAGCCTGAAGTGCAGCATCCGTTCTTCCTGGCGGCCATTGCCAGCGAGCACACACAATAGAAATCGATTCGTGGACGCCCTTACAAAATCGATGTATGGTCGACGGCGATTGCTGTGCCTTCAGTACGAGTCGGGCGTCTTTTCCCACGGGTTCAGGTAACGACCTCCGGTGAGGTGGATGTTGGCCCTACGCCACGCCCAGCGCTTCGAACCGCGGCGGATGAGCCAGATGCCCAGCGCCAGAAAGACGATCCCGAGCGCGAGGACCGCGATGAAAGCCGCAATCGTCGAGAAGGCAAGCACTATTGCGAGCGGGATCATGAATACCGCGAAGACGACGAGCAGGATGCCCGGGATCACATCTTCGAGTGGTGTCTGGCCGGGGCCTTCGCCGGCGGACGAGAGGTGGTCGTACTTGCGTCCGGGTTCACCAGACGGATCTGGCTGACGCACCGGTCCGCGACCGGTCGGCATCGGGGAGTCGTCAGGCGCCATGGGGTGCCGGTCGGTTGGTGCGTTCGGCGAAAGTCATGGGGCAAGAGTACGTGTCCGGGATCCGCCGGCCTGCTCAGGCGGGCAGGAGCTCGGCGAGCAGCTGCTGCACCCGACCCTTGATGTCGTCACGGATCGGGCGGACTTCGTCGATCGACTTGCCCTTCGGGTCGACCAGTTCCCAGTCTTCGTAACGCTTGCCCGGAAAGATCGGGCAGACGTCGCCGCAACCCATAGTAATGACCACATCCGAATCGCGCACCTGCTCGGTCGTCATGAGCTGGGGGACACCCTGCGAGATATCGATGCCCTCTTCGGCCATCGCTGCGATCGCGATCGGATTGATTTCGTTGCCGGGCTCCGATCCGCCGGACCGGACGGTGACCGCGCCGCCGGACAGCGCCGACATGTAACCGGCAGCCATCTGGGAACGACCGGCATTGTGGATGCAGACGAAGAGAACGGTGGGTGAGTCAGTCATTGGGATTCCAGAGCTTGTGAAGGGTCAGGAACAGCACGATTCGGCGCTGTTCGTCGGAGAAGTGGAAACGGATGTTGAGCAGACGCCCGTGGCCGGCAGGTGCAATTCGACCTTCCGTGCGGCGGTGAGGTCGCCCGCGAGGTAAGCCGAGATCGACCGTACCTGCTCGTACCCGGTGGCCAGCAGGAACGTCGGAGCGCGACCGTAGCTCTTGATGCCGGCGATGAAGAAGTTGGAGTCCGGATGCTGCAGTTCTTCGAATCCGTGCGGCTCGACTGTGCCGCAGCTGTGCAGGTTTGGATCGATCAGTGGAGCAAGCTTCACGGGCGCTTCGACGACGTCGTCGAGGCTGAGACGGACCTCGCGAAGAATGCCGAGGTCGGGGCGGAAGCCGGTGGCATTCACAATGACGTCGGTAGTGAGGCTCTCGGGTTCGCCGTCGCGGAGGCCCGCGATACTGACGCGGTCGCCGGCTTCGCTCAAACCAACGATCTCGAAGCTGTCGACGACCTCGACGAAATGGTCGTCGATGAGTTTCTGCACCCGGGACCCGAGGGATGCGCGTGCCGCGAGTTCGTCGTCATCCGCTGTGAAGACGCGGACGGCGGAGGAGTTGCGGATCACCCAGGTCACCGAAGTCGTCGGTACTTCTGCGGCGAGTGCGCTCAGGGCGAGAAGTGTGGTGGCGGCGGAGTGGCCGGCGCCGACCACGGTGACGTGCTTGCCCGCGAACCGGTCACGGTCGGCGCCGAGGACATCCGGCAGCCCGCTCGTCACTCGCTGGCTGACCGCGGCAGATCCGAGCGGATCGAGCCCATTCGAGCCGAGACTGTTTGTGGTGCGAAAGGTGCCGGATGCGTCGATGACGGCGCTCGCCGTGATCTCTTCGACGTTACCGTCGCGGTTTGTGACGCGCAGCGCGAACGGCGTCTCCGCGCGTCCGGTCGATCGGGTGCGATCCATGCCCTGGCGGGTGACAGCCGAGACGGAGACGCCGGTGCGGATGTGCGGCGCGATTGTTTCAAGGGCTGCCAGGGGTTCGAGGTAGAGCTCGACGAGTTCCGCGCCCGAGGGTGCACTCGCGGCGGGCGGTTCGATCCAGCCCGTTGCCACGAGGAGTCGCTTCGCGGCGGGGTCCACCAGGTGCTCCCACGGGGAGAACAGGCGGACGTGTCCCCAGGTACGAATACTGCTGGCGATGGACTCTCCGGCCTCGTAGACGACAAAGTCGATGCAGCGCTCCACCAGATTCGCCGCCGCGGCCAGTCCGATCGGGCCGGCGCCGATGATGGCGACGGGCAGTCCCGTCAGTCGATCAGAGCGGGTTGGGGCGGTTGTGAGTTCGCTCAGTGTCACCGGTGCCCCTTTCTCGTTCATCGACCTTCTCGTTCATCGACAGCAATCGATGTTCCGAGTATGGATTCATATATCGATGGTTGTCAATGTTTAGTACGCTTGGCCCATGAGCACGATTACGCTGTTGCCCGTCATCCAGGCTGCCGAGTGCTGCGCGCCGTTGACGCGCGACCCGATGTCGCAGCAGCAAGCCGACGATCTCGCCCGGTCGCTGAAGGCGATCGCGGATCCGGCGAGACTCCGCCTCGTCTCGATCATCGCGGCATCCGAGGGTCAGGAAGCCTGCGTGTGTGACCTCACGGAGCCGCTCAACATCGGCCAGCCCACGGTGTCCCATCACCTAAAAGTGCTGACGGATGCCGGATTCATCACCCGATCAAAGCGCGGAACCTGGGCGTACTACAAGCTCGTTCCAGGAGCGCTCGACTCGCTGTCGCGGCTGCTCGTCACGGCGTAGGGGACTACTCGCTCGGGCGGACAATCACCCAGTCGGAGAGCGCGGTCCAGCCCTCGGGGACATCCGCTGTTCCTTGCGGGAGGTACTGCAGGCCGAGGCGGTCGTTGGCGCCGGCACCGAGGCCGAGGACGGCATTACCGATGGTCGAGGCGTCCGACCAGCCTTCTTCGCCGGGCGTACCGGTGATCAGGTGAACCGTGATGCCGTGAACGTAGGCGAGGTAGACGTCTTTGCCTTCCCACTCGCCCTGGTAGCGGTACGAGTCGGGATCGACTTCGAAGAGGTCAATCGCTTCTACGGCCTCGAGGTCGCGGGGCACCTGTTCCTCCGCGAGGAAGCCGGGAATGGTCTCGCGTCCGACGGTGCTCGTGACGAGGTCATCGGAGTCGCTGCCGGGTCCGACGGTGTCTGAGGCGCATCCCGCGAGCAAGATCACGGCGGCGAGAACTACGGCTCCGGTAAGAATCCTCATGAACGAAATCTAGTCGGTAATGGGTCATCGCGACACGGAGCTGGACTAGACGGGCCACAACTCGGTGTGTTCGTCGCGGACAAGGTTCGCGCGCGTTGCGGGATCCTTCTCGACATCGACTAGCCAGAAGGTCTCGTCGGGGTTCCAGCCGGCAATCACGCTTGCGGTATCTGCGGTGACGGTGATGGGCACTCCCGCCGAGGACAGGTAAGTGCTGACGGGCAGGTGAACCGCATCGAAGTTCGGCGCGACCCGAGCCCAATCGGGGATGACCCACATCCCGCTGCGGCCAGTCGCTCGGTACCAATCGTGCCGTCGGCTGGCGGACACATCGAGTGGATATTCTCGACAGAGTTCGACCCAGGATGCCGCATCGACAACTTCGAAGATCCTTGAAGCGTCAGGGACGAGAACTAGTTCGATCTCGCCCCTCGTCCACCCGCGACTGTCTTCTATCAGCGACAATCCCACCGGGCCGTAGGGGGACAGGCTCCGAGTTGAAGTCGTGAGTGCCCGTGACGGCGTTGACCACCAGTCGCCGCTCCAGTTGGCCGAGGGATCCATCGGACGCTCGAGTCCTGCAACCTGTTCGGATTCCCTCTGCTCCGTCTGCCACAGGCGAAGCGACTCGGCCGCGGCAGGCGGCAACGGCAAGTTCAGGCTTCGGTGTTCAAATGTCACGGCCCATTGTTCGGGCGCCTCACTGCTACTGAGCCAAGAGGTGAGCGGTGATGCCAACAGATGGTGGGCAACTTTCTCGAGTGCGCCGTGTATCGCCGGATCGGACAGGAGTTCGTCAGTCCCGTCCGGTTCCTGCCAGTACATCGCGCTGTCAACGACCTCGGTCAGCGCCAGCAGCACATTCATGTCGCTGACCGCGCCCAAC
>Ga0247815_10000398_pt1 | contig 34709 bp, 41 predicted proteins | sample UWRJL194509B1_FD_181014 | JGI IMG/M metagenome (GOLD analysis project Ga0247815, IMG submission 181014) | Plant litter microbial communities from Arlington Agricultural Research Station in Wisconsin, United States - UWRJ-L194-509B-1 | ecosystem: Environmental > Terrestrial > Plant litter >...
GCATTAATTCTGAGTGAATTTCTGCTTCCGGACGCATCGATTTTTCGTTTTCATAAACAATTTCCGAAATAGATTTGTTCTCTGAAACCGTATAATTTAAAAGTTCAACCGCATTTTGAATCGGGAAGGGGAAAGCACATTTTATAACTTCTTTGATTTTGGCATTCGTGCGTTCTTCTTTTACCACAAAACCTCCACCTATAGAATAAAAAGTAGATTCGTATTCAGAATCATCAGCTTTATAAGCCGTAAATTTTAGTCCGTTGGCATGAAAAGGAAGAAACTCTTTATTGAACACAATATCCTGAAGAAAATAAAACGGAATTTTATATTCATTGGCCAGAATAATCTCGTTGTTGTCCTCGATCGTTTTAATGATTCCGGCAATATTATCAACGGGGATATATTCAGGATCCTGCCCGCTTAAACCCAACATTACAGACAAATCTGTAGCGTGACCTTTTCCTGTTAAAGAAAGCGATCCGTATAAATCGACTTTTACACGTTTAATCTGGTCTAAAATTGATTCGTCTTTTAACTCTTCTAAAAAACGTTCTGCGGCTCTCCAAGGCCCTAAAGTATGTGAACTTGAGGGGCCAACGCCAATTTTAAGCATATCAAAAACAGAGATACATTCTTCCATTGTGCAATATTTATTAAGACAAAGATAATTGAATAATGCAATGAACATTTATTTTCGTTTGTTAATGTTGCAGTTTTGTTAAAAAAAATATTAAATATTAATAATTTGGCAACGAAACAAAAATTATTACTTAATATGCGGTTTTCGTGAAAAGTTCGTATTTTTTTTAGGTATTTTTGTAATGAAACAATCACTAAAGAATCCGGTTTTATAATTCTAAAAATAAATCGGTAAACCATAACTTCTGGCGATTTCATTTTAATTTGGATACACCTTTCGCGAAAAATTAAAATACCACAAAGAAGATAAAATTACATTATGATAGAATTTTTCAAGCATTTTTTACAAGAATTCGAATTACCTCTTAGCAACCCAGTATTGATTTTCTCGTTAATACTCTTCATTATTCTCTTGTCTCCCATTTTATTAAAAAAAATAAATATTCCCGGAATTATAGGACTTATTATTTCAGGAGTAATCATAGGACCACACGGACTTAATATTTTGGCCAAAAACTCAGCCGTAGATTTATTTTCGACAATAGGACTTTTGTATATCATGTTTATTGCCGGTCTTGAACTCGATATGAATGAGTTTAAAGCCAACAGAAATAAGAGTTTATTGTTCGGTTTTTTTACATTTATCTTTCCTTTAACCATAGGTTTTCCGGTTTGTTATTATTTACTGCAATACGATTTTAATGCCAGTTTCCTGACCGCAAGTATGTTTGCCACGCACACGCTGGTAGCTTACCCAATTGTGAGTAAATTGGGTATTGCAAAAAATCAGGCGGTTGCCATAACAGTAGGAGGAACGATATTAACAGATACTGCCGTTTTGATTATTCTTGCCGTTATTATGGGAAGCAGCCAGGGCAATCTGAATCAGGCTTTCTGGATAAAACTGACGGTTTCATTGGCGATTTTCTCCGCGATTATGTTTTTGGTTATACCAAGAATTGCCAAATGGTTCTTTAAAAAATTAGAAAGCGAAAAACACGCCCATTATATTTTTGTACTTTCTGTAGTTTTCTTTGCAGCATTTTTGGCCGAAGTAGCAGGAGTAGAGCCTATTATTGGTGCGTTCGTTGCCGGTTTGGCATTGAATCCTTTAATTCCGCATTCGTCTGCATTGATGAACCGAATTGAATTTATTGGGAATTCATTGTTTATTCCGTTTTTCCTGATTTCAGTAGGAATGTTGGTCGATATCAGCGTAATCCTTAGCGGACCAACAGCATTAATTGTTGCCGGAACGTTGAGTGTTGTGGCGATTTTTGGGAAATGGACAGCAGCATTTTTTACCCAGATTGTTTTTAAATATACCCGAACAGAAAGACAACTTATTTTCGGGTTAAGCAGTGCACATGCCGCTGCAACGTTGGCAGTTATTTTAGTTGGTTTTAAAGCAAAAATTCTCGATGAAAATATCCTAAACGGAACTATTATTTTAATATTAATTACGTGTATTGTAGCTTCGTTTGCGACTGAAAAAGCAGCCAAGAAAATCGCGATTTGCGAGGAAGAAGTTTCTCATGAAGATGCGCATAGCGATCAGATTCTTGACGAACATATTATGATTCCATTGGCCAAAACTTCGGCGACAGCCACTTTATTAGATTTTGCGCTTTTAATAAAAGATAAAAAATCGGCTAATCCGGTAACCTTACTAACGATTGTTCCTAATAATGATCAGGCCGAAAAAAATATTCTAAAGTATCGAAAAGCAGTTGATAAATTCGTCATTCAGGCATCGGCTTCAGAAGTGAAAATAAATACCATTGCCAGAATTGATCATAATCCTGCAAGCGGAATTGCCAGAACTTCGAAAGAAATCATGTCGGATATTGTGATTGTGGGCTGGCCCAGAAAAACAGGATTTCTGGACAAAATTTTTGGAGAAAACGTAGATTCGATTATTAATAATGTAGATAAAAGTTTATTCATCTGTAGATTTCAAAAGACTTTTATTGAAGAAAAAAGACTGGTGTTTATTTGCCCGCCTTTCTCAGAAAGAGGAGTTGGGTTTCATTTATTATTACAGAAAATCTGCCGATTATCACAAGAATTAAGTATCCCGATTGTGATTTATGCCGAATATAAAACACATCAAACGATTCAGCAAATTGCTGCTAATTTGAAATTGAATGCTAAATTGGGCTTTAAGAGTATTATGGATTGGGATGATTTTGAATCGATTTCTGATGAAATAAAACCAAACGATTTGATTGTTTTTAATCTTTCTCGAAAAGGTTCTGTTTCGTACCAGTCGATTTTTGATAAACTACCTCAGAAATTCGAAAAATCATTCGATGACAACAATCTTATTTTAGTGTATTCGCAAGACGATCGCAAAGGAACTTCTATGGATGCCTACGAAGATTTTACTGCTACGCCACTAACAAAAGGACTTGAAGCGATTGAGCAAATTGGCCGTGGTTTGGGAAGTATTTTTAATAAAGGATAAAAAATGTTTTTCGAGTAAGATTTTTATTATTTTTGATTTTGTCTTAAAAATTAAAAATGAACGAAATAGTACATTATTATAATGATCTGGCCAGTACTTACGATCAGGATAGATTTGATAATTCGTATGGAAATTTTATCGACTCACAAGAACGAAAAATTCTCGATAAATTGTTAACTGATAAAAAGGGACAAATTCTGGACCTGGCGTGCGGGACGGGAAGATTGTTGAATTATGCTTCGATTGGTGTCGATGCAAGTGCAGAAATGATTGCAGTTGCTAAACGAAAGTTTCCTGAAAAAACGTTTCTGCAAAATGAAGCTGACGCGATTCTTTTAGCTGATAATTCTATTGATACCATTATTAGTTTTCATTTTTTGATGCATCTGGATCCAAATAAAATCGATCAGGTTTTGAAAGAATCGAATCGGGTATTAAAAAAGAACGGTCGAATTATCTTTGATATTCCGTCGCGAAAAAGACGAAATTTATTGGGTTATAAAAAAACAAACTGGCACGGAGCAAGTAGTTTAAGCATTGCTGATGTAAAAGCAAATCCCGATTTTATCATTAAAAGATCTTACGGGTTATTGTTTTTTCCAATTCATAGATTTCCTGATTTTTGCCGTAAATTTCTATTGCCGTTAGATTCGTTTTTGGCCAATTCATTCCTGAAAGAATACAGTTCTTATTTAATCATCGAATTAGAGAAGAAATGAATATGTTGAAACCACTCAAAATTAGCCTTAAGTTATTGCTTAGATTTAAAAAGGATCTGTTGACCAAAGATTTGTTCCGGTTTTCTAAAAAATGCCAAAACGATTTTGCCTTTCGTTATGCAATAACATTAACACAGGAAATAAAACCCAGTCAGACTTTTGATAATAAGTTGCATAATATTCTGCTGGCTTCAAAAAGGATTAACAAATATGTTCTGGAAACAAACCAAATTTTTTCTTTTTTTAAAGTGGTAGGAAATCCAAATCAGGATTTTAAGAAAAGCAGAACTTTGGTAAACGGTCAATTAGTAGAAGAGAATGGAGGCGGCATGTGTCAGGTATCGGGAATTATATACCAGATTAGTTTAATTGCCGGTTTAGAAATTTTAGAAAGACACAATCATTCTGTTGATATTTATACCAATGAAACAAGATTTGCACCCTTAGGTTGTGATGCAACGATTGTATATGGTTATAAAGATTTAAGAATCAAAAATAATTTGCCATTTCCGATTCAGTTTAAAATTGAAATAAAAGAGAGTTTTATTCATATCAATTTATTGAGCGAAAAAGCCATAAAAGAGAAAGAGCTGCTTTTTGAATCTCAATTGGACAAAGAATTTATTACTGTAAATGTTCTGAATAATGACCGACAATTACTGAATCAATCGAAATACAAAAGAATGAAAGCAGAATTGTAGTATTTTGATGGATATAAAAAATAATAAAATTGAATGGTTTGCTTAAATTTGATAACATATAAAGATCAATTTTAAAAACTCAATACTATGAACCACAAAGCCCTGTCTATCCGACCATTTATTGGAGCCAAAGATTTTGAAGTTTCCAGAAGTTTTTATCGTGATTTAGGTTTTGAAGAAGGGATTTTAGATCCAAAGTTTTCTGTTTTTAAAACCGGAGATTTAGCGTTTTATCTTCAGGATTATTATGATAAAAACTGGATCGAAAACACCATGATTTTCCTTGAAGTCGAAGATGTCGATGTTTATTACAATCAGTTATTGGCCTTAAACTTAACCGAAAAATATGGAGTAAAACTAACGCCAACCCGACATTTAGATTGGGGAAGCGAATGTTTTTTACACGATCCTTCCGGTGTTTTATGGCACTTTGGGAAGTTTAATAAGTAAGTTTTTTGCCACGAAGGCACAAGGTTTTTTTTGAATTTCCTAAAAAATTAGTGACGAGTAAATCAAATAATAAAATTGGCTAAGCGAATGGTGTTTTTTTCTCGCTGATACCAATCGTTATACACTAATTCCAGGTTTTCGACATCGAATTCTCCAAAATTATAATCACGAAATTTTTCTACAGTTTGTATTAATTGTTCTGGATTTTCGAGTTTTTCCTGAAATCGCATTACAGTAGAATGTGCTGTTGAAATGGTATAACGACTATCGATACTTTGTTCTAAAGAAGATTTTTTAAAGTTCTCCCGAAGTTTATCCCTGAAATTATTCAAAGATTCATCCGTTGGAAACCCCTGAATCATTATAGCAGACGGAGAAGCTGTAACGCCACGAAACCCGATTTTTATGGTATCTAAATGCACAAGACTTTGCTGAATGAGGTCGATATATTCGTGAATATTTATTTTATCTAAAGTAAAACCGTCGTAACAGGAAATAATAGACATCAAAGTAATATGAATATCAGCATCAGGATAATAATATTGATGAGGTTCAACGGCCTTTAATTCATTTAAAAACAACTGAATATTTGCTTTAATGATTTCGCTTGGGCGAATGAGAAACGTGATTCCGAAACGCGAATCAGATTCGTTATTAAGTTGTGAATCTAATTTGTAATTACCTGCCAAAATAGCTTCGGAAGATTTTTTGTAAAGTTGATTGTAATGTTGGGTTAAATCCATTTAAAATTATTTCTTTTTTGCTTTTTCCAGGTTTTCTTTTACTCTAAATTTTACAATTTTGTTAATCAGATCATACGGCATTGGTTGATCGAGAGGAAATTGTACAGAACCTTTTCCGGATTTATACTTCGAAAGTTCTTCTCTAAAAGCTTCATGACCGCTTGGTAAAGCATATAAACCAATATGATTTTTAAAAGCAGCAAAATAAACCACGATTCCGTTTTGTTCAAAAGCTGGCATCGAATAACTGATTTTCTCTTTGGCATCCGGCGCCGCCTTCTGAATCGTTGCCCTGACTTTCTCCAGAATTTCCTGAACGTCATTTGGGAACGCGCCAATATATTCATCGATATTTGCTGGTTTCTTTGTGTCCATTTTTCTATGCAATTTTTTTAAAAGTTTGTTCTTTTTTGATCTCGCAATCCCGATAGCTATCGGTATAAAGGATTAAAAGGATTGAAAGTATTTTTTCACGCAGATTTCGCAGATTTCGGCAGATTTTTTTAAATATGATCTGTTTATATCAGCCTAAATCTTTTTAAATCTGCGTGAAACAAAAAAACTTTGCGACCTTGCGGCTTTGCGAGATTATTTTCAGCCCAATAAAAAAATCCTTGCGAACTTTGCGGTTAAATAAGTTTTTATGCCAGTCCTTTAGGAAATCGATCCAAAACCAAATTCAACTGAATATTATGCTCCAAATATGCTTTGGCTCCAGCCAAAACCAGCGTAAAACCTTCGGTAGAATTGCGAACCTGATCGATTATTTTATCCGAATCTCCTTTTAAACCTGAATTGATGATGCTTACAAAAGTTTCATTTTCATTTAATGGACTAAAAATCCATTCTACTAAAGTCGATTCGTCGGGATTTCCCCATTCGATCACAATTTTATGATTTTCCTGTAAAACATGAGTTGTCACGGTCAATGAAAAACCGTACATTTCCCAGGTCCATTCGGTTGTAGTGTCTTGTTCTAGTTTTCCGGAACCTTTTGTAAACCAAAATTTACTTGTAATTTCCGGATCTGTAAAAGCCTGAAAAACTTCTGAAACAGGCTTTCTAATCAGCATTTCGGCTTTTGCGAAGTGGTTGTTTTCTGCTTTCATTTTTATGGTGAGATGTTGTTTGTAAAATGTTATTTGTAAAACTTGAAACAAAAAATTGGCGTGTAAACTTGAAACTTGAAACAAATTTTTACAACCTCTAATTTAAGAAAGAAATCCCAAATAACTTCAAAAAAAAAATCCACACAAGTCTTAAGCTGTATGGATTCTATAATCTATGATTTAAAGCTTGTTTAAACTTGATCTTTATCAATCCATTTTCCGGTGGTTGGTGCCACGTAATTTTTCATTTGCTCTAATAAATCATCAATATTATCACTTACTAAAAGCATTTGCTGATTAGCCTCTTTCAGTAAACCTTTTTCTACCATTACTTTCGTTAATTCGATTAGCGAATCATAAAATCCGTTGATGTTTAAAATGGCGATTGGTTTTTTGTGAAGCCCTAATTGAGCCCAGGTCAGCATTTCGAAAAGTTCTTCGAGAGTTCCAAAACCACCCGGAAGCGCAATTACGCCGTCGCATAAATCGTTCATTTTGGTTTTTCTTTCGTGCATACTTTCGACCAAAATCAATTCGGTCAGGCCTAAATGTGCAATTTCTTTCGATCTTAAAAAGTTGGGTAAAACGCCAATTGCTTTTCCGCCTTCGTTTAAAATTCCATCGGCTACAGCTCCCATTAAACCTACGTTTGCGCCACCATAAACCAATTCTATATTTTGCTTTGCTAAAGTTTGCCCCAGCAATGTTGCCTGTTCTTTGTAAATTTCTTCGGTTCCAAAACTGGATCCGCAGAAAACTGTAATTCTTTTCATTGTTAGAAGTTATTCGTTAAAGGTTAAAGGTTAGAGGTTAAAAGTTAAAGGTTAGAAGTGAGAGGATTATTTGTTATTGGTTAAATGTTGAAAGTGATAATGAAAATCAAAGATTAAAAAGTCGGTATTTTGTGCCGTTAGGCACTACAGATTGGTAGAAAAAATATGAATTAGAATAGATTTAGCGTGCCGTAGGTACGCAACAAAAAATCCTATTGCGAACCTACGGCACGCTAACCAACTTTATAACCAATAAACTACCAATATTTAGTGCCCAAAGGCACATTTGAAAGTTAAATTGTTAAAATGAAGAGTAGAAATTTCACAACTCACAACTCATAATTCATAACTCACAATTTATAATTTTCAACCTTTAATTCATATTCAAAATGAGGTAAATTGACTGGAATATTACCTATACTATTTACTTCGCCAATATTTATAGCGCCTAATTTCGATACTGCTTTTTGCGAACGTATATTATCTGTGCCAATATGAAATAGTACCGAATCTACATGTTGAAAAGCATAATCAATCAAAAGTTTTTTATTCGATTTATTATATAGTCCGCCCCAGAATTTTCGACCAATAAAAGTAAAACCAATTGCAATGCTGGATTTCTCCGGATTGTAATCGTAGAAACGGGTATTGCCTACAATTTCATTTGTTTGTTTATCCAAAATCAAAAAAGAACTTTTTGAATTGATTGCCGCATCAAAAAAGGGTCTGAAAACTTCTATTTTATATCGGTCTTTGATTGGATGTTGTTCCCAAATTAATGGATCTGAGGCTACTTGATAAAGCGCATCAAAATCACTTTCCTGTAGCGGAACTAATTTTGTAATGTCGTCTTCTAAAATTTCAGGTTGTAAATTGAATGCTGATTTTGTCATTTTATAAAGGTTAAATTCTCGTTTGCCGCTAATTTTGACGGAGAACCACGAATTTAAAATAAAAATTTGACTTTAGTTTTCTGCTAAGAAGTTTTTTGCCACAGATTAAAGGATTATAAATGATTTATAAATTTTGTATGATTTCTGCTTTTGCATAAATGCCAAACGATAAGAAATCTGCGATAATCTGTGTTTTCGCTTGCGAATCCGTGTCATCTGTTTTCGAAATCACAATACTATAAACTTTTGCCGATGCAGCACTTGAGATTGCTTTGTTCCTCGCAATGACGTAAGATGTGATTATATTCTCTTAATCTGAACACAGGAAACATTCTCCATTTTAACTTTATTTTCTACTTTTTTAAGCAATCCGGTTTTTTGATTTCTTTTAAAAACTACTACGTTTCCCGAATTGACATTGGTCGCAACCAAAAACTTTCCGCTTTCATCAAGGGCAAAAACTCTGGGATGATTTCCTAAAGTCGATTGATAACCAATGTTTTTCAAAAGACCATTTTCATCAATAGAAAAAATGGCAATATTGTTTTCTTTTCCTCGGTTTGTAGCGTATAGAAATTTTCCGTCTGGCGAAATATGAATGTCTGAACTTTCAAAACCTGATGTTATCGTATCCGGATGCGTATTGATGCGTTGGATTTGTTTTAAAGTTCCATCCTGATATTGGTAAACACTTATTTCGCCTGCCATTTCTTCGATACAATAACCAAATTTTTCGTTGGGATGAAAAGTAAAATGTCTTGGCCCGGCTTCTAAATCTGTTTTGGTAAACGGAATTTTGGTTGCTATTAAAGGCTGTTTTTGGGTTGCATCGAAACGGTAACAACGAATTTTATCGGCACCTAAATCAGGCAGGAATAAATAATCACTTTGAGGCGAAAATACAGCCGAATGAACGTGAGATTTGGTTTGTCTTTCTTTATTGACACTTCCGTCAGTATATTGAAAATTTTGTGCAATCGAATCTATTTTTCCATTTTCTAATATCGGGTGAACCGAAACACTTCCTTCGTTGTAATTGGCATTTGCCAGCCATTTTCCGCTTTTATGAACCGAGAGGTAAACCGGATTTTCGCCACCACTGGATTGTTTGTTCAAAAATGTAAGTGTTTTTTTCTCAGGATTAAATTCAAAACTACTTACGCTTCCGGCATTTGGTGTTTTGGTATCAGTACAGGCATAAAGATATTTTCCGTTTGGAGATAAAGTCAAATACGATGGATTGATGATATTTTTTGCTGAGGTTATTTTGTTCAGTTTTCCTTTTAAAGTGTCTAATTGATACACCTGAATAGATTCTGCATTAAGATCCCGGTTATAACTTCCTAAAAAGACATAAGTATTTTGGGAGAAGGTATTTAGGGTAATGAGAAAAGCAATTGCTAAAAGGTATATTTTTTGGTTCATGGTTTTTTTTGTTTCAGGTTTCAAGTTTCAGGTTTCCTTATATAGTCACAGTTTTCAGTCGCAGTTTTCAATCTACAATCTAAAATCTACAATCTACAATCAAAAATCTACAATCAAAAATCATCTAACCCCTTTCCACCATTGTTGAAATTCTTGATTTTCGTTTCTGAGTTCTACTACTTCTCCGATTTTTGGAGTAATTAATGGAATAGGATTTTCTGAAGCAGCATTCAATTCGGTTACTTTTATCAAAGGCTCATCCCAGGAATGGAGAGACAAAGGAAATTTTGAATTATGAACCGGAAATACTCTTTTCGATTTTAGCTCTTTCATGGCTTTTATAACATCTTCGGGTAGATTGTGAATGTATTTCCACGCGGGATTATATTGTCCGTTATCGAGAAGTGCGATATCAAAAGGGCCAAATTTGTTGCCAATTTCGGCATAATGTGTATCGTAACCGCTATCGCCACCCAAATACATTTTAAAATTGTTGGCTTCTAATACAAACGATGTCCAAAGTGTATTACAGCGATCAATGCTTCTGCCTGAAAAGTGTCTGGATGGAGTAGTGTAAAGCGTCAAATTCTGATCTAATTCTATTTTTTCATTCCAGTCTTTTTCGATGATAATTTCTTTTGGAAATTTCCAAAATTCAAGATGTGAACCAACGCCAAGAGCGCAAACTACTTTTTTTATTTTGGGTTGGAGCTGCTTGATGGTTGCATAATCAAGATGGTCATAATGATCGTGCGTAATCAATAAATAATCAATTTCCGGAATATCGTTAGCGCTGTAAATATCAGTTCCTTTGAATGCTTTTGTAGTGCCGTAAATAGGAGAGGCGTTACCGCTAAAAACAGGATCAATCAAAAAACGTTTTCCTTCAAGCTGAATATAATAGGAGGAATGTCCAAACCAAACCAAAACATCCTGATCGATAGGAAGTTCGTGTAGATTTGTTTTTACAGACGGAATAATATCTGTTGGGGTTTTGCGGTCTACTTTCTTAAATAAAAAATCAAAGAAAACTTTAGAGAAACTATAACCTTCGGCAAGTTCGGGAGTAAAACTTTGGTTTTCGAATTTTCCGTTTTTATAGTTGGGTGATTTTTGTATTAAGGCCAATCTTTCTCCTGATGGTTTTTTACCATATCTGGGATGTTGTGAAACCAAAATAAGAATGGCGAAGAATAAAATTATTAGTGTAAGAGTCATGGTGGTATTTAATTTTTGGGTATTTTTCTTATTGTTGTAACGAAAGCGAAATCATATTTTTTAGCACTTCAATATCGATATCGGCTATTTTTTTTACATAAATGCAACCTTTAGAAGCTTTGTGTTTCCCAAGTTTAGAAAGTAATTCGTCTCTATTTTCTGTTGGAACATTAATATAAAGTGAAATGGCTGCTTTTCTTGGAGAAAAACCCACAAGAGGTGCGTCGCCTTCGTGACCGCTGGCATATTTATAATGATAACTTCCAAAACCAATAATACTTGGTCCCCACATTTTGGGCTCAAAATGGGTTACTTCCTGCATTATTTTGATGAGTTCAAAAGCGTCCTTTTTTTTGGTTTCATCTTCAACAAAAGTATTTATAAAATCAGTAGTACTTTCATTGGTTTCGGTAGTTTTATTCTTTGCCATTGTGGTTTATTTTTTGTTTAGCAAATTGCTTTTCAGCAGAATATTTTTAATTTTCACTTCGTTAGCGTAAAACAAATCACGATTTTGATTCATTTGGTTTTCTAGAATAATTAAACTTACATCACTTTCAGGAAAATATAAATTTATCGAAGAAAAACCATCACCTAAACCTGTGTGGCCAACATATTTGATAGGTTCCTTATCGACAATTCTAAAACCATATCCGTAACCTACTTTTTCTGGTCCGAAGAAACTATTTTGAGCCGTTATATTGTACTTAAACAGTAATTGATAACTTTCTGGTTTCAGCAGTTTTCCTTTATGCAGATTTTCATTCCAGATTGCTAAATCACCTGCGGTTGAAACAATTCCGTTAGAAGAAGTACTTTCGATCGTAATCATCGATCTTGAAACTAACTTAAAAGCATTATTATTGTTGACATATCCGGAAACTAAATTTTTAATTGGCGCTGCAGAAAAGCACAGCGTATTTTTCATCTTTAGCTCTTTAAAAAAGGTATTGGCTACGTCGTAATAGCTTTTTTTAGTAACAGATTCAATTATTTTCCCCAGTAAACTATAGCCTAAATCTCCATATTTAAAATCACTTCCGGGTTTAAATAATAAAGGTTTTTTCAAATCAACTATTCCGTGGGTATGATTTAAAAGTTGGTGAACCGTTACAGAATCTGTCCAGGTTTGGTTCATTTGAGGTAAATATTTTTTTATAGGCGCCTGTAAATCAATTCGGCCTTGTTCTACTTCTTTTAAGATTAAAACAGCCGTGATTTGTCTTGTATTCGACATGATTTCGAATTGACTGTCTGTTTTTAAATATTTTCTGGTTTCAAAATTGGTAAAACCATATACTTTATTGTAAACTGTTTTTCCGTTTTTGGCGATCAGTACAACGCCATTAAATATTGGATTGCTAACACTTATCAAACTATCAATTTGAGCGGCATAATTGTTTTTTTTCTGAGCAGATAAAAAACTGCTGGAAAATAAGAGAATAGAGGATAATATAAAGGTAATTCGAAGATTGGAAGTCATTTTTTATTTTTTTGTTTCAAGTTTAAGCTCTGTACGGCTATTTTACCGCAAAGAGCGCAATGTTTTTGTTTATGTAATTTATAAATTAGCAAAGTTCGCAAAGTTAGATCAATACAAAGCTTTGCGAACTTTGTATTTTAAAACTTCCTGATTGATAAAAAAACTTAGCGTTCTTTGCGGTAAATTCACCGTAAAACTAAATCAATACAAAGCTTTGCGAACTTTGTCAATTTATAAAACTCCGTAAGTAAAAAAACATTGCGTTCTTTGGGGTTAAAATCAGAACATTCCATTTTCGTTAATAGGTTGTTTAGGTACAGGTTGCCCTAAATCCCAGAATTCGACAATTTTATCTGCTTTAAATTTAAGAATATGAACGACTGCAAAACCGGGTTCTACAGGAGTTTGTTTTAAATGCGAATGTACGGCGACGAGATTGCCATCTTCAAGAATATGATGAATTTTAAAAACTTTATTCGGGTTTGTTCTTGTAGATTCTTCCATTGCCAGCATCAATGTATCGGCATCACCTTTAAAATAAGCATTATGATGTTTAAATTTATCACCAACATACAAACGAAATGCTTCGTGAGAATGCCCGTTTGCAGCGAGTTTTAAAAAGTCCTGAGCTATTTCTTTCTTAGTCATGATTTTGAAATTTTAAAAGCTAACTAAGTTATAAAATAAGAATTTAAGAAATTCAAAAAGAGATTACTATTTTATTCTAAACGTTTAAATTCATACACGCCATTATAACTTTGGCCAGCCCAAAAAATAAATAACAGTGCCCCAGTATTATCTAAGGCTTCGTTTATAATTAAATTATTGTTTTTAGAAAGCGTAATGCGTCTTTTATTGTTATTGCACCCGCCAAAAAGATAAGGGATTCCGTTGCATTTCAGGTATTTGTTGTCGAGATAAAACATGCCGTCGTTTTTAAGTTCGCCTTTTATTTGCTGCTTTTTTATGCTGTTATTGTTTTTAAACAATGCAACGTCTAAGTCCGTATTGTTAATGAGATTTAATTCGATATGATATTCAGTAAGGCCTTTTACAATAGAATCCTTATCGTCAAATTTTAGAATATCGTTTGTGATATAATTATAAGAGTTGATGATATTTTTGGAAATATCATATTGTGAATTCGGATTTTTTTTGTCGAATTTCTTTATGGGATAAAAAGAATATTTTCCGTTAAACGAAAGAAGATTGCTTTCATTTATTTTAGTGTAGTCGTTTTTAAAATCTTTATTCGAAAAAGAAGCACAGTTTGATAATAAAACCGAAACCAATAGAAGTAATAATAGTCTTGAAATCTTTTTCATATTCGATTTTGTGGTATTAAATGATAGTTAATGAGTTCGATTTTAAATATCTATTTTCATTGATAACTTTTTTTGCTTCGGGACTAATCCAGAAATTTGGGCGATATAGTTTTGTACTGCTTTGCAATTTTGCTTTACTGGATAATGCTTTTATGTTTTTTATTAAATCATTAAATAGCAAGGTATTGTTGAACTGATTGGTATCAATAACAGAATTGAATTTATCATTAGAAAAACTTACCACTTTAGGATAAGTCAGTTCTAAACCTATTGTGCCTTCAGTATTCATATAAGCGATGCTTAAACTTTCCTTATGCTCTGAAAAGGTAAGATAAAAAGGACTGATATCGATTACCGGTTCTGTTGGATCAACCAATTTAAATTTATTAGAAACAGATCCTTTTTTGTCTATAATTTCTTTGAAGCCAATTTTAGAGATATCGTCAGTAATCGATATTCTGATTTTATCCTCGTACAACCAATGTTCTTTTCTATCGTATTCTTTGTTACCAATCATGATTTCATTAAAAAAATCTTTGTAACCATCAAATACATAAGATTTATCTGTTGCAGTATAATCTATGGCAACCCTTTTATTGGTAATAACAAAGGAAAATTTAAGTTCCCTGAAAATAGATTCAAATTCTTTAGGTGTAAGGATAAAATTGAATTTATTCCAGCCTTTTCCAGCACCCAGTCCGCCAAAATAGCTCATAAATTATAATTTAAGTTGAAGCAAGCATAAAGCTTACAATAGCATCAGAATGTATTTTTGTGGTATCGAAAACAGGAACAGAAAAATCAGATTGGTCGATTAATAAAGGAATTTCGGTACAGCCCAAAATAATCCCTTCGGCGCCACGCTCGATCAGTTCGTTGGCAATTTTGATATAGTTTTCTTTCGATTCCGGATTTATAATTCCTTTACCCAGTTCTTGTTTTAAAACCTGTTGTATATAATTTCGAGTTTCCTGACTTTCGGGAATCAATACATTTAATCCAAAACTTTTCAGACGGTCTTTATAAAATTCCATTTCCATAGAAAACGAAGTTCCTAACAGACCAACCGTTGTAATTTTTTCTTGTGTTATGGCTTTTGCTGTTTCAGTACCAATATGAATTAACGGTACGTCAATTTCTTTTTCGATTTTGTCTGCATGCATATGCGCTGTATTGGCGCACAAAACAATAGCATCAACACCGCTTTTTTGTAAACTTAAGCAGGCATTCAATACTAGTTCATATGCGTTTGGCCAGGTTTTTTCCTGAATATCACCAAAGTTCAAAGAATAAATCAAACATTCTGCAAATTGCAGTCCGCCCAGTTTTTTATTTACACCTTCGTTTATGAATTTATAATAATCTATTGTCGAAACCCAACTGGTTCCACCTACGAGTCCAACTTTTTTCATTCTTTTTATTTATAAATCTTCAGACTTGATTTGTGAAATGTCAATGCCTAATTTTTCAAATTCCTTTTGTCCAAGATCTGTAATATAGTAGTTTTTATCCGTGGCTTTGTTTTTAGCAATCCAGCCTTTATCAGCAAAATTTTCTACTAGTAATTGCCCCAATTTTCCGCCAATATGTTCGTAACACATTTTTGCCGGTTTTCTTAAAACTGATTTCTCGCTCATTTTGAAAAATTTAAAGTTAAGCTTTTTTTGAAACGACTAATTTCCTGGCCAAATAAGCCATTGGTAAATAGGCAAATGCAAGATCTACAATGTTATACCAAATTGGCGATGGTAATGTACAGACATTTATGATACCTCCTAACAAAAAGAAAGCTCCAATTACCAAAGCCAATTCTGTTTTGCGATTGGCAGCAATTAAAGCTGTTGTTGCTGCACCAGCAAAAGTGCCTATGGCATGTGCAAGAAAAGGAAAAATAAAATGTTTAGGTTCGAATAAATGCATGGTCGCTTTTAGTCCTTCCATTGTAGTAACATCGGCACCGTTTGGAGGAGGGATAACCGAACTACTCATTAAAATAATAGCCATATTGACAACACTTCCAACAAAAAGGCCAATAATTACGGCCAAAGTATTTTTAAAAATCGGATTCATAAACTTGATTTAAGAATAACGAATTTATGAAAATTATAGCTTCTATTTAGTTAAAAGATTGTCTGAATTCTAAAGGAGAAACATTTGTTTTGGTCTTAAACAATTTGCTAAAAGATTGCTGATGTTCGAAACCCAGTTCAAAAGCAATTTCGCTGATGGATAAGTTGGTTGTCGAAAGTTTTTCTTTGGCTTTTTCGATCAACTTATCGTGTATGTGTTGCTGCGTGCTTTGGCCTGTAAGCGATTTGAGCAATCCGCTTAAATAATTGGGCGTAACATTTAGGGTTTCGGCAATATAATGTACAGTTGGCAAACCTTTTTTAGACAGAGATTCATTTGCAAAATAATCTTCAAGCAAGTTTTCTAAACGAGCCAGAATCTGATGATTGCTTATTTTTCGGGTTATAAATTGTCGGTTATAAAAACGTTCGGCATAAGTAAGCAGCAATTCGATTTGGGCAATAATAACATCCTGGCTGAATTTATCAATATTGGACTGATATTCCTGCTGAATATTTTTTATAATGCCAATAATCATTTTTTCTTCTTTATCAGAAAGGTGCAAAGCTTCATAAACCGAATAGCCAAAATACTCGTATTGCTTGATTTTTTTTGCCAAAGGCGTATTCCATAAAAAATCAGGATGAATCAATAATGACCATCCTGTATGTTGTAACTCTGCATTTCCTTCTATAGAAAAAACCTGACCTGGCGCAATAAACAACAAAACACCTTCTTTAAAATCGTATTCCTGCTGACCGTAACGCATGGTTGCATTAGCATGACGTTTTAAGGCAATCGAATAAAAATCAAGCATTAAACTTTTGGGTTCCTCTTCGTTTAGATGTTTAAGATCCTCAAAATTATAAACGCTCACTAACGGATGTTCAGGCTTGGGCAAATCCCGAAACTCATGAAATTCGCTAATACTTTTTAAGCGGTGTGGTTGATGATTTGCCATAGTCTAAGGTACTTATTTCTGGTTATAAATAGCAGCAAATTCTTTGGCATAATTGGCTAGTTTTGTTTTTCCCATTTCTGCCGGTCTGTTTTTAATGTAATCTTCGCCCAATAAACCGTTGTAAAGTCCGGCGTACATTTCGACCAAACCTTCGGCAATTTTAGGCTGCATTCCCACGTTTACCAAACCGTTTAGTGTTTCTTCATCACTGATTAAAACCCATTTTAAATCCGGTTTGCCTATCGCTTCGCCTAAAATACGAACTGTTTCATCGCCTGTAAGTTCTTCGCTCGAAACATAACGCACTTTTTTTCCGTCAAGCGGAGTTGTGATTTCCTCAGCAATTGCCGCAGCAATATCATTTGGAGAAACCCACGGAATCATTCTGTCACCACCATAATTAGCCGCAATAATGCCTTGCGATTTGATCGACGGGATATAAGCCAGCAGATTGTAAAAGAAAGAAGTTGGACGCATAAACGTAATCGAAACATCGTCAAGCTTTTTCAAAACAGTTTCGATCTCATTATAACGCTGAATTATTCCTGAATTCTGCTCTAAATGTGCCCCAATACTGCTTAAAAATACCACACGTTTTACGCCGGAATTTTTAATAGCTTCGGCATAATTATTCCCAATTTTACGCGTAAAAGCATCAAGATCCAAATTGGGATCAAAATAATTCGCACGCGGAATCATACAATAAACCGCATCTGCGCCTGTAAAAGCTTTCGTTAGAAAAGCGGCATCTTCAACAGAACCTATTGCTGCCAAAGCTCCCAAATCTTCAATTTCGGCTTTCTTTTCAGTACTGCTGCTAATTACTGTAACTTCATGTCCTTTTTGCACTAATTCTTGTGCCAATGGTTTGCTAATGTTCCCTAAAGAACCTGTAATTGTAATTTTCATTTGTATCTATTTTTATAGTACAAAGTTGCGCAACATTCATCAGGCAGATTTAGCCAAAACTATTTTTGTCGTAGCCTAAAAATGGGAATCAAAAAACTGAAAATTATTTTTCAGACAATTTTTTCTCATTTTCAGTTTGAGGTTTTCCGCTTGCATTTGGTTCTCCTTTTCCGGTTGTGATAAGCTTTTTTAAACTATTCTGAATATAATTTGTCCAGGAATCCCGGCAGATTTCAAAACATTCGTATTCCGGATTCAAACCAAAATGCGTAAACTTAAGTTCGGTTTTTCCGTCTTTTTCAGAGATTTCAAAAGTAGGTTTCGTACCTGTCCATTCTGTTTTATCTTTCGTAAATTTAAAATAGTTTTCTTCGACCAGCCAAACTACTTTCTGATTCTCAATTACCTCGATCAGTTTTATTTTGCAGCGATGAACATCCTCATAATGATAATCGAATAAGTCGTTAAGCTGAGCCGTATTGCCTTCAATCTCTTCAGACCACCAACCCCGAACATTCGTAACGGCATCACAAACTTCCTGAGGAGATTGGTCTACTTTTATCGTTGTGGTAAAATCTGTTGCACTCATTTTATCTGATTTAGAAATTAGTACAACAAATTTAATCTTTAATAATCAATAGTTTAGGGTTGAAAAAAGACAGTTTTAAGGGGCAGATCAGACGAATTATTTGATCGATTCATATACAAAAACAGTAAAATAACCGTCCTTTGGTTTAAAACTGTAGGTGTTAGATTCTTTATACGGAAAAATGTCATCAAACTTTTTGGTTTTGAAATATCTTCCGGTGAGCTCAATTGTTTTTCCATCATTCAGCTCCTCAATATTTTTAGCCGAAAAGTTCTGAATGTCATTGTTTTTAGTATCAAGATAAAAACAATAGTTTACTAAAGTAGTGTCATTTTTTTTGGCATTATAGTTTTCTTCCGTTATAAAACCCGGTCTGTCAGTAGTTGCCCATTCAATAAATTTTACTTTTATAACTTCTGTTTGCGTACTAATGGCTTCATAATACAAAAATCTGTTTTCATTGATATCATTCTTTTTGCAGCCAAAAAGCGCTAGCATTACGATTGATAATATCATTAAATACCAAGAAAAATACTTCATAAATCTTATACTTTTTATTTTTCAAATATATAAGTTTTTTATTACAATTTGTATAGGTTTTACTAATGAGGTAACTTTATTATTTATAGCTTTTCAGGAGCAGATAAGAAGTTTAAGCAACACCTCTTATCCCGCTGTCCGCTATATCTTTTCCTTGCTAAAGGAGCAAGAAAAAGGATACCACGTCCATCGGGGCTAGGTTAGGGGTTTTAGTTTTTATAAGAAATGAAGGTTGGGATAAATACAGAACGTTATAAACCTGTCAGGTTTGCCGGGAAATTCGTTAAGTCAGTTTTATAATTTTATTTCGAAACAAAAAAGGAATAAAAACTAGAGTAAATCTGTTTAATCTGTGAGCTATTAAACCATTTCATAAAAAATCAGGAATATTTTTTATAGATGATATAAGCAATTAAAAAATAAATAAAAAACACCCAAAATACAAACCAGCCGTAACGCTGTGTGTTTACAATAGTATCGTAATAATGCATCTTTACCTTGAAATAAGACTTGGTAATGTTTTTTAGATTTTGAGCAAGAATTGCATAGTTGGTCACTTCGAGCGAAGTAATCACAATGTTTTTAGCATCATAAATTTCTATAATCGTCTTTTTTCCTTTATAAATATCATATAATCTATAATTGTGCGAACCTTTTATATCTTAATCCTGATCATAAACTTTACAAACATCATCGAAACTAATATCGCGTGATGTATTTAAGAACGGATATGAGATGTTTAAACCAGTATTGGTAAGCGTAACTTTCTTTAAAGTAAAAATCATGTAAATGCTCAAAAAAGCAAAAACTGCAATCAAGCCCCCAAATACCCAAACAAAAATATTTTCGACATTAATAGCAGTAAAATATTTAGGATTAAAAGTATAATAAGCAGTAGTTGCAGAAAGTAGAATTGTAAAAATACCCAAGCCAAGTAAAAGTAAATTAGGATTACCTACAATTGTTGTGTCTTCTGTTTCTGCTTCTTTGAAGTTTTTTGTCATTATTTTTACTTTACTCAATCCTTTTTACGACATTATCAAGGTCATTAACAACAAGTTTAAAAATGATTTTATTGTTTGGAAAAAACTTTTGCATATCGTTTCTTAAGTATACGAAAGTTTGCGTAGCTGCTCTATCATCTTTAATTGATTCGTTGCAGGAAATAGAAATTTCGTAATTGTTATTTATTTTTTCCAGATAAACATATTTCGTTATAGTGTCATCAAAAAAAGTTGTTTTCTCAAAAGCTTCAGCAATTTTATCTGCTTCATTTTCATTGATATTACTCTGATAAGCAATTTCATGATTCATCGCGCCATATTTTTTTGTTGACTCTGTAAGTCTTCCGTTGGCGGCTTCATTCGCAAAAGCAATTCCAAATAATGCGCCAAGAGTAACAATACATCCAATAAGAGAAATACCAATTGTTCGCCACCAATTAAACTCTTCGCCGCCATTTTCGATATGTTTGGCTATATTTATTTCCTGATATTTTTTTGTGAAATAAGCTGCGATTCCCATGTAAATAACCGGAAATATCACATTTGGAATTTTGACATCTTCAGGAATCATAAATATTAAACCAAAAATAAGTATGCTTGCCAATATGGTGATAATCCAGGTTCTTTTTACTTTGTCGAAATCACCAAAAACTTTAAAGTTTTCGGCTATAAAATACCCGGCAACTATTGGGCCTCCTAAAAAAGTTCCAACACGAATTGCTTTTTCAGAATAAATTTTTTCTGTTGGGACTTCTTCAAAAACTGATTTTTCGAGTACTATTTCTTCCATAAAATATTTTTAGGTAAAGGTTTTTCTTTTCAACGAAAATACAAATTAAAACCAAAATAGAGATGAGATGGCATGATACTAAAAAGGAAATTGATAAAACAAAAAATCCACTTTCAGGTTTATTGCTGAAAGCGGATTTAAAAAAAGATAACATCGTTTTTATTTAATCTTGTTTATAAGGCTGTAACATTTATTCTATTCGGGAGTATTCGTAACTATAACAATCGTAACATTCATCTTTTAAGTATAATTTATCACCTTTAATTTCAAAAGATTGCAGTTTAGGAATATCGTTTGCCAATAAGTTACTTTGAACCGAGATCATTTTTTTGATACCACCAAAAATTGATTTTTTTGTTTGATAGGAAAAAGTCTGAGTATTAGTTAAAGTTCCTTTGTTATATGTTTTTAAAATATTATCAGCAAACTCGATTGTAATTTGCTGTTCAGGTTTTGGCGAATATTGGGGATTAATTCCACCTGAAACATTCAGTAGGCTCCATTTTCCTTTTAATTGATTTTGAGATGAATTGTGATTATCATCGTTATTACAAGAGCAAAATAAGACAATTGCGATTAAGAGAAATAATTTTTTCATAGTCATAGATTTTTACATTGGTTTAATAAAAAGATGTAAAAAGCTTTAAAAGGTTGCGTATTGTTTTTATAATTTCTTAAAAGTTTACATTTTATAAATATTGCATAGTAAATTTCAGATATAATAAAGAATACCTTCTAAACTCAAAATAATTATTGCATCGCAAAAATAATGACATCGCTAAAATTTTCTATTTCTTCGATTACGAACAAACTATCATTAAAATAATCCATATCAAAATCGTCATCGCCCCAAATTTCGAATCTTTTGTGGCAAGTTTGTAATGTTGCTTTATCAAAAGTATTTTCATTCCAATCCAGTTCGTATTGCTCTGCAAGTTCGAGTGCTTCTTCGTTTACATATTCTTCATCAGAAAATGCAATATGCAGGCGATAATCTTCATCAAAAACAATATCGATTTGATTTTCATCAAGAACAATTTCGGGTTTGCTTTCTATAGTTTCTTTTTGATAAAAAGTTTCTAGATTGTTTTTTAAAGCAATCAGGCTGGCGTCAGAAGTTGGTGTAATAAATGCTAAATAAGAGTAGAAAGTATGAGACATTAGGACTTTTTTTTTAGAACTTTTTGTATTATTAATCAATTTAAATCTTCTGTAAAATAAGAAAATTAAGCATCGATTTTATTATTCTTGATAAAAAAAACTTTAACAAATAGTATTATTGCTTTTCAAAATATAAATCTTCTCCATCTATGTAGGATTCTTCTAACTTCATTTGTCCGTTAATAAAATGGTAAATATATTTTGTTGAGCCATCAATCACTACCATATTTACTTTTGATTCTCCGGGAGTGTTACTTTCTGAAATATAATCTAACTTATATTCATATTTTTGAGTGCTTACATTTGTGCCGTTTTTTATAATCGTCAGATTTGATTTATTGTCAAATTTGTAAATAATATTTTGATTTGAGAAATCTGTAACAGTATTTGGACCGCCAAAAACAAGACTTTCTGTTTTAACTAATTTCCATGTTCCCACTACTGGATTTTCTACCGTGTCATCATTGTCATTACTGGAGCAGTTTATAAATAAAAAAGCAACTAGAAATAAAGTAATTATTTTTTTCATAATTTTAAGTATTTAGCTTTTTAAGTTGATTTCAATCAGATACAAGCAGTAGCATGTAACAAATATAAAAATAACTTTTTTCGCTGGTTAGAAATTAAATCTTTTAATTAAGATGTTCGTTTTGTTAAATGGTTGCGTTACTTTTTAATTATTTTATTAAATTAATGCAAATCCTATAACAACTCGAATAAAATATAGTCGCCATGTTCTGATGGTCCTCTTTCTTTTTCGACAAAACCTTTTTTTCTATAAAATGCAACAGCATTTGTGTTTTGCTCTAAACATTTTAAGGTGATAGGAAATTGGGTTTGCTGGATTGCTGCTTTCAATAATAAAGTTCCAATGCCTTTGCCCTGATATTTTTGATCGATATAGAAATGGTGAATAAAATTATTGGGCATCCAGATCGAAATAAAACCAACGGGAATATTTTCCTCGATTGCGACCAAAACCAATTCTCCTTTTATATGTTTTTCAAAATCATCTAATTTAAATTCTGTAGGATCGAGCCAGAAGAACGTATCTTGCCTTTGCTTTAAGAACAGTTTTCTTAAAACATCAAAATCCGTATTTCTAATTTCTCTTATTTCCATAATCGTTTTTTAATCTTGCTAAACTATGTAATTCTAGATTTCTATTTCGGCTCTAAATACAATTACAGCGTCACCTTTAATTTGAATCAATGTTGGTTGGTTATCTTCAATACTAACTTTAACTTTTATTACGCCAAGACGATCTATTTTTTCACCTTGCTTTCCGTTAAACTCAAATTCATTATTTTTAAAATTAACTAAATTATTTTGTACCAAATAACCTCCAAGTGGTCCGTTTGCATTTCCGGTAACCGGATCTTCGTTTATGCCAATTGCGGGCGCAAACATTCGGCCATAAGTCAAAATATCCTGATCGTTCGAATCGAAAGTAAAAACAAAATATCCATTGCAATTTATTTCTTTGCTTAGTTGGGCCAAATCATTATAACTGGGAGATAAAGTATTGAGTTTCTCGCGGCTTTTTATACCAATCATTACTTTAGAATGTCCTGTAGAGGCAATTTGAATGGGGCATCTTTCATCAAGATCTGATTTTTGTAATCCTAATGCTGTTATCATTTTTTGAGTTATAGTGGTATCAAAAATATCGCTGAGTTCGAAATTTCCCTGGGTCATTAAAATTTGATAATCCTCATTTTCTTTGATAATCTCAAATGGGAGAATACCAATTTTTGTTTTAAACCTTAAAATGCATGAATCCAGTTTTTCTTCGATTGCTTTTGCATACATTGCCGCAATGGTAGCGTGTCCGCAAATAGGGACTTCGGTATTTGGCGTAAAGTAGCGAATAACGCCATCGCAATCTGCACTATCTGAATGAAAAAGAAAGGCAGTTTCAGAATTGTTGAGTTCTCTGGCAATTTGCTGCATTTGGTAGTCATTCAATCCGTCTGCATTTACAACAACTCCGGCAGGGTTTCCTTTAAATTTCTCTTTTGTGAAAGAATCAATTTGATAGGTTATTAGTTTTTTCATTATTTTTTATGCAATGTTTTTTTATTTGGTAAATAATATAAAATCCGACTTACTTTCATAAATCGGATTTTCGAATTATTTTCTCGTGAGATCTGTAATGAGCAAAGGATTGTTTTCTTTGAGTTTATTGGCTAGTTCCTCGACTGTTTGTGGATTTTCTTTTAAATGCTCGTATTCATCAGAGGTGATTCCTACGATTTGCAGAAACGAAACTTCGCCATGTGGAGTTTGCTTTTTTTCGATTTCGGGATCGGCTACAATAAGTAGAGCAGTGATTTCGGTGTCTGTATCGAGTCGAATTGGTCCGTTTGCCGGCATGTAATGAAATTCTTCGAACCAATTGCCGCTGTCGAAGACATAACGGGCAATGTTTTGAAGCATTACAATGGCCCAGCTTGGATTTCCGTTGTCTGGTTCAAAAGGTTTTAATCGAAAGGTAAGTTCGAATCCCCATTTGCTAAATTCATCGTCTAATTTTTCTTCGTTATAATATAATTCTGAAAATCCGTAGGTTACAAAATGAAGGTGATCTGTTTGGTTTTTACTTTCGTAAACGCTTATGCCGTCAAGCGGATCTTCGCCGCCCAGCATATAAGGTATTGGCGGTACATAATGTTTGGGTTCCTGATTGGGATAAAGGCGATCAAACTCCTGATCTATGGATAACCAGCCGACAGCATCGTCTTCTGAAAATTGTTTTTTGTATTCGTCTAATGTCATGTTTTCTGGTTTAAATATGAGACTTTAATTATTATTTCTTTTTTTTAAGAAATATTGGTTGGTCTAATTTAAAAAGAAAATTTAGGATTTTTGTATTTTGGAATATAGAATTTTCTGTTTTTTATAAGGTTAATTTTCCAAAATGTGTATTGAAAGTGGTGGTGATATGATGCACAAAATCTTTGGTATATTGTCCCGTAGGATCTAAATCCGGATCGAGAATTGTGATTTCGAGTCCGCTAAGTTTTTCGCTTTGAAATAAATAGGAGGTAAGCTCATTAAATTCATCGTAAGTAAGGCCGTCTGGTGTTCTGCTGTCTACGCAAGGCATAACTGAATCGCTTAAAACATCGACGTCGATATGCAGCCAAAAACCGTCGAGATTTTTGTTTTCGATTTCAGAAAGAAAAGCCTGAATGCTTTTTGAGATACCTTGTTTTCTTAATTCGTTAAGACTTAAATAAGTCGCGGCAGAATTTCTGATCTGATTTTCGTATTCTTCATCATATTCGCGATTACCTACGCACCATAGATTTTCTTCTTTTATATAAGGTGATAAATTAAGAATATCGGTGAGTTTTTTATGTCCGTTTCCTGTAACTATTGAGGCTGCCATTCCGCCAACTCCGCCAGTTTCTGATAGAGAAATATCCATAAAATCAGTATGGCCATCGAGATAAAATAAGCCGTAATTGCCTTTTTGTTTTAACGCAATTGCTGATCCTAATAAAATACTGCAATCTCCGCCCAGAATGAAAGGAAATTTATTTTGCGAAAGTAAATTGTTGATTAAATAGGCTTGCTCGCGTGCGTAATCGACCAATGCATTTGCATTGAGAATATTAGTTTCGGTTTCTCTAATGTTTGTATATCGTGGCGGATCGAGTCTTAGAATATCTTTATGAGTAATGGCTTTATGCAAATTATGTTTCCAGAACCAGTTAGGCAAATTTTTCACGCCAGGCTCTTTTCCGGGTTGAGGTTCTTTTAGACCTAAATTAGACGGAAATTCAACAATGCATACTTCTTTCATGACTTTTGATTTAGGGATAAAGTTATAAAAATATATGTTTTGCAGAGGACAAAATAGAAGTAAGATTATCTAATGTGTTATGAATTATTATACTTTTTTTTAAAATTAAAAATTTAAGATGTAACAAAACATGAATTGTTTTTGTCTCAAAATAGAGTTCTAAAAAAATCATTTTTAATTGTCTTAAAAATCTTATTTTATTAGAAAAAAAACTTTTAGTGGACGACAACGTTGTAGTAAAGTTTTTCCTTTGAAAAAAAACAAATCATGAAAAAATATCTTTTTTTTATCCTTGTTACTTTGTTTTCATGTAGTGAAGACAATACTTCAACACATACTTTTCAGCACAATGAAGCTAATTTTGTTTTATCCAAAAACATCGAACGTTCAGTATGGAACAATATTCAGGTAGAGGATGTTTTAAAGTTTGATATTAAAATTGAAAATTTTGATTTTTCTAATGATGTTGTCTATGTACTAAAGCCTATAACGGCAGATGCAACGAAGCATCAGTTAAATAAAGTTGACTACAATTTTCAGGAAGAGATAAAAATACCTTTTAAAAATATATCCGGAACAGATAGTATTAATACTAAAATAATCAGAGACAGTATTGTTCTAAAAAAATCTAATTCTTCATTTTTTGTTTCGATTTTAAAACCGGGAAATTTTGTAATGGGATATGAGCTTCGTAAAATGCAACTGAACAAATATGTTGCCGGATCTACACAGGAAATGCTGTTATCTGCAGTAAAAATTGATGTTTATACTAGAAACGTTCAAACAGATCATTCGACTATGTTTTCAAACTCAAAGCACAGTCGTTATTATGAATTTACTATAGACGATGGAGATCAGACTAATGACACTTACTTAACGGACAGTGAATCTAAGCAAAATACTTATGTAGCATTGTATAATGATAAAAAATACAACGGAAGTATTTCTGTAAACGATGTAATGACATTTAGTGAAAAAGTAAATACAGAAAAAGGAGCACAAGTTGTGCCGAGCTGGATATTGTCTGAGCTTAAAGTTATACAAAAAAGAAATTACGAACCGGATAATATTATCTACTATAATAATTTGAATATTAAACAGAAATAATAATTAATTAATATAATAATATGAAAGACCAAATGAAAAAAATCGCCGTTTTTGCTTTAGCTATTAGCACTCTGGTATTTAACTCTTGCAGTAGTGATGATAAAAACGATACTGATGCCGGAAATTTAGATAATTTGCAACCTGTAGTTTTTGCAACTAAACAAGATAAAGTGCTAAGCTCTAAAAAAACAGGAGTACAAGAATTGAATCCAACTACAGGTAATAACGAATATGTTTACGTTACCGAAGTAGAAAAGCAAACCACACTTTCGCCTTTATCAATTATAAACGAAGCAAATCTAGATGTAATTTATCCGGGAAGTATTTTGCGTGGCTCAAGTTTTATGAATGCAACTTATGATCCGTTAGTATTAAAAAATGCTTTTAAACCAGTGACTTTATCAATGTCTTTGCGTGGGGATTTGTCTGTTAGTGCAAACATTCTTCCTACCTATAGCGAGATAACAAATGCTACAAATATTTTAGTAAACAAGAACAAAAACCTTATTGACTATAATGCTGTACCAACATATTATGAATATCAAAGTGATGAAATTACAACAGAAAATAGTTTCAAAAAAGCACTGGATGCACATCTAAATGTAAACGTATTAGGAGGTTTAGTGAAAGTAAATTTTGGCTATACACAAAATAGCGGTTCAAGCAATATTAAATCTTATGTTATGGTAAAAGTGAGACAACGTTTGTATAGTATGACTATTGACCCAAAATATTATACAGACTGGATTGATGGAGATATTAATATGAATAATTTTGGAACGCATGAACCTGTATATGTTAGTAATGTTGATTATGGGAGGGTTGCTTATGTATTAATTGAAACTGCTAAAGATGAGTCATATAATAATATGATGGTTAAGGCATCTGTGGGTGTTGCACTAAAAGTTGTTGACATTGGGGTAGACGTAAGTTATTCTGAAGAGTTTAAAAAATTATTTGCACAAAATAAAGTAAAGGTTATGATCGTGGGAGGACCAATAGATTTAGGAGGAAAAGTAACGGACTACAATAGTTTTGTAAAATTTTTGCAAGCTCCAAGTTCTTCAGACCTTGTTTCGTCATCTGCACCAATATCGTACAAAATACGCAGATTAAAAGACAATACCGAAGTTGAGGTTAAAGATATGTATACAGAACAATTTAAAGAATTAAAAGCAAATTAATGCTTTAGCATTCTTATAAGAAATCCGATTTGTGAAAGCAAATCGGATTTTTTAATATTGTTATTTCAAAATTGGAATGATGTGTTCCCATTTTAGTTGTTCTGCAAAATCTAATGGTGTTTTGTTATTATGCGTTTTTGCATTTTTATCAGCGCCAGATTCTAATAAAACTTCGACGATTGTACTATTTCCTGCAATTGCTTCGCGGTGTAAAAAAGTATATCCAAATTCATCCTGGGCTGTAATCTCATTCGGATTTGCTTTTACGAAATCAACAAGACTTTCTTTCATATTCCTGCTCATAGGATGTTCTATCAGGTTTTCCGGTTTTTCTTTTTGTTCGTAAGCAATCAGAATATCGTTGTAATCTCCAAAATTTAATCCCCAGGCAGCATCATGTTCTTCTCTTTCGGTTTCGTCCATTTCTGATCGCATGGCTTGTATTGTAAAACCTCCGTACGTTTTATCCTGAGTAACAAATAACCAATCGCTAATTTGATTGGCCGGAATCTCTACATATTCGCCATTAGTGACATTGGTTAATTCGTTAGGATCGTTTACTAAGATGCCTTTTATTTTTTCGCCATCAAAATTAATCTCATTGATCCACATATGCTCGACTACGGTTTCGTTATTTATTTCCTGTGTAAAAGCCAGTTTTACGCAGGCAACATCAAGTGCCGGAACTATTCGGCGGTATTCCCATGATAATTCTCTCCAGAAATATTTAAAAGTTTCCTGAGCTTTCTTGAATGCTTCAATCATTTTTGGACTTTCTCCGTCTGCAAAAAATATTGGTGTATTTTCCATTACTGCTATTTTAGAATAATTATTTCTTATTACGTAAATATAAATTTTTTGTAAGAAAGGAAAAAAAGTAATGGCTGATTTTATGAATGTTTTAATGAAAACGAGTGTTGCGTGAGGGATAGCAACGAAAAGCCCACAGCCTGACGAAGGAAGTGCGAGGACTTGTAGTGAATAGCCCGACCCGGAGGGACACGCCATTATGGAGGTTCTGAGATTTTTTCAAACTGGGTCTAATGCAAATAATTAGCGCATAAAAAAAATCCGACTTGCTTTCGCAAATCGGATTTTTTAAATTGAAAATTATATATAACCGTAAAACGGTATGATATTACAAGTGAATTACTTCGCCGTAAGCATCTGCTACAGCTTCCATAACAGCCTCGCTCATTGTTGGGTGAGGGTGAATAGATTTAAGGATTTCATGACCTGTAGTTTCAAGTTTACGGGCTACAACTGCTTCAGCAATCATATCTGTAACACCAGCACCAATCATGTGGCATCCTAACCATTCTCCGTATTTTGCGTCGAAGATTACTTTTACGAATCCGTCAGCAGCACCGGCAGCTTTTGCTTTTCCTGAAGCTGAGAATGGGAATTTACCAATTTTTAATTCGTATCCTTTTTCTTTAGCTTGTTTTTCTGTTAAACCTACAGAAGCAATTTCAGGAGTTGCGTAAGTACAACCAGGAACGTTTCCGTAATCGATTGGGTCTACGTGTAAACCAGCAATTTTCTCCACACAGTTAATTCCTTCTGCAGATGCTACGTGAGCCAAAGCTTGTCCAGGAGTAACGTCTCCAATTGCGTAGTAACCAGGAATGTTAGTTGCGTTGTAAGCGTTTACTAAGATTTTATCTCTGTCAACAGCGATTCCAACTTCTTCTAAACCTATGTTTTCGATGTTAGTTTTAATTCCAACTGCAGAAAGTACGATGTCAGCTTCAAGAATTTCTTCTCCTTTTGCTGTTTTTACAGTTGCTTTTACACCAGTTCCGGTAGTATCAATTTTCTCAACAGAAGAGTTGGTCATGATTTTTACACCTGCTTTTTTCATAGAACGCTCCATTTGTTTAGAGATATCCTCGTCTTCAACAGGAACAATATTTGGCATAAATTCTACAATAGTAACATCAGTTCCCATTGAGTTGTAAAAGTGAGCAAATTCAACCCCAATAGCTCCAGAACCTACAATAATCATAGATTTTGGTTGTGTTGGTAATGTCATTGCCTGACGGTAACCAATTACTTTTACACCATCTTGTGGTAAGTTTGGTAACTCACGAGAGCGAGCTCCGGTTGCAATGATAATGTGATCAGCGCTATATTCAGTAACTTTATTATCTTTATCAGTAACGTCAAGTTTTTTACCTGGTTTTAGTTTCCCAAAACCTTCAATAACGTCAATTTTGTTTTTTTTCATCAGGAACTGAACTCCTTTGCTCATTCCGTCAGCAACACTACGGCTACGTTGTACTACTGCAGGGAAATCTTTATCGAATTCAGAAACTTTCAATCCGTAGTCAGAAGCGTGTTTTAAGTAATCAAAAACCTGAGCTGATTTTAGTAATGCTTTTGTCGGGATACATCCCCAGTTCAAACATACACCACCAAGGTTTTCTTTCTCCACTACAGCTACTTTAAAGCCTAATTGCGAAGCTCTAATAGCTGTTACATATCCACCAGGACCACTTCCTAAAACAATAACGTCGTATTTCATCTTTTTGGTTTTTAGTATTTATTACCGAAAAATGAAGTTTAAATTCCGAAACTCATTTTTCGATTTATTCTTTTGTTATTTGTGATTGCGAATTTAAGGAATTATTTTAAAAAACACCTGAAATTTTATTTTTACCCGTACTGATTTTGATCTTTTCACAGAAACTTAAGTAATTGTTAATTGTAAATTGTGAATTATGAATTGAAAAATCAAATTTAGAAACGAAATCTCAAATTAAATTGTTTGCCAAAATAAACGAAGTCGAAGTCCTTCTCGTATTGAAAAGATCTTCGACTTCGCTCAGAATGATAAATTACTTAAAAATTAAAAATTCATCACTCATAATTTATAACTAAACTTTTACGTGTCCCCAGTTTTCACCGCTGGCAATTCGTCGTATTTGCATTTCGCTTACGCCAAATTGTTTGGCAATCATTTTTAGTCTTGTTTTTTGTTCTGGTCGCGCCAGTATTTTCTTGATTAACATTACTTTAGTAGTCGTTAATTTTCTTCCGTCGGCTTTTAGATTGTGTTCAATAAGATTCTTTTTAGCCTGAATCACACGTGGACTTTTACGGCTGTGCGCCATCATTTCGGCCTTTGTAGCCCAACGTAAATTATTTACATCATCATTACTTCTGTTATAATCCAGATGCAATACATAAGTCTGTTCTTCGGATGTTTTTGGAATAAAATACTGGGCAACTAATTTGTATAAGAAAAGGTATTTATTGACAATTTTGTCGTCTTTTTTAACCTTAAATCTAAAGGTTGGATAACCATCACTTAAACCGCCTTTTAAAAGACGACCATTTTGAATTTCGTCTGAAAAGCTGATTAATCGGCCTTTATTTGAAATGGCATATCTAAGTTGTAATGAGGCGTTTATTTCTATTTCTTTGAATTGTTCGTTTGGATAAAATCTGTTTTGTGGCATTTTCTTTTGCATTTGAATTATACATACTCAAATATAAATAATTCAAAAATCAAAGCAGTTATATAATTTCCGTCAGATATTACATTTATGATTCCTATAACGCTAATTTAACTTTTTTAAGAATTTTTTTAGCATTTCGAATTTTAGTTAGCGACCGAAAACTGCGAATCGTAGAGGTTTTTGTAGTAACCGTCGACTTTATTAAGCAATTCCTGATGTGTACCCTGCTCAACAATCAAACCTTTATCCATTACTACAATTTTATCGGCATTTACAATTGTAGCCAATCGATGCGCGATAATAATCGAAGTTCTTCCTTTAGTAATCGTTTCGGTAGCACGCTGAATCAATTCTTCAGAATACGTATCTATAGATGACGTTGCTTCATCCAAAATCAAAATACTAGGATTACTCACATACGAACGTAAAAATGCAATCAACTGGCGTTGTCCTGACGAAAGCATTACACCTCGTTCCTTAACATCAAAATCATAATTATCGGGCAAGCTCATAATAAAATCGTGAACGCCAATTTTTTTAGCAGCGTCGAGCACCTTCTCACGTGTAATTTCAGGATTGTGCAAAGTGATATTGTTGTATATCGTATCGGCAAACAAAAATACATCCTGCAAAACTACCGCAATTTGTTTTCGTAACGAAGCCAAAGTATAGTTCTCTATATTATGACCGTCAATAAAAATAGTTCCGCTATTGATCTCGTAAAAACGATTCAGCAAATTGATGATTGTCGATTTTCCTGCTCCTGTAGAACCTACAATTGCTACCGTTTGCCCAGAAGCCACAGATAAATCGATACCTTTTATTACTTCCTCCTCCGGAATATAACTAAAACGAACGTCTTTAAATTCTATACTTCCTTCAAAAACCGGAGCTTCAAGCGTTCCTGTATCCTGAATATGATCCTGTGTATCGATAATGTCAAAAACACGATTGGCCGCAATCATACCCAATTGCATCTCGTTGAATTTATCCGCAATCTGACGTAGTGGATTAAACAGCATCCCAATAAACATCGTATAAGAGAATAAATCCCCGAAAGTCGTAAAATGATCACCGTTCAGGATTTTAAATCCACCATAAACTACTACCAAACCTAAAGTAATAGACGAAATAATATCGGCAATCGGGAAAAAGATAGAGTTGTACAAAATCGTTTTAATCCATGCAACTCTGTGTTTATCGTTGATTACCTTAAAATTGTCCGCTTCAATTTTTTCACGGTTAAAAAGCTGTACAATCTTCATTCCTGTAACACGTTCCTGTACAAAGGAGTTCATATTGGCAATTTGCGTTCTAACTTCCTCAAAAGCCACCTGCATTTTACGCTGAAAAATTCGGGTAATAAAAACCAGAATAGGCATGGCAACTACTACGATCCAGGTTAGTTTCCAGTTCATGTAAAACATAAAAATCAAAACCACCAACATTTTCATCAGGTCACTAATGATCATGAACAATCCCTGACTAAAAATACGCGCAATCGATTCAATGTCAGATACTGATCTGGTTACCAATTGTCCCACCGGAACCAAATCAAAATATTTCATTCTAAAGCTCAAAATATGCTTAAAAAGTTTTGTTCTAATATCCTTTACAATATCCTGACCCAGCCAGTTGGCCCAATACACAAAATAAAACTGAGAGAATACTTCAAACAAAAGAACAACGCCCATTAATATAATGTACATCAATAAACCTTCCTTGTCATGTGTCTTGATATAGCCGTCGACCGTTTGTTTTAGTAAATAGGGGCGAAGTGCTGCAAAAATCGACAAAGAAACTGCAAAAATAATAACGCCGTAATAGCGCCATTTATAAGGTTTTGTATAAGTTAAAATTCGTTTGAATAATCCGGTATCAAATGCTTTTGCTTTCATTATATTTTTTAGGAGCTATTTCCTGCTTTCCGTTACAAGTTTTTCTCAAAAATATGTTTTTGTACTGTTTTTATAAAGCTTCCGCTGGTCGCTCTATAAAAACACAAAAACAATATTTTTTTTCAAAAAAGCTTTTCACTGCAATCAGGGCTATTTTATGATGTAATCGTAATAAATTTCGGTTAAATACAATCCGTGTGCCGGAACCGAAAACCCGGCTTTTTCTCTGCTTTTACTAGCAATAATATTTTCAAAATCGGTTAGGGAAATTTTATGTAAACCAATATTGACCAAAGTTCCCACAATAGAACGAACCATATTTCGTAAAAACCTGTTGGCCGAAATAGTAAAAATCAGGTTCTTGTTTTCCGTTTTCCAATACGCCTCAAAAATCGTGCAATCAAATGTGTTTACATCTGTATTTACCTTCGAGAAACATTGAAAATCCGTATGATTCAGTAAGATTTTCGCCGCTTCATTCATCAAAGCTACGTCTAATTTTTGATTAAAATACCAACTCAATTCCTGCAAAAACGGATTTTTAACAGTATTGATGTGGTATTCATACGTTCTCTTTGTAGCATCAAATCGACAATGAGCTTCATCGTGAACCAAAATAATATCAAAAATCGAAATGTCTTTTGGCAAATACGAATTCAGTTTATGTACTAAACTAGTAACATCAATTGGAGTTTCAAAATCAAAATGACCATACATTTCCTGTGCGTGAACGCCAGTATCCGTTCTTCCTGCACCCATTACATTTATAGGAGCATTCAGTAAAACCGAAAGTGCTTTGTTTAAAGTTTCCTGAACAGAAGAGGCGTTGGGCTGAAATTGCCATCCATGATAATGCGTTCCGTTGTAGGCAAATTGAATAAAATATCTCATTTTTAAGGGACAGAGGTTCTGAAGAGCAAAGGTACAAAGGATTTTTTTAAAAAGTTGCTAAGATTCTGAGATGCTAAGGTTCTAAGTTTTTTATGCACCGGCAAATCGTAGAGATGCGCAGCAGTGCTTCTAACGTCTTCATACTTGCTAAGATCCTAAGATGCTAAGGTTCTAAGTTTTTTTTTATACGCCAGCAAATCGTAGAGACGCACAGCAGTGCGTCTAAGGTTTTACAGGTTCAAAGGTTTAGAGGCGCAAAGGGACAAAGGTTTATAATATTGTAAATCTTAGGGATGCATATGGCGTGTCTAATGGTTTGAAAGAAGACTTATGTTCTGCATTAAGTTTTATAAATCTCAAAAAAACCTCTGCACCTTTGTAT
>Ga0247815_10000401_pt1 | contig 34502 bp, 46 predicted proteins | sample UWRJL194509B1_FD_181014 | JGI IMG/M metagenome (GOLD analysis project Ga0247815, IMG submission 181014) | Plant litter microbial communities from Arlington Agricultural Research Station in Wisconsin, United States - UWRJ-L194-509B-1 | ecosystem: Environmental > Terrestrial > Plant litter >...
CGACCGCGTAGACGCGCGAGGTCAATGTCATCCCAGTCCAACCTGAGCTTCGATGCCGAGGCGTACGCTGCCCGGAAACGTGCCCGCGAAGCATCCAAAGTATCTGGCCGCGAGTTCGTTCTCTACGTACCATCATCGCTGTCACCATCGCCTGGAGTCGCACTCAGCATCGGCAAACGCGCAGTGATAGCCGACCCCGTGGCCGACGCCCATACGCAGGCCGCACAACAACGCGTCCTGCGCACCGGCTCGCTAAAGCTGATAATCGCGCAGCTCGACTTTGCGTTAAAGCGAGCCGCCAAGCTTCGCAAGCCGCCAAAGACCAAGTCCCACCATCATGACCTGCAGACAGGCCCGCCTATGGCCTCCGTGTCTGTGCCAACAACACCGTCTGGGTCGTTCACCGACTTGCAGAGGCTCAGGAAGGGCAAGGCTCGGATGGAAGCACCGCAGCTACCACTAGATGATGGCGTTGCATCTGCCCAGAGAGCATGGTGGCTTGACGTGTCGAGCCCTTCATGGGATGACCTACGGGCACTCGGCAAGCTCCTCCACATCCATCCTCTCACACTAGAGGATATCGCCCAGCGCGACCCACGCGAGAAGTTGGAGTTATTCCCAAAGCTCGGTTACTATTTCGTTTCGTTTCGCGCCATCGAGAGCGACCGCTCGCGAGAAAAGGCGATGGCCCGCAGGCAGGAGCAAGGCGACGCAGCAGAAGCCGCGGATGATCTCGCTGGTGTCAACATGTACCTCGTCGTGTTCCGCGAGGGCATTTGTGCATTCCATTTCGAGGACGTCGCAGAGCATACCGAACGCGTGCGTAAGAAGGTGCTCGAGCTGCAGAGCACGCTCGTCATGTCGAGTGATTTCGTTTGCCATGGTATCCTCGACAGCATCGTCGACGGGTTCTTCCCCATCTTCCATGCCATAGAAAGGGAAACCGATGCCCTTGATTCCCTCATCATCCAGATTGGTGCCAACACCGACCAAGAACTAAAGCGCGAGCATGGCATGGGCGAGATTGCCGACCTTCTCCGGACAACGCCAGGCGGTGCTGCCATCGAGAAGGCAGCAAAGGAAGACGAATTGGATCAGCCGCGCCGGGGGCTCTCAGAGAAGGACCTGGAGCGTATTTCGCCTGCAGAACTTGTCGCCGTTCATTCGCGGAAACTGTTGCGTCGGGCAAGCGAGAAATCGACGCGGCTCGCGGATGCCCTCGCAGTCATCCTGCCCGGGATGCGTATGAAGCACCGTCCGCGTGGGGAGCCAACGCAGACGATGAAGATGCTTCTTCGAATGACACGGACGAGAAGACTTGTCACGACCCTTGGTCGACTATTAGCCGCCAAATCCGAGGTCATCGCACAACTGCAGAAGCGTCTCATTCATAGTGCGGGTACCGATCTGGATTGGGGTGGAACGAGTGCCGACATTGCTGCGTACTTTGGGGACGTACAAGACCACATTATTTTCCTTCAACAGTCGTTGGCCCATTACGAGCGCATTCTCGGCCACTCGCATCCTGCCTATCTGTCACACCTGCGGATATCATTCTCCCAGGCGCGGGGAGGTGTTGACAAAGCCGTCGTCGCTCTCACGGCGGTGACGATGATCGTGCTGTGCATGCAGGGCACCATGGGTACGTGTTTGGGCCCTGGGAAATCTTGCAGGGACACTGAAACCAGCCGCAGGGATATTCTCTATGAACGTGAATGTGCCGCACAATCTCGCGGATGGGCCGCGGTTCATTGTTTTTGGTTGTGTCGTGGCTGGCGCATGTCTCGTCGGTCTCTGCGTTATGCTGATGGTTCGGATGTGGTGGCTTCAGGCGAAACGTAAGTACGCGCGACACTCGGCGAGTAGATGAGCCTTAGATTGTATCCTGTGCAAATATGATGGCCGGTGTTGCCGTGCTGCCACCGGCAAGGTTTCAATATTCGTTGTGGGAAATTGTTCGCTAATGACCTCACGCGGGTGCCGCGGACCGGAGTTTGCACTTCGCTCGGCTTTCTCTTTGCTCGCGCGCCGTTGCAGTCCGCTGCGGGTCCAGCTCGCCGTCAACTTGCGTCTTGGATCGAATGGGCAGCGAGCTGGAGGTTGTGCTGGCCCATGCCGCACGACAGACGACAAGGAGGACAGCGCTACTGTCATTGTGCCTAGTCTCGAAAAGCGTCCATGCTAGCGCGTCCGCCCAGCTATACGCCGAAGTCGAAGTCGCACGCACGCTACGCGCGTTTCTTCGTACAGTCACCAGCAACAACTTCCTCGCACATCATGTCCGGGTCTTGACACTGACCACTGCGGGGTTGAGCGTCCAGACCACAAAGGCACTGGCGCAAGCACTACACCTCCTCGTCAACCTCCGCCGGCTCGCACTCCCGCCACTCGAACACGTCCTCCACGGCGATGACGCACTGGGATTTTCAATTGCAGCACTGCCAAAACTTACTGGAATGTCGTTCCAGCGTGTTGGAGACCACACACAGGTTCTAGCGCACCGGCTCAGTCAGCTTCGCTCGCTTCAACTGCACTTCGGCCTCCAGTCTCTCGGAGACCTGCATGTACAGCACGGCTGTGGGCACCTCCTGCTGACGTGCTGTAATACACTCGAGGAGCTAAACGTGCACGGGTTCGACATGGCGACGTTTCTCGAGGCGCGGACAACTGCACGATGGCCTGGAGTGCGGAGCCTCACTCTCTTGTCGACAACCAACATAGACGAGATTCTCGTACGCGCGTTTCCGAATGTCGAGAAGCTCGTCCTACGCGACCTCGACTTGCCCGCAGACGTCCTTGCCGAGCCACACGCCTGGCCACACCTTCGCCAGCTGACCGTCTCGGTACCCAATCTTGTGGACGGCGAGCCGCCTTCGCCTGGTGTCGGCTCATTGAGAAAGCTCCAACGCTTTGCGGTGTGGAATTCGCATTCAATCGAGAGCGACTTTGTCATGGACCAGCTCAAGTACTACGATCTGCGCAACCTGCAAGCCCTGCAGTTCTACTCTATCCACGAACCGGCACCATCCCTGGCGCGCATCATTTTTGACGCATGTCCCAACCTAAAACTTCTCGGCATCCGGTTTGATTCGATGAAGTCTGGGGTAAGCTTTGCCCGAAATGAACAGAGGAGTCATGTCGTACTCACGTCGTTCGCAGTTCGCCGATATCCTTCGCGCAGGCGAGTCTAGCGTACTCGAGTACCTTTCGATCACACTCAGCAACTACGTCTACCGCGACCCGGACCCCTTGACGGTCGAGCCACTCGCCATTCACTTCCCTGCGCTGCGCATCGTCGACTTCATTGTCATGCGCACAGCCGCCGTGCAATGGCGCATCTCGCACACGCCTGCGGTGGACATTACACTCGTCCACGATGCCGAGAATACCTCGATTGAGTACTGGGAAATGGCCGTCGACTGATGGCTGTACAAAATCTTCTCATTCGTTGCTCTACCGCCATCAGCCTACAACACTTTCACATATCTAGCGCATAGTGTCCCCTCCGATCTTAAACCTGATTGCTAGTCCATGGCGTACGCCATACTTTCGCGGCTCGTCGCCCCCATTTCGATCATTGGCCTCTCACCCAGTATAGTTTCTACCTCGACACATGTTGCTACTACTCGTACAAACCCCTACAGGCCCCAACTCCCGTGCTTTCGCAATCGTCGCATCGTTACAGCCACACCCTTTGGATAGTGCCCACCGTCCCACGTCCATTGGCTCACAATGTTGTCCCCCGCTATCCCACCTCTCTCGCTCATCCGCGCCTCCTCATACTCCCGCTGCCTAATCCCTCGTCACACTCCCTTTGCCCCACCCTCAACACCCATCGCACCCACACAACACATCTGGACGGAAATGTACATGGATGTACAAATACTTGCTCTTGTAAATAGCCCGCTGGCCGCAGTCTACAAGTTCCTGTGATCGTCATACAACCTATCCTCGGTCAATCACACAGTTTAAAAGTCACTTATGGGCGAGGCATGTACCTTGTGAGACAGAATTAATTTGGCTTACGCGGAGTCATCCCAGTTTTCAGTGTCACGCGAAAGCAGGTGTGGCAATGTTCCTCTCAAACTGGCTAGAACTCAATATATGGTCGTACTGTGAGGCGCGGCGACAACAAATCACATCCATAGGCTACAACCAAAATATGCAAGCAAAGAGTCGTTTCTTTTGAGTTTGAATGAGGAGTTTCAGTCTACATTCGTATGTACCTTCCTTGTCCCTTGCGCAGGATGGCTCTCGCAAGTCGTCCTCTTCTACGCACAAGCGCAACAACACCCAAATAAAATTATTGTTTATCTGCTGCGCACATCATTACCTTGCGCGAAAGCCGGTCCGTCTGGCTGTAGCCGTCTGTCAGAGTTCACAGCTGACAGGAAATATTTACAGTAAATCGCCATGCATTGATAGAATTCCGATACGCTAAGACATGTGGAAAACAACAGCGAGAAGGATACAGCAGGGATACAGATCGAGAAGCAACACAGAGCGACGCGAGGCAATTGAAGAGGACAGGCAATGTGCGAGAGATGGTCAAGTTAGTGAAATATGGGCTACAGAAAAACACACAATGGCTACGATGCTGGTGCAGAAGTGGATGTAGAGGGCGCAGCAACATCGGCGGGTTGGTCCACAGTGATCGCCACAGTGGGTAGCGAAGTCGGTGGTAGAGACGCTGATGTAGGAACAGCTGCCGGCGTAGTGGGCGCAGTTGAAGCCGTTCCGCTAGAGTCTCCTACGATGTGCCGTACGACGTCGCTCAGCGTGATCATACCAAGTAGACGTCCGGGCACCTTGTTGGAGTCAGGTCCGTCGGGGCTCAGATTGCCGCTGCTGCCACCAGAAGCCTCACGGGATGTCATAACCGCGGGAGTTATCTGCAGTGATGTTACAGACGGCGAAGTGCCCAGTCCTGCCGATGCGGGGTCGCCTTCGACAACGACGAGTCGGTGAACGCGGCGTTGGCGGATCAACGTCAGTAGCGTGGCGAGGCTGTCGTTCTCGGTGCACACAATAATGCCCGGGAAGTCTGGTGAGCGCTTGTTGAGCGCGGAGGCGATGGTCAGATCAAGGTTCTGATATGCGCCGTCGCTGACGAGCGAGATGACATCGACCGTCTCATACAGGTTCACCACGACGCCGTTCTCGTCGAGAATCGGCACAGCCGAGATGCCCTTCTGACTGAACATGTGCACGACGTCGAAGACGGTCGTGTTCAGATTGGCAGTGGCGATGGGGTAGAACGGGTCGTCGGGTTTCGGGTCAACGTAGGTGCCGATCTTGAGCCGACGTAGACCAACATGTAGTGACGCGATCTGGGGCTGGCAGTTGCGCGAAATAAAGCGCAGAAGGCGGTACTGGGTGAGCACGGAGATGAGGAAGTCCTTGTCGGTGACCGAGTCCTTGTCGATGAGCGGTAGACGGCGTGCGTGGGTGTCGATGAGCTTCTTGCATGCCTCGAGCAAACTACTGTCCGGATGCAGTGAGTGCAGAGGAGGGGGTGGGACCTTTAGTGCGCGCTCGATCTCTGCGTGGTTGAAAAAACAGAACACGGATGAGTAATGTGTCTCGGTGCAAGTCCAGGAACTTGAGACGAACCTCTCAGGGCATTGAAGCGCAGTTTCTCCGCATCGTAAACGGCGGCCTGAAAGTTTGAGGTCTGATAATAATGCTGGATGATATGAATTATGTCCAAAACGGTGAACATGCCAGCAAAAGTGCCAGTCTTCGAGTTCCAGAGCGATGCGGAGACGACGGCTACAAGCATGGGGGTAAGCACACAGGATGTATGGATCGGAAGCGAGACTTGCAGTTCATCATCATGCACTCGAGGCCCTTTTTGATCTCGAGCTCTGTGTCGAACACGATGACACGGAAGGAGACGGGCAAGAGGTCGTATGCACTCTTTGAGGCGAGGAACTGGCGAATTGAAACGAGCGCAGCATCGTGGGTATCCTGGCCCTGGACGCGCGGAAGATGTGACAGGGCACGCCTGCGACCAGTATTTCTGCGTTGGATTGCGGGTTGTGTTGTTGAACGAGTCGGGCTCTGTGCTGCGGGCATTGCGAACAGTGGATACAGGAGTCAGTGCCGTGCAGCCACGGCGTGCGCCGATACGGGCCGCCTCTTGTCATCCTGTCCGCACCCCACCCATCTCCACTTGCCACCCCCCTTCACCGCCGCTTGCCTTTATACCTTCTTGTTGTAGTGCATGGTGTCTGCTGTGCGCCTTGTCGCCCGCGACTCCAACTCCGACAGTGACATGAGCCTGCGCGAACAGTTCCAGCGCAACGGCCAGTCCGCTCTGGTTGACTGGCTTGACCAGAATATCGCACATACTCATCCAGACACCAGCGATGCTGGTGCTAGTGAGTTCCGAATGGTAGACACGAACATCAGCCCGCTGTCCAGGGACCACCTGGACGATGGGGACGCGCTGCGTGTCCTCCTGCCAGTTCTCATCATATTGTCCACACTGCTCTTCATTCTTCTCGTTTTCCTCATATCTCTCATTTTCGTCCGTCGGCGCCGCGGCATTGCCCTCCGCGACAACGATGGCCCCATAGACATGTCCCGCGAAGAGATTATCGATGGCGAAGGAGGTTTCGAAGGCGTCGAGTCAAGATGGCTCGAGGCTGTATCAGACGACGTCCGCAGAGGTTACCGCAGGGCTAAAGGTCTGTGCTGCTGCGCTCCTCTCCTGTGACGCGCTAACACTCCTCGCTCATCGCCACACGCGCTTCCAGATTGGCAGGTTCAATACCCGCCCAACTCGCTCCCCACAGACATCACTCTCTCCCAGTTCCTTGCCATCCAGGAGAAAGGAGTCTCGGCTTGGTCATTCGAGCCGGACTATGAGGCGAATCCCAACGTGCTCGTCCATTCCAGGACGGAGCTTACATTCCTCCCGGATCCTTCGTCATCATCCACAGTTCAATCCAATCTCCCCCTCCCCAAGCTCAATGAAGTCTACTACTGGGAAGTCAAGATGTTCGACCTTGCTGTAGGCACCACCATCGCCATTGGGCTCGCGACCAAGCCCTATCCCCTGTTCCGACTCCCAGGCTGGAACAGACATTCAATCGCATACCACTCGTCCGGCGACAAATCTTATAACTACCCCTTTACCGCCCAGACATACGGCGCGCCTCTCAAAGAAGGTGACGTTCTCGGCGTCGGCTACCGGCCACGCTCCGGTACCGTTTTCTTCACACGGAACGGCCGAAAGATGGAGGATGCCTTTGTCGGTCTGACTCGCTGGAATCTCTTCCCCACCATCGGCGCAGACGGACCATGTACGCTACACGTCAACCTCGGACAAAGCGGCTTTGTCTTTATCGAGGCCAACGTAAAGAAGTGGGGACTGGCGCCGAGTGTCGGCACATTGGCACCTCCGCCCGCATACGGCGCTGAACGTGGCAGTATCCTTCTTCAGTCCGGAGGCGACGCGCGGGGAGGTTCGACACAAATGCACGCGATTCCAGCTTCCCCGCCTCGCCGTCAACACAGGCTGCGCCGGCCTAAGACGAATGGCATGGGCGGTGCAGCTGTAGGCGTGCCAATGCCGAATTCCTCTGCACATCTTTTGCACCCTCCGTCGCCCGTCGCGCAGCAGACCCCGCCCCCTCAGTCGCTTCCGCTCGCTCCTATCTCCGAGGCAGGACCATCGTCGAACAACCCCAGCCGGCGGTACTTGGCTCCGTCTGACCGCCAGTTCCACCAATCAACTCGGGCCAGCTCATCATCCTCAGATTCTGCATCGTCGGCGGAGGATTCTGCGTCAAGCAGCGGCAGCGGAAGCGGTAGCTCTGCAGGTACCCAGACACCAACAGGTCGCTCACCTGGACGACTACAGATCCAGATCCAAGTCGACCCTCCTCCGGGCACGTCTGGGCCAGGCAACGAAAGCCCGATTTCGCACAACCCGCCAACACCAAACCTGCTCGATATTGACCTGCGCGAGATGCTGCCAAGCAGCATCAGCAACAGCGGGACTCCACCTGCCGCACGGCTCTCGATATCTCCGCCGTCGTCGCCACCGCCTGCGTTCTCTCGTCGCACAGTGCTGTCTCCTGCAGCAAGTGAACCTGCGCCGCGGATGCAACGACAGGATAGCTACGAGCTGCCCCCACCGACACCGAATGCGCAGGCACCGCCGGCGTACAGCCCGTTGGACGCGTTCCAATATGCGGACGGCGTTCAGATCGACTTGCCCGCAGAGGTGATCGCGGCCGCACTGGAAGGTCGTGCCACGCCTGTGCCGAGCAACCCACCACAGAGGAGCAGTCGACGCAGTGGTGGAGGACGGCGGTAAAGCCGATAACTCGAGAACCTTGGGCTTGCGAGTGCGCTATGCTGTACCTCGTATGCGACTTGCCTGCGCCGCAAGCCTGTTACCCTCTGACAATCTTGCCTCGTGTATTTCGTATCCCCGTCCTCGCTTTGCATTTTGAAACGTCTTTGCCACTCACAAGTTTGCCACGAGTCTCTCCACGACGTTGTCTTGCCCTGCCTCAACCTCATATCACAACTGTATCACCCTGTTTTGACACGATTCACTACATCAACTTGAGCCTTTCTCTCTGTCATCTTTATGTGCCTGCGTTTCCTTGTCTTTACGGAGTTGATCGACTCCAAATCTTTCTTGTCCGGCGGAATATTAACGATGCTACTTTATCATCCAATGAGCGCAGCTCTTTGACTCTGGATCATGGTGGTTCGGGCCAGAAAGTAAGGGCTGTACAGGAAATGGTAATTGAGCATTAGAGCCGTTGATCGTTGGCTCTTTGTTGCAATGTACAACGCGGGATGAGGGCATCCGCGCAAAAGACAAGGAGCGGGTGCATAGTGTCCGAGGAGGCAAGGGATGGGGAAAGGATTGAGGTTGAGGTGAAGGGTGCGGAACGAAATATGAACAGTCCGAATTCCTAAAATACATGCGAACGTCGTACGCGATGGGCCATACGACTAGCGCTGTGTGGCATAGATGTGGAGCAAGCCGAGCGGTGGAGGCAAAGGGCGGGTGGGCACTGCGAGAGCATCTTAGCTCACGATGTGTGGGTCGGGTGGCGGAGACGCAGAGAACGTTGCGGTTCTGACTTCGATTTGAACCCACGCAGGCTTGAGTTTGGGTTGATCGCAGGTGGATAGAGACTACAGTTGGTTGACTAGGTTGCAATTCAGAGGCTAGTTTGTTAGGTTGGACGTCGCGAGCTGTCTTTACCGGGCAAGTCTAAGTTCAAGTTGATCGGGGTGTCACCCAATGGATGGTTGGAAGGGCTACGCAGGAGCTGGTCCACCTGGGAATCGCGCAGACTCGATGGTCTCCGCTGGCGAAAGCCTCGGCAGCGGGGGCGTCGCGTATAGAATCTGCGTGTACCGCAGATCTGGCGCCTCGTCGATTGTCGCATACAGAGACTTGGTCATACCTCCACCCTCTGGGGTATTGATACGCATAGCGTCATGAGTGGTCGGTGGGGTGACCAGTCTGGGTTGCGGGGAGACAGACCCGGTTGGCGACCGCAGCGAGGTCGACTCACTGTCCTGGCTGCTTCCACGAGGAGATTGAGTATGCATGAGCGACGGCTCGTCGAACGTCCCATCATCCCAGCTGACTGCGTCTGAGTCGCGGTGGTGCGAGAAGTGAACCAGCGGGCCGTCATCTGGCAACTCCGGATTGGCAGCAAGCGGGGAGACCGGCACGTTGCGTCTGGATCCTGAAGGATCAGTGGCGGCATGTGTAGGAATGTGAAGGGCTGCCTTGAGCTCTGGATTGCTGCGATCGGGGCCAAAGGCAGCGGGAGATGTGGCGGTCCGTGCGTGACCCTGAGTAAACTCGCGATGTGGCTTCAACTCGCTAGGGCGCCCGTCTAGCGACGCATTGCGCGTGTGCGGCGACGAAATTGACGATGGGATCGTTGCGAGACTAGCCGTCACATTGGGTAGGCTACGATTCTCGAGTGGCGACGGGAACGCGTCCGAGTGACCGACCATGAGCCAGAAATCTTTGGCGTTGGATCGTCCCGGTGCGAACGACATGCTGCTCAACAAGCTGAAGCCATGGTCGCTCAAGGATGCGAGGAGGTTGAGCACATGCTTCAAAGAGTCCTCTTGGAATGTGTCCTCGGCAAAGATACCCCATCCTTTCAGTTTGAACTCTGCGAGGTGGCGCTAAGTTAGCCATGACTGATGACGGCACACAGCGAGACGCTCACCGTAGCCATTGCTGCCGACCTTGCGCTCGGAAACGACGCCACGCGGCCACGCCTTACGCACGGCTTGCAAGATGGATGGTGTGAGGCTGAGAGGAGGAGCAACAACACGGATGACGGTGGCGGAGACGAAAGAGAGGGCGAAAGGTACGAGTTGGCGAGGCATTGGAAGGGCTGGAATGATGGTTGACATGGGCTCTCTGGGGAGCTCTGGGCGCGAGAAGACCATGGAGAGGATGTCGCCATTCTCTTTGGCATAGTCGATCAGAGATAAAAAGTGAAAGCCATGTGCGAGGACCACGGAGAGCACTTCGACGATGATGGCTTCCGTCGGTGCGCTCTTTGGCGTCGAGAATGGTTTGCCTTGGAGCGTCAACTGCATGCAATATTTTTAGTTCGGTCAAGTAATGCACCAGCATGCAGCTTACCTTGACCTGATGCTCGTGGCTTTCTTCCTTGAACTGACGAAGGATTTTGCGCGACTCGAGTACGGCTGCATACGTCACAGGTTACCACCGTTCTGCCACACGCGAATCGCAGGAATACGCACAGCGCAGCAGATTAGACGTAGCTTGCGGGAAATTGGTAAGACGAATGAGATTCTGGCCGGAGAAAGCGAGCAGCGCAAACGACGCTGGGACCGCGGCGCTCCGTTGGAACTCCCTGCGAGGGGTGAAGTTGGAGCCCGCAGGCGATGTGGGCAGAGGAGATGTGGGCATCGATAGTCGAAATGCTTGGATTCAGAGACAGGTGTAGGGGGTCGTGAATAGAACGAACGAGAGAGTGAGAGGGTTGGGAGTCAAAGTGGCGGAGCTGCACAGCGTCATGACGTCGCGTGTCCTCCTGCAGGCACCGCGCTCAAGCCCTCGCGTGGTCACAGCCATTCCAGAAACGAGGCGGCACTGCACTCGCGGCACAAACCCAAGCAAGTCTCGAGATGCTCATCCGGTCGAGACTTGGTTGCGGGCAGGGGAGGGACATGCGCCTGCGAAGGGGTGGAAGCCACACCTCCCAGTACTGCAATCGAATTTCTCCGTCCTTCTTGCTGTTTCGACCCTCAATCGCAATTTCGGCGGGCCGCACTAATGCAGCTTTGTGACAACGGCATACAAGATGCCTGAACAACGTTTTTGCCAGCGATTCACGGCACATGATACATTGCGTCTCGGGTTGCCCACGAGAACTCCCTCGGCAATCATCTTATCACCCGTCATATTAATTACCCCATTCTCATGTCAGCAATCGAACTGGCTGCTTGTGGAATCTGCTCGCTCGAGCCCGCAACATGTGCAACCAAACAACGGGACCTGATGGCTTCCCACGCGCGCAGCACGGGCATCCGAACGGGTCAACCCGGTCATGTGCTTGGGTAAATGAAGACGGCAACGTTCTACAATGGACAGTGCAGCCGAAGTTGTGACTCGTGTAGAGTAACAAGCAACGAACGTCTCGAGTCGAATCGTGCAGAGGAGGAAGTATGGTGTTCAGGGCTCGCCCGCTTAATAGCAACTACCACCGGCGTCAACGACGGGGCTTGCCACAGCAACCGGAGTGCGCCACCCTGTCGCTAATTTTCTAAAGCATGCATGCTTGACAGCGCGAATCCGTCCGGTGGCGTCCCAGTGTCTTCCCAGTTGCGATGAAAACTCAACATCCGGTGGTGTCGGGCATACTGCCAGCCGTGGGAACTTATAAGGATGCTTCATTTCAAAGGAGCCTGGGGTTGAGCTGTAATTTGATCCGACAATGTCCACAGTCAATTAGGCGGCCTGGCTACTAGCACCTCGGCTATGCCCTGCCGGTGGCGCCGGGAAGCATACGGTACATACGTGTGGCGTTATCTGAATGAGGTTATTGCGGACTAAACACTCATATGTCCGGTCGCCGGAACGGAATCACGGTCGCGCTAGCGCATGTAATGCAATTCACCGAGAGTTTCAGCAACTGTGTTCTATCGTCGAAAACGGCTCTATGGGGAATTCCGCCGATGGACTCGCGTAAGGCGGGCTGTGAGCTGTGGGGTTCAAGTTGGATGGAAGATCGAGCAATCAAGCGGATCGTCATTGGGACGTCGACTAAACCCAGCGCGCTCGACCAGGCTGGGCGGGCTCGCGGCGCCATTGCGGGGGGCTCCGCGTACGTAACGATGAGCGATTCAGATGGTAGGGTCTGGTGGCGTGCGGCCGGGACTATGCCGTGGGAGGCGAGCTGCCGCAGAGTACTGCACTATGCGAAAAAATACCAACAGGGAATGGTTGAGGGCAGCCGAGACAAGCATGTGCTCGCATCGAGAGAACGTTTCCCCAGGCGAAACCCAAGACAGTGATGACTGCCGAGCCCTCAGGGAGTGCCTCGCGGGTGCTCATGAGGTCAGGAGCTTCAGAAACACCGGAAGCTGTGGGCGGTGGCGACGCGTAGGAAGACAACTTCATACGGAATAAACGCGAGAATATGGTATCAAAGGAACAGGTGAGTTATGAAACACGCCGCGCCGATAGGGGCGAGAGCAATTCGGGAGCTGTGGCGGGACTAGTACACTGTTACGTCTCGAGGTCACAGACCGACGTCCGCCGCCTCTCTGTGTCAAAAGAACTTCCAATTAAAAAAGAAAAGAAAAAAGAAAAGAAATACGTTATCCTGACGCCACCGTGGCTACTGGCGTCGGCGGATACGGTGACTGTCCACGCGAAGGAGGTGAGGGTGCGGGCGCCTACAAACAGCAGCATCGCAGACACCACAGCACGAAAACAGACAACGCGTAGGACGTTGTCAAGTGCGATTAGCGTTATGCGCTCGCAATCGCAAGTCGCTAATGGTGGGACTAGTCCTAAAGACTGGATAAGGCTGAGGTACCGTCAGAAGGGATAGCTAGTGGGAAAGGCAAAGGTCGATTGTGGCTCCGCGCCAGCGCTTCTACTTTCGCACTCGCTCGACATGCGGCCTCTAACAGAAGAAGAGAGCACGCAGGTCTTCCAAAAGCTTGCCAACTACATTGTACGCCGTTGGATATGTAATTTGCAGTTACAAAACGCTAAATATGTCTCTATCGCGCAGGGCAAGAATGTAGTGCACCTGGTTGATAGGACAGACGAAACTTATTGTTTTCGTTTGCATCGCGACCGAGTCTTTTACGTGCCAGAAAGCGCCATGCGGCTTGCGACATCGGTAGCGCGACAAAGTCTTATCAGCTTGGGCACATGTTTTGGCAAGTTCAGCAAAAGCGGCAAATTTAAGCTGCACATCACCGCGCTTGACTATCTCGCGCAGTACGCAAAATATAAGGTATTATACGCGTTGCCGAGTGTATTTCAATGATTCTGAACTTGCTGCAGGTTTGGGTCAAGCCAAATGGCGAAATGCCATTCCTCTACGGCAACCACGTCTTGAAAGCGCATCTAGGAAGGATAACGGAAGACACCCCCGAGCACCAAGGCGTTGTCGTCTACAGTATGGCAGACGTTCCATTGGTGAGTGCAGTTTCAAATTAGTTGCTGTGACTGACCAGTGCGCTGAATAGGGGTTCGGTGTCACTGCGCGATCCACGATCGACACAAGAAAACTCGACCCAACCGCCATCCTCGTCTTTCATCAGTCGTAAGTCTGACTATTGTGTCCTGCACTACTGTTTACTGACGTAAACGCTCCTTCCTGACGACATCTTCGGCCTTTGACGACTTCAGCGACGTGGGAGAATATTTGCGCGACGAGGTGCGAGTTATGCCCTGCACATGCACACCGCAGCGCATTAACCTTGCTCTTCGCTCTGCAGGAGACTCTCTTCTAGTGCAACCTATGTGGTCCCCTGCCGCGTGTTCGTTCCTTGTACCAGTACATTCCAACATCATCTATCTGCACCGCGTGCAGCTGCTTTCGATGCATTGCACCTCGTCACAAGCCGCAAATTCTGTGCATTCATTTTATTCTTGGCCAGCGACATTTAATTGTTTCCGATCATCTAAATCTACGGTAAAAACGCCATGTGCATAGCGTCGTCTCCAAGCACTTCACGCAGCTGCTCCAGTCGTGCTTTCAACCAACTTCGCACAGCCTCTGTCTCTGTGCCAGCAACACGCACAACGACAGCTCCACTTGCAGCGTCCACGAGGCTCATAGACCAAAGCAAATCCGCTGGCTTTGTGACTCGCATTTGTGAAATGACGCCGTATTCGGTGGCCAAGGCATCGATGCAGGCCTGGACCCGAGGACCAACGAGAAACAACGTAGAGTAACATCCATACGGCGCGAGACGAGCGCGTAGATCGTATTGTTGCTGTTCTGCATCCAGCAACACAGCGTCGCGGGCTATCCGCCTCCCGTCGATCCACAATTCATTGATGCTGCAGTATCGGGCGAAGGCCCACTCCTCGCCCCTGCTTATGCGGCCGGCGGTGAGCGAGTCGAGGATGACGGCGGATGCCCCTTTTACTAAATTGAACGTCTGTCGTTGTTCGTAGGCTGCATCCTCGAAGCACGTTGCGGCGTCCGGCAGAAGAAAGAGCGCTGAATCGGTCTCTATCGTGACGTCCATGGTCTGCTTCGTGACCCCTCCGGTGCTGCTTTGTCGCTCTTTGTTAACGAGTCCGGCTGTGCCTCCGCTTGCCCGTTGTTTGAAGATCTTGGTTGTGCCCTGTATGTTGTCGCGGAGAAAAGCGGCAGTGGTGCCCACAGCAGACAAGCAAGCGTGGGAAGAGAAGAGATCTCATCAACAAGCAGAACGATTATTCCGAGACACTGGCAGCGGAAATAAGCGAGATCGGAGGCACATCGTGGGTAGGGAGAATGCGGACGTAGTAGGCAAGCCTGCCGCCTGTGAGACCGCGAATCGACGTCGTGCGGGGACCCGCCCTCTACATCGAGATCTCGATGCAGAAGCAGCGGAACGGGCTTTTCTCAAGCACCGACACGTGAAGAAGGTGAGATGGAAAGGCGGTAGGAGCCCGAGAGAGCCCCAACCCACCTGCGTGAGGAGGACCAGATGTGCACCCCGTCGCACGTGTACATCCACGATGATCTCGTCCCCACCAACGAGGCCACCTCCGTAAGAAAGTAAATATGCCACGCCAACACGTGGGTGTGTGCATCTAGGAGATAGCAACTTGAGCGGGTACGAGTATGCCAACGACGAAAACATAGCGTCGGAGCCAGACACGTCGAGAACCACGCGGCCACGGCCAGGCACGCTTTCAGTTGTTCGTGTAATTCCTGTCGGTGTTGGTTTCGCAGTTACTGCTTCACGGTGCGTCACCGGCTCAGCGGAGGCCGCAGAAGTGGAATACGGCGTGGAAGATGGACCAGCCGATTGGTATTGGTCGGCGTGCATTGCGGGAGATGAACTCCGGTCGGGCGTGGGCCTCTACCAATACACTATGCAGTAGACCGTACCTCGTGCTGTTTGTTGCACGGTGGTGGCGCGAATCGTAACGAGAACGATCCTGCGCGCCCGTGGAGTCAGGGCAGGAGGAGAGGAAGATTCAACTTCCGCCTCGGCAATCTGATTGTGAGGGTCAAAGCGGATCGGTTGAAAGGCAGCCAGCGCCACTCACCTCAATCGACGCCAATCACACAAGTGCATGCCCGGTCGCAACTGCAGAACCAGAGGTCTACGAACCAGGAAGGGAGTGCTCCAGCCACAATTAAAATAACTTCATGCACAAGAACTAGTAAGCATGCACGAGTCTTGCACAAAGGACATTACTCCGCAACTCAGCCGCCTGCTCAATGTGCGAGACCATCTGCCGTACTAAATTGTGCGGCCGCGTGGGGAGTGAATTGGGTGGGAAACGATTCACGATGCTGCGAATCGCGTTACGACTCAATCTTTCAACGGGTCCGTTGAGCCCATCACTAAATTTCTCTCACACTTGCAGGTGGCGCAGTACTGAAACGCTGGCCCGCAGCGCAAAGGCTTCTCCGCAGAGCACGAGAGCAATAGCGACGAAGTCAATTTCATTTCATGAGTGATTGAGTAGTACAGCTCGGACATGCAATGCGTGATAGGGAAAGCAAGTGCAATACAGCAGTAGTTTGTCACCAGGATAGCGGGGCAGGGGCCGAACGGGGAGTGGCAGGCCCAGCGCCCGCGATCGGATCGGAAAAACAAGTACACTTCAGCCCGCGCACTGCGAGTTGAAACGACGAGAGGAGGCACGAGTGAGAGAGACCGGGAACATGCAGGGAGGAGGGAGATGCGAGCGACAGGTCCAGTAGGGGAAAACAGAACAGAGTTAACGGATGCGATAACGAGAACGCCGCGGGGTGAGAAGCGAGGCGACGAAATACGCTACTGAGAGCGAGCTAATAACAATGACTAGGAGGTGACGTATCGCGTAGAACCAACGGGGTGACCAGACCGACCAGCGTGGGACGAGACGGGACGACGGAAATGGGCGAGAGCAGCACGAGCAGACTGAAACCACGAGACACGTACGGTAGGCAGAAAGGCTTCCAGCGAGACACTTGTTATACAGCACTGAAACGGACAGATTTGACGAGAAGGGTGAGAAGGGGAATGCTCTACGTTTGGCGAAGCCCGTAGGACGAATGACAAGGGTTCATTGGCGCCCCCGAGCCATCGACGACATAGTGGGGCGATGAGAGGTCCAAGGGGATCGAAACGTGTTTGTAGTCATCCTCCGTCGGGTAATAGGATGTAGGAGAGGGGTCCGAAGTAACAAAGTAACCGTAGTTGGTCGCGATGCTGAGTTGCGGGTACGAGTGGACGAAAGACGGGCTAGCAAAAGGGTACGAGTTGTTGACCAAGTACGAGCCATTCCAGGTCGCAGCGGGAGTGCAGACCTGCTGCTGCTCGTGCTGGTAGTCGATGTGGGTACGCATGGGGGGTGCTACCAGTTCGTACGCGCTGTGTTGCGGTTGCGGGGTTGCCACCGCTGGAGGAAGGAACGAGCGAGACAGATCGTACGCATAGCTGTCTTCCTGCTGCTCCCGCAAAAGCGACCTAGACCGGCTAATACGGATTGTGCATGCGCCATCCTCCTCCTGTTTTGGAGCAGGCGGGTGGAGGACGGACCGAGGCACATCGATCGGAGCGGGAAGACCAAAGCCCGCGGGCATCCACTGGGCATGGTTCCCATATTCAGAAACGGAAGGCGAGGAGAGGGTCAAGTTTGAAGTAGAAGACGGGGACGGCGGATCGAGAGCGCAGGAGTCAGAAGAAGCAGTGGCTGGGCTGGCAGGCGGCGGGCAAGACCGTCCGTTGTCGCTGTCCGACTCGACTGCGTTGTCCTCACTGGTGGACTCGCGTTGCTCACGCTTGGTCTCGGTGGCAAGAAGTTCGCGCCTGAAACAGGTCGTTAGCATGTAGGTTTTTGTGGAGCCAGGCGGGGCAGCTTACAGTGGGCCAGTCTTGGGGGGACCCTTCTTACTCTCGGTGACCCACAGGGCATTCTGCCACATGTCCGGGTCCATCTCGAGATCGCGATACAGCGGGACCTCTGACGCACGAGGCAGGGTGCCGTTGTGAGCGTCGAGCGTGTTGTAGTATGATACGACGCGGTAATCAATACCGTGCAGGCGCACGCGCATAGTCTGAACAATGGCCAGTGTTAGGACAAGGGAACCACGAATAAGCGAGACAAGGGAATCAGGGGCGTACTTTCTTGCACATGCCGTCAAGCGTGTATTCCGAGTTCTGGTTGAGAGATGCAACGATGCAGCGATCGAAAACAGTAGTGAGGAACTCGTGCTCGCGGTGGGAGGAGATGCTGGCGGTGGAGGAAGGTTCGGCGAGGTGGGGACGACTGTACGGCGAGACGCGGTTGCGGCGGGGTCCCGATGAGCGCGGCTGCGGTTGGTCGACTTGGCGGTATATCTAAATTGTAAGAGAATGATTGAGTCGGGGAGATTTTGTGTGGCAACGAACTCGGACGCACCAGGGCCATAGTACCGTGGAGGCGACTTGCACTCCACACGCGGCCGTCTAGACGATAGAGGTCAGCCATAATATCGCGAGACAAATAAGAGAAGGATACATACCAGTCCACCTGCTGACTTTGCTGCCCTTGGAGCCTGGGCAGAGCCAGCACCAAAAGCCGGACGCAATGGCAGTCTTGCGGTCGCGGTCGTCGAAGCGAGAATCGCATGGGCGGGCGTAGCCTGAAGATTGGAGATGGATGAACAACGAGGGTACGGGTGACGGCAAAGAGTACAGACCTTTGAGCATTGCATTGAATAAGATGACAAAGTCCTGAAGGTCCTTAACCCAGCAAGGGACGATCTCGTCGCCTTGAGATGTGACGAGCTTGGATGTGACGGGCATGTCTGGGTGGGGGCAGGATGCGAGATGAACGGGGAAAGGAAGGGGGAGGTGAGGTGACAGGGAGCAGGATGGCAGGGACGCACTGGGGTACTTAAGCGGCAAGAGCGCGCACAGACAAAATGAGATTCACTGCATGTTTGGGCACTCACGCGGGAGCAAAGCGCGCGCAAACAACGCGAGCAGATCATCGCCCTGCATCGACAACAGCGCCCCTTGAACCCATTTTGGGCCACGTCTTCGCCGAATCCGGTGCCTAATGAAATATCTCTGCAGCCGAAGAAGCGGCCGTCTTTAACGGATCATGTTTCACTCTGCCGCCGCACACTCGGTGCAACGACGAGTGCCTCAGACATACAATCTGATGAGATCGAGATTCAACAAGTGTTCAGAAAAGAAGAAGCGGCCCGCATAGACACCCGAGCCGGCACAGCATGCACCAGGTGGTCGTTTCGTGCCGCGCATCCTTGACCCCAAGCCACGGGTTCGTTCCCGCGCCGAAGAGCAGAAGGGTGGCTGGCGCGTAGTGCAGCGAAGCCCGACATCCGATCCGCACTGTACTGGGGGGACCAGAATTCTAGAAGCTGGCCGGGCTACCCGGCTGCCCCTTTGACGAGAGCTATCATAGTGTATCCTCAGCGTCATCCACAAGCTCATTTCCTGGCCACAACGTGAAGCCTCCAATCCCATGACCAGCTGCACATGTCGCTGCATATTTTGCTGCGGTTGTGGCAGTTGTACTTAATACCTGTCGCTCGAAGATTGAGCCGTGTTAAGAGTCGCAACCGAGTCTCGGGAAGTCACAGCCACAGAGAAGCCAGCCAGGGTTACCTGTCATCAAAGGCGCCTCTGCAATCCGCCACCGGCATGGAGCAGCCCCTCCCACAGACTGCCACTGGCGGTGGTAGTGAAGAGCATAGACATCTGCTGAGGTCGCGTTATGTTGGACTTGATGGGTGACGTTTCGACCATATCGGCTTTCGCCGTTCACAATTACATCCGATAGACCTCGTGTTCTCTTCGTCGCCGACCGCCAATTATCCCGCCGCGCCGTATTATAGTAGCCTTTGCTCAGTCAGCCCGCACATAGGCGCTCTCCGCCAGCGCCGCGGCTGCTGCTATCATCCAGCGTAGCTCTTGACTGCGCCTTTTTCGGCGTGCCCATCTCGCGCTCGCTCTTTGCGCCTCGTGTGCGCTATGACTGCAGTGCCTGCGCCGAATGTCGTACTCGCTCGTGAAGAGTGGGCAGACGATGATTTTGACATTCCAGATGGTCACCCTATTGTTGCATCGGACGCCGAATCCGACAAGGACGATGATTTCGCCGAGGACTGGGACGCCGAGATGAACCTCGGTCAGACTGGTGGCGCGCGCATCGGTCTCGGCTTACCTGCTGGTATCCAAACTACTTCTTTGACCCGTGGCGCACGCTCTGGTTTCATTCCATTTGCCGCGCTTGCTGCCACTGTGTCTGCGCCCAATCCGCAGTCAGCCAGTTTCAGCGATGATGATGCATTTGACGAGGACGAAGGCGTTTCAACCATTAAACTCAAGTCCGGCCCGACCATCGCTGCATCCCCACGTACTCCACCACGTCAGCTCATGGCTCTTGTGACTGACGACGAGGATCTGGAGAGTGACTTTGCGCTGCCCTCCGACTTGTCTCAGTTATCCCTTCGGCCCCTCGAACCTCACCACCCCTCCAAAGCAATCCTCGAATGGGGCGACAAGGATCACTCTTCGTATTCTTCGGACGCGTATTCTAACCTCGGTCTCGGTATCGGCGCCTCGCCTTCTTCATTTGGCACGTCAACCTCTCAGCCCGAGACTGAGACCGAGGATGATGACGACGAGGGTATTCTCGATGGTCTCGTTGTTCCTGCTGGTCTGTTCGAGACTGGCAAAGGCGGCAAAGAGCTTACGCGCCTTCTCGAGATCCGGAAGAACATGCCCGTAACCGACGAACGCGTCAGAATAGCTTCACCAGAGGAAGACGACTTTGAACTCGGACTTGTTTTCGAGGATGATGTGGACCTCAGTCCAGGCCGCCTCTTGACTACCCAGAAGAAGCAGCCTGCAGGCACACGGCCAAAGAGTGTGCCGCCTCGGACATCTCTACCTGCTCGGCCACCATCACGGTTGCGCAACGAGGTTGCGCAACCTGCTCGCGCACAAACTACGCTAGAACCATCGACACGAGCCCGCAACACGCGCTCGCCCACATTCGTCCGTCCCCGTCCACCTTCCCGCACCTCTACACCTCCCGTCTCCTTGAAGCGGTCGGAGGCGTATCTTTCCGCGGCATCGAAACCTGGCAACTCTCGCTCTCAGACCAGTACCAGCCTCCGCAGCCAGAAGTCTCATGGTGTATTAAATCCGCCGTCCGGGGCCCCACGGGCTTCACTAACGCGCAAAGCATCCTTATCGACGCTGCTTGACCGTGCTTCTCCTGACCCAGTCCCTTCGAGTTCCACCGTTCGTGGCGGCCACCTCGCCCCTCCAACCCTTCCCAAGTCAACTTCGTCGATGAATCTTAGTCATGCGGCTCGTTTCGACAGCACAACTGCTGCTTCACGTCCTAAAGTTCAACATTTCCAGTCATCATCGCGCCTTCACTCGCCTGAATTGCAAGAGTTCCATGTTCCTCCTACCCGACCTAGTACCCCGTCTTCGAATCCTGCTGCCCTCCGTCTAACGATGCCAACTGCTTCCTCGCGAGCCAAGGCAAGAACACCCGTGAACACGGTGTTTTCGCCCATCACGCCTGTCTCAATGGCAGGCCCGTCGAATCCGTCGTACAGCGGTCGCGCATCGATCTCACCACAGCCTTATGCAAGACCTCCTTCCGCATCCGCATTGGATCGTTCGTCGGTGGCACGGTCGCAGCTGCAAGCCAATCTGCAAGTCGCGCGACCTCTGCGCAAACCGAAGCGCGCGCGACAGTATGGGGATGGGACCGAGTTGGACAAGTTCGAGGACTTGCCCACGGACAGAGACAAGGAGCGCAAGTACCGCGTCGCACCGAAACCTGTGCCCTCGACTCGACCACCACCAACCCGCAGTTCGCCTTCTCATGGTACAATGGGGCGGAGGAGTGGCCGGGAAAGTGTCACGGCTCATACCCAAGGTTTGTCATTTATGTCTACTACGACTACACCCTACTGAGATATCGAACCGCAGAACCGAAAACTGGCACTGGTACACTGCGACGACAACCAGTGCTCAAGACCTCCAATTCTCCAACACGCAGAAGTAGAGCAAGCAACGTGACCAATCTTAGCAGTAGGAAACCCACGCTCATCCGAAATCTCGGTGGTAGTAATGCGCCAAAAGGTGAGCCCGCGACTGTATGTAGGCTAAGACTTGTACTGACCCAAACCCAGTCGTCGGTGACATGAAATGGAACCCGCAGACGCTCCGCTGGGAGGGCAACGAACATGTCCTTCGAGATTTTGATTCGGCTGTGGGCTCGTCGACGCGTCCCGCTCTCATTACTCAGTTGACGGGTTCGTCCGTCGGCTCACCTGTTGGTTCGTTCGCTGGCAGTGCCCGTGTCGTTGGCAACATGATCTTCGACCCAACACGCATGTGCTGGATCTCACGCCTAGCACCAGAAGAAGAGGAGCCGGACGTCTTTGCCGACCTCGCTGACGACGAGGACGAGGATGCAGGCAGGGGCGGGACCATTCGTGCCCTTCAGCCTCAATCACAAGGCGCTAGCGGGAGCCTCCCGCAAACTCCAAGCTATCGAATGTCGGTACGCGAGCAGACGCCAAGTCCTGGCGCCTCATCGAGGCATTCGAGGGCATTCTCCGAGATGAGCGATAACGAGTATCTCTCGAGCTCGCCACAGCGCGGTGGTATGGGCCAGCAGCTTATCGATTCGACATATGGGGCGGAGCTCAGGCATCGCGCCGAGATGAAGGGCTGGATACCCACCGCCGCGCCCCGTCCGCCTAGCCGCCAGTTCACTGAGCCAGAACCTGACAGGGAACACCTGTGGTTCATCCGCGCTGTCGCGACCAAGAACTACGAGCCATCGTCCTAACCACTCCCGTCATCCTCTGTGCTTCTGCCTTGGCAGCATGCCCCCAGTCCCTAGCGCTTTCGTTCGCTCCACCGATGTTTGTCCTATGTTCAGGTTCGTTCCGGACTCACTCTCCTCATCGCCGCCATCCATCGACCTCTGTGCGCTCCTTACCTTTCTCGTCCGCTGTCCGCGTGACTTCCGTATATCTGCTATATCTGCTCCTGTAGTGTCCTTTGTTCGCTACCTACGACCGGTTCTCGCTGTTGCTTCCGATGTGCATCCAACGCTCACTGTATCCATCTCCACGCACATTTTCCGTTGTCGCGACGATAGATCACATAAATAAGTACCGCTAAACCGAAACAAATAGGACATGCATATGCGCAAACGCTATCTGAATGAGTTGCAGCTCTCTGACGTTTACGAGGCTTGCTGGCAGGACATGGCGAGGGACCACCGGCCGCCGATGGTGCGATGCAGGCCGATACTTCTACCGCTTCTCGACGACGCCACGGGATCGATCAGCGGATGCTTGTAAGAGGGTGACTTCCGTTGGGAGCGCAAGTAGAGGGGAAACCCGCAAACTCCTCGATCTCGATTGCCACTGTGCCGTTCGTAGAATGGTCGACTGCAAATATTGAAATCCCACAAAAGGTGGTGGTGGACTGGTATACGAGGGCCGCGACCCACACGACAGGGACTACCAGTTCGGTGTTTTGCGGTGTCACGCATGCCAGGTTCCTTCAAACATCAAAGCAAGTGAGGTCACGAGCAACGATCTAGAGACGCCACGCCCGCGATCGACCGCAGAGACACTAAGATTTTGTTTGTCAGATGCTGACGCTAGCGAGATGAGTGCTTCTGGCATGCACGGGGGAGGTGACCCACTCCGAAGTCACCGGTCAGAGCCCTATGTGCGGAACGAGAGATTCGCGCAGCAACAAGGGACGCAAACCTGTCATAGAGATCACGCATGCGAGGAGAATCAGCGCGTGAACATGGTGCGGGCATGAAGCGGCTGCCCAAAACTCAGTGATCCAGCCACCCGACCAGACTTCAAGCGACGACTTCTGGTATTTGCAGTATTTGAGACGACATTGCATGTAAAGAAGTCTCAACCTGGTTCTGCATCGACCGGACGCTGCTATGGTCCGCATACCGGTCAGACGTTCGATCCGATTTTCAAGATCCATCTCGAGACTCGAAACCTGTTGAGGACGTACACACTTGGTCCTCCCCCCTGCAACAGGCGTGCGTAGGTGGTAATGGATCCGCCGTGTCGCCGACGCTGGAAGCATCGCGATCGGATGGGGACATATGCTATGGCTTCTAGTGGCTGGCCGGCCACCAGCGCGCTCACCCCGCAAAGATGGCCGACGCCACCGCCCACCGCTCACCCCCCGCACCCGCTGAGCAGGTTACTAACCAAAGGTAGAGAAAAGTAGGGCATATGTGATTTTAGCGGTATCCTGCGGCGCTCAGCCGGCGGTTCTCGCGCGAGTCGTCGCGGATCCCGATGGAGACTTGCCCACTTGCGTGGACTTGCGAAGCGAGAGGCAAACAATTCTGGGGCCTGTCCCTCCCCGTGCCATTGGCGCCAGGGGATCGGATTGGCGACTCATTGGCGCCAGAACGTGCCAGGCACCCCAACACACTCGTGGCGACTGTTGGTGACTGTTGCATGCTCCACAGTTTTACCGTCATGTCGGTTAAGCGGATTGAGCAATCTCAGTTAGTGCCAAGCCGTTGAAATTGGAAAAGTATATTGATTGCCGACACGGCAACCGCAATACAGTGTCGATCACCACCGTATGTGCGCCGCCAACGGCAACCATTCCGGCCCGGGAATAAACCCCGAATAGTAACCGGCTAGCTCAGGTTCTGAGAGCGGCTACGGGAAGATAATGGTTTAGGAATAGGAAAAAAAAAACTGGGCGATATCGGCGCAAAGCCCGAACGGTCCTCACGCGCCAAGTCTTTGGAAACATTCGAGAAGGAAAAACCAACACGCATAGCCGGCTCTTCAAAATGAAGGTTTTAGTGGCGGCGATGTGGCGGGTGCCGGGTGAAACTCCGTCGCCTCTGGTTCACATTCTATCTTGCTCTCCAGAAAATCTCGTTTCTAAAGCCGCACAAATCCCGATAATGGATCCAATTCGGCCGAACGCGTTTTTCCCAAACGAGCTATACCAAATCGTCGCCAAATTCTCCTCGCCTGCGACGCTCCGATCGCTCTGCTTCGTGTCCCGCGCAACCTGTGCGGCTGCAGCACCCCAGCTCTACTTCCACATTGACGTTCACGAACGTGATCAGTACGACGGGCGCGTTGAGCTGCTGCTAACAAGGCTGGTCGACAATCCTGCGCTGGCCAACCGTGTCGGATACCTGGCACTGCAATGGACGTCCGCGACGGACGTATCATTGTTCCTACCCGCACTGAGCTCAATGTCCAACCTCTGGCATCTTGGTATATTGGAGCTTGGCATGCTGATTTCGGCGAATAATAGCCTTATCACTGTGATCGCTTCTCTACCGCAACTCACTTCAATCGATTTGCTAGCCAATAACACCGATATCCTTCTCGCGCACCTACGACCAATGAAACGCGTGAAGTATAGAGCTTTCGGCAACAGGTCCAAGGAGCTTGAAAGACTCCTAATTCGATCCTGCAACACCCTCGAACACCTGTCGCTCAACAACTACCCTTTTGACGACTTCATTGCTGAACACACAGGCCATGTGTGAACACGAGTTTCATTGCTCAAAAGCCGGTATCTTCGACTCTCGACGTTGCCGGCGCACTTCCCCATTCTCACCGCCATCGATTCCTTCAATGTGGATGAGCAGCGCTTGCTACAAAATGTGGCATTCCTCCCGAACTTACAGGCGCTGCGGCTGCAACTTAATTTACGAGACTTGAGCCCACCAATTGTGCAGGAATCGCTGGCCACCCGCCGTCATCTCAAGCATCTTGACACTGTCCTCGACAGCTCTATGCACCGAGGCACGTCGACTCAAGACCTTTGCGACCACTTGACATCTCTGTGTGCTGAAAATATCGATAGCGTTGCTCTCAGTATCATCGTGCAAGCATCAGACATTGTTGGCAAGGTGTTTGAAGCGCTGCGTTTGCTGCTCAATCGGCGAAACCGTGTCAAACTCCTCCCAATTCGATTACAAGGTCCCCCCGAGATCCTGCATAGACGTAAGTGTACCTTTTATCATCTATTATCTATTATTTTGTAAAATAGGTCGATCGTTGCTGACGCTGACGTTTAGGTGGCGGGTGCACTGCTACGCCTCGGTATCGCAGGCCAGCTACATCATATCCGCTATCTGCATCTTGGATTTCGTGTTACATCTCGCGAAAATGGTGTCTTTTTGGCGACACATGCGCATGAAGTTTACAGTGCTGTTGGATCACTGGTTGAGCCAGTACTCCAGAGTGCATCTGCACTCGAAGTTGCGCAACTCCTCTTCACCGTCCCAACCGAGGCTGGGCGGAAAGTTCGGACGCAAAGTTCGGGATACGGATGGGCCTGTAACGACAGCGAAGGCGCTGCCCGCCGGTTTCGAATGACGGGGGACGACGTGCCGTTGCCACACCCGTGGTGCAGCGAAAATTTTGGCGAACTGGAACCTTTCATGCGTTTGGTAGAGCGATATGGCGAACGGGGGGCTCTGGACAATATGCAGATATGATATATGTAGGCCTGTGGTGCTTTGTGGAATCGTGAGAGAGTTTGAGACGCCGGCAACCAGTCGGTGGCTGGCCGCTGTTGTGTAAAGAACGTGCTTGTCTGCATTGGGATGCGCAGCACCTCAGGCCCTCTCTCTCCCTTTCTCTCTCCGTCCCGTCTCACTCGTCCGGCTCGCGATGGATCAGAGCAGTACTCGCTCTGAACCAGCCGCGACGCCGCGCCCCTCGCGCCCGTCACGGCCCACATCGCAACCGGCGGAACCGAGCCCGGGCCGGACAGACTCATCGTCACGGTCAACCCGTTCCTCGAGCACTCGCTCGCAGCCACTCACTTCGCCACAAGCCCCAGCACAACCCACTGTCTCTACTTCTCCAAACGAACCTGACCCGTACCAGGCGGCATCGTCTCAAAGCTTGCGCGGTACCCAGTCCGGTGCCTTTGCAGCAGCCTCGAATGTCCCAGACTCGTCATCATCCCCTCCTACAGCCACTATCATAGCCGCCTCAGTTGGCGGCGCTGTTGCTCTCTTTGCTGCTCTCGCGCTCTATATTTGCCTCCGCCGCAGACGAAAATCTGCTCCGACCCCTGCTCGCTTTTCGAACTGGATTGACGACCGCGCTGCCCGCACACACACCGTATACGATAAGTCAGAGACCGATCCATATGCCAGTGAATCGTTATACGCACTCAAGCCATCGGATTCGAGCATTATGAAGGGCAGCCCAACGTCCGACGGTCCAACAGCTTTCCTGCCCTTGCCCGTCCGCGGCAGGACACCCACGGACAGCTGGATCTCGTCAGGCACTCCTAGCCTTGCCGGCTCATCAACCCCTTTTAACCCGCCCATGTCGGCGTCGTCGTCGACTGGCTCTCCGGGCGCTGATGCGGACTTTGATCGGTCGTTGCCCAGCGCGCCCTTCGCCGCAGCTGCGCTGGCACAACGCGGGTCTCGACAATCCCTCTCGCCCAGTCGCGAGTCGCCAGATACTTCGCCTGCACCGACTCCCCCGCCTATAGAGGCAAATACATTCCTCGCTTCGGGTGCCGCGTCGATTCGGTCGTCGCGGTATGCACAGAGCCTGTCGCGCCGCTCTACCTTGATGCGGCCAGTCAGCATCGCCCCGTCTGCTCATGGTCAACGCAACTCGATCTACAGCGTAACCGCGAGTACCATTCGAGGAGCTCCACACCATGCTCACAACCGCGTCGAAATCGTTCTGCCTGCACCGCTCGACCCGGAGACATATGTTCCCGCCGCACCGTTCATGATGAGCCATTCGCGCACTGGCTCGGATCGTTCGCGGCATTCCGTGTCTACATATCGCGGGCCTGCTTGGCGCGACCACAGTCCTAGTCCCAGTCGTGAAGGTGAGGGAGCGGCTGTGTCATCATCGTTGTCCGTTGCTAATCATCACGTTGTGCTCAAGGATCCACTCGCGAGGATGATGCAACGAGCCTTCGCTCGCACCGCTCTGCTTCTCAACGTTCGCTCACTGGTCCAAGCCAAGACTTGGACGCACGCTATTCGCCGTACAACGAAAGCCTACCGCCCGTGCCACCATTACCAGCCTCAGTTGCTGTCTCGCGAGCTGGGTCGCCCAAGGCATCACTGAGGAGCGATAGCCCCGCACAGTATGCAGCCATACGACGGGCTCCTTCCAGCCTCTCTCAGGCAGACAACGGTGAGGTTCCGCTGAGCGCAGCCACTACCGACTACGCCACGCCAATTGGCAGCCCTGTACCCTCCGCAGACCTAGTGGCACCCGCTCCTCGTTTCGCAGGCGCCGCAGCATTGCAACATCGGATGTCCTTGGAGGAGCTTGCTGCAGCGGCTGTGGACACTCTCTTGGTGGACATGCAAAGACAAGAGGTCCGGCCATAGTTTTGGTCGCGTACACTCCAGTGTGAATGCCGTGCGCTCAGGCACTTAGACAACTTCACCTCCCCAACCTTTCGCATCGCTCTTTTGTGCACGCCTGGCTTTCCTCGGTCAGTAATTCGGCGCCTTTCGTCGTAACCTGTCTTATCACCCTTGCGCCATGGCACCAAAGTGTGTCTGTGTATCGATCTTTGCCGCAAATCCCGCACCTCGTGTACACCTCCTAGACCACAACCAATGGATTATTTACACATCGACGTTTGAGTTTCGGAGTTCAAGCTCGATTTCTTAGCTCACCGAGTAGACATGTATAATGCACATACTGTGGCTACACAGAGATGGTCTGGAGGTAAGATTTGCGGATGGGGTGTGCCTCAGTGTCCTCAGACCGGTTGTGTGGGATCCACTTTGGCTCATCCTGTGCGGCACAGTCAGGTCATCATCAGATGTAAGGAAGTGGCTGACATACCTTGAACAAACGCATGGCAACGATGTTGTCCGCTGTATCCAGAGTGAATCGATGATAGATTCCCTCCGGCAGGACGAGCAGGTCACCAGGCAGGACGTGAACACGAATCCAGTCGTCGCTCGGTTGTTCTGCCCGTTACATGAATATTTTGCTTCGGCCCGACTCTAACTGCTTACCCCGAACATCGAAAAAGCCGGACCCCGAGCGAATGAACCGAATCTCCTCGTCGTGATGCATATGTCTGGAGGATATCCGACTGTGAGTACTCTGCGGACATGCGCACGTCAAACCAAAAGCGCGCGACCCACTCCTCGAAAAAGCCCTTGATCTTGGTCTCATACAAATCCCCGAGTCCTGCCTTGCTCACGTTGATCTGATCCCGGTTCTTGTACCCGCGCTGCTGCGCGATCTCGTTGACCGCGTTGTCGTCAGCGGCATTCAGTGTCCAATGCAACACGCCGATCTTGCGCAGCTGTTCAGCTGTGACGGCGCGCCCAGAGTCGTGCGGCAACCGTTGGTCGCCTTCGATATTGTCAAAGTAGTACGCGCGCATGGGTAGTAGTGGTCGATGTGAGAGGTAGGTGACTGACCAGTTGATCGGCAACACCACGCCGGTTCGGACGCTGTTGACGCCAGCGGCGGCCGTCCGCTCGCAATACTTAGGTCAGCCGCGATTCAACTATTCTTGGTCTGGTTCATTTGCTTTGCACGCAAGTGACTGGTCATTTAACTGCACATAAGACACGGCACATATTTCGCGCAGTGAGATATATTGACGGAAAACGACAGGTGAGAGGAGGTATTCAGATTGAGCGGTGGTGACCGGCGCGTAGAATCTCATCCGCGTCCTCAATATATCTGTCAGTTTCGTGATCCATAAAGCGATGGCTGATGATCATTTATCAGCTGCTTTACTTCTAATATTACGCTCTACTTGACGTACCGACTCCCGAGGTGATTACGGATGCCATTCGACGAGAAGAGGACAGTGGTTTCACCACATGCGCGGCAGAGGAACCGATATACGTTTGCGTCTTTCTGCTTTCTCCTCAAGACATCAAGTCGGTGCCTAATGTACGTGTAGTGCGTCCGGATGAGGGGTTTGTGAACCAAGTGACTACCGATGACAGGGTCAACGCTCAGCAATTGAACCGCAACATCTGCATCGATGACGGCACAACGTACTGGTGACCGACGTGGGCGACAATCTCTGGGTGCTTGTATGTCTTGCCGTTGTCGCAAAGGGAGCAGACAAAGCACTGTGAATGAATGAAGTTTGGGGCTGTGGCCCCAGTGTTGCGTCTCACATCTTCGCGCGACTCTGGAATAGCCGCAGAGATCTTGACCTTCTTCTCTCTGCGGCCAGCACCATCGTCTATAGAGGAATTCAAAGCACATTCGTCAACTAGTTAGTAGCAATTTCGAAATTCAAGAGCTACGAACCACTCGCAGACCCCGCGGGGACCCGTCGATCACGCTTGTGACGGACACGAGACGAAGGCAAGCCACCAGGCAAAATATCGAAATGGGAGCCTGGTTGCGGGTCTGCAACTCGATGGCTAGACGCAAGTGGTGAGTACATGAGCCAAGTGCGAACTGCTTGACCTACGCAGCAGAGAAATGCACGTTCAGCTTGTCGAAATCCCAGGGAGCTTGCTTGCGATCCCGGAGACACAAGAGGCACCGGTATGCTACACCATGTTGCCACGGCATAATCTCGTACTCGTCCTTAGTTGGGGCATTACCATAATGGGCTCGGAAGGTCGGCGCGACAATGTCATGCCTGGTAAGCAATAAGCAAGAGCACAGGTCGTTGAGAAACGTCTCACTTTGTCCTGAGGTGAACATCCATTGACTGCGATGTAAACCGTCTTAGGCGGTCGACGAGTCGGCTGCAGACCCTACAAGTAAGAAGGCCTTGCGGATTGTGAACTTCCCTTGGCGCTGCAGTGTGAAGAAAAGGTTAGTAGTGTTCACCAAGGATGAAACGCACGAACGAATCGCATGGCTGATGACCTCTCGTGTCTGCGCAGTTTGATGCAGCATATTCGCCGTCATCATGAGTTTGCTACTGTCGGTGTCCCCATCGAGAGGCGATTGATCCACATTCTGCATTGGAACATCATCCGCCTCGCCATTCCCCAGCATGAAGTCTATCATCTCGATGTCGTCATCAGCCGCACCAGATATTTCTACGGCTGGCACAGAAATAACAGGTTCAGGAGCCGTTTGAGGTAAGCGGTGAGCGTGCGAAGGTGATCCGAGGGTACAATCTCCCCGATTGACGGAGGCCGGTATTGGTGACGCGACTTGAGGAGGCAGCTGCAAGAGGGAGTCGACTATCTCTGGGCCATGCGTCGCGAGTTGATGCTGAATGTGAGTCGATGCGGCCGGCATGATATCGTCGATATCACTTCCATCTTCCGAGCTTATGGACAAATCAGACTTCGGGCTGCCCCTAACACGCCTGCAGGGCTTTGCACGTGGGCTGTCGGACTTGATGATTGTTGGCACAGCGTGCAGGCGAGGTGAAGGAACCTTGGCTGTCCCGGTATCTCGTAACTTGGATGAGATTGAGGTGAGGTCGATGCTACTACTCTGGCTCGTCGGGCCCAGACCAACGGAGGGTTGTCGATTCGGTGTAGGACTGGCAGATGAGATATAGTCGTACGACTCAATGCTGAGTGACCGCTGCCGTTTGCGCTGAGTCTCAGGTCTCTGCGCTGCTGGTAGCACCACAGGAGCGGCACCAACAGTGATAGCGCCGTTAGGATGTTGCGAAGAAACAGCAGCAGGAACAAGCAAGATCTTGTGTCTACCGCAACAAACATAAGCAGCAGTGCTTCCTCAGAGATAACACTGACCTAGTTTTAAGATGTTCTAGCAGGTCTGCGCTGCTGCCTTCGTGATCACATATGCGACAGAGCCAGGACTGGCCCTCCACAGATTGTGCATGTACTTCGAACCGGTTCATTGGCTCGACCCATGGAGAAGCCAACGAGCGCTGGAAGTCGGTACCCTTTGCTGGCTGGGTCACATTGTGGCTGATGGGGCGAGTGTTCAGAATTGCCGGTGAGTGGACCAACAGGGTCACGACGTACATGCTATTCAAATGGTTTTTCACTGCTGATTGAGTCTTCAATGGGGAATCGCCGCCCCATGGGCACTTCAGGCAGAACCATTGCTTCTCTTTCATGTCGTGGCTTAACGAAGCTGATACATCGGCTGGCGCGGCACGTCTCCAGTCGTTCGGCGAGACGGTGACGGTGTCGTGAGATTGATGAATATGGCATATCTGCGGCAGTTTGAAGTCAGTGGGGTCAAAAACATACCCGATAAGCTCACCGCTTGGCGCCAGGTCAGAACAAGCGGCCATGGCTCTGCACAGCGTTTACAATGGACACGGTACGGCGATTCGTCGAGTTCGGTAGTGGTGGAACGATCCGGATCGAGCCCAACAAGCCGACAGAGATTACGCACGACCTCGGAGCCCTTCGAGTCGAAGCAGAAACCTCGCAGGTTCCAGGGTCCTGTTTCGAGTGCATACGGCAGAGGGCCACAGTCCAGCGTCACGATATGGCTCCCAAGCAACATATCTGGGAAGACGTGTGGCATGCAGCCCGCATCAAGTCGCCAGACAGATGTCGCAAGTTTCAGCTTTTGCGAACCGTGAATGCGAGGGGCATAACCTGCTGGAAGGGTCCGCAGGAGGTCCGCTTCAACTTGCTCTCGCCACTTTGCTACGCAGCCAGGAATTTCATCCGCCACAAACGAAGCAATATCCCGATTCCGAAGCGTTGGGAGGCGGTCCTTTACTCCTGGTAGCTGGGTGATGTCCCCAAACGGGATCCAGGCCTCCCAGTCGCGTTGCGTGTTATTGACGAGATAAGCTCGCCAGGCTGTCTGGAGCTTGGCAGCTTGTGACGAGAAAACTCCTCGCCCAGATGAAGCGGCCAGATCAAGAGCCGCGCATGCCTTCCTCAAATTCTTGATGAAGAACTTCCAGGCTGAAGAGAACGTGAGTCGTATTGCAGGCACGCAACATTACACGCTGTGCGCACCTTTTTCTCTTGGATCTGGGAAAGAAGGTTCTTCGGCCAGAGCTGCCTGGATAGTGTGATCTGTAAACTCGTGCTTGAGCTCAGTGACGGCTCTGCCAGTTGAAAATGAGATATTCGCGTTCTTGCCTGTAACTCGAACTCACTGCAAGCGACGCGTTTCCTTGACCGTTTGTTCACGATCGACGCATGCATCTCGGTGCCTCTTCATCCACTGGCAATGCGATATGTTGAGCCGATGTAACACACGCGCAAATCCCAGTTGCTTACTTCCTCAGAGGCGGCCCGCATCTGTGTGAACAAGTCTGCATTCCGATTTTGATCATAAATCCCTGCGCGAGACGTACATTATGAATTTCCGCTACAATTCTTTCGCGTTGTTCCACGTAAGCGGCTCGCTTCCTTGTTGCACTGGGATGCTCGTCCACTTCGTCGTCTAGAGCGCGCAGCCTCTCGTACACTTGCGCAAGATGTGGCACCCAGAGATAGAATGATAAACTGTGTCGATTTACACCTCTCGCAGCAGCTACAGAGCAGAGAGCAAATCAAGTGAGTCGTGTGAGCTAGAGATAAATACGTTGTCGTACTCTTGGATAACGGAACGAGGCGAAAGATGTCAGCCCCTTGACTTGTTGTCTGCCATTTCCTATCTTCTTGAAGAAGGCGTTGCTGTCTCTTGACCTGACTACGCTGGCAATCCGAGCAGAAACGGACCTGCAACCGCCAGTCCGGATCTCGTGTTGTGCGCTCCCAGCAGCCCTACGAGTTCGCAAAGGTTAGTCACAAGGTTGAGACTGGGAGCCAGTACGCACCTCGCATTTTTGACCATAAAGCAGTCTGGTCCACTCTGCTGCCGTGAGTCGGTCTGGGCAGTCGGGTGGTGGCGGTCCTGGTTCGCGTGCCCAAGAGGTTCGCCACGCCCCGACTGCCGCTGGCGTTTTTAGGAACGAGTGGACGTTGCGACAACTAAATGAGACGGCCAGAAGATCGACTGGTCTGCAGCAAGCAGCAATCTGAAAAGTTTGATTTAATCTCGGTCTTCTCCATGCAAATCCGCGCACCGCCAAAAAGATATCCTTGTGGTGTTGGATGAGTGTGAAAAGAGTGGCGGGCTTGCGGCGACGAGAACCGATACCCATAGGCGCGCCAGATGCATCAACTTCTATGATTTCATCGGATTCATTGCCTGTGTCGACTCTGGGTCGGCGCGGCGCCATGGGACAAGAAATGGAGAGGGGGAGAGGCGAGAGCGGTTTACCCCGGTGGCGCGTCTTGCACTCCGACCAACATGACCTCAAATCTCCGAATTCTCATTACTGGCGCATCTGGTGTGCTAGGCGATGCTGTTCTTCGTGCGTTCCAGAGGCCCGCGTCCGACGGCACACCGGTCAGGTACGCCAACCACACGTTGCATTAGATCATCAGCGAATTGTGGGGGTTTCTCAGCTTCACGACACTTGGTCTGGCACATACGCGAACTGGAGCTGGCCTGAAGAATGTTGATCTGTTAGATTCGGCTGCTGCAGAGCAGGTGATCAGCGACTTTGCTCCAGATTGTAAGTCGTCGATTAAGCCGTCAGCCCGAGTGCTCACTGTGAGTAGGGGTCATACACTGCGCAGCAGAACGTCGCCCAGACGTCGTGGAGAAGGTTAATTAACGCTGCGAGTTGTCTGCAAACCACCATTACTTACGTATGCTTGCAGCATCCCGAGCGAACGAAACAGGTGTGCATCTGTTCCTCCCTGCACCACGATCACACGAGCAGTAGCGACGGCATGCATTCGACCTTGTAAGAGACCGCTGAAACGCTCTTTTAGCTCAACGCGGAACTCCCTGGTAGTCTGGCAGCGCTGGCAATCAAGAAAG
>Ga0247815_10000404_pt1 | contig 34233 bp, 26 predicted proteins | sample UWRJL194509B1_FD_181014 | JGI IMG/M metagenome (GOLD analysis project Ga0247815, IMG submission 181014) | Plant litter microbial communities from Arlington Agricultural Research Station in Wisconsin, United States - UWRJ-L194-509B-1 | ecosystem: Environmental > Terrestrial > Plant litter >...
TCTCTGTTAAAGCGGCTGTCAATTCAATATGTCTACGAACGTGTTTCAATTTTGTTTCGCTTGTTTCTCAAAGCGGGTGCAAAAGTAGAAAACTTATTTCTAACTGGCAAATGTTTTTTTGAAGTTTTTTTAAAGAAAATTTCTTTTCTTTTCACTTCTAAAACCTACCAATCTATCAATGAACTTTCCGTGTTTTGCGGGGTGCAAATGTAACATCCGTTTTCAAATCTCACAAGCTTTTTTCAATCTTTTTTTGAAAATAAATTTTCATCTTGATTGGTAAGGCTTGTCAGTATTTCAGTGAACGTCTGTCGTTGTTGCGGGTGCAAAAGTAGACCCTTTATTTACATTTACAAGCTTTTTCTTTATATATTTTCCATCTTTTTTATAAGTCGCTGGTTGGGTGATTTTTACAAGGCGAAGTTTTTTTATGGTTTTGATGGCTTTGTTGGGTTTTGCCTGCTTTGGGTGGTTTTAATGAGTTTTGCCGCAAAGGCGCTAAGGCGCGAAGGTTTCTTTTTTTCTTAGCTTTGTTTTGAAAAAGTCAGCAAAATTGGGGTTTTACTGTTTTTTTAATCGCGCAATCCCGATAGTTATCGGGAGCTAAGCCGCAAAGCTTATTCTTTTGGGGCGGTTTCTTTCTTCTTCTTACTAATGTTTCTTTTCAAAACTACTGCCCTAGCCCCGATGGGAGGGAAAATCCTTTTGTGGTGGGGTTCACCACAAAAGATTGGAAGGACAGCGGGAATAGCTCCTAATCTTTATTTAAATTCCAAATCTTTAAAATTCCAAATTACAATCTTATGATGCTTCTCCCTAAGCCTCGGGTTACTCAGGAGGACAAATTTGCTTCTCCTTATATATATGTACAAAAATAAACCCGACGGCTTTTGAAAACTGTCGGGTTATGGGAATGAAATCTTACCTTATATATAGGAGGGTTATTTTTTGTTGAGTGTCTTTGCTTTTGCTTCCCAATGATTCATTAGATCGTCGTAGTTTACAGGATTAGCAGATTTTTGATTTACCAGGCGCCCGGATTCAAATGCTCTGAGGAGAATGGTTTCTATTAGATAGTCTTCGTTGACTTCGTAGGGTTTGTATTCGGTTTTTAGGCTAATATCGAATAAATTGGCTGTTGTATTGGATACAAAGGCTTTGAAACCGCTTTTTAGGGTTTTGATTAATTCGTATGTTGTGATGCCGGTTTGTCTGTGAACAAGCTTGACCAGAATTTGACCTTGTTTACGGGAAAGTTTTTTAAGTCTTGCTTCGAATTCATTATTAAGATAATCTTCTACTATTTTAAAGTACTTTTTCTTTTCGCGATTGGTTTTCAAACGTGCCATTCCGCTATTCAGGGCTGTTAATCTATCTGCAGCTAGTTTTGCGTACGGATACACTTTATAAACCCTGTTTTGAAGGATTAAGAATTGCTTTTGGGCTTCGGGATCGAGTTTTTCTTTCGAAATAATAATCTCGGGCAATTGAATTGTATCGTTTAAAATTGAGTCTTGCTCGGTTAAGATGTAACCCATTTGTTGGTTTTCTTTGGGTGTAACCTGAGCCTGACTCGTTAACGAAATCAATATAAAGAATAAAATGCAGTAGGTAAATCTCATTGAATCATAATTTAAGTGTAAAATTATATATTTATACACAACTCTAATACCAAATTTATAAATTAGCAAAAAAATATTTTTATGAGCACAGAATCTATCTTAAAAGATACCTCGATTGCTTTCCTGGAAAGCTACTTAAATAACGCCTCTCCTACTGGCTACGAAAGCGAAGGGCAAAAACTTTGGATGAGTTATTTGAAACCTTACGTAGATACTTTTATTACGGATACTTACGGAACTGCTGTTGGAGTTATTAATCCTGATGCGCCTTTTAAAGTGGTAATTGAAGGTCATGCCGATGAAATTTCGTGGTATGTAAACTACATTACTGATGATGGTTTATTATATGTTATTAGAAATGGTGGATCTGATCATCAGATTGCGCCGTCGAAAAGGGTTCACATTCATACTAAAAAAGGTATTGTAAAGGGTGTTTTTGGCTGGCCGGCGATTCATACGCGTTTGCGCGATAAGGAAGAAGCTCCGAAAATTAGTAATATTTTTATTGATTTGGGCTGCGAAACTAAGGAACAGGTTCTGGAAATGGGCGTACATGTAGGTTGCGTGATTACTTATCCTGATGAGTTTATGATCCTGAACGAAAACAAATTTGTTTGTCGTGCGATTGATAACAGAATGGGCGGTTTTATGATTGCTGAAGTGGCTCGTTTATTAAAAGAAAACAACAAAACACTTCCGTTTGGTTTATATATCGTGAATTCGGTTCAGGAAGAAATTGGTCTTCGTGGAGCTGAAATGATCGCTCAGACTATTAAACCTAATGTTGCTATTGTAACTGATGTATGTCACGATACGACTACACCTATGATTGATAAAAAGGTTGAAGGTGATCTTAAAATGGGTAAAGGTCCTGTTATTGCTTATGCTCCGGCGGTACAAAACAAATTGCGTGATTTAATTGTTGATACTGCCGAAGAAAATAAGATTCCATTTCAACGTCATGCAACTTCGCGTGCTACGGGAACTGACACTGATGCTTTTGCTTATAGCAATGGCGGTGTAGCATCGGCATTGATATCTTTGCCTTTGCGTTATATGCATACAACTGTAGAAATGGTTCATAGAGAAGATGTTGAAAATGTGATTCAGTTGATTTATGAATCTTTATTGAAAATTGAAAACAATGAAACTTTTTCTTATTTTAAATAAGAACTGATTGAAAAACGCAAATTCGGTTATTTTTATAAATGGCCGAATTTGCAAATATAAAACTGCATGAAGATACTATTACTCGAAGACGATTTTACTTTATCTAAAGAAATCTCAGCGTTCTTTACTACAAAAGGATTCGAGTGTTTCCCCTATTATGATGGTACTTTGCTATTAAAAAAATATTTTCCTTACGATTATGATTTAATCATTCTTGATATTAATGTTCCCGGTACAAACGGAATTGATGTTTGCAAAGGTATTCGTGAGGTTGATAAAAAAACGCCAATCATTATGCTAACGGCTTTTAGCGATATAGAGGATAAATTATCTTCTTTTGATAATGGTGCCGATGATTATCTGGTGAAGCCTTTTCATTTTGAAGAATTATTTGCCCGCATTTCATCTTTGTTAAGACGAAAAGATATTCCGCAGCAAAGTGAAAGCAAGATTATTATAAATGATTTAGAAATTCTGGAAGATGATATGAAAATTTTTCGCTCAGGTGAAGAGATTAAACTGACTCCCAAGGAATTTAAACTCATTTTGATTTTGGCTCATGCCAAAGGAAAAGTATTATCTAAACAGTTTATAGCCGAAAAACTTTGGGATTATCATATCGAGACGAATCAGAATACAATTGAGGTTTATATTAATTTTTTGAGGAAAAAAATAGATAAGGACCATGAAACAAAACTTATTCGCACCAAGGTAGGTTACGGATATTATTTGAGCGATCAGGAATGACATTAAAAAATCGAATATCACTTTTAGTAAGTTTATTATTTACAATCCTTTTTGGGTTGGCTTCTACTTTGATATTTGTTTTGTATTCCAATTTCAGGAAAGATGAATTCAGGGATCGTCTTGAAATTAAGGCGCTATCGAACATTAAACTTCTTGTAAATGTAAAGGAAATCGACAATCAGCTTTTGAAGATGATTGATCAAAACTCGATCAATAAGCTATACGATGAGAAAACACTGGTTTTTGATTCTAATTACAAACTTATCTATAGTAGTATTGATGATGCAAAAATAAAATGGTCAATCGATGATCTAAAATATCTAAAAAAGCACAAAACCTTTTTTAAGAAACAAGGAAACTATGAGGTTTACGGTGTTTTTTATGATACCAATGACAGGGATTTTTATGCTTTAATATCGGCCACAGATAATTTTGGTCAACGCAGATTGCTATTTCTAAGATATACACTAATAGTATCTTATATCTTTTTTACTTGTATTTGCTGGGTAGTTACTTCGATTACGGTTAAAAAATTAATGAGTCCGCTAAATACTTTTCATCAGAAAATAAAGAATATAAACGAGAACAATCTTGATACTCGTGTAGAATCTAAAAGTAATAAGGATGAAATTGATTTGATTGCGAATGAGTTCAATTTTATGATGGACAGGATCGAAATCTCCTATCAAAGGCAAAAAGAATTTACTGCACATGCTTCTCACGAACTTAGAACTCCATTATCCAGAATTACTTCGCAAATAGAAAACGTAATCGCTGATACTAAGACCAGCAATGAGAGAAAGAATTTTTTGAAAACTATTTTATCTGATGTGAATCAATTAACTGAATTAATTAATTCGCTTTTGATTTTATCTAAGATAGACAATAAAAAACATGAAAGTAATGAAGTTCATCGTATGGATGAAATCTTATTTTCGGCTATAGAGAATTTAAATAAAAGCTATCCTGAGTTTTTAATTTTGTTCGAAATAGAAGAAAGCGATAATATAGATACTGCCTTAGAAGTAAAAGGCAATAAAAATTTATTGGAAATTGCTATAAGCAACGTTCTTAAAAATGCTTGTGTTTACTCTGATAATAAACAGGCGAAAGTTGTTATTAGTACTCAGGATGATAACTTAATTATTTCTATTTCTAACACGGGGAACACGCTAAACGAAAATGAACAAAAAATTCTTTTTCAACCTTTTATGCGTGGCAAAAATTCAAAAGGAACTTCAGGCTTTGGCCTTGGTTTGCGTATTGTACAACGCATCTTAACATTGCACAAAGCAACCATAACTTACAGTATTCCAGACATTAACACGAATTTATTTCAGTTATTTTTTCATTTTTAAATTATTTTAAGGTATTTTTAAGGTAGATTTTAAGGAGTCTTAAAGTCTGGTGATAGCATATTTGTATAATTAAAAATAATACAATGAGAAAACTCTGTGCATTCCTACTTGTACTTTTCGGTCCGGTAGTTTTGGCTCAAAAAACAGTCACCCTTCAGGACTGCGAAAGCCAATTTCTTAAAAACAACCTTTTTTTGTTGGCATCACAATATAATATCGATGCATCGAAAGCACTAACGATTCAGGCCCGTATTTGGGACAATCCATCCATTACCGCAGAATTAAACGCTTACAACCCCGAGAGGAAGCAATATTTTGATATTGGGAAAGACGGACAAAAAGTATTTGGGATTGAGCAATTGATTTATTTAGGCGGAAAAAAGCGCAATGAGATTAAGCTGGCTCAAACTAATGAAAAGCTAGCCGAACTACAGTTTAATGATCTGCTGAGGACTTTAAAACTTCAATTGCGAAAAAGTTTTTTCACCGTTTATTACAACACAAAAAGTCTTGAAACTACAGACAAACAACTTGTTCATATTGAAGACTTAATTAACTCCTACTCTATTCAGGCGCAAAAAGGAAACGTTCCTTTGCGCGATGTGGTGCGTTTACAATCTCTGTTTCTAAATTTTAAAAATGAAAGAATGGGAGTTGTAAATGAAAACATTGAAGAGCAAGCCAACTTAAAATTATTACTGAATTCTGCTGAAAACATTGTTCCTGATGTTTCAAAGGAAGAATTTAATAAATACATTAAAACAATTCCGTTTGATCTTAAGGCTTTTCAAGATGATGCTATCGCAAATCGTCCTGACTATTTAGCCAAACAAAAAGATATTGAAGCAAACGAAATAAATGTAAAATGGCAAAAATCCCTTTCGATTCCTGATCTTACTCTTGGAGCCAATTATGATCAGCGAAGCGGAGCTTTTAATAACGAAGCTAATTTGACACTTGGAATTCCATTACCTCTTTGGAATAAAAACAAAGGAAATATTAAATATGCACAAACGATTTTAGAACAATCAAAAATTGAGAAGCAAAATTTTGACTTGCAATTGCAAACCGAAATTACATCGGCATGGAACAAATGGGATGAATCCCGCAAAAACTATGTTGTGATAAAACCTACTGTAAATTCAGACTTTGAAGCGGTTTATAACGGAATCCTGACCAACTTTCAGAAACGAAATATCAGTTTATTAGAATTTACTGATTTTATGGAGAGTTATAATCAGGCTTCTATACTGGTAAATGAATTAAAGAAAAAAGTAGTGCTTTCGGGCGAAGAACTTAATAGTACCATCAACAAAGACTTATTCTAAAACTAAACAAAATGAAATATAAACTAATTATAGGAATTGCTCTTGTGAGTTTATCAATCGCAAGCTGCAAAAAGGAAGTTGAAAATCCTGATACTAATACGTCTTTTGCTTTAAGCGATTCGATGCTTAAAACAACTACTACAGCCGAAGCACAAACACAGCCTGTAAAAAACGTTTTAAGTTTTTACGGGAAAATCACCGCTGATAACAATAAAATGATTGATGTTTACCCGCTTGTTGGCGGAAATGTGATCAAAGTAAATGTTGAACTTGGAGATTATGTGCGTAAAGGACAAGTTCTGGCAACGATAAAAAGTACCGATATTGCTGATTTTGAAAAACAATCTATTGATGCTAAAAACGACTTATTGGTAGCGAAAAATCAAATGAAAGTTGCTCAGGAATTATTTGACGGAAAATTAAATTCTGAAAGTGATGTTCTTCAGGCAAAATCTGAAGTAAATAAAGCGCAATCTCAATTGAGTAAAATTCAGGAAACCTATAAAATCTACAACATCAAAGCGGGATCTATTTATGAAGTAACTGCACCAATTAGTGGTTTTATTATTCAAAAAAGCATCAATCAGGATATGCTTTTACGAAATGATCGTTCTGAAAACATTTTTGATATTGCTGAGATTAGCGAAGTTTGGGCTTTGGCGAATATTAATGAAATTGATATTAATAAAGTAAAACTAGGAATCGATGCTGATGTCACTACATTAAGTTATCCTGATAAAGTTTTTAAAGGAAAAGTCGATAAAATTTTCAACGTTATCGATCCCGAAACTAAGGCTATGCAGGCACGTATAAAATTACAAAATCCCGGTTATATGCTAAAGCCTGATATGAATGCCAATATCAAACTCTCTTATAGCGAAGGAAACAGTATGATAGCTGTACCGAGTAAGGCAATTGTTTTTGATAAAAGCAAAAACTTTGTAATGGTATTTAAGGATCGTAATAACATCGAAACAAGACAAGTAGATGTTTACAGAGTTGTTGGTGATGTAACCTACATTTCTAAAGGTTTAAAAGAAAATGAAAAAGTAATTACCAACAATCAGTTATTTATTTATCGCGCTTTAAACGAATAAGACATGAACAAATTCATACGAAATATTATTGCTTTTTCACTAAAGAATAAAGCGTTTACCTTTTTCTGGGTAGGATTATTGGCAGTCGCCGGGTTTATTTCTTTCAAAAATATGCCTATTGACGCATTTCCGGATGTAACGAATACTCAAATCATCATCATTACGCAATGGAACGGAAAAAGTGCTGAAGAAGTAGAGCGATTTGTAACCTCGCCTATCGAGATCTCGATGAACTCGGTTCAAAAAAAGACAAGCGTTCGTAGTATTACGATGTTTGGTTTGTCGGTAATCAAAATTATTTTTGATGATGGCGTAGACGATCAGTTTGCGCGTCTTCAGGTAAACAATTTATTAAAAAATGTTTCGCTTCCGGATGATGTAGAACCCGATGTTCAGCCGCCTTATGGGCCTACCGGTGAGATTTTTAGATATATTGTAAAAAGTGACAGCAGAGATAGTAGAGAGTTACTAACTTACCAAAACTGGGTAATCGACAAACAACTTCGTTCTGTTCCCGGCGTTGCTGATTTGAATGTTTTTGGAGGACAAACCAAAACATACGAAGTTGGTGTTGACCCAATTAAACTAGCAAAATATAACATTACACCACTTCAGGTTTATAACGCTGTAAATGCAGGAAACTTAAATGTTGGTGGAGATATTATCGAAAAAAATGGTCAGGCTTTTGTAGTTCGTGGCGTTGGACTTCTAAAATCGATTCAGGATATCGAAAATATTATTGTTGATGATGCGAACGGGAATCCTATTTTAGTAAAAAACCTGGCTTCGGTTTATGAAAGCGCCATGCCTAGAGTTGGACAAACCGGATTAGGCAAAAATGATGATGTTGTTGAAGGTATCATTGTAATGCGAAAAGGTGAAAATCCTCAGGAAACACTAGCATTAATAAAAGCAAAAATAAAAGACTTAAACGATAATGTTCTTCCAAAAGACATCAAGTTAGTAACTTTTTATGATCGTGATAATTTAATGAATTTCACGACCGAAACTGTAATGCATAACTTATTCGAAGGAATTATTCTGGTTACCTGCGTGGTATTCCTTTTTATGGCCGACTGGAGGACTACTTTTACCGTTTCGATTGTTATTCCGCTTTCTTTATTATTTGCCTTTTTATGTTTAAAAATGATGGGGATGAGCGCGAACTTACTGAGTTTAGGTGCGGTCGATTTCGGGATTATTATTGATGGTGCTGTGGTAATGGTCGAAGGATTATTTGTCGTCTTAGATCATAGGGCGCATCAGTTAGGAATGACAGCGTATAATAAAATTGCTAAAGGAAGTTTGATTAAGAAAACCGGAGCCGAAATGGGTAAAGCCATCTTCTTTTCTAAATTAATCATTATTACTGCCTTATTACCTATATTTTCATTCCAGAAAGTAGAAGGAAAAATGTTCTCTCCCCTGGCCTATACATTAGGTTTTGCTTTAATGGGAGCATTACTTTTTACCCTGACTTTAGTTCCTGTTTTATCGCATATCCTTTTAAATAAAAATGTAAAAGAAAAAAACAATCCGTTTGTTAATTTCTGGGATCGAATTGTAGGTAAAAGTTTTGCCTGGACTTTTAAGCATAAAGTACAAACCTTAATTGGTTCACTCTCACTTTTGGTAGTGGTTTTCTTTTCGGCTACTTTTTTAGGAACAGAATTTTTACCACAACTTAACGAAGGTGCTTTATGGGTTACAGCAGAATTACCTATGAGTACTTCATTGCCCGAAAGTGTAAAAACGGCTGCGATAATTCGAAAAGATCTGGAAAGTTTTCCTGAGGTAAAAAATGTTTTATCACAAACCGGACGAAGTAATGACGGAACTGACCCTAATGGATTTGGATTTATACAACTTCAGGTTGATCTAAAACCAAAATCAGAATGGAAACGAAAAATCAGCATGGATGATTTAATTAATGAAATGGATGAAAAACTACGTGTTCATCAAGGAATCACCTACAATTATTCGCAACCGGTAATTGATAACGTAGCAGAATCTGTGGCAGGATTTAAAGCTTCAAATGCTGTTAAAATTTATGGAGATGATCTGGATAAATTAGACGAGTTATCAAACGAAGTTTTGGCACAAATAAAAAATATTCCCGGTATAAAAGATGCCGGAATTCTAAGAAATGTTGGTCAGCCAGAAATTAGTGTTGTACTCGACAGAGATAAAATGGCGGCTTACGGAGTAACATTAAGTGATGCACAGGCTGTTTTAGAATTAGCTTTTGGAGGAAAAACAGCAACAGAGAAATATGAAGACGATAAAAAGTTTGATGTCAGAGTTCGTTTTTCTAAAGAATATCGTAAAGATGAAAATGATATTGCCGAACTTAAAGTTCCAACTATTAGCGGTATTAAAATTCCATTAAAAGAAATCTCTGATTTAAAAACCATAACCGGTCCGGCATTTATTTACAGAGATAATACCAAACGTTTTATTGGAGTAAAATTCTCTGTTCGTGATCGTGATTTAGGAAGTACCATTGCAGAAGCACAGGCAAAAGTGGCTAAAATGAAACTTCCGAACGGATATACCGTAGGATGGACAGGAGAATTTGAAAATCAGGTTCGTGCCAGTGCACGTTTGGCTCAGGTTGTTCCTATCAGTTTAATCGGGATATTTGTTCTCTTGTTTATTTTATTTGGCAATATCAAAGATTCATTGCTGGTTCTGGCGAATGTTCCTTTTGCGATTATTGGAGGAATTATTGCACTGCATCTTACCAGAATGAATTTCGGAATCTCTGCAGGTGTTGGTTTTATTGCCTTGCTTGGAATTTGTATTCAAAACGGAGTTATTCTGATATCTGAATTTCATCATAATTTAAAAGCCAAATTCACACTCGAGGAATCAATATTTATGGGTGTAAAAGCCCGAACAAGAGCCGTGGTCATGACCGCACTTATGGCATCTATAGGTTTAATGCCTGCAGCAATTTCAACCGGAATTGGTTCTGAATCGCAAAAACCATTAGCAATTGTTATTATCGGAGGATTAATTACTGCCACCGTTTTAACACTTTTGGTTTTCCCTATTATATTTTGGGTGTTCAACCGCAAAAAACATATTCCAATCGAATAAAGAAATTGAAGATTGATTAATTGGTTAAATTAATTTGATTAGGTTTGAAAGAAAAAAGCATCATTATTTTTAATGGTGCTTTTTTTATTTTTACTAAATATTACTTCATTATCTTGCGTCTTATTTTTATTACATATAAAACCTTATGAAGTATATTCATTTTTTAGTGAGCGTTTTCTTCATTTCGCTAGTTGCCTCTGTTATTAACCCAAAAGAAGGTTTTACCTGCTTTCTCGAAGTAATTCCTGCCATTATCGGATTTTTGATTTTAGCATTCACTTTCAAAAAATTCAGATTCACCAATTTTACCTATACCTTAATTTTAATTCATTGCATCATTCTGTTCATTGGAGGACATTATACGTACGCTGAAGTTCCGCTTTTTGATTACATCAAAGAAGTTTTTCATCAAAGCAGAAACAATTATGATAAAGTAGGACATTTTGCCCAGGGATTAGTTCCGGCAATGATCATAAGAGAACTATTTATTCGCAAAAAAGTAATTGCCAATCAAAGTTTCTTCAATTTTATTATAGTTTCCATTTGTCTGGCTATTAGTGCAGCATACGAATTTATCGAATGGTTTGTTTCGACAACAACCGGAGATGGCGGCGATGCATTTTTAGGAACACAAGGATATGTTTGGGATACACAATCGGATATGTTATTTGCTACGATTGGCGCAATTGTGGGATTGATTCTATTTGCGAAAATACAGGATAATCAGATTCAAAAAACAGACTTTTAAGAATCTTCTGTTTTTTTAAGGAGCTATTCCCGCTGTCCTTCCAAATCTTTTGTGGTGAACCCCACCACAAAAGGATTTTCCCTCCCATCGGGGCTAAAAAAGTATCCAAATAAAAAACGACCTTCTGCTCAAGGAAGGTCGTTTTATATACTAACTCAAAAACTCTATTTAAACTTTTATTTTACCTCTTTCAAGATGGCGATAGCCTCAGTTGCATTTGATAATTGTGCATATTTTAAAGCCGTAAATCCTTTTTCATTTTTAGCAGATACATTTGCACCATTTGCCAGCAAAACTCTTAAAATATCTACCTTATTATAACGTGCAGCTATCATCAAAGGTGATAAATCTTCGGATATTTCGTTTACGTCAGCTCCATATTCTATTAATTTTTTAACAAATTCAAGATCTCCCTTACCTACTGCCACGTTTAGCGGAGTAGAGAAACTGTTTACGATTTCCATTTGTGGTTGTACAAATGATGTTTGATTTGAAGCCATTGAAACATTTGCAAATGCTACTAAAGCTACTCCTAAATAAATGATTGAATTTTTCATAATGATTGATTGTTAATTATTGATTGATTAATGATGATTTTTAATTTCTATGTAAATGTACTTCTAATTCGTGTATTATGTATAACAAAGTACCATGTTTTAACTAATTCTTAACTTTTAGATAACAAATGTCGGTGAAGCTTAAAATTTATGTTATCTCTTTTTAAAAAAGCTTCTACATAATAGACGCTATCTAATTCAAAATGTTACAGTAAAAATGAAAAAATATCAAAAAAAATATCATATCATAAATTCAAGTCTTTAGTTTTTTAACTTTACTCTATATTTAAAGCGCTTTAAATAAATAAGTTGTCATTAAATAAACAAACAAAAACCAATTAATAACCTTAAAACCAAAAATTATGGGAATCATTAAAAAAATTCTGATCGTCCTCATTTTGATTCTTGCCATCGTATTAATAGCGGCGTATGTGATGCCAAAAAATTATGCAATCGAGAGAGAAATTACGATCAATAAGCCAGTTGATACCGTTTTTAATTACGTCAGATCCTTAAAAAATCAAAATGAATTTAGCGTTTGGGCCAACATGGATCCAAAAATGAAAGTAACTTATAGCGGAACTGACGGAGAAGTTGGATCAAAATCTGCCTGGGAAAGTAATGTAAAAGAAGTTGGTGTTGGCGAGCAGAAAATTACCAACATAACTACAGGAAAACGTATCGATTTTGCTTTGCGCTTCAAAAAACCAATGGAAGATACAGCCGTAGGTTTTATGTCTACAGAAACTGTTTCAGGAAATCAAACCAAAGTAAAATGGGGAATTAATGGCGTTATTCCCTACCCAATGAATATCATGCTGCCCATGATGAAAATGGATCAAATGATTGGGAATGATTTGCAAAAAGGTCTTGAAAATCTAAAGGATAAATTAGAGGAATAATCTATATCGCTAATAAATAAAAAAGCATCAGCTATAACTGATGCTTTTTTGCTAATCTTATTTTGCATTTTTCAAAATTGCGATAGATTCAGTAGCTTTTGCGTACTCTGCGAAATTTATTGCTCTTAAACCTTTTTCATTCTCGATCCTGGGATTAGCTCCGCTAGCCAATAAAACCTTAATAATTTCAAATTTATTAAAACGGGCTGCCAACATCAAAGGTGACATATCTCTAACCAACTTATTTACATTGGTTCCGTATTCAATTAATTTTTTAACCTTTTCAATATCTCCCTCACATACGGCGTAATGTAGAGACGATACTTCATTAGCAGGAGAATCGATTGGATCTTTTACTAATTGCATGATATTCGATGCTTTCGATACTTGTGTAGACATAGCCAGAGCTAAACCTAAAATAATTACTGATTTTTTCATGTTGATTGATTGATTTTATGATTGATGTAAAAATTAAATTAATGCTTAAATGTCATTCTTAATTTTTTTGATTACTATAGTAGTCGCCTAAACCATCCAATATGTTACACACAAATGAAAAAAAATGTAAATAAAAAAAGTGCAACTCAGAGACCCCCTTCATTGCACTTCTATTTGCTTCTCTACTATCTTTATTCTAAATTGAACTTTTTAGTAAAAATTCACACAAAAGAAAATGCCTTGCTATTACTATAACAAGGCATTTTTATTTTTAAAAGTTTACGGTTAAATAAGTCCGAAAGCTACTCTTTAGTACTTAAATACTCTACTACGTTTTTCTCAATACGCTGATCGATATTTGCAATATCTGCCTTAACGAATTTTTCTCCTAAGATATTTTCATACAATTCAATATATCTTTCAGAAACTGATTCGATATAAGCGTCTGTCATTTCCGGAATTTGTTGTCCGTCCTGACCTTGAAAACCATTTTCGATCAACCAACGACGAACGAATTCTTTTGATAATTGTTTTTGTTCTTCTCCTTTATCCTGTCTTTCCTGATATCCATCGGCATAAAAATAACGAGAAGAATCCGGTGTATGAATTTCATCAATTAAAACAATAACACCCTCTTTCGTTTTCCCAAATTCGTATTTAGTATCTACCAAAATCAATCCGCGTTCTGCAGCAATTTCAGTCCCTCTTTGAAACAAATCGCGAGTAAATCTTTCTAATACAATATAATCTTCTTCTGTAACAATTCCTTTAGCAAGAATGTCTTCACGAGAAATATCTTCGTCATGAGCACCATTATCTGCTTTTGTAGTTGGGGTAATAATTGGTTCCGGAAATTTATCATTTTCCTTTAAACCCTCTGCCATAGTTACACCACAAATTTGTCTTCTTCCTGCAGCATACTCACGAGCAGCATGTCCTGAAAGATAACCGCGAATAACCATTTCTACTTTAAAAGGCTCACATAAATGTCCTACAGCAACGTTAGGATCCGGAGTTGCAATCAACCAGTTTGGTACAATATCTTCTGTCAATTCCATAAATCTTGTTGCAATTTGATTCAGGATTTGCCCTTTGTACGGAATACCTTTTGGTAAAACCACGTCAAAAGCCGAAAGTCTGTCGGTTGCTACCATTACCAAAAGCTCATCATTGATGTTGTAAACTTCTCTAACTTTTCCGCGGTAAACTGATTTCTGATCTGGAAAATTAAAATTTGTAGTTGTGATTGTATTGCTCATTATTGCTAGTTGTGTTGTTTTTTATGAATGCAAATTTAAAACTAATTAAAAGAGCAAGCAAGTTTTTCAGTATTCAGTTTTTAGTCGCGGTCTCAGTTTGCAGTCACAGTTTGCAGTCTCGGTCTCAGTCTATTCTTTGCGTGAGCTTTTTCAAAGTTTAAAACCAAGATTGTAAGGTACTTATTCTTAAACTTTCACAAAGTTTTTTACTTGTAAACTTGTCAGACATTGCCCGTGGTTTCAACCACGGGGTGCAATATTATCACGTCTCCTATTGTGTTCCCGTGGTTGAAACCACGGGCTATGTTTGAAGATAGAAATTAAATTATGTTACAACTTTGTCATTTATGAAATGATAAAAATGCGTATACCAACTTTAAAATTAGACTTTTGCGAAAATTATTTACAGTATTGCTTTAAAACTTTTACAAAGCTTTACTGCAGTTTTCTAAACACTCTCTCAACTGCTTTTCACTATGACTAAAAACTGTGACTGAAAACTGAGACTGAAAACTAAGACTGAGACCGCGACTGAAAACTGTAAACTTACTTAAGAAGCGTTGAATTAAATAAATTCAAAATTCTGCTGTATTCATCAATCCAGGAATAGGTTTCTTTAAAACCGTGAGATTCAACCGGGAAAGATGCAAGAGTCCAATTTTTCTTTTGTAATTCTATAAAACGTTGCGACAAACGTACAATGTCTTTATATTCAACATTATCATCTACCATCCCGTGTAGCATTACCAGATTTCCTTTTAAATTATCTGCATAATAAATAGGAGAACTTTTTTTGTAAGCTTCAGGATCTGTTTCCGGAAAATTTAGAATATTTCCTGTGTATCCGTGATTATAATGTGCCCAATCTGTAACCGAACGCAAAGCGGCGCCCGAAGCAAATTCTCCAGGAGTCGTCAACATTCCCATTAGAGTAATAAATCCACCGTATGAACCTCCGTAGATCCCTACTCTATTGGGATCAATTCCGTATTTCTCTACTAAATATTTTTTCCCGTCAAGATGATCAGATAAATCTTTTCCTCCCATAAAACGGTAAATTCCGGTTCTAAAATCACGTCCGTAACCGTCACTTCCTCTATAATCGATGTCCAGAACTGTGTAACCTAAATCAGTCAACATGTTGTGAAACATATATTCTCTGTAATAATTACTCCAATAATTGTGAGCATTTTGCAAATAACCCGCACCATGAACAAAAATCACAGCAGCTTTGTTTGCATTTTCTGCTTTTGGCGTATACAATCTTGCATTTACAGGAGTTCCGTCTTGTGCTTTGAATGTAATTACTTCCGGTTCTCTCCATTTATAGCTTTTGAAACTTTCTGATACCGAAGAAGAAATTTGCTGTAAAGTCGTATTCTTTTTATTGTCGGCAATATAAAAATCCCAAGGAATATTTTTATACGAATAACGAACCAAAAGTGATTTTTCATCTGGAGAAACTACTACTTCGTGTGCTCCATCTTTAGTTAAAATTGGTTCTAAAGCTCCACCGGTTGCTGCTAGTTTATAGAAATTTCTATTTCCCGGATGCGTTGTATTTGTCGTTAAGTAAAATGCATTTTTATCTTTAGATAATGTTACATCACGAACTTCCCAATTTCCAGTTGTAAGTTGTATTTTCTTACCTGATTTTACATTATAAGTATACAAATGCGAATATCCTGTGGCTTCAGACTGGAAATAAATCGTCTCATTATCTGCCAGAAAACCCAAAGTTCCCGAATCAAAAGAATACGACGGAATTCCGGGACCAGCAATCCACGCATCATCATGCTGATGTTCGATTTCTTTAAAGGTTCCGTTTTCAAGATTTAAACTTACCAGCCATCTGTCTTTATTGTCCTGACTTCTGATTTCGACAATTGCCAAAGATCCGTCTTCGTTATACACAGGAGCCTGACTTGTAATTAGTTTATCTTCTTTGGCTTTGCTTTTTAAATTATCATACGATTCATAATACTTTGGAGTATCCTGGATATGGCTTAAAGTCGAAAAATTGACATAATAAACGCTGTCTTTTGCTACAGAATAAATTCCGAATTTAGTTTTTACAAAATTAGCCGTTGACACTTTTTCTTTGGTATCGGGAGTTTGATTATAACCATCATCTGTTATAAAAACTTCCATTTTCTCTTTTTTTACATCAGATTCTTCTACCAGACTAAAAGTGGCAAAATTTCCGTTTGGATTTGCTTTTAGATTGTAGAAATTATCTTTTCCATAAAAATATTCTTTAGCAAAATCAGATTTAACGGCTTTGCTTTTGGCAAGATTCCATTGTTTTTTAGCTTCCTTATCTCTAATAAACAGAAATAATTCTTTTTGTTGCGTCTTTAAAAAAGAATCTTTATCAGCTGGTTTTTCTTTTTTAGTCCCTTTGTTAAAGTTGGTAATTTGCAGCACTGTTCCCTCTTTAGTATTGTATTTAAAAATATTATCATTTTGTTCAAAGAATACTATTCCATTGTCTTTTCCTAATTCAAGGTTTGAAATTGGAGTACTTTGCTGAATAATTTTCTTAACCGTTTTTGTGCTAATTGTATACGAATACAAACCTCCGTTATCTGTATAATAAGCAACATCAGAATTTAATTTTCTTTTAAAATCCTGTTTCGAAAAAGCAGCTTCTTTTGGTTCAGCCAAAACTGGTTTTGCTGCTCCTTTTTGCCACGAATAAGTACTTGTACCTAAATCATTGGTTGGATTCCATTCAAAATACACTTTTTTACCATCCAGAGACCAGCGTCCGTTTGTGGGTTGATTTCCAATAAAAGATTCGCCTTTCATTATTTCTTCTAATTTCAATGTTTGGCTTTTGCCCGAAATAGAAAAAATCAAAAAGGCAAGGATAAAAATGTTTTTTGTCATGGTATTATTTTTTTGATCAAACAAAAATACACTTTGCAAATTATTAAAAAAATGTTTTCATTATTTCCTTGCGAAATTCTTTGCACAATATTCATTTAACAAAAAAAATCCTTGAAGAATAATCTTCAAGGATCTTAATTTTATCAAAAGTTTAAAAATCTAATTTGTAAAAGATTAAATTTTATAATTGTTACTTGTTGTTTTATATTAGCTTTAAGCTAATTCTTTATTCAAAATTTTTGTAGCAATAAATTGTGCTACACCATCTTCTGCGTTGGTTTTAATTACTTCTAACTTTGGTAAAGTTTCTTTTAATAAAGCCGGAGCATTTCCCATAATCAACCCTTTTCCTGATGCTGATAACATTTGAACATCATTGAAACCATCACCAAAAGAAACTGCCTGATCAAGAGTAAATCCTTGTTTTTCAAGAACTCTTTCGATCGCAACTGCTTTATCAATAGATTTATCCATAAATTCTAAACAGGTTGGCAAGCTAAAAGCATGGTGCAAATGTTCTGAAGAATGGGCCAAAATATCATCTTTTAGTTTTACTAATTTTTCATGATTATCACAGGAGAAGAAAATTTTAATTGCCCCAAAATCTTCCAGGTTTTTATAATCAACCAATTCCGGATGGTATTTTAAATCGGCCTGAAAAGCATTTAGTTTTTCGCTCCATTTATTGGTTTGCCAAACATTTTCTTTGAATAACACTACTGTGATTTCAGGATCGATTTCAACATTTAATGCAGCTTTTACAACATCACTATCTAAATTGAAAGCAAAAAGCTCTTCTTTTTCCGGTGAATGAATTCTGGCTCCGTTTGAACTTACAAGAAAAACCGGAACTTTCAGCGTTTCGATAATCGCCATTGCATCAAGATGATGACGTCCTGTAGCGACTACAATAAGATAATTTTGATTGTGAAGTTCCTGAAAAATTGATTTAGTGTAATCTGATATTCTGTGTTGAGGGTTGAGTAAAGTTCCGTCAAGGTCGGTTACTACAACTTTTATATTTTTTAATTTTGTCATATTAAAGATCAAGTATTTATGATGTGCAAATTTACGGTTTTACCGCAAGAAGAGCAAAGATAAAAGGGCTTTAAAGACCAAAATAGTTGAAGTTTATTATTTCTTTAACTATTTCGTCGAATACTGTTTTTAGTTATGTTAATCAACATAAAATAGTTAATCACTAAATTGTCCATCATGTCCGCTTACTCTTGATAAGGCTGATCCATCTTTAAAAACCAATTGAAGTCCGTGTTCTTCCTCCCATTCACAACTGCAAGAAACACACAAATAAAAATCACCGTTTTCGTCCCAATTAATAATTATCTCATTTGGATAAACAAAATTCCAAATTTCGTCGACGGCTTTAATATCAAGGTCTTCCGTATATCCGAAGTTTACAGTTTCATCATAATACTTAAAAACTAGTTGTGAATCTTTTATTCTTTCTTCTACAGTTAGCTTTAAGAAATTTTCTAATACTTTATCTGCTTCAGATAGATATGGTTCATGTTTTGCTTCCACAAATCCAATTTTTAATTTCTTGTTATTGAAATATGGTATTGTGTAAGGCTCGCTTTCAAAAAAATCTTCATCATATTCCAAAGGTTGAAGCTGTCCAACTATTTTCGATTCCATATAATTTATTCTAACTTTTTTTATATAATTCCAAAGCTTTCTGCAAAACCGTTTCAATTCTTTCCAAGGGCAAATCTTCATTTGGGTCAAGTAACATAATCTTCATTCTCGAACGAGCTTCCTGAATTAAAAAAGGTTCATCAAAGTGTTTACCTTCAACAATTCCGATATAAGGTTGTTTGAATTTCTTGTGAATCCATAAATAGCAAAACATTTTTCCTTTATAACAAAAAAACGGCATTCCGTATTTTAGAACATTAGTAATGTCTTTGTCTTGTTTTAGAATAATTTCTTTTAATGCCAAAAATATCCCTTGTATGGGTTCTTCTTGTTTGAAGTAGAAATCATCCAGTTGTTTCATTACATTTATTTTTAAATTCCAATATTTTAAAAATTCCAAATTCCAATCACAACTTACGCTCAAAAAACTTAATTATCTTCACTTTACGGGACTTCGACTTCGCCAGCCAGACAATTTCATATCAAAACTAAATCAAAAAAAATATTCGTTTTACACATTTCTAATAAAGATATGCATAAAACGAATATTAATAAATGTCAAAACACATTTCACGATTTACATTTGACATTTTATAAAATTAATCGTGATTTTCTATTTGTTTGTAAGCATCGATTACCTTTTTTACTAATCTGTGACGTACGATATCTTTATCATCCAGATAAATGATCCCAATTCCGTCAACGTCTTTCAAGACCAGGATTGCTTCTTTCAGACCAGAAATAGTTCTGCGCGGTAAATCGACCTGTCCGGGATCACCCGTAATCATGAATTTGGCATTTTTTCCCATACGGGTCAAAAACATCTTCATTTGCGAGTGTGTTGTATTCTGCGCTTCATCGAGAATTACAAAGGCATTATCAAGCGTACGACCACGCATAAATGCCAATGGCGCAATTTGAATGATTCCTTTTAAAATGTAATCTTCGAGCTTTTCGTTGGGTAACATATCGCGCAAAGCATCATAAAGAGGCTGCATGTACGGATCTAATTTTTCTTTCATATCGCCGGGTAAAAAACCAAGATTTTCTCCTGCTTCTACCGCTGGTCGCGTTAATATGATCCTTTTTACTTCTTTGTCTTTTAGTGCTTTTACTGCCATTGCAACACCTGTATACGTTTTTCCGGTTCCGGCAGGACCTACAGCAAATACCATATCATTTTTCTTGATGGTATCTACCAGTAACTGCTGGTTGGGTGTCATGGCTTTTATTATTTTACCGCCAACTCCATGAACTAATATTTTGTCATGATCGTATGATTTTCTTTCATCCTGACCATCACTCATTATTACGCGTTCAATTACATTATCGTCAATGTTGTTGTATCGGGTAAAATGAAGCATAAGCCTCTGAAATCTTTTTTCGAATTCATCTAAAACTTCTTTTTCGCCAAATGCTTTCAAAGTGGTACCTCTCGCTACGATTTTAAGCTTTGGGTAATACTTTTTAATTATTTCAAGATGAGTGTCTTGAGCGCCCCAAAAGTCTTTTGGAGCGATGTCTATGAGCTCGATAATTCTTTCGTTCAAATGAGTTAATTTTAAATTAAAAATAAATCAGTTTTATAATCTGTGGTTGTCGGGTGTTTTATCTTAAAATTACCGTTTTTAATAGCGGTAACATTTTTAAAATCATTTTTGTTAAAATACTGAAAACTGAAACTGAAAACGGTGACTACTTTATATTTTATCGCAATTTGTCTTTTCTTTCTTTCAATTTGATTTTAGTATTCTTAGATTTGCATTTCTCAAATTTAATGAAAATTAGATTTAAATACTACCAATAGTTATAAACAAAATTATGTCAATAATTACCCTTACTACCGATTACGGCTTAAAGGATCACTTTGTTGGTTCACTTAAGGGTAAAATTTTATCTGAGTATACAGAAGCTACAATTATTGACATTTCGCATGACGTTGATCCATTTAACACTGCAGAAGCAAGTTACATTGTTGGAGCCTCTTATTTGAGCTTTCCAAAAGGTACCGTGCACTTGATTGGGGTAGATATTGAGCGCAATAAAGAGAATCAGCATATTGCCATGCAATGGAACGATCATTACTTTATTTGTGCCGATAACGGAATTCTAAGTATGCTTACGCAGAAAATCGTTCCGCAGAAAATTGTCGAAATCAATATTCATGATCGTTTTCCGATTGAATACAGTGATTTAGACATTTTTATACAAGTGGCCTGCCATATTGCTAAAGGTGGTTTACTGAATGTAATTGGTAAAGAAATTCAAGCCGTTAAAGAGGTTACAGAATTACAGGCTGTTGTGGCTGCAGATGGGAATACCTTAAAAGGTTACGTAATTTATATTGATCATTTCGGGAACGTTGTGACGAATATTTCTAAAAAACAGTTTTTAGAAGTTTCGCGCGGTCGTCCGTATGAAATTGTGATGAAACCCAAAAGCATCAAAACTATATTACCTAATTACTCCGCGATTGCAACTTCGGATAAGTACCCAATTAAAACTTATGAGGGAGAAAAACTGGCCATTTTTAATGAAGCCGGATTTCTCGAAATTGCTATTTTTAGAAGTAATCCTTCAAAAGTTGGTTCTGCAAATAGTTTGCTGGGACTGAATTATCGTGATGTGATTACAATTAAATTCAATTAAATTTCAGATTACTGATTTTAGATTGAAATGGCACGCGGATTTTTACGGATTTAAACAGATTTAATTATCATTTCATCATACTAAACAGAGATTATTCATTGCATATAAACATAGCCCACGATTTCAACCGTGGGAACGCATCGTGATATGCATTGTGTTCCCACGGTTGAAACCGTGGGCTATATTTGAAATACAATAAAACATTAGAATCCGAAAAAAATATGTATTTATAATATTTTAAATTTTCACAAAAAGAACAATCAAAATTGGTATTTTTGCGCACCTGAAATAATTTTAGATTTCAAAAAAAATCTAAAATCTAAATTCAGAAATCTAAAATTACAATATGTTTGTTCGAATAGTAAAAATGAGTTTTCACGAAGAAAAAATTTCGGATTTTCTGGAGAATTTTGAAAGTGTGAAAGACAAAATACGAAATGCTGAGGGAAATCGTTTTTTAGAATTGTATCAGGATAAAAATGATAAATGCATCTTTTTTACTTACAGTTATTGGGAAACCGAAGAAGATTTAGAGAATTACAGACAATCTGAGCTTTTTAATTCTGTTTGGAGTTTTACAAAAAAGCTATTTAATGCAAAACCAGAAGCGTGGAGTGTGGATAAATTGGTCAGTTTAAATTAATAAAAAAAATGCAACGATTTAACCGCAAATAACGCAAAGACTATATCTAATAAGGTTTTATAAAAACGCTAAGTTCGCAAGCGTTGAGCGAAAACTTTGCAAACTTGGCGTAAAACTTTGCGTTCTTTGCGGTAAAAACTTTAGTTACAAGAACGAAGCAATTTGAAACAAATCAACGATTAAACAAATAAACGAATAAACGTTATACATGAAATCAATCATTTTACGAGAAATAAAATCCTTTTTTGGCTCTCCTATTGGCTATTTGGTCATTGCTATTTTCTTAATTAGCAACGGACTATTTTTATGGGTATTTGAAGGAGATTATAATATATTGAAAAGCGGTTATGCTGATCTGACTCCGTTTTTTACTTTGGCGCCCTGGATTTTAATTTTTCTGATTCCGGCCGTTACGATGAGAAGTTTCTCTGATGAAAAAAAACAAGGAACATTAGAATTGCTATTAACCAAACCTTTGTCGATTTGGGAAATCGTAAACGGAAAATTTTTAGGTTCGCTCCTATTGATTATTTTAGCAATTATTCCAACTTTTATATATGTAAAAGTAATTTCGAATTTAGGTTTTCCTGAAGGAAATATCGATATGGGAAGTACAATTGGTTCTTATTTTGGATTATTGTTTCTGATTGCAGCTTATTCAGCAATTGGAATTTTTACTTCTACCCTATCAGAAAATCAAATTGTGGCTTTTATCATTGCTGTTTTTTTGTGTTTTATCTTTTATTTTGGATTTGAAGGTTTAGCATCATTGATTCCAGGATCGTTCAACATCATTTCGGCATTAGGCATGCAGGATCATTTTAAAAGTATGAGCCGCGGAGTAATCGATACTCGAGATGTGATTTACTTTTTAAGCATCACAGTATTATTTCTGTCTTTTACCGTTTATCAATTAAAATCTTTTAAAGCGTAATGAAAGCATCTACTCAACAAAATATCAAAACGTTAGGTATAACTGTTTTTGTTTTAATCGTTTTAAATGTTTTAGGAAGTTTATTTTTCCACCGATTTGATTTGACCAAAGACAAACGCTATACTTTATCCGAAACCTCTTTACAAATCATAAAACAGGTTAAAAATCCGTTATCGATCAAGATCTATATGCAAGGCGATTTGCCGGCAGATTTTAAACGACTACAACAAGAAACGAGACAATTACTAGAGGAATTTCAGGCTTATAACAGCAATATTGTTTTCGAATTTGTAAATCCTATGGAAAACGAAGACGAAAGTATGGCTGTTGTAAAATCTTTGTACCAAAAAGGTCTTACGCCAATAAACATTACTGTTGATGACAAAGGAAAACAATCTCAGGCAATGGTGTTTCCGTGGGCAGTTGCGGTTTACAACAATAAAGAAGTCAATATTCCATTATTAAAGAATATAATGGGCGCTTCGACTACACAAAAAGTTATCGGATCTATTCAGCATTTAGAATATTCTATTGCAGATGCCATCAATAAAATCAGCAAAGACAGACAAAAGAAAGTTGCTATTATAAAAGGAAACGGAGAACTAAACGAAGTACATATTGCCAAAATGCTAATGCAAATTCGCGAAAGCTATTACATTGGGCCTTTTACTTTAGATTCGGTAACTAAAAATCCAACCGGAACTTTAGACGCTTTAAAAAAATACGATTTAGCTATTATTTCAAAACCAACCCAAACTTTTTCTGATGAAGAGAAACAAGTTTTGGATCAGTTTATCATGAACGGTGGAAAAACGTTATGGCTTATCGATCAGGTTGCGGCCGATATGGACAGTTTGTACAATCAATCCGGAGCGACTTTAGCTTATCCTAGAGATTTAAATCTGAATGATATGTTCTTTAAATACGGATTCAGAATTAATCCTGATCTGGTAAAAGATGAACGAGGAAGTAAATTGAAATTAGCTACCGGCGAACAAGGAAGCGCTACACAATATCAGGAATTTATCTGGAAATTTGCTCCGGTTGTAATACCAACCAGCAACAATCCGATCGTAAAAAATCTGGGAGAAATTAAATTTGATTTCGCCAGTCCGATTGATACTTTGAAAAACGGAATTAAAAAAACAGTTCTATTACAATCGTCCCAGTATTCAAAAGCAATTGGAACTCCAACGGAGATTAACCTGGGAAGTGTAACCGAAAAAACTTCGCCTCAGGATTATATCAACACAGGAAATAAACCGCTTTCTGTTTTATTAGAGGGTTCTTTTCACTCGGCTTTTGAGAATCGTGTGTTGCCTTTCAAGGAAAATTCTTTTGTAGCAAAAGGAAAACCCAACAAAATGATTGTGATTGCCGATGGGGATTTGGCCAGAAATCAACTGGATAAAAACATGATGCCGGTAGAATTAGGTTACGATCAGCGTACAGGTATTTTATACGACAACAAAGATTTTATGATGAATTGTATTAATTATTTGCTGGATGATACGGGACTTATTAACATTAGAAGCAAAGATGTTAGCTTGCCTTTATTAGACGGAGACAAAGTTTACAAGAATTACAGCCTAACGCAATTCATAACTATCGGACTTCCAATTCTAATATTATTAGTTTTTGGATTGGCTTTTACTTACATCCGTAAAAGAAAATACAGCAAATAGATGTTAATAAAAAAATTGCGAAACTAAGATTGTTTACGATATATTTGTAAAACCTATCTTAGTTGAAGAAATACTAAGGAAAAGTGCAAAAAAATAAAACAAAAGAGATGAAATTTATAGTATCGAGTTCGTACTTATTAAAACAATTACAAGTTTTAGGTAGTGTAATCAACAGTAACAATACGTTGCCTATTTTAGATAACTTTTTATTTGAACTAGACAATAATGAGTTGACAGTTTCGGCTTCGGATCTTGAAACTACAATGTCTGCTACATTATCAATCGATTCTACAAGCAAAGGAAGTGTTGCTGTACCGGCGAAGCTTTTGCTTGAAATTTTGAAAACGTTTCCAGAGCAGCCTTTAACTTTTACAGTTGAAGAAAACAATACGGTTGAAATTAGTTCAAATTCTGGTAAATATGCTTTAGCATATGCTGCTGGTGAAGAATTTCCTAAATCTGTAAATCTTGAAGATCCTTCTGTAACTCTTGTTCCTGCTGATGTTTTGGCAACTGCTGTAAGTAAAACAATCTTTGCTGCCGGAAATGACGATTTACGTCCGGTAATGTCTGGAGTTTTCTTCCAGTTCTCTCCGGAAGGTTTGACTTTTGTTGCTACAGATGCTCATAAATTGGTAAAATATGCCCGTACAGATGTAAAAGCATCTCAGGTTGCTGATTTTATTATGCCAAAGAAACCTTTGAATATTTTAAAAAGTATTTTAGGAAGCTCTGATGCTGAAGTAAAAATTGAATACAACGATTCGAATGCAACTTTCTCATTTGATAATTATATTTTAATGTGTCGTTTGATCGATGGAAAATACCCTAATTACGAAGCGGTAATTCCTAAAGAGAATCCGAACAAGTTAATGATCGACCGTTCTTTATTTTTAAGTTCAGTTAAGCGTGTGGCGATTTTCTCAAACAAAACAACACACCAGATTCGTTTAAAAATTGCAGGAGCTGAATTGAATGTTTCTGCCGAAGATATCGATTACTCTAACAAAGCTGAAGAAAGATTGACTTGTGATTATCAGGGAGACGATCTTCAAATTGGTTTTAACTCTCGCTTTTTAACAGAGATGTTAACCAACTTACAATCGGATATGATTATGTTAGAAATGTCATTACCTAACAGAGCCGGGATTCTTACACCAGTTGATGGTTTAGAAGAAGGGGAAACTGTTACAATGTTGGTAATGCCTGTAATGTTAAATAGTTAACATCAAAACTTCTTTTTGTTACAGGGATTTTTTTTAGTTTCAAATTAAAGACATATCATTGTAAAAAAAAAATATCGCTATTAACCAACCATTTTTTATACCTAGAAACCGCAATTCTTTTTTTAAGATTTGCGGTTTTTTATTTGGAGGTTTTTTGTTTCAGGTTTCAGGTTTTCCCTGGATTGTGTGGATTTTACCGCAAAGCACGCAAAGTTTTTTCCAGCATTAACGTTTACAAACGCAAAGTTCGCAAAGCTTTGAGTGAAAACTTTGCGAACTTTGCGTAAACCTTAGCGCACTTTGCGGTAAAAAAACACAAGACAGGAAAGCTGAAACTTTTTTTTCTAACTTTGTATTATGAAAATAGAAATTTGGTCGGACATCATGTGTCCGTTTTGTTATATCGGAAAAAGACAACTGGAAACCGCTTTAGCTGAGTTTCCAAATGGTGAATTTGAAATTGAGTGGAAAAGTTTTCAACTTGACCCCACTATTACACCGCAAGCGGATAAAGATGTTTTTACGTTTCTGGCAGAACGAAAAGGTATTTCGGTTGAGCAATCAATAGAAATGCATAAAGGTGTCACAGAACGCGCAAAAAGTGTTGGTTTAGACTATCACTTTGATAAAGCTATTATCTCAAATTCTTTAACCTCTCATCGTATTATACAATTGGCTAAAACCAAAAAATTAGGCGATGAAATGGAAGAAATTTTCTTTAAAGCTTATTTTACTGAAGGAAGGGATTTAAATGATACAGAAACTTTAATAGAGTTGGCTGTAAAAGCTGGTTTAGATTCTAATGAAGTAAAAGAAGTTATTGAAAATGAGAATCTTTATTTAGATAATGTTCATTCAGATATCCATGAAGCCAATGAAATTGGTGTGCAGGGAGTTCCGTTTTTTGTTTTCGACAGGAAATATGCGGTTTCAGGCGCGCAGCCAGTTGAGGCTTTTGTGAATACGATTAAGGAAGTGATTAAATAATTTTAGATTTTAGAGTTCAGATTTAGATTATTAACCACTTTATGAAATTTAAAATTAAACTTCACTTATAAATTTTACCGCAAAGCACTCAAAGGTTTTACGCGAAGTTCGCAAAGTTTAAAAAAAGCTTTGCGAACTTTGCTGTTTTATAAAAACCAACTCATCAAAAACTTTGAGTGCTTTGCGGTAAAATTTCGAAATACAGATTCAAAAATCTAAAATCTAAAATTATATCACTCCCATTTTTTGCATTAAGAAAGTGGCGCTTCTATTTTTACAAATTCCGTTGCGGAGTTTGTAATCGAAATGAAGGTCGTTGTTTTGAATTTCTACTTCGAAACATTGATTGGTTAGTATATCAGGATATTCGTTGGTTGTCAGGCAAACTTCGATATCGTGTGTAGCAATGGCGCCAATGGCATTTTTAGCAATGATTTTTTTGACTACTTCTATTGTTCCGTTACGTTTGTCATCAGAATTTGTTCCTCTTAAAATTTCGTCTAATAATACAAAAGCCGGACGTTCTTCTAAGGCATCCATAATTTGCTTTAAACGTTTAATTTCGGCAAAGAAATAGGATTCGCTATCAGCTAAAGAATCTGATAATCGCATTGAAACTAAAACTGGAAGTGGATGCATGTTTGCCTTTGACGCACAAACGACTGACCCTATTCCACCTAAAACCATATTGATTCCTAAACTTCTTAAAAAAGTACTTTTTCCGGACATATTAGAACCGGTTAAAATCATATAGGATTGCGGATAAAAATGGGTATCGTTTCCTACTCTTGTTGCAGGATTAAGTAACGGATGACTTAGGTCTGAAAATCCGATTTTATATTCTGAATTGATTTCGGGAAAAACAAAATCAGGATTGTTATAGGCCAGATTTGCCAAACTGTTCAGGGCTTCAAATTCTCCAATAATTGTAATCCATTTTTCGAGTTCGGTCGAATAATTGTCTTTCCATTTTAAAAGCGCTTTTAAAACATGCAGATTGAATAAAAATGTTCCGTTGAGAACTGTAGCTGTCATCAAATTATTGATGGTATCCATTCTCGAAAACAATTCAGACAAGTCTTTTAAATGTGTACTTGCCGTTGCGTTTCTAAAAACGAGCTGGTGTTGCAGGTCGATTAATTTCTTTGACTCAAAATTTTCGGTTTCAATTTTCTGTACCAATAAACTGTATTGTTTGATGATTTTATCTACGTTATCTGCTTTTGCAATTTCGGATTGTATACGTTTAAAAGATTGTCCTAATACAATTAGATTTGCAATAAAAACATAGGTGAGATACGATAGAATAATCGTTTTTGATGTGATAAAATAGGCTGCTAAAAATCCTAAAAACAAAGCTGGAAGAATAACTGATAATGCAACTATAACTTTAGGTAGCGTGTTATTTTTAAATGAATTCCAGTAAAGTAGTGATTCATATGAATCTTTAGAATCATTACTAATCATTGCCAGAGCCAGAAAATCATGGCGCCAGTCGATTTTGGTTTTAAGTTCATTTATTGCTTCCTGATTTTCCAGAATAGTTTCATTAGAAGACAAATTCAATAACTGATTGGCTAATGTTTTTTTTCCGATAAAAGTGGCGGTTCTGTTGATGTTCTGAAATAAAGAATGCTCTCCAAAAATATCCAGATCATAAGCATAAGGATGATGAAAGTCGTTGAATTCGATTCCATTTTCAAAAGGGATTTTTTCTCTTTTTAGATACGTAATTTCATCTTTATTGATTTTTAAAATGGCTTTTGTAAGCTCTCTTTTAAAAGACAACTTTGAATGGATTCTCATTAAAAAAAGAAAACCAACAAAAGATAGAAAAGCAAAAGCGGCGTATAAGATTTCGTTTGTTTTTATGTAATAGAACAATAAAAATAAACACAGGAAAACACTCAAAAGACGCAGGATACTTATGCTATTGTATCTTTTATTGATTTTATTGAAAATTGCAGTATAGTGCTCGACTTTATTTTGATATGATTCCATTTTTTGAATTTAATGAAATACAAATATAGGTTTTACACTTACAAATTTACTATCAAAGTAAAATTTTAGGTTTCGTGCATTACTAAAACCGGAACAGAAACTTCTTTGGCAATTTTTTTAGTGAAACTAGAGTCGAAAAGACCTTCAAAGAATGATCTTTTGTGTGTTATTGTCGTAAGGACGTCTATATCTTTATACAATATAAAATCAAGAATAGTTTCTTTTACTTCGTCGCTTGGCAGAACCAGAAACTCAATATTTTCATTTGCAAATTCTTTTTCCCATTCTTTAATAGTCACATCAGAAACATCTGAACTTGATGTTTTAACGTACAAGCTTTTTACTTTTGCATTTGTTTTTTTTGCAATATCCAGTACTTTTCTAAGTTCGACTTTGTCTTTTTCGCGGTATCGTGTTGTGAAACCAATATTTTTTATTTTTTTGAATTTTGTATCGGCAGGAATGCATAAAACAGGAACCTGAATTTCTGAAATGACAGCGCTTGTATTTGATCCCAGGAAAAATTTTGTCCAGTCTGTTTCTCCTGATGATCCCATAATCACAAAATCTACCTTGTCTTCTTCGACGGCATTTTTTAAGTTATAAATCAAATCTCCATCCATCAGACGGTGTTTTATAACAATATCGCCTAAATTTCGTTCGTCTGCAATGGTTCTTAACTTTGGAATTTCATCTTTGAACATTTCAAATTTTGCCAATTCTATCGAGCTGTAAATCGCCGCATAGTTTTCCGGAAAAAATTGACTGTCGTATACCGGAATTTCAAAAGTATGTAACAAAATAAGTTCGGCATTAACCACTTTTGCAAATTCTAAAGCATGCACAAATGCATTTGTTGCACATTCGGAAAAATCGGTGGGGAATAATATTTTTTTCATTTTGATTGTGATTTAGAAGTTGTTCTCTCAAATTTAGTCATTCTATAATAAAAATACTCTGACAATTATCAGTATTTTAACATTTAATAATTTATTGATAAATATATTTTTATTGATGAAAAGAACATGCTTTAGGTATGGTCTTAAAGGCTCAACTTTATTGCTTTTTTTATACCTTTGCGGCATGATAAATCAAGATTCTATAGTTGCATTAGCTACTCCATCCGGAGCCGGGGCTATTGCTATAATTCGAATTTCGGGTTCTGAAGCGATCGCTATCGGAAATTCGGTTTTTAAATCCATCAAAAACAAAGACTTAACCAGGCAAAAAACGCATACTTTGCATTTGGGGCATATTGTAGATGATTCGAAAACACTTGATGAGGTATTGGTTTCTGTATTTAAAGGACCAAACTCTTATACCGGTGAAAATACAATCGAAATTTCTTGTCACGGTTCTACTTATATTCAGCAGCAAATTATTCAGTTATTATTGCGAAAAGGCTGTCGTATGGCTGATGCGGGTGAATTTACTTTAAGAGCTTTCCTGAACGGAAAACTGGATTTATCTCAGGCAGAAGCTGTTGCCGATTTGATTTCATCAGACAATGAAGCTTCTCACCAAATTGCGATGCAGCAAATGCGTGGTGGTTTTAGCAACGAAATTGCCAAATTACGTGAGGAACTTTTAAACTTCGCTTCATTAATAGAATTAGAACTTGATTTTGCCGAGGAAGATGTAGAATTTGCCGACAGAACTCAGTTTCATGAATTATTGAACAGAATTGAATTTGTTTTAAAACGTTTAATAGATTCGTTTGCAGTTGGAAACGTGATTAAAAACGGAATTCCGGTTGCCATTGTTGGTGAACCAAACGTGGGGAAATCGACTTTACTGAACGCTTTATTAAATGAAGAACGCGCCATAGTTTCGGACATTGCGGGAACTACTCGTGATACTATCGAAGATGAGTTGGTTATTGGCGGAATTGGTTTTAGATTCATCGATACAGCCGGAATTCGCGAAACCAAAGATATTGTGGAAAGTATAGGAATCAAAAAAACTTTCGAAAAAATTGAGCAGGCACAGGTTGTAATTTATTTATTTGATGGTTTAAAATTTCAGGTTTCGAGTTCTGAATTTGTTTCTGAAATTGAACAAATCAAAAATAAATATCCGCTAAAACCTTTGGTTATTGTCGTAAATAAAAAAGATATATTGTCTGCTGATGAAGTAGCAAACATCACCACTAAGCTTGAAAATCTAAATGCAAAGCTATTATTGATTTCGGCGAAAGAAAAAATTGGTGTTGACGATTTGAAGAATGAATTGCTTTCGTTTGTAAATACGGGAGCTCTTCGTAACAACGAAACAATTGTAACGAATACAAGACATTATGATTCGTTATTAAAAGCTTTAGATGAAATACAAAAAGTGAAATACGGCCTTGAAACCAATCTTTCAAGTGACCTGATTGCACTAGATATCCGTGAAGCTTTATACCAGTTTGGGTTGATCACAGGCCAGGTCTCAAATGACGAATTATTAGGGAATATCTTCGCAAATTTCTGTATCGGGAAATAGACAAATAATACAAAATAATACAAGTAAACGACTTAAAATATTGATTTAAATATTTTAAGTCGTTTTTTATTTACTTTTTCTTTTGGAACCTATTATGATGTTTTTCTGAAATTTTTTACTATATAATTTTATTAGATCAAATGGAAGATATAACCATCTAAAATATTATTAGTACGAACAGCACTCTTTAGATAATTGGGACAAAATCGTAATCAACGCAGATGAACTTCCAATCAAGAATTTAAGATCAACTTAATATTGGCAAAAAAACAGGATTGTTAATCTAAAAAATTAATCATAACAATAAAAATAAAGTCTTTTTTTATATTGTAGTATTTTTATTTACTTTTGGCTCATATTAATATTTAACTATTATAGTAACGATCAGTAATTAAAATCGTTAAAACTTACAACGCTAACAACCAAAACCTCGTAAAAAAATTATGAATTTCATAAAATCAAGCCACTATACTTCAGCAAACCTGTATCAAAAGGTGCTATTTCAATTTCTATTTTAGATTTTACAATCTTGCTTAATCCAAAAAATAAATCACACAACAAGTGCATTTTAGTTCTATTTCTCAAAAAATAGAATAGAACAATAATGCTTACTTTTCAAAAAACCACAACCAATTAATGAGACAAACAATACTATTATTATGTTGCTTTCTTTTTTTATCCAATACTTTACAGGCACAAATATCAGGCACAGTTAAAGGATATGTATCAGATACTATAAACCATTCTAATTTAACGAATGCATCAGTCTCTTTGTTAAGAGCACAAGATTCAATTTTACTAAAATTTACCCGAGCCAAAGAAAATGGTTATTTTGAGTTGAATAATATTAAATCCGGTAAATTTATTTTACTGGTTTCTTATCCTAAATATGCTGATTTTGTAGATCAATTTTCTGTTGATTCCACAAAGTTAATCAAAGATTATGGCAAAATTAATTTGGCTGATAAAGGAAGAATACTATCCGAAATAATTATAAAAGGCAATAGAGCCGCCATGAAAATCAAAGGAGATACGCTAGAATTCGATCCAAAAGCATTTAAAATAGAACCTAATGCAAAAGTGGAAGATCTGATAAAACAGTTTCCGGGAATTCAAATTGATAAGGATGGAAAAATTACCGCTCAAGGCGAAACAGTAACGAAAGTTTTGGTTGATGGTGAAGAATTTTTTGGTGATGATCCCACTTTAGTTACAAAAAATCTACGTGCGGACATGGTTGATAAAGTACAATTGTACGACAAAAAAAGTGATCAGGCTGCTTTTACAGGAATTGATGATGGTCAGAAAACCAAAACGCTAAATGTGAAACTTAAAGAAGACAAAAAAAATGGTCATTTCGGGAAAGTAGAACTCGGAGGAGGAACTGATAATTTTTACAAAGGCCAGGCCATGTTTAATAAGTTTTGGGATAAGAAAAAATTAGCCGCTTATGGTATTTTAGGCAACACAGGACAAGTAGGATTGGGATGGGGAGATAAAGATAAATATGGTCAAAGCAGTTATCAAGTAAGTGATGACGGCGGTATTAATTTTTCAAACAATGGAAATGATGAATTTGAAAGTTGGGATGGACAATTTAATGGTGAAGGAATTCCAGTAGCTCAAACCGGCGGAATACATTTTGACAATAAATGGAACAACGATAAAGAATCTATCAATGTAAATTATAAAATTGGCGATATCAAACTTTCAGGAGATCGCAATGACATTAACCAGCAAAATTTAAGTTCCAGCAGTATTTATAATACGTCAGACAAGAGTTTTGAGAAAAACATGACTAAAAATAAAATTGACCTGGCTTATGAAATTAAAATTGATACTACTTTAACTTTAAAATTAAATATAGATGGATTATTTAAAAACAGTAATTCAAGCGAAGCAGAAATGCGAAAAGGTACTGATGAACAAGGTAACCAATTGAATAATCTAAAACAGACAACTACAAATGATGTTGATGATAAAATATTTAATATAAACACTTTATTAACCAAAAGACTTAAAAAAACAGGTCGAACATTATCTCTTAATTTAAGCCAATCTAATACAGATAGCAAAAGTGATGGTTATTTAAATTCGAGAGCTGAATTTTTTACAACATCCGTAATTAGTCCGGATAGCACGAAAGTAGTCGATCAAAATAAAGTTAATAATATTAGAAATACAGTTTTTAAATCAAATTTAATCTATACCGAACCGTTATCTAAAAGCCTGACTTTAATTCTTAATTATGGCTTCAACATAAGTAACGGAAAATCTGATCGTAAATCTTTTAATCAATCCACGGATGGAAATTATAATGTTCTGGATTCCGTCTTTAGTAATAATTATGAATTAGACCAAACGATAAATCAAATTGGGGGGATTTTTAATTACAAAAAAAATAAAACTGTTTTTTCTTTTGGTTCTAAATTTAGCGGCGTCAACTTTAAGCAGTATAATGTTTATACAGATGAATATTTTACGCGAAAATTTATCAACTACATGCCTCAGATAAACTATCAATATAATTTTAAACAAAGAGAAGTGCTGCGTTTGTCGTATAACGGAAATACCGATCAGCCAACATTAGAACAAATACAACCGATACGAAACAATCAAAACCAATTGAATACGATTTTGGGTAATCCAGATTTAGATCCTTCTTTTAGAAATATTCTTAGAGGAAGTTATTATTCGTATAAAGTACTTAGCAATCAATATTTTTCGGTTAATGCAACGTACAATTTT